>JADKLW010000503.1_pt1 | contig 11366 bp, 9 predicted proteins | sample 8641881 | NCBI WGS metagenome assembly JADKLW01 (sample SAMN16272185, study PRJNA661076) | feces metagenome | isolation source: fecal sample from diarrhoea affected cattle B | host: Bos taurus | place: South Africa: Lokaleng Village, Mahikeng | collected 2019-09
GCTGTTGCTCTTTCTCATCGTGGGGATGGTCTTCGGGTCGGATGGTTTCGGACTGGTCTTTGAAAACATACAGACAGCCCATACTATAGGCACGCTCAGTTTATGTATCATCCTCTTCTCGGGTGGTCTGGATACGAAATTCTCGGAGATCAAACCGGTCATTGCCCCGGGGGTACTCCTTGCCATACTGGGTGTTTTTCTCACGGCACTGTTCACCGGCCTTTTCACCTGGTGGTTGTCCGGACTTATGCTGCCTTCACTCGGCCTGGGATTACTTGCCGCGATGCTGCTGGCATCCACCGTCTCTTCCACCGATTCGGCATCCGTATTCGGTATCTTACGATCAAAAGGTGTGGTTCTTAAAAACAACCTGAGGCCATTGCTGGAGATGGAGAGTGGGAGCAACGACCCGATGGCATACATGCTCACCATCATGTTCATGGGCATCATCCAGTCGGGCAATGAGCCCAATTTCCTGATGGTGCTGTTGAGTATCACGGTGCAGCTCTCCATAGGAGCCCTGCTTGGATACTTCCTGGGGAAAGCTGCAGTCTCAATCATCAATCGCATACGGATGGACAATGCCTCGCTCTATCCTATCCTGTTGTTGATCCTGGGTATTTTTATCTTTGCAGTCACCTACTACCTGAAAGGTAACGGTTTTCTGGCAATCTACATCGCAGGGCTGGTAATCGGCAACTCCAAGTTCGTACATAAGCGCACCTCAATGAAGTTTATGGATGGTTTTGCCTGGATGAGCCAGATACTGCTGTTCCTCACGCTGGGACTGCTGGTCAATCCGGCTGAGCTGTTCGATGTAATCATCCCGGCAGCGCTGATAGCCATTTTTATGATCTTTGTCGCACGTCCCCTCTCTGTGTTCATGTCACTCACACCCTTCAGGAATATCCGCATCAAAGACAAGCTTTATGTCTCCTGGGTGGGGCTGAGAGGTGCCGTGCCCATTATCTTCGCCATCATGCCCCTGGCAGCGGATATACCCAATGCAAGGTGGATCTTTAATATCGTCTTCGTGATCACCATCATCTCACTGCTGATACAGGGCACCTCGCTGCCGTTGGTCGCCAAGTGGCTGAAGCTGGCAGATAAACCGTCGAAGTTCAAAGCGTTTGAGGACTTCGATGTGGAGTTTTCAGAAGAGATCAAGTCGGCCATGACGGAGATAGAAATTACAGAAGAGACATTAAAATATGGTAAGAACCTGCTTGAGATGCCCCTGCCCGACAAAACACTGGTGGTGATGGTGAAACGGGAGGAACAGTATTTCGTACCTACGGGGCAGACTCCACTCTACGCCGGTGACAAGCTGCTGGTGATCTCGGACGATGAGGATGCACTGCGTGAGACCTACACCAATATGGGTATTTATAACTTCTCTTACCAGCGGAACAAGTAAGAGGGAGAGAATGAAAAAAAATGAATCAGATTGACAAATCTATAGAGAGATGAAAAGAGCAGGAATGTTTTCACTTGTAGTGGCGCTGACAGCAGGCATGCTGCTTACGGTATCGTGCAACTCCTGTCAGTCGGGAAAGAGAAGCACCGTGGCTGAGACCTATCAGCCCCAATCACCGGCGTTCAATGCTGACAGTGCCTACCGATATGTGGAGGAGCAGGTGGCTTTCGGTCCCCGCGTCCCCGGAACAGCTGCACATGAAGCGTGTGGTGACTTTTTAACAGCGAAGCTGGCTTCCTTCGGAGCAAAGGTGACCGAGCAGCGGGCAGAGGTGACACATTACGACGGCGGGAGACTCCCCATTCGTAACATCATTGGTAGTTATGCTCCAGAGCTGGAGAAGAGAGTACTGCTCTTCGCCCACTGGGATACACGTCCTTATGCCGATGAGGAGAGTGATGAAGAGAGACAGCAGCAACCCATTGCGGGAGCCGATGATGGTGCCAGCGGCGTGGGGGTGCTGCTGGAGATAGCCCGTCAGTTGCAGCTGCAGCCCACTGAGGTGGGTATCGACATCATCTTCTTCGACCTGGAGGACTGGGGGCAACCCTCGTTCGACACGCAGATGGTGGAAGGTGACTGGTGGTGCCTCGGGTCGCAGTACTGGGCTGCACATCCGCACACTGACGATTATAAAGCTGCTTACGGCATCCTGCTGGATATGGTAGGCTCACCCAACGCCACCTTCCTGAAGGAGGAGTACTCGGTACAGTATGCCTCAGACGTGGTGGAGAAAGTATGGAGCACCGCTGCCAGGCTGGGTTACGGCAGCTATTTCCCTGCCCGGAGGGGAGGGTACATCACCGACGATCATCTGCCGGTGAACCAGCAGAAGAGAGCGCCCAGCATCAATATCATTAACCTGAAGAGGGATACCCCTACCGGGTTCGGTCCGCACTGGCATACGTTGAATGACGACATGCGCAATATTGACCGTAACTCGCTGAAAGCATCCGGACAGACCGTGATGGAGGTTATTTACCTGGAGAGATAAAAAATATGCAGACAATAGACGAAGTACAACAAGAGATAATTGAAGAGTTCAGCCTCTATGACGACTGGATGGATAAATATGCGCTGATCATTGAGCAGGGTAACGCCCTGTCACCACTGGATGAGAAGTACAAAACCCCGGAAAATATCATTGAAGGGTGTCAGAGCAGGGTATGGCTGCAGACCGACTACCGTGAGGGGAGGCTCCTGTTTCAGGCCGAGAGCGATGCAATTATCGTGAAAGGATTGCTGGCGCTGGTGCTGCGTGTGTTCAACGGCCGCACACCCGATGAGATCATCGGGAATGATCTGCGGTTTATGAAAGAGATCGGTCTCACCGAGCATCTCTCGCCAACCCGCTCCAATGGACTGCTCTCGGTGATCAAACAGATCCGTTTCTACGCGATAGCCTACAAGACGAAAGCGGAGAAAGCTGAATGATTCAGTTCCCGTTCCTGCTCATCTCCACCGACCTGTTTCTTGCCGCATCGAGCACCCCTTCGAAGTGCTTACCGATCTTGTGTGCGCGGTAGTACTCCAGCCCTGCCTGTGTCGTACCCCCCTTGCTGGTGATGTTTTTTATCAGCTCCTCGATGCTGTTGTTCTTCTGGTTCTCCGTGAAATAGAGTGTCGTGCCCTGCGTCAGCTCCAGCAACAGCTCATCGAGCAGGGTGCCGGGCAGGTTAAACTCCTGCATCTTCTCCTTGAAGATCTGAATGAACGAGAGGATAAAAGCGGGACCGCTGCCGAAGATGGAGGTGAAGAGATCGAAGCCGTTCTCTTCCAGCTCCACCGCTTTGCCCAGCTTACCCAGGATGCCGAATATCTCCATCGCCTCTCTGTTACCGGGCTTGTTGGTGGTGAAGGCGGTGACCGATTTGCGGTAGGCCATCGCCAGGTTGGGCATGATGCGAACGATCAGCTGATTATTTCCAAGAAAACGTTCAATATAGGCGATGCTCTTCCCCGCCACGGGTGAGACGATTGTCTTGCCATTTAGGCTGTATGCCTTCAGCTGATTGAGGATGCCGGCCAGATCCTGTGGCTTCACCGTCAGCCAGAGCACATCGGCATAAGCGACCAGATCACCCATATTTTCGTAAAAAGGCAGGGGCACCTCTTTTCTGCTTCTGGCAAAATAGGCAAACTCCATCCCTTTCTCCTCTTTCAATCCCTGATAGACAGCTTTGGCCAGATTGCCAAAGCCGATAAATCCATGCTTCATTGATGCTATTTTATTGGTTGATGTTTCCTTGTATGTTCCAGACACCATTCACGTGTCACCTGACGTGTCACTGTTTGAATCGCGTGAAGGGAATCGCACTGTTCAGTGCCTTGATGATATAGTTGGCACGCTGACCATTTACGATCCACATCTCCACACCGTTTTTCATACATATCTCTGCCGCGTAAAGTTTTGATGACATGCCGCCGGTGCCGAGGGTGGACTCTTTCTCCTCCACACAATCCCTGATGTTCTCCAGGTCAGTGACATCACTGATCAGCCGTGCATCGGCATGAAGATGAGGATTATGGTCGAAGATGCCATCGATATCGGATACCAGTATCAGCAGGTCGGCCTCCGTGATCACTGCCACCAGCGCCGAGAGCTTATCGTTGTCCCCCAGTAGTATCTCCTCAATGGAGACGGTATCATTCTCATTCACGATGGGGATATAATCGGCCTGCCAGAGTCGTTTGATGGTGTTGCGGGTGTTCTCGTTCGCTGTATTGTTCTCAAAATCGCGGTAGGTCAGCAGGATCTGTGCGATATTCAGTCCGAAGGTGCTGAAGATGGTGTCATAGAGTTCCATCAGCTTGGTCTGTCCTATGGCAGCCATCGCCTGCTTCGAGTCTACATTCCTGTGGAAACCGTTGATCTCCACAAACTGACGTGCGGTGGCGATGGCTCCCGAGGAGACGATCACCACATCATAATCCTTCTTCAGCTCCACGATCTGCCTTGCAAGGCTCTCAATCACGGCAAAAGAGATGCGGTTGGTCCCTGCAGTCAGTGTGGAGGTACCTATCTTGATGATTAGTTTTTTCTTCATTTGTACAATTTCCCGCAATGGGTGTGTGAATCGATCTGTGTGAATTGTGTTGTTTTGTAGATGCTATTCGCGGATATGTCCCTCGCCGTAGACAAACCATTTGTTGGTCACCAGCTCCTGCGCTCCCAGGGGGCCGCGGAAATGAAGCTTCTGCGTGCTGATGGCTATCTCCGCACCCACGCCAAACTGACCCCCGTCGGTAAAGCGTGAGGAGGCGTTGTGATAGACAGCAGCGCAGTCCACCTGCTGCATGAACTGATCGGCCTTGCTCCGGTTGTGGGTGACGATCACCGCCGAGTGTCCACCGGAGTAGTTGTTGATCATCCCGATTGCTCCGGTGATATCATCGGCCAGGGTGAGATAGAGCTTTGGCGCGAGGTACTCTTCACACAGTGTAGCTGCATTGTTCTCTTCTTTTACCTTGTCAGAGAAAGCGACGATTTCGCTGTTGCCCCACACCTCAATGCCCTTTTCCAGCAGAACGGTTGCCAGGCTGTTGATCTTCTCCTCTAAGTCCGGAAGCTTTTTGTCTATGATCACTTTATCGATCGCGTTGCAGACACTGATACGTCTCTTGCCATTCAGGATCAACCCTATAGCCATATCAAAATCAACATCGCTCTCCACGTAAAGAAAATTATTTCCCCGTCCGCTGATGATCACCGGCACGGAGGCGTTCTCCTGCACAAACCGGATCAATCGTTCGCCGCCACGCGGAATAATCAGATCTGCTTTCATGCTGTTCTCCCTGATCAGCTGCTGTGTCTCATCGTGCGTGAGATTGAGATATTGAATGTATTTTTTGTCCGCCCCGTTATCAGATAGTGCCTTCTGCCACAGACGGGTGAGAAAGGTGTTGGTGTGAAACGCCTCTTTACCCCCTTTCAGCAGTATGCGGTTGCCCGCCTTGAAAGCAGTGGCGGCCGCCTCGATGGTGACATCGGGTCTCGACTCAAAGATGATCAGTATGGTGCCGAAGGGTACGGTACGGTTGACGATGTGCAGCCCGTCCTCCCGGACGAACTCATAGATTGTCTTCCCTTCGGGGTCAGCCTGTGCCGCCACCTCCTCCAGTGAACGGATCATTCCTTCGATCTTTTTATCATCCACCTTCAGGCGATCAGTCATGGCGTCCTCCATATCAGGAAAGGCACCTATATCAGTTCTGTTTGCCTCAATAATCTCATCTCTGTTCTGCCTAATCAATTCCGAGAGTGCTGACAGCACACTGTTTTTTTGTTTATGCTCCATTATTCTGTGAAAAAGAAATTATTCAAGCCTCAAAGGTAACAATTTATTCTTTATCATCCGGTTTTTCTGTTCATTTAGTATAAGGTTAACCTTCACTCAACAGTGTGATCTCTCTTCGGGGAGGAGCATCACAAAAAACTAAAGTGATTGTGTATAAACATTCTGACTTAATGAATCAGGAGTCAGCACATTTGGTTGCCATGCTTGTTGCAAACTATCCAGTTGCTGCAGCATATTGTCGCGGACGACCATAAAACTGTCTCTTAGTTCAGGCTTTACCGGATAGGAGGGAGGTATCTCCATTTTAAGCGGGTTGACCGGCTGGTTGTTTTTATGTACCCGGTAATCGAGATGGGGACCCGTGGAGAGACCCGTGGAGCCTACGTAGGCAATCACTTCCCCCTGTTTAACTGAACTGCCTTTCTTCACCCCTTTGGCAAACCGGCTCAGATGCATATAGGTAGTTGTGTAACTGCTGTTATGCTTTATCTTCAGAAAGTTGCCGGCTCCGTTTCTTTGATATCCCTTCTCAATCACCACGCCGTCGCCAACAGTTTTCACCGGTGTACCCGAGGGGGCCGCATAATCCACGCCGTGATGCGGGCGATAACGTTTCAACACAGGATGGAAACGGGCGTTGGAGAATCGGGAGCTGATACGGAAAAAGTCGAGAGGTGCTTTCAGGAATGCTTTTCGCAGGCTGTTGCCCTCCTCATCAAAATATTCCCTTACTGTATCCTGCTCAAAGGAAATAGCCAGGTAATCCCTCTCCTGATGGGTGAACACGGCCCCTTCGATAGAAGCGATCTCCACATAGGTGGTGTCATCTATCCATGCTTCGTCATAGATCAGACGAAACGAATCGCCCTGTTTGATATCAAAGAAATCAACCTGCCAGGCATAGAGATCCGACAGCTTCAGAGCCAGCAGCGGGGGGGCTCCCGATCCGATGATCGCATTCCACATCGAAGAGGTGATGGTCCCCTCGCAATACCTGCGCTGCAAGGTAACCGGTTTTGAGGATTCATACGCTCTGAGGGTGTCACCACTCAGATCGACCACCGCAAAATCGGTTCTGGATCTTTCAAAAACGAGGTACTGTATGGCGGCTATTGAATCGCGGGTGGTGAGGGCCGCATATCTGTTTCCGATCTGTAGTTTTGAAGGGGGGTAATAGGGGGAAATCGTACGTGTGATCTGTTCTGCGTCTGATCCCGTGAACCCCATATTTGTGAGGATGGAGGAGAGATGATCTCCTTTCTCTATCATATGATGCGTCATCGCCAGTGAATCAATGCATATGCCGTATGCAAAGCGCTTATTCGCTTCTTCCGTGTTGTCGGTATCAGCAGATAGTTTCTCCTGTTTGAGAGCGCATGAAGCAGTAAAAATGATCAGAAAAAAGTACAAAACCGTCCTGATTATTATTTTCGTGTGTCCAACCATAATCGCAAAGATAGTTTTTTGATCGCAGAGACCAAAAAAAATGGCTGCTGAAAAATTAAACTCTTTGCTTTTTCAGGTGTCCAACGGCCAATGAATAACAACAAAACCAACAAAACCAACAAACAATCGTTTAACGCACTTTTCCGGAACCTGCTGCCATTTGTAAAACCTTACAGGAGAATGATCACAGGGACACTCTTACTCACGCTTGTCGGCTCATTCGCCGCACAGGTGAACCCTCTCATCGTGAATGAGACAGTCACACGTGTGCAGGCCCTGTTGAGTGAATCCGATCCGTTTGAAAAAGGGATCCGTTTGCTGATCATCATCTCTCTGATCATGCTGGGTAACGAGTTGCTGAATATCGGTATCCGGTTCGGACAGAAATATTTTGGTGAGAAGATACGGATCAGGGTGGGGAGTGATCTCTCACAGGCAGCGGTGGAGAGGATACTGACCTATAAGATGGCGTTCTACGCCGAGCCGGATAATCAGACCGGCCTGCTGCAGACACGCATCAACCGTGGTGTGGAGAGCCTGATACGGCTGGTGCAGAACTTCTTCCTCGATATCCTGCCGCTCTTCTCCACTGCCATCATCGCCCTGGTGGTGATGTATCATGCCAATCTCTATGTGGGGTTGCTGGCGACAATCATTGTGCCGGCCTACTTCTACGTGAGCCAGCGACAGGCCAGGAGGCTGAAGGGGTGGCGCATGGAGCTGCGCGGCCAGCGCGAGCGTAAGAATCACGGGCTGATCAACATCATCGACTCGATCACGGTGATCAAGAGCTTCGTGCGTGAGAAGCTGGAGGGGAAGAAGCAGTACGATGTACAGATGGATATGCTGAACAATCAGCTGCAGACGCGTCAGACCAGTTACATCTACGAGAGCCTGAAGTCTTTTATCCAGCAGATAGGCGTGGTGCTGATCATCATCCTTACCGTTTATCTGGTGCTGGACGGACAGATGGGCATCGGTGCCATCATGATGCATATCATGCTTTTCCGCAATGTCTCCGCACCTATAGGGCAGCTACACCGTATCTATGATGAGGTGAACGATGCGGTGATCTATGCCGACGGGTTCTTCACTGTGCTGGGTGACGATGATGCGCCGGAGGTGAGCGGCAGGGTGAAGGCTGAGAAGGTGCGGGGAGCGTTCAGCGTGGAGCATCTGAACTTCACCTATCCCAACGGCAAGCAGGCCCTTTATGATGTGAGCCTCACCCTTAAGCCGGGGAAGACAACCGCCATCGTGGGATTGAGTGGTGCGGGAAAGAGCACGCTCATCAACTTGTTGTGCAAGTTCTATCAGCCCGACAGTGGTCAGGTTTATCTCGACGGTCTGGAGCTGGAGGAGTATGATAACGAGTCACTGCGTGATAACATCGGGCTGGTGCTGCAGAAGAACCATATCTTCAAGGGGAGCATATATGACAATATTCTCTACGGGGATACAGGAGCCACACGTGAGCAAGTGGTGGAAGCATCAAGGAGTGCCTACCTGCATGAGCAGGTGCTGGAGCTGCCTGCCGGTTATGATACCGATGCACAGCAGCTGAGCGGCGGCCAGCAGCAGCGTATCGCCATCGCGCGGCTGTTCCTGAAGAACCCACCGGTGATCTTCCTCGATGAGCCTACCGCCAGCCTCGATGCCATCGCCACGGAGCATATCAAGATGAGCCTTGATGCCATCAAGGAGAACCGTACCGTAGCCATTATCTCCCACTCACTCTCGCAGATTGTCGATGCCGACAGCATCTATGTGATGAAAGAGGGGCGGATGGTGGAGTCGGGGAGTCACGAATCTCTCTACGCACAGGATGGCGAGTACCGTAAGATCTTCGATGCCTCTGCGCGGAGCCTTAACCTGGATAAGATGATGCAGACCCTCGCGGGTTAAAAGTGCCACGATACCCCGGCATAGTAGTGTCTCGGCATGCCGGGGTAGTAGTACCTGGGCTCGGCAGTGCCGAAGGCGACAGCGTTGACCGTGAGCATGGGTGCGTAGTGCGTGTTGGTGAGGTTGTTCACACCGGCGAACAGCGTTGCGTCACCGCTCCTGCCGGCAAAAATGCGCCATGATGCTTTCATGTTGCCAAGGAAGTAACCCTTATTGGTGAGGCTGTTGGCATCGTCGATATACTGCGTTCCGATCTGCTGGAGCTGAGCCTCCACGCTGAACTGTGGCAGCGGCTGCCATAGCAGGCCTGCCTGTGTCATATGAGCGGGTATACCGGGGAGATTGTTCCCGTCGTAACGCTCATCATTGTCGGTGAATGCAATAAACCGATTGCGTGACCAGGTGTAGTTGGCATGCATCATCAGGCTGCCGGGGAAGGAGGGGTGATCAAACAGCTGCTGCCGCCACATCAGCTCAAGCCCTGCATGTCTTGTCCTGCCGGCGTTGATGCCGGTGAAGATATCTTCCGTCAGGCGCTTGGTGACCAGCAGGTTGCTGAGGTTGATAAGGTAGAGCGATGCCTCCAGCTGCGTGGCGCTGTTGAAGAGGTTGAGCCGTATGCCTGTTTCATACTGCATCCCCTGCTCCGGCTCCAGCTCCCTGTTGATGTCTCCTTCCGGCAGGAGCGTCTCCTCGGGCGACGGCATCGAGAAGCCGTGACCCACGGAGGCGTAGAGCGCCAGGGCTGATGAGGGAGCGTAGTTGATTCCCACGCGGGGTGAGAAGATCAGTGGGAAGTTACGGCTGCCGCTCTGGTCACCGTTATCGGGAAACTGATCGGTCAGGCGGTAGCGGATGCTGTTCACCGCTCCTCCCAGGGAGATGTTCCACCGCTCTGCGGGCCGCCAGTAGACCATCCCGAAGAGGTTACCCTGATGACGCCGCTCCCTGTTCCTGTTGATCATCTCATTCTCCAGGTCGAGCATCCAGCGGTAGCTGTCGCTGAGCCACTCTGCTCCCAGCAGCAGATCGAACTTTTCACTATGATAGTTCAGCCGGTTACGTATGCCTCCCCCCGCCGTGCCATCATCCAGGTTGTTGAAGGGGCGCCGTTCGTAGCTGTCGGCCCACCGTCCGAAGAGGGTGAGGCGGTTGCTCCAGTTGTCAGCCAGCCGGTTGGTGAGGGTGATGCCGGCGATGGCACGCTGGTACTCCTTGAAACCCTCCACCGCCTTCCAGTTGACTGCAGCCGATTCCGGGCTTGTCTCGTAGAGCGTCTTGCCTACCGAGCTGGGTATCTGCGCGTTCATGTCGATCAGGAGCAACGTGTAACTGAGCGACCAGGAGGGCTGCCGCCATCTGCCGGATGAGAGGAGCGTTGTGCGGCGCAGGCGGTTGTTCTCACGGTGACCGTCGGAGCGGAGGTGGCTCATCTGACCGCCTATCTGCAGGTTGTTATGTTGCATATTTCCTCCTGCAGCGGCTTTGAGTGTGTTGAAGCTGCCATATTGCAGTAGGGCGCTGCCACTGTCACCCCCGCCCTGCGGGGTGTAGAGGTTGATATTCCCTCCCAGCCCCGAGCCGTAGAGGGCGGAGGCGGGACCCTTGATCACCTCCATACGTGCGATCCCCCCCAGGTCTATATCCTCGGGTGTGGAGATGCCGTCGGAGGAGGTGATGGGTATATCGTTCAGGTAGGCTTTGATACGGTTGGTGTTGTAGGGTGTGCGACTGCCCACGCCCCTGATGACGATGCGGCTGGTGGCGTAGGTGCCGCTGTGCATATAGATGCCCGGCATGGCATGAAGGATGTTGGCAAAGCTGTTGCCGTCGCCCCGCTCTATCTCCTCTCCGGCGAGGAGGGAGATGCTGCCGGGGAGCTGATGCTGCCGTGTGTTGACCTGATAGGCATTGACAACCACCTCACCGAGCCGGATGGTTGAGTCTGCTTCCTGGTATGTGTGCTGCTGCGACAGGGCATTCATCGCAACAACAAGTGATATAAGCAGTAGCAGGGATCCTTGTCTCGTCATCGTTCAATTTCTATTCCACCGGCACCAATCGTACGATCATGCCCGGTTCTTCCAGTCCGATATAGACCAGCCCGTCGGGCCCCATCACCACATTCCTCACCCTGCCGATTCCTTCGGCCAGCTTCTCGGTGTGCACCACACGATCGCCTTCCAGCACCACCCGTTCCACATAATCGAAGCGGAGTGAGCCGACCAGGATGTTGAAGC
>JADKLW010000735.1_pt1 | contig 11352 bp, 10 predicted proteins | sample 8641881 | NCBI WGS metagenome assembly JADKLW01 (sample SAMN16272185, study PRJNA661076) | feces metagenome | isolation source: fecal sample from diarrhoea affected cattle B | host: Bos taurus | place: South Africa: Lokaleng Village, Mahikeng | collected 2019-09
ACATTTTCATGTCGTTGGAATCAAGCTGGTAAGGTACGATGGCAATAGGCTTTCCGTCTACGGTCTTGCGGTCCCAGAAAGGCACGTCACCGGAATAATCATCCATGTGATAATCGAAACCCTCTTCGATCAGCAGCCTGCGGGTATTATCGGTATGGAAATAGCGCGACAGCCAGCCATAAGGGCGCACACCGACGGTCTTTTCAATCGAGCTTACCGCTTTACGGATAAACTCGCGTTCTTTCTCTTCATCCATCTTGAACTGGTGGACCCAGCGATAGCCGTGGCTGACCGGCTCGTGCCCCAATTCGGCAATCGCGCCAGCAATTTCCGGATAGTTTTCAAGGCTAAGCGCCGCGACGGTCCAGCTTGCCATGATGTCAAACTCTTTGAGCAACTTCACAATGCGCGGCGCACCGGCTTTTATCCCGTATAGATAGTTGCTTTCATTGCCATAGTTGCGGATGGGCGACTTGATATGGATGCCCAGCTCGTCAACCGGTTCCATGCCGCGATCGCCGCGTGCGATGGTCATCTCGCTGCCTTCTTCCACATTGACAACAATGCTCAGCGCCATTTTCGCGCCATCCGGCCAATCTATACGTTCCTGTTTCATTTGTTCTCCCTCTCCCCTTCAGGGGAGAGGGCCGGGGAGAGGGGCAGTCTCTCATTTCCGGCCCAATGTTCAAATCTTTTAGAGGACTGCCCCTCACTTATGCCCTCTCCCCCGGAAGGGGAGCGGGAAACTAGTGCATTTCTTCTCCGCCGGAGACGTTGATCGCCTCTCCGGTCACATAAAATGCGTCATCGCTGGCAAGCCATGCACAGGCTGCTGCGGTATCGGATGGCAGACCGGGCCGACCCATGGGATTTTTGGCCTTCATATTGGTCATATAATCCTCAACCGTGGCAAAGCCGAGCAGCTTTGAAAAATACTCGTTCTGCGCGGCGCCCAGCCCGGTTGTCACATGGTTCGGGCAAACGGCATTAACGGTAATGCCGTGCGCGCCCAGTTCCACTGCGCTGGCCCGTGTCAAACCGACCATGCCATGTTTCGAGCTGACATAGGCTGGCAAATGCGGGAAAGCGGTTTTGGCGGCTTGCGATGCGATATTTATAATCCGCCCGCCATTGCCGGCCTTGACCATCGCTTTTGCCGCCGCCTGCGTGCAGTAAAATGCACCGGACAGGTTCACACCGATAACCGCAGCCCAATCCGCCGGATCAACGTCGAGCAAAGGCTTCATCATGAAACCGATACCGGCATTATTGACGAAAATATCCACGCTGCCGAAAGCGTCAACGCTTTGATCGACCAGCGCCTGACATTGCTGCGCGTCGCTGACATCACAGGCAATGGTTGCCACTTTTGCGCCGCGGGCGCGCAGTTCTTCGGCTACGCCTTCTTCCTCGTCCCCGATGGACAGGTCCGATACGACGCAATTTGCGCCTTCATCCGCAAAGCGTTGCAATATGCCCTGCCCCAGTCCCTTTTCCTTGCCAGAGCCGGTGACGACGATAGTTTTGCCTTTGAACTTCATGCTCGTTCCTTCCGGCATTAAAGGTCTTCGGTCAGGATGAATTGCGGGTTATCGGCATAATCCTGGAACGGGGCGGCCATGGCCTGAAACTCTTCGGTAGAGATTTCCGCCAGAAACGGGTCCATGCCCTGAATATCCAGCACTTCGACATATTGATAAGGCGAAGCAGCGTCCGAACCCAGCACGCCGGTGGCTTTGTGCACGGTGAATTTCTCGACCGAACCCAGCCGGTTGACGCCGGGAATATCGTCTTTCTTTGCCCATGCCTCGTAATCAGCGGCGCTAACGCCGTCTTTCAAATTGAATATAACGATGATGCGCATAGTCTCTCTCCTTACGAGTGTTTCAGAAATGTTTCGGGGGCGCGGTAAGCATCAAGCTGGCTATCCAGCTTGCGCGCCAGTTCAAATAAGCCCGCTTCGTTACCGGCTGCGCCGATAATCTGCACGCCGACGGGCAATCCGTCATCGGTCCATCCGGCCGGGATGCTGATCGCGGGAAGGCCTGCAATGCTGGCAAGGCAGGTGAAATCGGCCTGATTGGCAGGGGCGTTGTCGGCATGGCTGAACGCGGCTTGCGGGGCGGTGGGAAGCAGGATCGCTCCATATTTATCCGCCGCAGCGCTCAAAGCCTCACCGGTTTCTTTCAGGATTTTCCTGTCTTCCGCCAGATCATCCGCGCTGCGCTTTGGCCCATAGGTGAGCAGTTTTTTGAGATGATCGGACAGTCCCGCGGGGTTATCGGCGATCACTTGTTTCAAGCTGTTCGCCAGTCCCAGCGAAGACATGATAAAGCCTGCAAAACGAATACGGGTCAGCGGATATGGCAGAGAAAACTGCTCCGCCGCGCCCAGTGCTTTTTTGGCCTTCTCATAACCGTCCAGCACGGGCTGCTCGCACTCGACTTCGCCGAGATTTTCCAACAATCCAATATTATCAATGACTTGAGCAGGAGCGAGATTCGCAATAACATGCGTTAGTGACTCCATTAGCTCCAATGACCGCGCCAACGGCCCGATGCTATCAAGCCACGCATCGACAAGCTCCAACCCGTCCTGGCTGACCGCGCCGCGCGTTGGTTTCAGGCCATAGACACCGCAATAAGCCGCCGGTATCCGCACCGAACCCATCGTGTCAGTGCCTAGTGCCGCATCGCAAAGCCCCGCCGCAACCGCCGCGCCGCTACCACCCGATGAACCGCCCGGCGTATAACCGATCCGGTGCGGGTTGTGGGTTGGCCCGTAAAACGGATTGTCCGTCTTCGCGCCAAGCGCCGCTTCTTCCATGTTGAGCGAGCCGATAATCACCGCCCCTGCATCGCGCAGACGCTTAACACTCTCGGCATCGTGCTCGGCAATCCGGTCACGAAATGCCTCGATCCCGCTGGACCACGGCAGACCCGCAACCGCGATATTTGCCTTCACGCCGATGGTCACGCCCTCAAGCGGCCCCTTCCCGGACTGTGCCGTAGGGTCAAAGTCCGTAAAGGCGTTCAGAGGTTCATTCGCCGCTTTCAGGTCGTCCCAGTGGATCATGGCCGGATCAAAGCCCCCGTGCGTCAATCAGCCTGATCGGCTTTTGACGGGTATCGATCTGGGTATCGTCAGCGGTATCACCCGGTCCGACGAGAGCAACATCGACCTCGATGCCAATGCCCTTGCGGAGCAGTTCCGCAATCTCGCTTTGCTCACTGGCACCGCGGCTTTCCAGCGTGACGTGCATGCTGTCACGGCCCGCTTCATCACGGGTGACGCGGCAAACATATTCGCCGGTCAGATCGCCGCGACCTTCGATGATCGCGCCAATCGCGTGCGGGAAGATGTTGATCCCGCGCAGCTTGACCATATTGTCGCTGCGTCCCTTGAACCCGGTGATGCGTTTGAACACCATGCCTGTCGCATTGGTATCGGTCCGTTCCTCGGTAATGTCATGGGTGTTAAAGCGGATGCACGGTGCAACATCGTCCTTGAACAGGCATGTGACAACCATATCACCTGTGCCGCCCGGAGCGACAGGTTCCCCGGTATCGACATCCAGCAGTTCCAGATATTGCGCGTCTTCCCAGACATACATGCCATCGCGCTCCGGTCCTTCACCAGCAATCGTTCCGGTATCACCGACACCATACCAGTCATAGGCTTTCGCGCCGTGCCAAGCGGCTTCAGTCGATGCGCGGTCCTCGGTTCCCAGATGACCGATAATCATCTTGAGCTTGATCCGGTCAAACAGGTTTTCCGCTTCCGCAACTTCAGCCAGTTTGCGGACATAGTCAACAAAACCAACCATACAGGTTACATTGAAATCTGCCATCAGGTTGACCTGGTTGACCGACCGCGTTTCAATCCCGGTTCCTGCGCTCAGGAACAGCGAATTGGTGTAGTGGGTGACCGCTTCACGGATATAATGCCCGCCGTTAATCATGCCGTGGCCATAAACCGACTGAACCACGTCTTCGCGGCCAAGCCCCATCCAGCGATACATACGTCCAACCAGCAGGTTGGTAATTTCCCGACCCTTTGGTCCGAACATAAGCGGCTGCGGCCGGCCTGTTGTTCCGGATGTCGTGTGGAAAACCACTGGCGTATCGCCGCGTCCGTCAAAGTCGCCATAAGGCGGATATTCATTGACCGAAGCCATTAGATCGGACTTGTCATAAACCGGCAGCTTAGTGATGTCGGCCAGAGATTTGACGTCTCCGGCTTCGATGCCCTGATTGCCCCAAAGGCGCTGGTAAAACGGAATTTCCCAGCCGCGCTTCATCAATTTCTGAAACTGTTTGTCCTGAATGGCATAAAGCTCGTCACGCGACATATTGGTGTAGCGGTGAACAAAAGCATCACCGACCGGATATTGGTCCAGCATTTCTTTCGCGTCAAAACATTCGAAATAGGTTGGAAAACTCATTGTGGCTCCGTTGCATAGGCTAGAGGATTGTCAAAAATTACCGAAGAGCAATCGTCACCGGCAAGGCTGCGTGCGAGGTCAAATTTGGATTGCGTCTGCGCAGGCGAAGTTGGCGCGGACGGGCTGCCAAGATTGTCATTAATGGTGCGTTCTATCACGCCGCCGTCTGCCAGATGAAGCACCAGCTTTTGGGGTGCAAGCGCGTTGTGATCGGGATTATCGTCGATCCTGACCACCACTTTTTCGCCAAGCGCAGCGAGCTTGGGATCGGCGAACTCCTCGGCGATAAAACAGCGCGGATCAATGATCCGGTCGCGCAGCATGAGCGGCACAAGGAACGGCAAGCACAGCCGCGCATAGCTTGATGTCATATCCGCCTTATAGGCCCGCCCGACAAGCCGGTGGATGAGCGGCGGGGATTCTATATCAACAGACTGCACCGATTGCGGGTCCAGCGTCCCGTCGCGCAGCATATCATCAATCGCGCCCAATATTCCGTGGCTCGCCCGGCCGGATGGAAACGGCTTGATACTCACTTCTTCGATCAGCCATTTGCTGCCAATCGTATCAGTATAACGCGCCAGATCGCCCGGTTCGAACAGCTTGAAATAACCAAAAGGCCCTTCCAGAACATCGTGAGGCCCATCCATTCCCGCGGCAGCCAGATCAACGGATGAAATTGCGGCGCGTGCGGCATTGGCTATCTGCAACGGCAGAGCGATGGAGGCCTCGACATGCGCCTGCATCGTTCCGCTGGCATGGCTGTAAGCAAGCCCCAGAACATCAGCCATCTGCTCACGCGATAGCCCTTGCAAGCGGGCAGCAGCGAGCGATGCGCCAATTACCCCGGCCGTTGCGGGACGGAAAAACTGCATCGGGCCAGTAGCAGCAACGCCTATCCCGCTGGCAATATCGACACCAACAGCCAGCGCTGTCAGAAAAGCTTCTGGCTCAGAACCACCCATCCGGTCAGACACCGCGAGCAAAGCCGCAGTGACAACGGAAAGCGCATGCACAACGGCTTGTTCATGCACCGCATCCCATTCAAGGCAATGGATAGCAAAACCGTTAAAGAAAGCCGCTGACGTAGCGGGAGCTTTCAAACTGCCACCAATGATCCGCGCGTCATTGCCAGTTCCCCAGCCTTGCACAACAGGGAGCAAAACCTGTGCGTGCGGCGATGCTGCCCCGGCCGCACCTACGGCTAGAGTATCAGCCAATAGTCGCGCCGTGTCCGCTCTCGCCTGATCGGAGAGCTTATGCTCTGTCGCCGCGAAATCGAGGATTTTCTGAACGTGACTCATGACAACCATTCCTTCAGCATTGCTTGAATGGCAGTGGCATCATCACCCTTCAGTGCCAGTTCAATCGCACGGTCGGCTTCTTTGTCAACCAATCCGCCCCAGGCGATAAGCTGGCGCGCCTTGCCGATAATCTGCTCTTCACTCATGCAGCGTTCGGGATCGCCCAGCGTATCTACAAGCTCGACAGTCTCACCGCCGCAAGTGACGCGTGCGCCATAATGTTCCGGGTAGCGCGCTGTAATATCGGATGCTTCCGATACTTTGATGCGCGCTCGCAACGCGGCCAGTTCTTCAATCGCATCCGGTTCAAAATCTGTAAGCGCAGGAACACCGCGTTCTGCCACTACTGCTACAGCATGCTGCAAAGAGAATTTCGCATCAAGCACCGTCTTGGGGTCGGGCCGGTCGCAAAATGTGATCGCATCCGCATAGCTTTCGACGAATATTTCGCCGGACAATGACCCCGTTTTCGCTTTTAATTGCAGCGCCGCATCTATCGCCGGATGCGCGTGGCGACATGCGCCCCAAGGCTTGAAGCTGACTTCATGGATACGCCATTGAGCGGCAAAATCCATTGGCTTGGGGTTTTCGCAAGTCCCCGCGTAAAGCCCTTGCGTCCCTTCAAGAATGAAGCGGGAGCCTTTGATATTAGCCGCTATATAAGCGGAAATCTGCTCACCCGTTGCTATCGCATGGGCAACATGGAATTGCTTCGCGTCGTCATTTTCGTGCCTTGTTTGCCAAAGTCCGCCAGCAACCGTTCCCGCCAATCCCATGGCAGAAGCATAATCGCCTGCCAATGCGGTATCTTGGCCCAGACGACGATGAAGGTGGGCAACGGCAGCGCCGAAAAATCCGGCAGTAGAGGTCGGATGGAAATGGCTATAATGATGGCTATCGAACGTTGCGCCGACGCAAATCATCGCTTCATAACCGATGATCGCAGAGTTCAGCGCCTTTTCCAGATCCGCTTCGTCCTTTAACGCCGCAGGCCAGATAACCGGACCGGGGTGCAGGATTGCGGACCTGTGCACATCATCCATCTCAAGTATATTGCCGAGCCAATATTCCGGATGATCCAGACGCTTAGCATAGCGCCCGGCCTTTTCGCTTTTCAGCGCCCCCGCAACACAGCCTAGCCAGTCCAGCAAATGTAGCCTGGCCCGCTGACGTGTTCCACCGTCCACCGGCCGCATCAAATGCGCTGCAAGTTTTTCGGTCAAACTGGCTTGCGCCATATCAAGGGAGGCCGGGTCACTCATTATTTCAGTTCCGGCGCATCGGTTGGCTGCCAATCGGCTTCGGATTGGAACCGGAAAGCAGGTGCAATCTGGTGCGTTCCGTTTGCTTCAACCAGCAAGCCCCTTTCCTTCACGAAGCCCTGATCCAGCGCTTCGCGGAAATCGAGAACGGGCGAAAAGGCGACGTCTTTGTCCGCAAACCATTCGACCCATTCATCGCGGGTTTTGGTTGAGAATATGCCGCGCAGATAATCAACGAGCGGCTTTTGCAACGCGCCTGCCTCTCCCTCGGCCAATGGAAGCAGGTCGATACGGTCAAGCGCGGTTAGCAGGTTCTTCGCAAACTTGACCTCGCGGCCACCCAGAACAACATGCAAACCATCCAGCGTCTTGTAAACATTATAAAAAGCTGCCCCGCCAAGCGAACGCTGCGACTGTGATACAGGGCTATTGCCACCGCTGATCGCATCGCCAGCGATATGGGCACACCATGGCAAAAGCGAGTCATACATCGCGACATCGATATAATCACCCTTGCCTGTCTTTTCACGCCCGATCAGCGCCATCAGCACAGCAGATAACCCGTTCAGCCCCGCCGCCATATCGGCAGATGGGGCGCCCGGCACAACCGGCATCCCATCTTCGCCATCATTGACTGACAAAAAGCCGGAAAGCGCCTGCACGGCAAGATCATGGGCTGGATGGTGCGCCATCTCGCCGTCTTGCCCGAAAGCGGAAATCGAACAATAAACAATCCGCGGATTTTTCGCCGCAACAGCCTCATAATCGAAACCCAGCCGCTTCATCACACCAGGCCGGAAACCTTCGATCATAACGTCTGCATCGGCGAGCAATTCCCAAAGCCGCTCACACCCTTCTTCGCTCTTCAGATCAAGCGCCAGCGCCTTTTTGCCGCGGTTCAGATTGCGGAACCAGACCGATTGACCGGCCTCGACAGGTTCCATCTGCCGCGCCGGATCACCGGTTGGCGGCTCGACCTTGATAACGTCGGCACCATGGTCCGCCATCATCAAGGTGAGCATCGGTCCGGGGAGGAAAAGCGAAAGATCGACGACTTTTATGCCTGTGAGTTTTGCCATTATTCAGATCACACCCTTTGCACGTAGTCCCTCAACCGCATCTGCATCATAGCCCATTTCAGCCAATACAGCATCGCTGTCTGCACCCAATAAAGGGGCAGCCTTGTTGGGAAGGCGCTTGCCATTCAGCTTGATGGGGCTGGACAGAACATCCATTTCCGGCTTGTCGGGATGGCTGATCGTATCGCGCATACCGATGGTTTTCAGCCACGGATTGTCGAGTGCCTGATCCAGATTATAAACCGGCGCGATCGGAACCAGTCCTTCCAGCAAGCCTTGCCAATGCGCGACTTCATGCTCGCCAAAAATGCCTTCCAATATTCCGGAAAGCGTCTCGCGGTTTTTCAGGCGATTGGCAGGCGTATCAAAACGCGGATCATTGATCAGCTCGCTATGACCGATTTTCTCGGCAAGGATCGGCCAGAATTTTGGTATCTGCGCCATCACAAACATCCAGCCATCCGCAGCCTTGAACATCTGGCTAGGCGTAGCAGACGGATGCGCACCGCGTTTCACGCGCTGGGTCACATCGCCTTCATTCATATACCAAAGTGCAGGATAGCTGGTCTGGTGAACCGCAGCGGACAACAGATCGACATCCACGTCGCAGCCTTCACCCGACCGCTGGGCATCCAGCAGCGCGGCAAGCAAGCCAACGGCCATTTGCGTGCCGGACATGAAGTCCACCATCGACAGGCCAAAGCGGACCGGCGGGCCATCAGGCTCCCCCGTCAAAGCACAAAAACCGGCCTCTGCCTGCATCAGATAATCATAGCCCGGCCACTGAGCGCGTTCATTATCGCGGCCATAGGCGGAACAGTGCGCACAGACGATAGCCGGGTTAACCGATTTCAGGCTTTCGTAATCCAGACCGATTTTTGCCGGCACATCGCCGCGTAGGTTATTGGCCATGACATGCGAGTTCTTGACCAGCTTATGAAGGATTTCCAGCCCTTCATCGGTTCGCAAATCCAGTGTCAAAGACCGCTTATTCAAGTTAAAGCTTTGAAAATAAAGACTTTCCTGTTCACGCAGCCAATGCGGCCCGACATGACGGGCCGTATCGCCTCCACCCACTCCATTTTTGGCAGGTGGTTCGATCTTGATAACATCCGCCCCCATCTGCGCGAGATACATGGTGCCATAAGGGCCAGCACCATATTGCTCGGCAGACAGAACACGAAAGCCTTCTAGGGGGAGCTTTTTACTCATGCCGGATTCTGCTTTACCCATTGCTTAGAGATAATCATGCGCTGCATTTCGTTGGTTCCCTCACCGATACACATCAGGATGGAATCGCGGTAATAGCGTTCGATATCATATTCCTTGGAATAGCCGTAACCGCCGTGAATACGCAGGCTTTCTTCCGAGTTGCGCACTGCCGCTTCAGAAGCAAAATATTTGGCCATTCCGGCTTCCATGTCACAGCGTTCACCGCGGTCATATGCCATTGCCGCATCCAGTGTCAGCAACCGTGCAGCGCGTGCCCGTGTCACCATTTCACCCAGCTTCAACTGGATAGCCTGATGCTCGCAAATGGGCTTACCCATTGTTTCACGGATCTGTGCATATTCGGTTGCCAGCCGCAAAGATCCCTCGGCAAGGCCAACGCCGCGCGCTGCAACGTTGATACGGCCAAGCTCAAGACCGCCGGTTGCCTGAAAAAAGCCTTTGCCTTCAACGCCGCCGATAAGGTTTTCGGCTGGAATGCGGTAATTGTCAAAGGTCAGCTCGGCACTGTCGATGGATTTATAGCCCAGCTTGTCGAACTTCTTGCCAACGCCAAAGCCTTCACCCTTGGGCGCGATCATCAGGCTCATGCCCTTGTAACGCGGGTCTGCCTTGGGATCGGTCTTGACGAGCAGAGCAAAACATTCGCCCTGAATACCGTTCGTGATCCAGGTTTTCGTGCCGTTGATGACATATTCATCGCCTTCACGGCGCGCAACGGTACGGATTGCCTGCAAGTCAGTTCCGGCATTTGGTTCAGTCAACGCAAGACCACCGCGAATTTCGCCGCTGGCAAATTTGGGCAGCCATTTCGATTTCTGTTCCGAGGTGCCGAAACGTTCGACTGCTGCAGCCATAATCAAATGCGAATTCATGATACCCGTAATCGCCATCCAGTAAGACGAGATATAGGCGATAATTTTGGCATAGGTGGTCGCTGGCAGGCCAAGCCCGCCATATTCTTCACTGATAGTAGCCCCAAACAGACCCATTTCGGTCATCTGGGCGACCAGTTCCTTTGGCCAGATATCGCCATGGTCATGTTCCATGACCACCGGTTTCACTTCACCCTGGACCCATTTTTCAATGGCTTCCAGAAATGCCCGTTCGTCGTCCGGGTCGATTGTTCTTATTTGATTCACTTCTGCGGCACTCGCCATGTTCTACTCCTTAAACGCGCAAATTATTCAGCAAACTTAATCGTCAGTGTTGCCAAAGCCGCGCTTCCAGATCAGCATCGTGCGCTCGAACGTGCACACGACATCGCCGTGCTGGTTTGTGCCGACGGTTTTGATCGTCACAATTCCCTGTTCAGGGCGCGATGAAGATTCACGCTTTTCCAGAACTTCGCTTTCTGCATAAAGCGTGTCACCGGGGAACATCGGCTTCGTCATTTTAATTTTGTCCCAGCCAAGATTGGCAACCGCCTTTTGACTGGTGTCGGAAACGCTCATGCCGACCATCAATGCCACGGTCAGAGGCGAACAGACGAGCGGCTTTTTAAACTCGGTCTTCTTGGCAAATTCATAATCGAAATGCGCAGGGTGCGTGTTCATCGTCAACAATGTGAAGTGCACGTTGTCGGTATCGGTGATCGTGCGGCCGGGACGGTGTTCGTAAATATGACCTACTTCGAAATCCTCGAAATAGCGGCCAAAGGTTTCCCGGAACCGGCCGGGGCTGACTTCAATTACTCCATCACGCATATTAAATATCCTTCTGATTGTTTGTATCTATCTGTATCTATTGGTTTTTATACTGACGCAAGTATCCGGCGGTACCGTTCCATAATGGGTGCCTCCAGCATTTTTCCGTTATGGGAAATGGCTTTGCCACCGGCTGCATCATAAACCGCTACGGCATCCTGTGCTTCCGCAATTTCGGCTTCGCTGGGACGCATCGCGGTCTGGATAGCGGAGAGCTGCTTGGGGTGGATCGCGGCCTTGGCATGAAAGCCCATGGCTTTGGCGCGGGCACATTCCTCGGCCAGCCCCTCTTCATTCCCCATGTCGATATAAGGCACATCTATCGCC
>JADKLW010000737.1_pt1 | contig 11333 bp, 10 predicted proteins | sample 8641881 | NCBI WGS metagenome assembly JADKLW01 (sample SAMN16272185, study PRJNA661076) | feces metagenome | isolation source: fecal sample from diarrhoea affected cattle B | host: Bos taurus | place: South Africa: Lokaleng Village, Mahikeng | collected 2019-09
ATTTGTTGTGGGCATTGTCGTCGGCTTTCCGCTCAATCTGGACGGAAGCCAAAGTAAGCAAACACAGGCCGCGAAATCCTTTGCCCAGAATCTACGCCCGCTTGGACTGCCGATCTTCTTGTGGGATGAGCGTTGGAGCACTCAGGCGGTTACACGCGACCTGATTGCCGCTGACGTTAGCCGCAAAAAGCGCAGCCAGGTGATCGACCAGATGGCCGCCGCTTATATTTTGCAGGGAGCGATTGACGGGCTTGCCGCGATAGGATGATGCCACTATAGGCCTGATTTTAATGACATCAGAGCAAACAGGTTCACCATCCACCGCCGGACATCAGTTTCCTGCGGGATCGGACGCTTTTCCACATCGCCATCTTTTGGGCATAGCAGGCTTGCAGCCGTGGGAGATATTGTTTCTCCTGAAGGAGGCCGAGCAATGGGTCGAGCTTAACCGCAAATCGATCAAACATTCCGGTCGACTCGATGGCTTGACCGTTATCAACGCCTTTTTCGAGAACAGCACGCGCACGCTGCTTTCGTTCGAGATTGCCGGCAAGCGGATGGGGGCGGATGTCGTTAATATGCACGCCGCGCAATCGAGTATTAAAAAGGGCGAAACCCTGATTGATACAGCGGTCACTCTCAATGCCATGCGCGCAGATGCGATTGTCATCCGTCATGGCAGTTCCGGCGCGGTGCAATTAATTGCCGACAAGGTGGACTGCCCTGTCCTGAACGCTGGCGATGGCAGCCATGAGCACCCCACTCAGGCACTGCTCGATGCATTAACGATACAGCGGCGCAAGGGGGATATCAGCGGACTTACGGTCACGATTTGCGGAGATGTCATGCATAGCCGTGTCGCTCGCTCTAATATCTATTGCCTGACCACATTAGGTGCGAAAGTCAGGGTTTGTGCGCCGACATCGCTTTTGCCGCCTGCGATCGAGCGGTTGAATGTCGAAGCTTATTCGAACTTTGCCGAAGCGCTTGACGGCGCGGATGTTGTGATGATGCTCCGGCTGCAAAACGAGCGGATGAACGGAGATTTCATTCCGAGCGCGCGCGAATATCATCACCTCTATGGTCTGACCAGAGAACGGCTGGCGCTGGCTAAACCGGATGCTCTGGTTATGCATCCCGGCCCAATGAACCGCGGCATAGAGATTAGCAGTGATATTGCCGATGATCCCGAACGATCCGCGATAACAGAGCAAGTGGAGATGGGAGTCGCGGTCCGGATGGCTTGCCTCGACGTGCTGACACGGCGATCTCGCAACATGGAGGGTTGGTCATGAAGCAGGTCTTTACCAACACAAAGGTTCTGGTTCCCGGAACGAAATCACCCGTGCCCCTGAACGTCGCAACAGATGGTGATCTTATTGCTCGCGTGAGTGAGGAAGCGCCATCGGGCGACAATAGCATCGACTGCAAGGGCGCAATTTTGACCCCCGGCATTATCGACCTTGCTGTCTTCAAGATCGACAAGCCGGCCTTTCACTTTGGCGGGATCACAAGGGCAGCCCTGATGCCCGACCAGGCTCCGGTGCTCGATCTGCCGGCTATGATCAAACATAATTCTTCCGAAGGTAAGCCAAGCCTTTGGTCCCATCCGCTTGCTGCGGCAACAAAGGGGCTGAAAGGCACTGAACTGGCTGAAATCGGTTTGATGAAAGAAGCAGGCGCACGTGCTGTGGCAACAGGCAGAAACTGGATTGCAAATAGTGGAGTAATGCTCAAACTGCTTCATTACTGCCGGTCGCTGGACATGCCGGTCATCGTGCATAGCGAGGATAGCGGCCTTACCGCTGATGCAGTCGCTACGGCTGGTGAAACCGCCACGCGGCTGGGACTATCGAGTGCTCCGGCCAGTGCGGAGGCGCTGTCCATTGCCCGCGACATAGCTCTGGTGCGAGAAAGCGGCGCGCATATCCATTTCCGTCAGGTTACGACGGCTGCGGGACTGGACCTTATCCGCGCCGCCAAAGCAGAGGGCCTGCGCGTTACATGCGGTATTACACCGGCGCATCTTTTCCTGTCCGATATCGCGATCAGTGATTTTAGGACCTTCGCCAAAATGTCACCTCCCTTGCGAAGTGAAGAAGACCGGCAAGCCTGCCTTGAAGCCATTAAAGACGGCACGATTGATGTTATTTCCTCTGGCCATGACCCACGCGGCCCGGAAGGCAAGAGATTACCGTTTGCCGAAGCGGAAACCGGCATGGCGGGGGGAGAAACCTTGCTCGCGCTCTCGCTCAACCTGGTGCGGGACGAGCTGATTGATCTGGGTCGTCTGTTTGAATTGCTTTCAACCAACCCGGCAAAAATACTCGGTGTGAATGCAGGACAGATAGCTGAAGGGTATGAGGCGGATCTGATATTGATCGATATGGAAAAACCATGGCAGATTGACAGCCGGAAAATGGCTGCTTCCGCCGGGAACACGCCTTTTGACAAGCTGCCCGTTCAAGGACGTGTCCGCGCCATATATAAGGGCGGAAAAGCAATTTAGCTTTCCCGCCCTTACCGGAATTGGATTGTCAGAAATCTTTACCGTGAAGCAAGCTGTCGCGGCGTTTTGGCGCTCACAGTCCCAACCAGTTCGGTCGGGCCAAGATTGCGAACATGTCGAACGATGCAACCGCCCCCTCTTGCTTTGATTCCTCCACACATTGCTTTTGCAGACTGTTCACTACCAAAACCCACAGCGGACAAGCGATACAGCGTTCTCCCGTTGAGTTTCACAGTTGAGCTTACATGCTGATGCCCGCTTAATTCTTTATTCTTTGCAGACAGGATCACCCAAGCGCGCTGCACGTTTTCCGGTGAAGAAAATGCACCCACTTGAACAAGATACTGGCCATTAGGTTGGCTCTGTTCGAGCGGTGTGAAAGCAATCTTTTCGACCGCAGGTTTTTTGACAATTTCTGCAGCCTTTACCGGAGCGGCGGTCTTGATCAAAGGCGTCACTGCCGCGCTTGTAAACGATGCTTTGGTTACTGCAGCGCTTGCAGGAACATCGACCTTCGTCACCAGCATATTGTCATCATTGGCCAGAAAATCGGCCTTGAAATCCATATCCGCAGATTCAGTCACCTCAGTTGTCGGTAATGCGATGTCACGGTCAAAACTGGCGACTTCGCGGCTATAATCCACCGCAGGGGCTACCGGTGCAACAGGTGCGACATTGAGCGCCAGACGCACGGGCTGGCCAGGATCGCTAAGCGCCGGTCTCACATCCAGAACAGAAGCTACCCGAAGCTCATAGGCACCCGGACGCGCCATTTGTGCCCATTGCATGATCCGCGCATCCACATTGGTCGGAGCAATGTCCTGCACAGCCATTAATTTGGCCTCTTTCCAGCGACCATCCAGAGCATAAGCCAAGCCCAGATTCTGGCGCGTGCGAGCTGTAACATTAGAGCTGCGAATGGCCTCTTCCAGCTCAGCAATCGCGCCCTTGGCATCGCCTGCCAAAGCCAGAGCCAGACCATAATCAGCTGTCGGGATGAAATGACGGTTATTCTCAATCAATTGCTGGGCTTTGTTAGCCTTGCCCTGTGCGAGTTGCGCTAGGCCGAGGCTCAGGATCGTGCGGGCATCACTTTTACCCAGATCCATCGCATCAAGGAAACTGCGCTCTGCCGAATGGAACCGGCCAGCAGCCAGATAGGCCTGACCAAGCAGCGCCCGCGTATTCGCATCATGACCGATAGCGGCAACACTATGCTCGGCATAGCCAATCGCATCCTCAACATTGCCCTTTGCAAGCGCTATCTCAGCTTTCTCCGCATATTTCGTAGCATCTTTGGGCGATACCGGTTTGCTGGATACAGACGCGACCGAATCGCCTCCGACTGGGCCGCAACCCGTTAAGGACGCAGAAATGACCAAGGTCGAGGCGGCCAGTTTCATTATTATATTGCCATTCATCGCAATGCCCTCGTAAATCTGTTTAATAACAATTGTTAAAACCGTTCAGCGTGACGGAATCCGCTCAGCCAATTCATCTATTTCCGGGATAGTCTTTAAGTAATTATCCAAGGCTTTGGTTACCAACTGCTGCGCCGACACATTGTTGACCGCCGTTGCCAACCGCAATTTCAGATGCCTGTCAGCGTCCAAGCGCAACGTAAAAGCGACCTTGGCCTTGCCAGTGCGCGCCTGTTGAACGGGGCGACGCGGAGCCGAAGGCAGCTTGGTTTTAATTGTGACAACAGCAGCTTTTTTGCGAGGAGCTGTTTTCTCTTGCTCTGGCTCAGCCACGGTTTCACGCTCGCGCTGCGTTTGCAGGTTCAGCTTAGCCGCAATTTCTTCCTGTTGCTTGCGAACGGCAGGAACAACTTCCGGAATCGCTCCGGCCAAGGGATTATATTGATATTGACCTGATTCTTCCGGACCAAATTCATCTGACAGAGGCGCTTCATGGTCGGGATTGGTGTCATATCCCATATCATTCCAGCCCAGGTCTTCATTCGCATGATCGGAATAGGACGGAAACGCTATACCCTGACGCCGCATTGCGGGTCTTGCACCGCCTTTGCGGGCCAGAAGGGCGGATGACAGGGATGCCAATGGCTTAGGTTCGCTCATATTCTCTGCTCCTCCTTCCTAAGACCCGAAGACCCGGCGACCGAAATTGCCACTGGGACGATATGCACCGGCACTACTTGTCGATGCCATGCCGGGAGACGAAAATACCGTGCGGCGGAAGTTTTTCTCCAACCGGTCGGAAATATAGCTCCAGAGTTGCTGGATTTCCTGGGAAGAGCGGCCCTGCGGATCAACTTCCATAACGGTGCGACCGTCAATCATGGAGCCTGCAAAGTCTGTTCGGTGGTGGACGGTTACCGGTGCGACGGTGCCATGCTGTGACAAAGCCACTGCAGCTTCCGAAGTAATCTTGGCTTTCGGGGTAGCGCCATTGACGACAAACAGAAGTGGCTTGCCAGCACGCTCACATAGATCGACCGTTGCACCCACAGCACGCAAATCGTGCGGACTGGGACGTGTCGGAATAACTATCAATTCGGCCACCGAAATCACGGACTGGATCGCCATTGTAATCGCTGGCGGTGTATCAATCACGGCCAGTTTGAAACCTTGCTGCCGCAATATGCCAAGATCAGTCGCCAAGCGTGAAACGGTGGTCTGTGCGAAAGCAGGGAGTTCCGCTTCCCGCTCGTTCCACCAGTCAGCGAGCGAACCCTGGGGATCGATATCGATCAACACTACAGGGCCAGCGCCCGCCAGTTGGGCTTGTACGGCCAAATGCCCCGACAATGTTGTCTTGCCGGAACCACCTTTTTGGGATGCCATTGCTAGAACTCGCACTCTATTCCCCTTGTCTCATCACCGGTTGTCCCGGTCGCCTGAAATTAATTCACCGTCTTCTCTGACAGAACAGCTCTAAAATAGGGTTAACGCGCACCTAGTGTTTTTTGGGGCAGCGAAAACTTGTTCCAGCAGCGCCAAACACAAGGAACAGGTGCAATCAATTTTATGAACAGGGTTACCAATTTTTTGCGAATTGGCATTAATCGCAAATTATGGATAAGATAGATCTTACAATTACGCAGACCAGGGGGCCTGACTTCATGAGCAAATTCAAACTCGCACATCACCTGCTATTCGCTACCGCTCTTTTCGGACTGGCATCACCAGCATTGGCCACGGTTAAGGACGGTGTGGATGCCTGGGGTCGAGGCGACTATGATGCCGCTGTTACCGAATGGCGCGGGTCCGCCGATGCAGGCGACGCGGACGCGCAGTTTAACATGGGGCAAGCCTATAAACTTGGCCGCGGCGTAGCCATGGATTTGGCTATCGCAGAGCAATATTATAAGAAAGCGGCAGATCAGGGGCATTTGCAGGCCAGCGACAATTACGGTCTGATCCTTTTTCAAAACGAACGGCGCAAGGAAGCCCTGCCCTATTTGCAAGCATCCTCAGAACGCGGTGAACCTCGCGCGCAATATATTCTGGGCACGGGCTATTTTAATGGTGATTTTGTCGAAAAGGACTGGGTTAAGGCTTATGCGCTCATAACCCGCGCCTCTGCTGCCGGCTTACCGCAGGCGACATCCAATATGGTGCAAATGGACAAATATATCCCGCTGGAACAAAGACGCAGCGCGATTGCGCTCGCCGGTCAGATGGAAGAGAGTGAAAAAAGAACAACACGCACAGCACAGATGAGTGGTTTGCGAGCAGCGCCATCGACGGCAGTGATTGAAACGGCGCAGGTGCCATCATCGGCGACAGTAAACGCAGCGCAAGCAGCAGTGGCTGAAACATCTATTAGGGTGCCATCACCAAAGCCTGTAGTTAAGCCCGCAGATTCCGAAGCACCTGTGCAGGTTGCGTCGGTTAATCCAGATCCGGAACCAGAGACAAAAACTACCCCCGCAAAACCCGCAGCCACTGATAAATGGCGGGCTCAGCTTGGCGCTTTCAACGACAAGAAAAGAGCCGAGGCGCTTTGGGAGAGCTTGGGAAAACGAGTGCCCGCATTGAACGGACTGCAATCCTATATGGTCAGGGCTGGTTCCATCACACAGTTGCAAACCGGACCCTTTGCAACCAAAGATCAGGCCAGCATGATATGCTCTACAGTCAAAGCCGCTGGCAATGATTGTATTGTAAAGTCTCGCTGACGCAGGCTTAACCTGCCACCCAGTCTTTAGACGCAATACCCTGAATATATAGCAACGCGGTCAGGTCATTATGGCTGATCGCGGCGTCTGCTGCTGCTGCGGCCTTTGGCTTGGCGTGATAAGCAACACCCATGCCTGCCAAGGCAATCATAGGAATATCATTGGCCCCATCCCCCACTGCCATGCACTCAGCGAGAGACAGACCTGCGGATTGAGCGCTTAATCTCAACATTTCCGCTTTGTGCGCGGCATCGACGACAGTGCCGTTTAATGCGCCGGTCAAGCGTCCATCAGCTTCTGTCAGAATATTCGCGGCGACCTTGGCAAATCCAATATCCTTCGCTACCGGGTCGGCGAAGCGGGTAAATCCGCCCGACACCAATATCGTCTCCGCTCCGCGAGCAGCCATAGTCTGAACCAATGTCTTGGCACCGGGCATGACTCTAACCTTTTCGTCAAGGCACTGGTCGATGGCCGAAACTTCCAGTCCGGCAAGCAAGGCCACCCTGCCCCGCAAGGCTTCCTCAAAATCCAGTTCGCCGAGCATGGCCCGCTCGGTTACTGCTGCGATCTGATCCTTGATACCGGCATAGCCTGCCAGCTCATCAATACATTCAATCGTGATCATCGTGCTATCCATGTCGGAGATCAGCAGCTTTTTTTCGCGGCCACTTGCCGGTTGAACTACAAAGTCGATCATAGCGCCATCGACTTGCAAAACCTGTCGTGCTTTTTCCAGATCCCCTTCAAAATGAATGTCGGCGGCCTTGCCATCCACTATGTCACCAATGCGGCTAATCCTGGCGCCAATATCCGACAAGCGATCGGCTGCCGAACTTAGCTCTCCCTTTTCCAATTGATCTGCTGCTATTAGCGTGGCGATGAGCATGTTTTCTCCAAATGACAACGGGTCCAAGACTAAGAAGGATGTAGCCCTGATCGTCGGTCCGACGGCCAGCGGCAAATCCGCATTGGCACTGCAACTCGCCAAAAAGCAACCCTCTGTGATCATAAATGCAGATAGCGCGCAGGTTTATGCCGATCTACGTATTTTGAGCGCAAGGCCAAGCGAGGAAGAGATGGCCGGAATCAGCCACCGGCTTTACGGCTATATCGACGGTGCGGAGGCTTGTTCTGCTCCCCGTTGGGCGGAGGATGCGAAGGCGGAAATTGCCGCTGCCCATGCGGATGATAAGCTTCCCATATTGGTTGGCGGAACGGGGCTTTATGTCCGCACTCTGCTCAACGGCATTGCACCGATACCCGATATTGACCCTGCTATACGGGCGCATATCCGGGATATGGATGTGAGTGATGCTTATGCTCTTTTAGAAAGTGAAGACCCTGTATCTGCCAAGCGTTTGAACCCTCGCGATTCAAGTCGGATCATGCGGGCGCTTGAAGTTGTGCGTTCTTCTGGCAAGCCTTTGCATCATTGGCATGAACATCTGATCGGCGGAATAGCAGACGAGATCAGCTTGCGCCCACTGGTACTGCTTCCGCCGCGCGAGTGGTTGTATGAGCGGTGTGACAGGCGTTTTCAGATCATGATCGATGAAGGCGCGATGGAGGAAGTGGAGTCACTATTGCGTAAAGGTCTTCCTGACGATTGCCCGGTTATGCGGGCTATCGGCGTTCCCGAGCTTAGCGCCGTGATACGCGGGGAGATGGACTTGGGCGAGGCAAAGGTGCGGGCGATGGCGGCTACACGGCAATATGCCAAGCGGCAATATACATGGTTCCGGAATCAATGCCCAGCGGACTGGCCGAGGCATGATGCGACCATAAATGATGTGAATATCAATAATATTGAAATATAATTACATTATTTGTCCTTGACACAACATATTTAGAAATGTAGCTCGCCCATTCGTAGCGGATGTTGCGCATTGCCTTGCAATGCTGCATCGCCTATTAACCGCCCACTTGTCGTGGGTTTAATCGTGATAATGGAGTTTAAAGTGGCCGAGAAAAGCGGTGCAGATATATTGGTACAAACCCTGCTTGATCTGGGTGTCGATACCGTATTCGGCTATCCGGGCGGTGCTGTGCTTCCCATTTACGATGCCCTGTATAAGCACAACAAAATCAAGCATATTCTTGTGCGCCATGAACAGGCAGCGACTCATGCTGCCGAAGGCTATGCGCGTTCGACGGGCAAGCCCGGCGTTGTTCTGGTAACTTCCGGCCCCGGCGCGACCAATGCGGTTACCGGCATTACCGATGCGCTGATGGACTCGATTCCCATGGTTGTCCTCACCGGACAGGTTGCCACCAATCTGATCGGTTCCGACGCGTTTCAGGAAGCGGATACCATTGGCATTACCCGCCACTGCACAAAGCATAATTATCTGGTCAAAAAACCGTCCGATCTGGCTGCTGTTTTGACAGAGGCTTTCCATATTGCAACCCATGGCCGCCCCGGCCCGGTTGTTGTCGATATTCCCAAAAATGTCCAGGTCGCGGAAGCCGAGTTCAACCGGCATAACGGCCTGAAGAACAGCCGTTATCAGCCGCAGACTGATGGCGACTTCAAAGCCGTAAACGAAGCTGTCGAAATGATAATGCAGGCAAAGGCGCCTATCCTTTATACCGGCGGCGGCATCATCAACAGCGGCCCGAAGGCAAGCGAGACATTGCGTGAGTTGGCGGAGCTTTTAGGAGCGCCGGTTACTTCGACCCTTATGGGCCTTGGTGCATTTCCGGCATCTTCTGACCAGTGGCTTGGTATGCTTGGCATGCACGGCACCTATGAAGCCAATATGGCGATGAATCGTGCCGATTTGATTATCTGCCTTGGCGCACGGTTTGATGACCGCATCACGGGCCGAATCGATGCTTTCTCTCCCGACAGCAAGAAAATCCATGTCGATATTGACCGGTCATCGGTCAACAAGACCATCCGTGTCGACCTGCCGGTTATCGGCGATGTCGGCCGGATCATGGAACAAATGCTCGCTGTCCTGAAAGGCCGCAAGTTCCGCGCACCGGATTATGAAGAATGGTGGGCGCGGATCAAGGGCTGGCGCGCAACCAATTGTCTTTCCATTCCGGAAAACAAGACCGAAATCATGCCACAAGAGGCTATCCGCAAATTGTGGGAAGCCACGCATGAACGCAATCCGATCATCACGACAGAGGTCGGACAGCATCAAATGTGGGCTGCCCAGCATTTCCACTTTGAGCATCCGAACAAATGGCTGACCAGCGGTGGATTGGGCACGATGGGCTATGGTCTACCCGCGGCTATCGGTGCGCAACTAGGGCATCCTGATGCTTTGGTTATCGATATTGCCGGTGAAGCGTCTATCCAGATGAATATCCAGGAACTGGCCACGGCCAGCCAATACCGACTGCCGGTAAAGATTTTCATCCTCAACAACCAATATATGGGCATGGTTCGCCAGTGGCAGTATCTGACCTATGAAAGCCGCTATTCAAACAGCTATTCCGAAAGCCTCCCCGACTTTATCAAGCTGGCGGAAAGCTATGGCTGGACCGGCGTGTTGATCGAGGATCCTGCCGATCTGGAAGCGGGAATTGCGAAAATGATTGAAACCGACGGCCCGGTCCTGGTGGATTGCCGCGTGGCGCAGCTTGCCAATTGTTTCCCGATGATACCGTCCGGTGCGGCGCATACCGAAATGCTGTTGTCGGAAGATGACATCAAAGGCTCGCTGGACGATAACGCAAAGGCGCTTGTTTAATGCATATCAACGAAGAACAGGTTGAACGGCACGTCCTCGCCGTTCTGGTCGATAACGAGGCCGGTATATTGGCGCGAATCGCAGGCATGTTCACGGCTCGCGGTTATAATATTGAAAGCCTGACCGTGGCCGATATCAGCGCCGACCACGCGATCAGCCGGATTACCATTGCCACTTCCGGTCCGCCGCATGTGATCGAGCAGATCATTGCCCAGCTTGACCGGCTGGTCCCGGTTCACAGTGTCCGCGATCTTACAGAGGCTGGCCCCCATGTTCAGCGCGAGTTGGCGCTGGTTAAAGTCGCCGGCAAAGGTGATATGCGGATTGAAGCCATGCGCTTGGCCGATGTGTATCGTGCCCGCGTTGTCGATGCGACGACCGAAAGCTTTGTGTTCGAGATTACGGGTAACCCCGGCAAGATTGAAACCTTTATCAGCCTGATGCGCGAAGTTGGCCTTGTCGAAGTTGGCCGCACCGGCGTCGTTGCAATTGGACGGGGTCCGGATACCGCTTAACCATCGTTTATTAGTCATTTAATCACTCGTCATGCCGGACTTGTTCCGGCATCCAAGGCGTCATTCACTGGCTCGCAGATCCCGAATAAAGTTCAGGGTGACGAAATAACTGGAGAAAGAATATGAAAGTTTATTATGACGCAGATGCCGATCTCGGCCTCATCAAAGACAAGAAAATCGCCATTGTCGGCTATGGTAGCCAGGGCCATGCCCACGCACAAAACCTTCGCGACAGCGGTGTCAAAGACGTAGCTATTGCCCTGCGCGCCGGTTCTGCAACAGCCAAAAAAGCAGAAGGTGCTGGCTTTCAGGTTATGACCAACGCCGATGCCGCTGCATGGGCCGACATTGTTATGATCCTTGCTCCCGATGAGCATCAGGCTGCAATTTACGCCAATGACCTGCACGACAATATGAAACAGGGCGCGGCTATCGCATTTGCCCACGGTCTGAACGTC
>JADKLW010000664.1_pt2 | contig 11331 bp, 10 predicted proteins | sample 8641881 | NCBI WGS metagenome assembly JADKLW01 (sample SAMN16272185, study PRJNA661076) | feces metagenome | isolation source: fecal sample from diarrhoea affected cattle B | host: Bos taurus | place: South Africa: Lokaleng Village, Mahikeng | collected 2019-09
GCCGAACTTGTGGAACTCCTCAAAGATCCGCAACAATATGAGCAATTGATGCCGGATGGTCTACAGAAATTTGAAGCCATAGCTGATGGTTTTAAATTTTCGCTGAAAGGGATGCCGGAAATTGCACTGAAAGTAGGAGAAGTGAATGAAAATAAAGCGATACTGAGATCCGCAAGTTCCAGTTTAGATTTTGAACTGACTACAGCTATGAACGCAGTTTCTGAGAATCAAACTGAGATCCAAATGTTTTTTGAAGGAAAATTCAATCCGTTTATTAAAATGATGGTGGAGAAACCTCTTCAGAATTTCATGGATGCGCTGACGGATAAAATTGAAAAACTCTACGCATAAAGCGTTTTGATTCAGATAACAAGCCACCTGTCCAGGTGGTTTTTTTAGTTTTTACACCAATATTCCGGAACAGTGATTTTCAGGACTTCCGGTAGCGGTGCTCAGCACGTTGTTTTCTCCATTAATCCTTAATACTCCCATCAAAGCAAAAATAAGTGCTTCTTTAAAATTCACAATTTCCGCAGAAGGAATGACCAAAGTTGTGTCACAAAGTTTTTGTATTTCTTCAATTAAATTTTTATTATAAGCTCCACCTCCGGTCACCAACGTATTTTTCAAACCAAACCTTGTCAATACTTTTGCGATTTGTTCGGCAACGTGCGCCGTAAAAGTAGCCAATGCATCTTCAGGATTTAAGGGATTCAGTGTAGGAAGTATTTCCTGTAGCACCCATTCAGCTCCCAAAGATTTTGGAGGTGCTTGCTGATAAAACTGTTGGTTATTCAGGGTTTCCAGCGTTTCCTGATTCACCGTTCCGGCTGATGCTAACTGTCCGTCTTTGTCAAATTTTTCGCCTTTTTTCTCCGCGAAATAATTCATCACCATATTCACCGGACAAATGTCAAAAGCAATTCTTTTTCCCTGATGAATAAATGAAATATTGGAGAAACCGCCTAAATTGAGACAAGCGTCATATTCGCTGAACAAAAGCTGGTCTCCGATGGGAACCAAGGGAGCACCATTGCCGCCCATCAAGACATCCTGGCTCCGAAAATCATATACCACAGGAAGAGAATTCAGAATTTTGATGGCTCTTCCGTCTCCGATTTGAAGGGTAAATTTATTTTGTGGCTGATGAAATACGGTGTGCCCGTGCGAGGCGATGACATCTATTTTTGTAAGCTGATTCTGATCAATAAAACTTTTTACCATTTGGCCTAAATAGAAACCATATTCAGAATGCAAAGCACAAAGTTGTTCCGCAGACAAAGCCATCGCATTGCGAAGTTTATTTTCCCAAAAATCATTGTAAGGAAGGGTTTCGGCAATCAGAAGTTTGAAACTCCAGTCTGCATTATTTTTCTTTTCAAAAGAAGCATAGCAAATGTCCAGTCCATCAAGGCTGGTTCCGGACATAAGTCCGATGGCGAAGAAATCCATGGGTTTTATTTTTGATAAAAATACTTATTTTCAGGAAAGTATAGAATTACTTTTCACTTTCAGGGATTTTCTTGGTGCTGATATCTCCAGAATTGTTGTAAAAAGTGTATTCAGAAAAATCATCTTTAGCCCGCATTCCCTGTGTTGCAACCAAAGTAGAGCCGTCTTTATCGGTAACATATACCGTATCTGAAGTGTAAATTTCTTTCTTTTTCCGGTCCCAGAAAATGGTTTCCATCAGAAAAGTTTGCCCTTCAGAGGTGACTACTTTCACATTTCCTTTGGCTTCATAAAAGTTTTTGAGCTCCGTCATCTTAGCGTATTTCGCCGTAATGGTTCCGGGTTGTTTGGGGTTCTTTTTATCGAAATACTGAATATTAATACCCTTTCGCGCTACAACATACGGAGTATCTATGAGCTCAAATTTCTCAATAAGAGGAGCTGTGGCTCGCATTTTTATCAGGCCGGAATCCCGCTGAATAATATTGGCATCATAGATGATCTGTGACGGGAAGTTTATTTTCTTATCAGCCGCATTCATCGCCGTAAGATCATCATCACAGGATATAAAAAATATAGCACAACTAAGAAGTAATGCTATAATTTTTGAAGGTATCTGTGAAGTTTTGTTCATGTTTTAGTTGTACAATCTCTTCATAAACCATTTATCAGCAAAATTGAAACCGATTTTCAGGTTGATAAAATTCTGATTGACTAAGTTGTTGTCTTTGGTTCCTCTTTTTCCGAGTTCTATGGCAACATCCAAACCGGTCATCCTGTTCAGTGACGCATTCTTGAAAGGGAATTTAGCTCCTAAAGTTATTCCGAATTCATTGATATCGGTATTGTTGATACTGAGGTTTCCTTTTTCATAATAAGCTCCGTATCTGTACACCACACGCTGGAAATAGTTTCTGAAATTATTGGCATCCGGCAAAATCCATCCTCCGGCGGAAACGCGGTAAGAGTCTTTGTATTGTGCTTTATGGCCCATGAACTGAAGGTCTTCTCCTTTGCGATAATCTACCTGAGTCCCTACAAACCATCTTGCAGTATGCCCGAATCCGGCACCTAAAGAAAATTCTATCGGCAACAGGTTGTCCTGTTTGGTTTCTACCTGATCTACAATACTTTCATTTACTTTGACACCAGAACCGTTGTAAAAATAAGTACTGTTGGTATAATAAGATTGAGGATTTGAAGTATTTCCAAAAGTTGCCGTAGCTCCCAACGTCATTTTGCGGTCGTTACTATATTTTTTCTGATACGTAGTTCCCGCTGTGAAATTGAAATTTCCGATTTCATTTCGGGTTTCATATCCATTGATCAATTCTGCATTAGAATAAGCCAATTCATCAATATCGTGAAGGTTCCCGAAATAATAATTAGTTCGTAATCCTAACGCAAACTCCGGACTGATTTGATATGAAACAGCGGCTTGCACAGTGCTCACAGTTCCTTCACCACGGTAGCGGTTGGCTTTCACAGTTCCGTCAGCTAAGGTTTCAGAAACCAAAACGTCATATCTTTTAGAACTGTAAGGCTGGTATCCCAATCCGAACTTCACCTTGTTGGATAAAGGAAATGCTATGGAAATGTTGGATAAGTAAGTTGAATGCTTGTTGTCCTTGTAATTATTAAAATTGGAACTGAAATAATTATTTTCGTTGGTAGCTTCTATTTTGATGGAAGTCAGTTGCAGATTTTCATTGGCAGCAGGGTTTTTAAAATTGAAACTGCTGGTGAAATCTGTAATATAAGCTGTAGAAATTCCCGCCATGGCAGAGTTTTCTACCGTATTGTCATATTTCACATCTCCTATTCCGTATGCAGCATAAGGTGAATTGCCTATGTTCTGCGCATGCAGAAAAAAGCCTGCTGTGATGAACGATAAGATGAAAATTTTTCTCATTCCAGTTTTTTAAAATAATGGGCAAATATCTTAATTATTACTGAATTGAGAAAATTTAGTTTCGTAAAGTTTTGTTAAGCAGGAGCGATGCGAAGGATCAGAAAATAAGGTACATTTGCAATAAATCTGTCTTAGAGCCTGTTTAAATTTTAACGAAAAAAAATAGCTTCTTTGTGAAGATTATCTTTGCTGTCTTTTTCTGTTTTTTTTTGCGCCTTTGCTTTAGTATCTTTCTGATTAGCCCATTAAACCTACAAAATCCAAAAGCAAAAGTCGCGAAAAATAACTATAAAAATTTAAGCAATAAAATTTAAACAGGTTCTAAAATAATATTCAAAAAAGTATCTTTGAAAGATGAATTGGGATCACATTGCTGGCCATGAGGCTATAAAGGAAAGGCTGAAAAACAGTATCGATGAAAACAGGGTAGGCCATGCGCAGTTGTTTGCAGGAAAAGAAGGGTATGGCACGCTGCCGCTGGCTTTGGCTTATGCAAGAGAAATTTTGAGCAGAGAAAATCCGGCTTCCGGTGCAAAAGCCGAACATTTGAATCATCTTGATCTCCATTTTAGTTTTCCTGTTTTTACTGAAAAAAGTAATTCGCTGAGCAAGAGATTTTTTCCATATTTTAGAGAAATGATCCTTGAAAATCCGTATGCCGATTTCGATGACTGGAGTACTTATTTGGAATCTGAAAACAAACAGCTTTTTATTTCTGCAGATGAAATTGATGAACAAAATGCGAAGTTTGCGCTCAAAAGCTTCGAAGGAGGCACTAAAATTCTCATCGTCTGGAGGGCAGATAAAATGAATATTTCGGCTTCCAATAAACTGTTGAAGTTTTTAGAAGAACCGCCTGCCAAAACACTTATTATTCTGACGGCTGAAAATACGGACAGTTTTCTACCAACGATTTTGTCCCGAACTCAGATTACAGAAATTCCAAGGTTGAAAGATGAGGAAGTTGCTCAATATTTGAAAACAAAAACGAACCTATCGGAAGAAAGGAGTAAGGAAATCGTTCATCAGGTGCAGGGAAATCTGAATGATGCCTTAAAATCACTGCATCTGGAAGGCGAATCGGAATATGAAACCCTCTTTGTACAATGGGTGAGAGATGCTTTTCAGGTAAAGAAAAAACCGGAATATCTTAAAAATATTATTCTTTGGGCGAGAAATATTTCGAGCTGGAACCGCGAAAAACAAAAGAATTTTCTTCAGTTTTGTTCGGAAATGTTCCGGCAGGCTTTGCTTCAGAATTATGGTCTTCCCAACCTTGTCTACCGTAAAATTGATTCCGGAGGTTTCAACTGGGAAGGATTCTCAAAATTCATCCATGGAGCAAATATTGAAAGTATCCTCGAAGAAATCAGCGAAGCAGATTATCATCTGCAGCGCAACGGAAACGCCAAAATTATCTGGACTGATCTGGGGATTAAACTGTCAAGATACATTCATAAACCCATATAGGAATCATTTGGATTTAAAATTTTAAATCTGAGATAACATCTTAAAACTACGTATGACAGGCAAATGTCGTCCATTTGTCAAAAGATGTCGTTCACGTACGGGGTAATAATATTAAATTTGACGTCTGACTCCAAACTTTTTTATAATGATTTCACTTGGCGAACTGATTTACAATTCCAGGAAAAATAAGAACATCACTCAGGAAGAACTGGCAGAACTGTCGAAAGTTAATTTAAGAACAATTCAACGAAAAAAGGTTCCTGCTGATTTATTCATTTTGGTATCTTTACACAAGATTTTGTTATCCTGTTAACTGGGTAAATTTACCGTTTTAATTAAAATAAGAATATGTTTAAAAGTACCATAAAAGGAACAGGGCATTATGTTCCGGAAAATATAGTAACCAATGACGATCTCTCTAAACTGATGAATACCAACGATGAATGGATCACAGAGCGCACAGGAATAAAAGAACGTCACCATCGTGCCAATCGTAACGACGAGAAAGAAACTACAGCGTATTTGGGATTTAAAGCGTCAGAAATGGCTCTTCGGAATGCCGGTATCAAAGCGGAAGAATTAGATTATATCATTTTTGCCACGCTTTCTCCGGATTATTATTTTCCCGGATGTGGTGTGCTTCTTCAGGAAATGTTGGGATGCAGAACCATTGGTGCTCTGGATGTGCGGAATCAGTGTTCCGGATTTGTTTATGCGATGAGTGTTGCGCATGCGTTTATAAAGTCAGGTATTTATAAAAATATTCTGGTGGTAGGAGCTGAAATTCATTCTTTCGGCCTTGATTTCTCTGATGAAGGAAGAGGTGTTTCGGTCATTTTCGGAGACGGAGCAGGCGCAGTAGTGCTTTCCGCAACGGAAGGTGATGAACATGGCGATATTCTTTCAATAAATATGCACTCCGAAGGAAAATTTGCCGAGGAACTTTGTACGAAATTCCCGGGATCAAAATACGGATGGAGCGATCGGATGAGACTGGAACCGGAAAACGTTACCGATGCTGAAGTTTATCCTGTGATGAATGGAAATTTTGTTTTCAAACACGCTGTTACGCGTTTTCCTGAAACCATGATGGAAGCGCTTTCGGAGGCTGGAAAAACGATTGAGGATTTAGATCTTTTTATTCCACATCAGGCCAATCTCAGAATTGCCCAATTTGTACAACAAAAAATGGGGCTTTCGGATGAGAAGGTTTTTAATAATATTCAAAAATACGGAAACACCACGGCGGCATCTATTCCTCTTGCTCTAAGCGAAGCCATTGGAAGTGGTAAAATAAAACGCGGCGATTTAATTTTGCTTTCTGCCTTCGGAAGCGGCTTTACGTGGGGAAGTGTTCTTTTCGAGTATTAAGTTTCCACAAAATATTACAAATTAATAGCCGGTTTCACTTCAGAATCGGCTTTCTATTCTGTAGAAATACTGTCATTTTTAATTCCTGTGCTATCCGAAACTGTGGCTGCGGTTTCGCCTAGTTCAGTGTTCATATGTCGCGCATTGTGATCTTCTTTATAAGATTCACGGTCTTCTTTTTTATCAGCACAGGCAGCGAAAAATAATAGTGCAGCAGCTAAATACAGACTTTTCATAATGTAAGATTTTTATAATGGGAAATGATTCTGCAAAAATGGTGCAAATTAAATCCGTCAAAAAGAAAAATAAAAAAACCGCCTCAAATTTATTTTGAGACGGCTTCTTCTTTTAGGAAAATTATCCCAGATAAGGATATTTATAATCTTTAGGTGACACGAATGTTTCTTTGATAGAACGAACGGAAACCCATCTCAGAAGATTCATTTTAGAACCTGCTTTATCATTGGTTCCCGAAGCTCTTGCTCCGCCGAAAGGCTGCTGGCCAACTACAGCACCGGTCGGTTTGTCATTAATATAGAAATTACCCGCTGCGTTTTCCAATGCCTTATATGCTTCTGCAATCGCATAACGATCCTGAGAGAAAATAGATCCTGTAAGAGAATAAGGAGAGGTTTCGTCTACCAGTTTCAGGGTTTTCTGCCAATCAGCATCTTCGTAAATATAGACGGAAAGAATAGGCCCGAAAATTTCTTCACACATACTTTCGTACTGTGCATTGGTAGTTTCAATAACGGTTGGATGTACGAACCAGCCTTTGGAATCATCGCAGGTTCCTCCAAAAATCACGTTGCTGTCGCCTGAATTTTTAGCTCTTTCGATATAATTTTTACATTTTTCGAATGATTTTTTATCAATCACAGCATTCACAAAATTGGAAGGATCTTCAGGTGTTCCCACTTTCACGGTTTTCAGCTGAGCTCCCATAATCTCTTTTACTTCTTCCCAAAGGGATTTTGGAATATAAGCCCGTGAAGCCGCAGAACATTTCTGTCCCTGATATTCAAACGCTCCGCGTACCAAAGCAGTAGCTACAGCTGCCGCATTTGCTGACGGATGTACCATCACGAAATCTTTTCCACCCGTTTCACCTACGATTCTCGGATACGTTTTATATGTATGAATATTGTTCCCGATCATTTTCCACATTCCTTGGAATACGCCTGTAGAACCCGTAAAATGAAGTCCCGCAAAATCAGGATGTGATAATACTTTTTCAGCAGTTTGAGCTCCGTCCGTAAAAATCATGTTAATCACTCCTGCAGGAAGTCCGGCTTCTGTAAAGATATCCATGATCACTTTAGCAGAATAAATCTGTGAATGGGAAGGTTTCCAAACCACCACATTTCCCATCATGGCCATACAGCTTGGCAAGTTACCGGCAATTGCCGTAAAGTTGAACGGCGTTACAGCAAAACAGAAACCTTCCAAAGGACGGTATTCCGCACGGTTCCAGATTCCGGTGTCCGAAACAGGCTGTTCCGCATACATTTCGGTCATGAATTCTACATTGAACCTCAGGAAATCGATAAGTTCGCAGGCTGCATCTATCTCTGCCTGATGTACGTTTTTACTTTGCCCGATCATCGTCGCAGCATTCAGTTTGTCCCGATAAGGTCCGGCAATAAGGTCGGCCGCTTTCAGAAAAATAGCAGCGCGGTGTTCCCATCCCAATGCGTTCCACTTTTCCTTGGCTTCCAGTGCTGCATTGATGGCCTGATCCACATGATCCATATTTCCTTTGTGATAAAAACCTACTTCATGGCTGTGATCCTGTGGCGAAAACAAAGATGTCTTTTGCTCTGTTCTTACTTCTTTACCTCCAATAACCATTGGAATTTCTGTATTCTGTTTCCACATTTCGCGATAGGTGGAGATCAAAGATTTTACTTCCGGAGATCCGGGCTCGTAGCTTCTTACTGTTTCGTTTATAGCAAACGGAACCTGAGAAATCGCTTTTGACATATTTTTAATTTTTAAGTATAAATAAATGAAAGGACATTATCCTGAACTTCAGAAATATCCGCCGCACAAAGTTAACGGATTTCGGGTGATGTTCCAAGTTGATTTTTCTGAAAAAACATAAGTCAACAATTGGTGAATCTGATTATAAAGTAAAAAAAAGAGGCTCAATAAAAGCCTCATAAATTTTAACTGAACATATCTTTTACCTTATCAAAAAAAGTTTTCTCCCTGCCAGACGGTTCGGGTGCCATTTCACCACTGCTCATTTGTTTCTCGAAAAATTCTTTTTGTTCCGGATTCAGTTTTTGTGGAGTCCATACATTGATGTGGACAAACATATCTCCCTTTCCGTAGCTGTCGATACTTGGAAGCCCTTTTCCGGCCAAACGAAGAATTTTCCCGGATTGGGTTCCGCTGTCTATTTTTATTTTTACTTTCCCTGTTACCGTAGGAATTTCTTTTGAGGTTCCTAAAGCTGCTTCTGCAAATGAAATGTACAGTTCCTGATGAAGATTATCGCCTTCTCTCTTTATTGTTTTATCTTCTTCTTCTTCTACTACGACCAGCAAATCTCCTGGAGTTCCGCCGAACGGAGCATCGTTCCCTTTGCCGCGAACATTCAGCTGTATTCCTTCGCGCGCTCCTGCAGGAATATTGATGGTGATTTCTTCATCTTCTTTTATAAGGCCGTGTTCGTTGGCTCCGGCTGGAACTTTGTCTGCTATTTTTCCTAATCCATGGCAGGTGCCGCAGGTTGTTTGGGTTTGCATTTGCCCGAACATCGTATTCATCACCTTTACCTGAGCGCCGGTTCCGTTACAGGTAGTGCAGGTTTTGGAAGTTACGCCTGGAGCAGCTTTCAGCTTTTTAACTTTAATGGTTTTTTGAGTTCCGTTCACCATTTCTTCCAGATTCAACTTGATTCTTACTCTCAGGTTGGATCCTCGAGCCTGTTGTCTTCCTCCGGCATTGCTGAAACCGCCAAATCCGCCGCCACCGAATTGACCACCAAAGATATCTCCGAACTGGGAGAAAATATCTTCCATACTCATTCCGCCGCCGAAACCGCCTCCACCGCCAAATCCGCCGCCACCCATTCCGGCATGCCCGAACTGGTCGTAGCGTGCTTTTTTGTTGCTGTCGCTCAGCACTTCATAGGCTTCAGCTGCTTCTTTGAAATTTTCTTCAGCCTGCTTGTCACCCGGATTTTTATCCGGATGGTATTTCAAAGCCATTTTTCTGTAGGCTTTTTTTATTTCGTCGGCAGTAGCGTCTTTGGTTACGCCCAATACCTCATAGTAGTCTTTTTTCGACATAGTTTATGATTTCTTTAGACTTATTTTGCAAAGCTAATCGGATTGATTTCTGCAAGAATCGGCCTTTATTTAATTTCCGGTTACTACTTTCGCGAAACGAATAACTTTATCGTGAAGCGTATAACCGGTTTCGATAACGTCTACAATTTTCCCCTTCAGTTCCGGAGTTGGTGCAGGAATCTGAGTGATGGCTTCATGAAAATCAACATTGAAATCCTCTCCAGATTTTACTTCCATCGCTTTCAGTCCTTTCTCAGTAAGGGTAGATTTGAATTTCTGATAAATTAATTCTACACCCTGCAAGTCCTTTTCATTTCCGTTTTTAGCAATTTCTTTCAACGCTCTTTCAAAATCGTCCAGAATTCCCAGCATGGAAATCATCATTTCCTGATTGGCAAACTGAAAGAAATCCATTTTTTCTTTTGTAGTTCTCTTTTTATAATTTTCAAATTCAGCATACAAACGCAGATAACGGTTTTTTTCTTCTGCCAAAACTTCCTCTGCAGAAGGTTTGTCTGTCATTATTTCCTCCGTTTCCTGTTGCGTGTCCTGGATGATATCTTCCTGTTCTGTATTGAGTTTTTCTGTATTATCGTGATTGTTTGACATACTTTTTACTTTTAATATCTGATGTTTTTCAAAACATTTGCCAAACGGAATTTCGGGACAATTCGGCAGGAAATGTAATCAGGAATTATTTGAAATGTAGAATTTATATCAGAAAAAAGTAATAAATAGAAGATATAAATTTAATACGACAATAATGAAGGTGATGATCCAGGCTGTGATTTTCATCCAGTTGCGGTTGACCAATACACCCATTTTCAATTTATCATTGGTGAACATTACTAAAGGAATCACTGCGAAACTAAGTTGCATTGAAAGAATGACTTGGCTGAGAATCAACAGATCTGCCGAACCCTGTTCGCCATACAGAATGGTGACGATAAGTGCGGGTATCACAGCGATAAGCCGGGTAATCAATCTTCTGAGCCAAGGTTTCAGCCTGATATTCAAAAAACCTTCCATTACGATTTGGCCGGAGAGCGTTCCTGTGAGTGTAGAATTTTGGCCGGAAGCTAATAATGCGACGGCAAAAGCAATACTGGCGAAACTGGTTCCCAAAAGCGGTTCCAGCATTTTATGCGCATCATGAATATCTGCAATATCATGATTTCCTGAAGTATGAAATGTGGCAGCGGCAACAATAAGAATGGCAGCGTTAATAAAAAAAGCTATAAAAAGAGCCGCAGTACTGTCAATAGTGGCAAAGCGGATTGCTTCTTTTTTTCCTTCCGGAGTTCGGTCGTAGTTCCTGGTTTGCACAATACTGCTGTGAAGATACAGGTTGTGAGGCATGACTGTAGCTCCCAAAATCCCGATCGCAATATAAAGCATGGAAGGGTTGGTGACAATTTCTTTTTGCGGAACCAAACCGTGAAGAATGGGAAAAATTTCCGGTTTAGAAATAATAAGTTCATACCCAAAACACAGAAGTATGATGAAAATAAGTCCTGCGACGATGCTTTCAATCCACCGGAATCCTTTGGCCTGAAGCATCAGGATAAGAAATACATCTACAATCGTAATGACGACGCCCCAGGTAAGCGGAATTCCGAAAAGTAAATTTAGAGCGATGGCTGTTCCTAACACTTCCGCCAAATCCATTGCGGCAATGGCAATTTCGCAGAAAATCCACAAAATAAAATTAACAACAGGATTAAAATGATCTTTACAAGCTTGTGCCAAATCTCTTTCAGCCACAATTCCCAGCTTCAGCGAAAGATGTTGCAGCACCATTGCGAAAAGATTTGAAATCAGAATAAC
>JADKLW010000738.1_pt1 | contig 11321 bp, 15 predicted proteins | sample 8641881 | NCBI WGS metagenome assembly JADKLW01 (sample SAMN16272185, study PRJNA661076) | feces metagenome | isolation source: fecal sample from diarrhoea affected cattle B | host: Bos taurus | place: South Africa: Lokaleng Village, Mahikeng | collected 2019-09
GTTGAACAAGGCGAAACCGCGCGCCGATCCCGCCGACAGGCTGTATGTCGAATGTAGGCCCGCGTTTCAAGCTGAAAGCGCCCAAAAGGGTACGCTCGCAGCAAGAGTCCGGCGGTGTGATGCAAGTTCGCCGCGCCGGACTGGCTGCCTAAAATCCGCCCTTGTTGCATCGCCTCCTGTTGTCGTGAGTGAGATACGCCGGAGGCGAACCATGTTCATCGACGAGAAGACGGAAGGGCGGCGTTCCTGTCTGTTGCGCTCCTCGATCTTTCTCGCATTTGTCGCACTGGTGGCCTGCGTCGCCATGATGTTGGCATTGGTCGACCGTCCGTTGGCCGCAACCGCGACTGCGGCATCCTTCCGCGCCGCACCAGAACTTCACACGATCGGCTATCTTTCGGACCAGCGTTTCGCATTCGCGGTACTGCTGGCAGGGTTCGTCCTGACCGCCGGCGGCGGATTTGCCCTGTCGAGGCGCAGCTTTCGCGATGTACTGAAAGCCGAAAGCAGACAGAGCGACCGGCCGTAGAAAGGCGTACCGGACCGCCGACTTGCCGGCTTTCAACGAGACTGATAGTGCATCCGCTCCTTCGCAGCCGGGTGCCCCCCCTCAGATCCGACCAGGTCCTTCCATGACGCGCATTCAGGCGAACCTTGTTCTTTTGCTCGCAGCGGCGATCTGGGGCGGCGGATTCGTCGCGCAGTCGACGGCGATGGACACGATCGGCCCCTTCTGGTTCGTCGGCCTGCGCTTTGCCATAGCCGCCATTGCAGTCCTGCCGTTCGCATGGCTGGAAGCCCGCAAGTCGCAGACGCCGCTGGTTCGCCGCGACTGGCTCTCGTTCGTCGCTGTGGGGGTGGCGCTGTTCAGCGGAGCGATCACGCAGCAGATCGGGTTGCTCACCACCACGGTAACCAATTCCAGCTTTCTCACGGGCCTCTACGTCGTCTTCGTGCCGTTGATCTCCGTTATTGCCTTGCGACAATACCCGCACTGGATCATCTGGCCGGCTGCCGCCATGTCGCTATCGGGGATTTTCCTCATGAGCGGCGGCCAGCTGGAAAACCTGACCACCGGCGATCTCCTCAGCATCGTCTGCGCCTTCTTCTGGGGTGTTCAGATCATCCTGGCCGGGCTCTTCGTCATGTCGACGGGGCGCCCGCTTGCGCTCTCGTTCACGCAGTTCGCGGTCTGCGCGCTGCTATGCCTGCTCATAGCACCATGGGTCGAATCCATCAGTTTCGAGGTCATCTGGGCATCCAGCCGGGAGATCCTTTATGTCGGCCTGATCTCGTCCGGTCTTGCCTTCGTGCTGCAAGTCATAGGCCAGCGCTATACCACGGCACCGCAGGCTGCGATCATCCTCTCCAGCGAAGCCCTTTTCGGCGGTTTCCTCGGCGCGATGCTCCTTGGCGAAATGCTTCCGCCAATCGGCTATCTGGGCTGCGCCATCATCTTTGCCGCGATGCTCCTGGTCGAGATCGTCCCGCAGATGACCCGCCGGAAACCGAAACCGGCCGCGACGTGACGGCGGTTTTTTTCAAAACTGCACCAAAGGCCTCCCACATCGAGGAATAGAGCCGAAAACTACTGGACAACGCCAAAAGAACGCGGCCGCCGTATTGAAAATACACTTAAAGTGGCGGATTTTGTCTTGCATGGTCCAAGAGCCGACTCCGTCATCGGGGTCGAGCAAAAACTTTTTCTTGCCAATTTTCGATAAACGCAGCAATCTGTGAATGTTCGGGCAATTTTCGAGCATTGGGAAGACCTATAATTATGCGCTCCGAAGGCGCCAAAACTTCGGACGGAGTTCTGGGGGGAACGGGCTTCAATCTTTCCATCCAGCTACGCGGTAACGACAGGGACCCTTTCTTAAAGCTGCCTGCCACCCACCCTTCGGGGTGTTACTGTGATGCTGTCCGCGTGAATACGGACAGAAAGAAAAGGACCTGATGCATGGCCGAGACTGGCACTGTAAAATTCTTCAACACTGACAAGGGATTCGGCTTCATTAAACCTGACAATGGTGGTGCCGACATCTTTGTACATATCTCCGCCGTACAGGCTTCCGGCCTGTCCGAACTTGCAGAAAATCAGAAAGTGAGCTTCGACACGGAACCGGATCGCCGGGGCAAAGGACCCAAGGCCGTAAACCTTCAGGTCTCCGGTTAAGCCAAGGAAGGCTTTCTATTCGAGTTGAAGCCCGGCAGTCATGCCGGGTTTTTTTATGCGTTCTCGATACCCCGGAGAAACGGGTTCGTCCGGCGTTCGTCGCCGATCCGCCCGCCCGTCCCGTGGCCGCAGAGAAATCCGACGTCGTCGCCAAGCGGCAGGACCTTGTCCCGGATGGAGGAGAGCAAGGTCGCATGATCGCCGCCCGGCAGATCCGTACGGCCGATCGAACCGCTGAACAGCACGTCTCCCACATGCGCAAAGCGCTCTTCCTGGCTGAAGTAGATCACGTGCCCCGGCGCGTGGCCCGGGCAATGGAAGACCTGGAAGACATGCCCGTCGAAGGACACCTCGTCGCCCTCCTCCAGAAACCGGTCAGGCATGACATTGCGCACCACCATCGGCACCCCGAACATCTGGGCCTGCGCCTCGAGCCCCTGCAACAGCGGCAGATCGTCCTTGTGGGGACCGACAACCGAGACGCCGAGCGCCTCTCTCAGTTCATCCGCACCGCCGGCATGGTCGATGTGCCCGTGCGTCAGCCAGATCTCGCGGATGGTGACACCCTGCTTTTCGATCACGTCCAGAATGTTCGCCACATCCCCACCAGGATCGATCACCACGCCGGCTTTCGTGTCCGCATCGAACAGGATCGTGCAATTCTGCTGGAACGGTGTCACCGGAACGATACCGGCCTGCAATCTGCCCATGGTCAACTCCAGGATTGTCGGGCGAACCTATAGCGGTATCCGGTGTGAAAACAAAGGCTGGTCGCGGCCTTCCTAGTTCAGCGCAGCCAGATAGCCCGGGTCCGCGGAAACCGACGGCGAAAAGGAAACGGTCGCCAACAGGAAGACCGACACCATGACCTTCGCGACGAGGACGGTGACCAGCAACGGCCGCAGAGGATTTGATGCCGTGATCTTGTCTGGATTGTCTACCGGGGTCGCTGGGATGGCCATGTCTCTCTCCGAACCTGTATGGCGATGGCAACGAAGCTCGCCCGGCAAAGGTTCCCCCGCATTCTCGCTCTCGCTCGCCACACCCTCACCGTCGAGCGGCCAAGGGAACGAGATGGAGCGACCGGCGTTGCGGTTTCGGTTGAACATCAGGAGATGACCAATGACGACCTATCTCAAGAGTCTGCTTGCCGGTGCTGCACTCGCCGCAATCGCGGTTCCCGCACAGGCCCAGATGTCCACGGTCACGGCCTCGGACATCATCGTTCGCTCCGGTCCCGGGGAGGAATACCCCGAGGTCGGTCTCGCCACGCGCGGAAGCCAAGCATTGATGGACGGCTGCCTGGAGGGCAGCAACTGGTGCCGCATCGATGTGAATGGCATGCGCGGCTGGGTCTTCGCCGAATACCTGACGATCGAACAGGATGGCGCGCCGATCGTCGTGGAAGAGTACCGGACGCAGTACGACGTGCCGACCGTCACCTATGAGACGGCGGGTGGCGCCGTCTCCCCCGCTGCGAGCGATCTGCTGCTTGGGCCCGTCGAAGAGGTCACGGTCGTGGAGCCGCCGGAAACGGTTTACACCTATATCGAGCAACACCGCCCCGAGCCGGTCCGCGTGCAAAACGAGGTCGTCGTGGGTGCCGCACTGCCGCCCGGCGTCGTCGTGCAGCAAGTACCCGACTACGAGTATGACTATGTCGTCGTGAATGAATCGCCGGTCCTCGTGGATCCCCAAACACGGCGCATCGTCTACGTTTACGACTGACACCAAGAAGGGAGCCGCCGTTGCAGCTCCCTTCCCCGCCGTGGCTCCGGCCAATGAGAATTGGTGTTGATTGTTCCTGCCGTTCGCGCTTTATCGGTTCCTACAAAGATGATCGACAGGAGCTCCACGCATGTAACGCCGGGAGCCATGGGGAAAGGACACGGGCTGTGTCACGCGCGCCGGCAGCGAAGGCAATGAGGAAAGAGCATCCGGCAATGCCGGCGGTCGATGAGGCACAGATCGAATTCGAGGTTATCGAGCTTCTGTTTTTCGCCTACCGCGATTTCGTCTCCGATCCGGACGCCTTCCTGGCGAAGACCGGCATGGGCCGCGCCCATCACCGCGTCGTCTACTTCGTGTCCCGCCAGCCGGGCCTGATGGTGACCGACCTGCTCGATATCCTGCAGATAACCAAGCAGAGCCTTGCCAGGGTCCTCAAGCAACTGATCGAAATGGGGTATATCCGGCAGATGGCCGGCGCCAAGGATCGCCGGCAGCGGCGGCTCTACCCCACGCTTGCGGGCCGGGAGTTAGCCCTTGCCCTTTCGGAGCCACAGTCTCGCCGCATCACTCACGCAATGCGCGGTCTCTCTCCGGAAGGACGAGGCGCAGTCGTGACGTTCCTGCGCGAAATGCGGGGACGGGACCCGAACCTGCCAGTGCTCGAAAGCGAGTTGGATTGATGACAATGCTTCTCTCCGATGACGCCCCCCACCTCCTGGTCGTGGACGATGATACGCGTATCCGCGATCTGCTCAGCCGCTACCTCAGCGAACAGGGATTTCGCATTACCGTCGCAGCAGACGCCGCCGAAGCGCGCCGTCGCCTGGACGGACTGCGGTTCGACCTCATCATCCTTGATGTGATGATGCCGGGCGAATCCGGCCTTTCGCTGACGGAATCGCTCTATCAGAACAAGACGACGCCGGTCATTCTGCTGACGGCGAAAGCCGAGGCGGAATCCCGCATCGCCGGGCTGCAGGCCGGGGCCGACGACTATCTCCCCAAACCGTTCGACCCGCGCGAGCTGGTCCTGAGAATTAACAACATCCTGCGGCGGAATGCGACGCCGGATGCGCCGAAGATCGAGCAGGTCATGTTCGGCCCCTTCACCTTCTCGATCGTGAAGAAGGAACTTCGCAGGGCCTCCGAACACATTCGGCTGACAGACCGCGAACAGGAGATCATGCTGCTCTTCGCCCTGCGCGCCGGTGATACTATCCCGCGCCATGAGTTGATCGGCGACGACGCGGAGGTCGGCGAGCGAACGATCGACGTCCAGATCAATCGCCTGCGGCGCAAGATCGAGGAGGATCCCGCCAATCCGATCTACCTTCAGACAGTCCGGGGCATCGGCTACCGGCTGAGCATAGACTGAACGGGATGGCGGACAGGAGCAGCAAACCGGTGGCACTGTTCGACGGGCTGAAAAGAGATATCGGACGCATTCACGTGCCCGGCTTGCGCAAGTCGAAGCGCTGGCTCAAACGCTGGCTGCCGACGCGGCTCTACACCCGCTCGGTGCTGATCGTCATCATCCCGATGCTGCTGCTCCAGACCGTCGTCGCGGCGGTCTTCATGGAACGCCACTGGCGGATGGTCACCGAACGGCTGTCCGAAGGCACGACCCGCGATATCGCGGCGCTGATTGCGGTGATCGAGGCCTATCCCGACGATCCCGGCTACAGCAATATCACGCGCATCGCCAACGAGCTCGATCTGGCCATCGCGATCGAGCCGGGGGGTGAACTGCCTCCCCCCCGCCCGAAACCGTTCTTCTCGATTCTCGACGGCATCCTCGCCGATCAGATCAGCGATCAGATCCATCGTCCCTTCTGGATCGATACGGTCGGCGACAGCCGCCTTGTCGAAATCCGCATCAAGCTCGAGAACCAGGTGCTGCGGGTCTTCACGCGCCGCAACCAGACCTACGCCTCCAATACCCATATTTTCCTGGTCTGGATGGCCGGCACCGCCCTGGCGCTCATCGGGATCTCCGTTCTCTTCCTGCGCGGCCAGATCCGCCCGATCCTGACGCTCGCACAGGCGGCGGAATCCTTCGGCAAGGGACAGAAGATGGCGGATTTCACGCCGCGTGGCGCCGATGAAATCCGCCAGGCTGGCTCCGCTTTCATCCTCATGCGCGAACGGATCGAACGGCAGCTCGAACAGCGCACCGCGATGCTTTCCGGCGTGAGCCACGACCTGCGCACCGTCCTTACCCGCTTCAAGCTCCAGCTGGCGCTTGCCGGTGACCGCCCCGAACTGAAGGGCATGGGCGAGGATGTCGACGACATGCAGAACATGCTGGAAGGCTATCTGGCTTTCGCCAAGGGCGATGCGGAGGAGGATGTCGGAATACTGCGGCTGAGCGAGCTTCTGGACAAGGTGAAGACGGACTTCCAGCTCAAGGGCAAGGATATGACCTACGAGATCGATGGCGGCGACGTCATCGCGGTCCGGCCCAATGCCTTTACCCGCCTCGTCAGCAATCTGGCGGCCAACAGCGAGCGTTACGCGAACACGCTGCACGTCGATGCACGGCATACGGCCCGCTGGCTGACACTGACGTTCGACGACGACGGGCCGGGAATACCGGAAGCGGCGCGGGAAGATGTGTTCAAGCCGTTCTTCCGCCTCGACGAGGCACGCAACATCGACAAGTCGGGCACCGGCCTCGGCCTCTCGATCGTCCGCGACATCGCCCACGCGCATGGCGGCAACATAACCCTGGCCGATAGTCCGCAAGGGGGATTGCGGGCAACGGTCCGCGTGCCCGCCTAAAACAGCCCGCGCAGACGTGCGCAGCGCCTGTGGCTACATCAGTTTCCGGCCGTTCGGCACTGGCCGCTCGACGGCGGAGAGCACGATGGCACCGGCATCATCCTCGAAACCCAGCGTCAGGACTTCCGAGCGAAACGGGCCGATCTGCCGCGGCGGAAAATTGACCACGGCCAGGACCTGCCGCCCGACGAGCGCCTGCTCGTCGTAGTGCGTCGTGATCTGCGCCGAGGACTTCTTGATGCCGATCTCCGGTCCGAAATCGATCTTCAATTTCCACGCCGGCTTGCGCGCTTCCGGAAAGGGCAGCACCTCGACGACCGTGCCAACGCGAATATCGACCTTCTCGAAGTCGCCGTACGTGATGTCCTCGTTCATCGTGCGAAACCTCAGCTACCCAGTTCTTCCGCCCGTTTGCGGGCGGCGGCAATCGCCTCGTCGAACAGGGGCTGCATGCCGTCGTCCGCCATCAGCACGGAAAGCGCCGCCGCTGTCGTACCGCCCGGGGACGTGACGTTCTGGCGCAGTCTCGAGGCTGGCTCGGGGAACCGGTGCAATAGTTCACCGGCCCCCGAGACGGTTTCCCGCGCGAGACGCATGGCGAGGTCCGCCGGCAGGCCAGCTTTACGGCCTGCCTCCGCCATGCATTCGACGAGATAGAAGACATAGGCGGGACCGCTGCCGGAAACGGCAGTCACGGCGTCGATGTCCCGCTCGCTCGCAACCCATTCCACCGGGCCGCTGACTTTCAGCAGCGCATCCACCTGGGCGCGCTGCGCATCGTCCACCCGTTCGTTGGCATAGGCGCCGGTTACGCCGCGGCCGATCATCGCCGGCGTATTCGGCATTGCCCGCACCATTGCCGCTTCACCGAGATGCGTCTCCAGGAACGACAGCGTCTTCCCGGCCGCAACCGACACGACGACAGTCCGGGCGGAGACGATTGCCTTCAAGGGAGGCAGTACGGTTTCCATGACCTGCGGCTTCACCGCAAGAAAGACGACTTCCGGCACGAGCCCCTCGGGTGGCACGGTGGTATGCCTTGCACCGGCATCGGCGATCCGCTGCGCCATTTCCGCCGAAGGCGACGGATCGAGAACGGTGATCAAACTGCCCGGAATGCCGCTGTCCAGCCAACCGGCCAGCATCGCGCCGCCCATGTTGCCGGCACCGACGAGGACGATCGCGCCGGTCGACTGCGTCGCCATCATGCTTCGCCCACGGTTTCGAACATCACCGCTTCCATGGCGCTCTTGGCATCCATCCCCGACCAGACGACGAACTGGAACGCCTGGTAATAGGTCTCGCAGGCCTCCAGCGCGCTGGACAACAGCACTTCCACCTGCTGGCTCGTGGGCTCGGCACCGCCGGCCAGCAGCAGCGACTGACGGAAGATCACCACGTCTTCCTGCCGCCACAGATCGAAGTGGCCCATCAGGACCTGTCCGTTCACGTGGGAAAGCAGGCGGATGACTTCGTTTACCCGCGTATCGGGGACCTTGATGTCGAAGCCGCAGGCAAGGTGCAGCGCTTCGAATTCTTCCATCCACGAAAAGGAGACGTGATAGTCGGCCCAGTGCGCCTCGACCGTCATCGCGATTTCGTCTTCTCCGGACCGCTCGAAGGTCCAGTCGTTCGATGCCGCCACGACTTCAATCATGTCGACCGGGTTGGACTGGCGACCGAGTTCAAATTCCATAAGGCTCATGCAGCACCTTTTAGACCGGAATGAATCTGACGTTCGAGAAGGACGCGAAACGCAAAACGCACCACCGGAGACAAAACTTCAGATGATCCCCGACCTTGGCAGAATACTACCGCGACCCTGCCCGGAGCTTACCGGTCGTTTCGAATCATCATTTAAAATCAGTGTATAGTCGGAGAGTCTGGCTGCCAGCCCCTCGCCGTGATTTAGAAGTGGAGAGATTATCGGCGCACTTCCTGCGCGGCTTCAGCCGGGAGTCTTAAGCGACTCTGGCGATTGCCTTTTTTGGCGCTGTCCACAGGGCAAAATTTTATTCAATTCTGCCAATATATCGTCGTGGCCCGCCTGCGGATGCCGCTGCTTTCGCGTCGCGGCCGCCTGCATCGTAAAATCCGTCAGGCTTGCGCCGAGAGCTTCGCCTCGAGGGCTTCGATGCGCGCCTTCAGCGCCTCGTTCTCGTCGCGGGCACGCGCCGCCATTTCGCGGACCGCCTCGAATTCCTCGCGCTTCACCACGTCCATGCCGTTGAGGAAACGCTCCGCCTGGGCCTGGAACGCCGTTTCCGCCTCACGGCGAAGCCCCTGCGCCGCGCCGGCCGCATCCGTCATCAGCTTGGCGAAGTCGTCGAGAATACGGTTCGTACCGCTGGACATGGTCTTTGGCTCCCATCGTTTCGGCCGAAGCCGACTTTCATTGCTGTGGATGAAGTAGGGTCTAGCGCGCCGGCTTGCAAGCGCCAACACGCGCAGGCGGAAATTCACCTTGACCGCCGTTTGGGCTACAGCCATGTTCCCGCCCTCTCGCTCATATAAGGGACGCGACCGTTTTGATCGAAAGCCTGAAGTCCTTCGCCCTCATGCCGTTTCCCGACATAGATCCCATCGCCATTTCCCTGGGACCGATCGCCGTTCACTGGTATGGCCTGGCCTATGTCGCCGGCATCCTCTGCGGCTGGCTCTATGCGCGGCGGCTCGCAAGGAACGATGCGTTGTGGCCACAGGACCGTTCTCCGGTCACGGTGGCTCATCTCGATGATTTTCTCGTTTGGGTTGCCGTCGGCGTCGTTCTCGGGGGACGGATCGGCTACATCCTCTTCTACGACCTTGCCGCGGTCATGCAGAACCCGATCCGTATCATCGAGATCTGGAACGGTGGCATGTCCTTCCACGGCGGCTTCATCGGCGCGACGCTGGCGATGGTGATGTTCGCCCGCCGCAACGGTATTCCCGTCCTGAGCATGTTCGACATCGTCGCGGCCGTCGTGCCCTTCGGACTTTTCTTCGGCCGGCTCGCAAACTTCGTCAATAGCGAGCTCTGGGGCCGGCTGAGCGACGCGCCCTGGGCGGTGGTCTTTCCGACCGGCGGCCCTTTTTCGCGCCATCCCAGCCAGCTCTACGAGGCAGCCCTCGAAGGGGTCGTCCTGCTGCTCGTCCTCGCTGCCCTCGTCTACGGGGCAAGGGCGCTGAAGAGGCCGGGCATCGTCTCGGGCGCTTTCGTCTGCGGCTATGGCCTGTCGCGGATCTTCGTCGAGTTCTTCCGCGAGCCGGATGCCCACCTCGGCTATCTGGCGTTCGACTGGCTGACGATGGGGATGTTGCTGTCGCTGCCCATGGTGGCATTGGGCCTGGGGCTGATGCTTTGCGCACGCACCAGCACGTCCCGCGCATAATCGGCAGGAACGAGGTGCAGCCATGAGCACACCGCTGTCCCAGAAGATCAAGGCGCTCGTCCGGACGGCGGGCCCGATCGGTATCAGCGACTATTTTGCGATGTGCCTCGCGGACCCGGAGCACGGCTACTATCGCACCCGCGAGCCCTTCGGCAGCACCGGTGACTTCATCACCGCGCCCGAGATCAGCCAGCTCTTCGGGGAAATGATCGGCATCTTCCTGGTGCATGCGTGGCAGCGCCACGGTTCGCCGGCGACGGTCCGCCTGGTGGAAGCCGGTCCCGGCCGCGGAACGATGATGGCCGACATGCTGCGTGTCATCAGGAAGCTCGCACCACCGCTGTTCGACGGCATGCGCGTCCACCTGGTGGAGACGAGCGAGCGACTTCGCGGCGTCCAGCGCGTGACGCTGGAATCCTATTCCACCAGGATCGCCTGGCACGACAATATCGAGGACATTCCCGAAGGCTTCGTCCTCGTCGTCGCCAACGAACTGTTCGACGCGATACCCATCCACCAGTTCGTCAAGACGCCGGACGGCTTCCGCGAGCGGCTGGTCGGACTGGACGACCGCGACGAACTGACATTCGCGGTCGGAGCCGCGGCCCTCGATCCTCAGGAACTTCCCTCGCCGCCCGCCGCCGTCCCGAACGGCACCGTGTTCGAGGTCGCCCCGGCCCGCCGGGCGGTCATGGCGGCCTTGTGCGAGCGGCTACGGGATGCAGGGGGCACGGCCCTCATCATCGACTACGGCCACATGGTCACCGGCTTCGGCGACACGTTGCAGGCCGTCCGCAACCACGAATTCGACCCGCCGCTCGCCCATCCGGGCAGAGCCGACCTGACGAGCCACGTGGATTTCGAGGATCTTGCTCGGATTGCCGTGAGCGCCGGCGTGCATCTCAACGGCGGCCTGCGCCAGGGCGATTTCCTCTATGGCCTCGGCCTTGCCGAACGCGCCTCCGCATTGGCGAGGGGCAAGGAGCCGGCGGATCGAAAACTCATTGCCGCCGCCGTGGATCGGCTCGCGGGCGAAGGTGCCGGCAAGATGGGCGAACTCTTCAAGGTCATGGCCGTGTCGTCCCCGGCCTGCGACCTCGCGCCGTTCCGCCCCGTAGGATGAATGACCTTGCAATGCATTGACAGCCGGCGCGTCGATGCGCCAACATCCGCGGCAACGAAGCAGTCCGCAACCTGCGCCGTCACCGCCCGTGCGGCCGTCAACTCCCTCCTGAGCAAAGAGACAGACCGCCGATGAAGGA
>JADKLW010000739.1_pt1 | contig 11321 bp, 7 predicted proteins | sample 8641881 | NCBI WGS metagenome assembly JADKLW01 (sample SAMN16272185, study PRJNA661076) | feces metagenome | isolation source: fecal sample from diarrhoea affected cattle B | host: Bos taurus | place: South Africa: Lokaleng Village, Mahikeng | collected 2019-09
GCAATAGCTCAGTCGGTAGAGCATTAGCTTCCCAAGCTGAGGGTCGCGAGTTCGAATCTCGTTTGCCGCTCCCTCAAAGACAAGCACTTATTGGTTCATTCCGGTGGGTGCTTTTTCTTTTGGGAAAATTATGGGAAAACAAATTAAGGAAAATAATAATAATAAACTGATTATTCTTTACCCGGCTTCAGAGTGTGGTCTCAAGTCACACGATAAAATACGACACAACGGTTCCTGTAGATTCGCAAAAATATCCCATTGCAAGTGAACCGATTATCTAAAGCAAAGACCTGCTCGAAAAAACGATAAATGCGTTCGAAATCCTGAAATAAGAATACAGAAATGATGTATCAAAGCTGAACCAGATAAATCAAAACCTGGAGTACACTCTTGAAGCATTAAAAGAGGAAAATCGTGCTCTGAAAGAGAAAATAACGCCAACAATCGGATTTAATTTCCGGCTATTCTTTGCAGGGGTGATCTTTGGAGTTATGCTTATATTAATTGATATTATACACAAGGAGAAATAATTCCAGAAAATAATTAAGTTTCTTTAATAGAAAAGTAAGGATATTCACTTTTCTTGGTGCCAATTCAATTTTTAAAGATCTAAATTTCAGCGATATATGAAAGGGTATCGTATTTTTTTAGATCTCCTTTAAAATAATACGCTTATTTTCAGATATATGGGATAAGTTTGGGAAAACGTACAACATTGTTGATAAATTATATAATAAAAACAACAATAAATTGGAATTATTATATAACTTTGTTGTGTCTGCGATTTGGATAATAGCGATTGTCTCAATTGAAAAAAATAAACCCTGCTGGAACAGTGGTTTATTTTAGACAAGAATGCTGGAGAGCATTCACAAAACTATAATTTATTGAAAAGTATTTTTTTTAGCTCCATTGTTTCGGGAGCAAAGTTACGAAATAATTCAACAAAAAGAAGAATTATTTCAAAAAAAGAAGCTTTAAATGACTTAAAAGATGTTTTACCTCTTTTATTCAGGAGCTTCTATGATGGTGTTGAATTATTCACTGAGAGAATAATTCATTTTCCAGTAATGTCTCGTGACCGACTACTTGAGACTTCTGTCTTTAGAAGTTGTGTCATTGAAAGATTCAATAAGAATTTCGCCGAAGCTTTAAAGATCGGCAAGTATAAAAGAGTGGTTTTGAGGATGAATAATTATCAGATTTTATTTAAGAAACTGAATAGTTATAATTTTCCTATGAACATCGTAACCCGGTTAACTGAATCGATTTATAATCAATTGAAGTTACCGTTATTTGATGACAGTTTTGGTATTACAGAGCCAATTATTTTCTTTGGATACAGAAAGAATAGTATTGGAGAAATGTGTAATCCAAAACTGGTTTATGTGGATGACAATCGTGTTCAGTGGATGATTGAAGAGTCAGATATTGAAGTAACACATGTCAAGACAATTGGTAAGAAGACAATAGATTCTACCAGCGGTTCACTAGTAAAACCAAAAGAATTGCTGAAACGGAAAAAGTCTTCCTAGTTTAATAACCAGAATGCTCTCCAGCCTCTTTTTTATCTACTAACAGGAATCATGAATTAAGTATGAAAACGAGACACTTCCAAGTTACATTTGCTAGAGAATTGAGAGGAATAACCCAGGGAGAATTATCAAATAGAATTAAAGGATTGTCTCAATCAAATCTCTCTAAATTTGAAAAAGGGTTCAATACGATTTCAGATATTTTACTCGAGAGTATTGCAAATGAATTGAAATTTCCTATTTGCTTTTTTGACAGAAAGATCAACAATATTTCCGAAAATGTCAATTTTAGAAAAAAACAAATGAATAAATTCTCAAGGTCTAAAATTGAGTACTCATATAGACTAATAGGATATATTGTGGATATGATGGCAGATAGTGTTGACTTCCCTGATTTCTCACTTAAATCTATTGATTTGGAACAAGGGTACACAGTTAAAGATGCTGCACTTTTTATCAGAAAAAATCTAGGATTATACGAGAGTCGCCTTCCTGTCAGGAATATATGTGGGTTGTTAGAAGGTTCAGGAATAATCATTATTGAAGCTGAATTAGATAACGAAAAGTTTGACGGAGTATCATTTATTAGTGACAAGGGATATCCGATTATCGTTATAAGTAAGTTCGCTAGTAATGATAGAAAGAGATTTACAATTGCTCATGAACTAGGTCATTTAATAATGCACAGTCAGAATGACTTTATTATTTATAACTTTAGAGATAAAGAGCAAGAAGCAAACGATTTCGCATCAGAATTTTTAATGCCTAGTGATGGGATTTACAATGATTTATTGAACCTTAAACTAAGTTCATTGGCTGAACTTAAAAGATATTGGTTAACATCCATGGCCTCAATAATCAGAAGATCATATCAGCTAAAAATAATTGACAGTCAGAGATATAAGTACTTTAATATTGAGTTAAGTCGCAAAGGGTTTAAAAAGAAAGAACCGATTGAAGTATTTATTGATAGACCTACAATTTTTAAGGATGCATATGATATTCATATTAATGAATTGGGTTATAGTAATGATGAGCTATCAAATGCATTTTCATTACCTATCGATGTAATAGAAAAATTCTGTAATATTAACTATTCAAAATTGCGTATTGTCGGATAATTTGGATATTCCGGTGATGTTGACCCCTCTTGATGGTTTATTTCAAAGAACGAAGGAATCTAACAAAATTACATTTTTTTTCTTAGGTTGGATCCTTTTTTATGGAAAGCTTTCCATAAGAAAGGTGAGAGTTTAAGAAATAAAAAGATAACTTTGTCAAAATGATAGTTTAACAAGTGGGTGCATATTGTCGGAATCACTGGGTGCATATCACCGGAATATCAATTGTCACTGTACGCGGGATTACCGGCATGAAAAACAGATTCCAGAACGGGATCATCAAGGAGCAACAAATCGTCAATACTGGCATCCATCTTTTCCAGTCTGACTTTGTAAGACTTGATGGTATTACGGGAGATACCAGTAATACTTGCAATGGTCTTGACTCCTTTGCTTGCTTGCAGATGTGCTCATAGGAACGGCCGGCGGCCAGATACTGCATTAATGTTTTTAATTTGAGCATTGTAATTTTTGAATTAGCCATAATACCACTCCTTAATGTGTTAATTGACAGAGCAATATTATGAAATTTATTTTAAAAATTACAGTCTCATCATGCGGTACTATTTGCTCCGACGCAACGGTACTGTTTCATCCGACGCAGCGGTACGATTTTGCCGACGTTATCAGGATGCCGCCGCTCGCAAATTTTATATTGTTTTCTTTTTAGAGGGGTCAATAACCGCCGGAATGTCAGTTTAAACATACCTGTTAAACTTGGTTTTCCGGGGGGGCAGTATGCTCCGGAATATCCAGTAGAAAGAGAAGCCGATGATAAGATACTCTCTTACCAGGAGAGGGCGAATCTCAGGGAGAGTCATGCTTACCCCATCATGGTTGCCTTTGAAAAGTGGCTGGTGCGTGAATATAACAAGGTTCTACCCAAGAGCCCGATAGGGCAGGCAATAAAATATACTCATGAGATCTATAACCGGTTAAGTCGGTACCACCTGGATGGCAGATACTGCATAGACAATAATCTCGCAGAGAACAGCCTGAGAGGCCTGGCCCTGGGAAGAAAGAAATACCTTTTTTGCGGTAACCATGACGCTGCCGAGGATGCTGCTTTCATGTACTCATTGCTGGGGTGCTGCAAGGCTGCCGATGTGAACTTCCGTGATTGGATGGTTTATGTGCTGAGCCATATCCACCACTACGATGTAGACTACACCAAGGATCTTGCCGAACTGCTTCCGGGTAACCACTCCAAGAGAAATTCCTAAAACTCCACATCGACTCCAAAACATAAAATCAAATATGGGCATCACCGAATGCCTACGATGTTTTCATAACCTACAAAAGAAATATTATATTTCCCAACTCCAAATGATCTATTAGGCTGACCATCACTAAATGGATTAGGAATAATTTGAGCTATTGAAATCAACACATTTATTATTTTTTCATTGGTATGCTTCATTCAATTAATCAATTTTTCTCAACTATAATATTTTACAAAGTGGTCTATTAATATTGCTGGTAAAGGTTTGCGTATATGTGTAGTAGCTGATTCGAAGCACTTTCCTGTCCGTTTAGCACAATGTTTCTTAGACGCACAGACCTGCAATTTACCACTTCACCCGCTATTGCAACATCCCCGCTGTTACCACCAGTGCTTCCTTGTCTGCAGTAGTTTGTCATTGCTCTTCTCATTGTCTTTTGTCGTGCGGTTGGGCATTTTTTATAATTTCTTTTTCTCTTACGTTGGCTTTACAAGCTCTTTGACGAAGCTTTGGTCTGTGCTTAGACTTATACGGCTTTGGCAATGTGCTTGCGATTGTGGGTTGGGCTAGTCTTTCCTTGATTTCAACCATCTTTTTTCTTTAATGTAGTATACATGTCCATTCCAGTAATTATTCACTTCTTCATCCCATTCGAACCCAGGAGTAAATAGTTTATAAAATGTATTATTTGGATTTTGAATCACCTTGTCTAAATAGGTGTGCCCAATTTCAGAAAGATAATAAATATCACCCTGAGCATGATTCTTATTCTTAATTTTTAAAGAATACAGTTGTGAAAGCTGGTTGAGTATTTCTTCTTCAATTATTGCTTCACCCAAATCATCTAGTACAAGCTGAGGAATAAATGATAAAAATTCTTCAGCAGCTGTATAATGTGTATTGGAACTATTGAATACACTATTTGAATTCAACAGACTCAGTAATAACCATTGTATTTGAAGTTCAGAGTCGTATGTTTTATTCAGGTTGTTGTAAATCACAAGTGCACTCAGATTGGTTTTAAAAGCCATTGATTTATAGTGCTCCAACTTTAGTCTGTAATCTGTACTCTCAATATCTTTGAAACCGTTTTTTTTGTTGCACCACATGGTAAACATGCCAATATATTGAATCAGGTATTTACTCCATGAATATTCATATTTAGATAGTGGAATCTGTATCAAGTGCTTTTGCTTATTTTCCTCTTCAACCGTTTCTTTATGTCCAACAAGATGCAGGAGAATTTCCAACATAATTAAATACATGGAAAGGTCAATTAATGAGGGTTGATCACTATTGTCGTCTATCGATTTTTGGTATAGAATGTCATAATAGCTATCCAAGAATCTTATGACCTTATCTTTAAGTTTTTCATAATTTGATTTAGAAATGCTGCGCTTTGGTTTGGGTTCTTTCTTTTCTGAACGACCGACTGAACTGTTGATGTCTTCAGTTTCTTCTTCGTCAATTTTTGCCTGCAATTCTTTCTCTCTGCTTTCTTTTAAGTATGAGAAGATGCTTTCCCATAAACGCACTCCTTTGTATTCTATGTAATGCTGAATCTTCTCTTGGTTATCAATCTGTTTTGCTCTTTCCTGAATTTCTGCATAACTCAAATAGAGAAGATCATCATCTTCCTCTTTGGGTAACTCGTTATTGCGTTCTTCTTTCTCACCGGCTTTTGATATTCCTTTTTTTACTTCTTTCTGCCGATAGATGGTATTGAGATAATCAATTATTTTAGGCGTTGAAAAATTTCCACTTTCGATCAGTTTCCTAATCTGATTTAATGATCTGTTCCGGGGAGAAGGGTTTGTGCTTTCAAAAGCATTGATATCCGTTATAAACTGTTTGTTTGATGTTGCTATTCCTTGTACTGAAATTTCGACAAATAGCAATGCAAGACCATTCGATATCGATATTTGTTGAAAATGCTCACCAAGTTCCAATGAAATCATTTCTTCAAATTGTATAGTCCCCTTAGGGTCAAACAACTGAATGTTAGCATTCTTGATTGGGCTTTTTACTTGAAAAATAAGGTTAACGGTATCAAAATTCTTTTCTGCCGATTTGATAAATACGTTTCGTTGAAGTTCAGCTGATTCTGTAAGTTTGGTTTCATTTTCAGATTCGTAATCTGCAAGATTTACTGACTTGCCTGCAGACTTTATCGAAAGCAATTCAAGATAATCTGATTCCGTGCTTTGATAGATCACACAAGACTCTTGATTTGTAGCCGGAATGGTCATAGTGCCAAATGCGGCTATCGAAGCATTAGCACTGCCTGATATGAGGTAGTTCTTGTTTCTGCCTTCGATTACAATATTCTTAGCATGAAAATAACTTTGTCTTTCCTTTTCCTGCATGACTTCCGTCCATTCAAAAAAACGGACATTGAATTGACTCTTCATTTTGAAAGGTAAGGCACCAAAATCAGCTTGTACCAGCACATCAGTTTGATCCGGGTTGTATCGTTTGTTAAGTTCCTGAATAAACTTTCCCTCTGAATCGTGAAATGGACACATGATGGTAATCCGCTCAATTTTATCATTTCCAATGATGTCCGAAACTTGACTAAAAAGTGAGCTGTCTGCTTGGTTTGCATGAAAGCTAATCTGATTTTGTGCGTCCAAATCGAAAATGGTAGCTTCCACTTCATCACCCTTAACAAATAAAAAGCAATTCTCTTCAATACTTTTTAGTTTGCCATTTGCAGAATCGCCTAAATCAGCATGTAACTGTTTCATGTAATTCCATGCTTGAATGACAAAGCCATATTTGGCATCATCTAGGCTATTAACATAAACTGGATTCCATACTTCGAGATTTTTGCCATGCCCGGAAGTAGTCAAATTGCCTGAACCTATGAGCAGTAAAACTGAATCCGGCCCTGCCAGAAAAATCAATTTGGGATGAAAAGCTCCGCTACTTTGAATGCCGTGAACAGCATAATTTCTTTTTCGTTGTTGACTTAAATATCCGTAATGTTCCAGTTGGTTTGAAAGCATTGCGCCATCAGCCAGAATAGAAACATAGTGAATGCCTTTAGACCTTAGCAATGGCAAAACCTGTTGTTCCAAATAGTATAGGTTGATAGAATAGGTGGTAAATATGGCTGAATGAAATTTACCCGATGGTATTTCTTTAAGAAGTATTCTGCTTTTCATACACCTCCGATTATCCTGGTTCCTGCTTCTGTAATGGTAAAGACTTTTCCTTCTCTTTTTATCCAGCCAATATCCATGATGTATTGAAGGACATTTTGTAAACGAGGAGTAGTGCGGTTTGGTAAAGTTTCTCTCAATCGCCATACAGAATAATCCTCAATCATGTAATTGTGCACCAAACTTTGGCCAATCCGTGTTTTTCTGTACGATGAAAAAGTGTGAAGATTGATCGCTTTAATTATATTGGCTTTCACATACGCTGGAACACTTAATTCTCTTTGCGAAATGACTAATTCATCAATAAGATCAATGGCATAACCAATCCGATTGAAATTATTTTCGGGTGCCACAGCAAATTCTTCCAGTTGCTCTATTTGAGTATTGCTGTTTACTTGTACATGCAAGATGGTTTTGACGGCATGCATAAGGCATGTGCCTAATTCACGAGTGCGGAAATGTTTTTCCATTTCATCGTAGGCGATATAAATATCTTCCTCATCCTTTTTAATCTGTTCCGCTAATTGTTTAATGGAATCTATACCTTCAAGAGAACCGTCCAATTCAAAAGCATCCAAGGTTTCTTTTACCAAATCATCGATGTTCTGATCCAATAAGGTTGGATAGGTTTCAATGAAATAGAGGAAACAAGCGTGAAAATGCTCAAATGCCACATGAATGAGTTCGTTTATTTCAAATAGATACCAAGCCGTTGCGGCATCTTTTTGCAGAACAACTTCTTTTTGATGCGAATGATAATTATTACGCAAAAAAGAACTTACCAAATTTTCAACTCCTTCGTTTTGCTTGTTTAAGTGAGCCAATATCAGTTTGATCGTTTTGCTTCGGTTAAATGTGGGTTCCGCCTTTCTATTATCAGCAGCAAGAATTGCTTTTTCATAAAAGCTACGTTCACTGCTGCCTTCCGGTATCGCGTGTAAGGCAAACGATTTTAAATTGGCTAATGCTGATTCCTGAATGCTACCACTATACACGGAACTCCAGAAAAGATCACGTTCTTCTTTTGGAATGTTTTCCTCAAAAGCTTTGGAGAGTTCTTTTCCCTTTTCTGTAAGTGTATAAATATTCAAATCAAGTTGAGCATTAGGATGGTTAATCAAATTAAGATCACGAACAACTCCACTGTAGTACTGACCAAAAACGCCCAGTTTAAATTTCCAATATAAGCTTGGACCATCTTCCGTTTTCGATTCCCAATCGGCCCCATTTTTTAGGCTGACGACTGTGTCTAAATTTTTTCCTGCGTATGCACTTCCGCTGACGCCAGTAATACCCTCAAAGTTTTTCACCATCATATACGCAAGCAACAATTCCGCTCTGCGGCTATAGCGAATCTGTTCCTGAAGCGAATTTTTCTTATCGATGTTTTGAAGAATGGTGTCGAATGTCCAGCAGAAAAATCCATTGTAACGGATGCGGTTGGTAACGTTGGTGATGCCCACCACCATTTTTGTATAAATAACTACACTGCTGTTCTGAATGGCTAAAGGATCTCTACCACTGGCAGCAGACGGAAATTCTGCCCAAAAAGGTTCAATGATTTCTTCTATTGTGTACAAACAGGTATATTTAAAAGTTATAGTTTTACTTTCTTATCCTATTATAAACATCTTTTCCAACCTGCTTTGCTGCCACAGCCATCATTTTATCATCGTTCATTAGTTTGGTGAAAATCTCTTCATTGCCTTCCATGCGGTCAATAAATAGCCCTTCTAACATTTTACCGAAGAAATTCATGAAGTTCTCATAGGTATTCACTTCAGCTGCTTCCTTAATTTTATTATCCTCTATGGCTGTTTGAATCACTTGGTCAAAAAACAGTTGGTCGGCTAAGGTAAATTCTGTTCCAAAACGTTCGTTAAGCTTACTTACTAAAGTGGAAAGCTGAACATGTTCATCTTTTCCAGAGCCTGTTCCAACTTCACCGGGACCATAAACCGGCTCGGATTCTCCAACTTCTAAATCGATGCTACCTTCGCTAATTTTTTGAAGTCGATAATATTTAAGAACAACTTCTTCTTCCAGCTCATATTTTCCTGTCTGGCGTTTTGGCAATTTGGTGTGCAGAAATCGTAAGTAGGTATATAGTTTCTCCAAATCAGAATCCTGATACGGAATAATCTGAGATAAAAATCCGTAAAGATTTCTAAAACTTACCAATTTACTTTTAAACTCTTCTTGTTCTTCTTCATCCAAACTTCTAAAACGTTCAACCGCTTTATCCAATATACTGTTCATTGCTTTATGGTCGCCTGGTGTTGGTTCTTGCCTATTCTTGAACCAAACGTTGCATAAAGCCGTAATTTCCTCATCGGTATATACTTGGTATTCTTGCAAACCATGTTGCAGACCGTAAAGCAAATGCGGGTCGGAATCGTCTCCTTTTCCTGTAACTGTGTAGTATGGTTTAAAAGAATTGAATATTTCTTCACGTTCATTTACAAAGTCAAGTACAAAGGTGTTTTCCTTGCCGGGCGCTTTGCGGTTTAGCCTTGATAAGGTTTGAACAGCCTGTATGCCTGAAAGACGCTTATCTACATACATGGTGTGCAATAAAGGTTGGTCGAAACCGGTTTGGTATTTTTCCGCTACCAAAAGCACCTGGTAATCATCAGTATCAAATTTTTCGGGTAATTCCGATTCTTTTATGCCATTGTTTAAGCCCGTTTCGGTATATGATTTGTCTGGAAAATCGGGGTCGATAACTGAACCTGAAAAGGCTACCAATGATTTTATGCCTGAATAGCGTTGCGGGTTTTTTTGTTTATGTTTCGTTATGTATTCATCAAAAGCCAGTTTGTATTTTACTGCTTGCAAACGCGATTTTGTAACCACCATTGCTTTTGCCCTTCCACCCAATAAATGCTTGGTTGAATTAATAAAATGCTCTACAATAATTTCCACTTTTTGAGAAATATTATGCGGATGCAAATCAATAAAGCGAGTTAAAGCCAAAGCAGCTTTCTTTTTAGGAACTTCAGGGTCGTCTTCAATGTTTTTTAAAAGTCCACTATATCTTTTAAAAGTTGTATAATTTTCCAGCACATCCATAATAAATCCTTCCTGAATGGCTTGTTTCATGCTGTAATCGTGAAAGGGAGCTTTCCCATTTTTGCCGGGCTCGTTAAATACCGCCAAGGTTTTAAATTTTGGGGTAGCCGTAAAGGCAAAGTAACTTAAGTTTTTTTGTTGCGGACGTTTAAGCATTTCGGTTAACAAAGCTTCTTTTGCTTCGTCGGATAAATCTTCTTCATCCATATCCAAAATTTGCTCTGCTATAGCCGCTTGAATACCTTCTTTATTCAATACCTTTCGTAATTCCATGGCACTTTCGCCCGATTGCGAACTATGCGCTTCGTCGATAATTACCGCAAAGCGTTTGCCTATGGTGTCAATTTGTACTTGTTCACCTTTTTTCTCAAGCGTTTCAATTGCTTGGGCTATAAAAGGAAACTTTTGAATGGTAGAAATAATAATGGGCACACCACCCGAAAGCGACTTGGCTAACTGCTGCGTGTTTTCATCAATTTTCTGAACCACACCTTGTTTATGCTCAAACTGGTAGATGGTATTCTGTAGTTGTTGGTCAAGAACTCTACGGTCAGTTATTACAATTACAGAATCGAATATTTTTTCATCGTTAGCGTTATGTAAACTCGATAAGCGATGTGCTAACCATGCTATGGAGTTGGATTTCCCCGAACCTGCCGAATGCTGAATAAGGTAGTTATGACCCGAACCTTTTTCTTTGGAATTAGCTATTAAATCCCTTACTACATCTAATTGATGATAGCGGGGGAAAATCATTGTCTCCTTGGTCTTGCGGATAATCCCTTTTTTGGTAATGATTTGTTTTTCCTCTACTTGCAAGTGCATGAACCGGGCTAAAATATCAAGTAGAGAGTCCTTCTGTAATACTTCTTCCCATAGATAAGCTGTTTTGTAATTATCCTCATTGGGTGGATTGCCTGTACCGTTATTATACCCTTGATTAAAGGGCAGAAAGAAAGTGTCTTTCCCATCCAGTTTTGTTGTCATTGAAGCCAAATCGGGGTCAACGGCAAAATGTACTAAAGCCCGTTCCTTAAACCTAAAAATAGGTTCGTTGGGGTCACGGTCGGTTTTATATTGATGAATGGCGTTGTCGATGGTTTGGCCTGTCATATGGTTTTTTAATTCCAAGGTAACCACGGGTAAACCATTTAAGGATAAAACCACATCGAGCGATAAATTAGGATTCTTGGGACTGAAATGGAC
>JADKLW010000740.1_pt1 | contig 11311 bp, 8 predicted proteins | sample 8641881 | NCBI WGS metagenome assembly JADKLW01 (sample SAMN16272185, study PRJNA661076) | feces metagenome | isolation source: fecal sample from diarrhoea affected cattle B | host: Bos taurus | place: South Africa: Lokaleng Village, Mahikeng | collected 2019-09
CCGCCATCTGCGACGATCGAGGGCAATATCGGCCGCAGCAATGTCCACCGGAAAAAAATGGCCGTGGTCGGCGATGACAAGGGCAAGACAGCGATCACCCATTACACCACCAAAGAGCCGCTAAACGGGGCTACTTTGATCGAATGTAAGCTGGAAACGGGCCGGACGCATCAGGTGCGGGTCCACATGTCCCATATCGGCCATAGCCTTATCGGTGACCCGCTTTATGGCGTTCGTCAAAAATCATTGCTTTCTCGCAGAAAAGATATTCGATTTTGCAGACAGGCCCTTCATGCCGCTACATTAGGGTTTACTCATCCCGTAACCGATGAAAAATTGTTATTTAACCGTGATTTTCCACACGATATGCAGGAACTATTCAGTAAGTTGCGCGTATAGAAAGTTGATACTATATGATTACGACCAACGGGTGCTTGATGAGGCCCGGAGGCAAACCAGAGAAGGAACAGAAATGGCTAATAATAGCAATGTTCCGGCAAAAATCCCTGCCTTAGGGGGGGATGCGAGCCTGAACCGTTATCTTTCGGAAGTCCGCAAATTTCCGTTATTAACACCCGAACAAGAATATATGCTGGCAAAGCGCTATGCTGAACATAAAGATCAGGAAGCCGCTGCACAGCTTGTTACGTCCCACCTGCGACTCGTGGCCAAAATCGCCATGGGCTTTCGCGGCTATGGCCTACCCGTTTCGGACCTGATTTCCGAGGGTAATGTCGGCCTGATGCAGGGCGTGAAGAAATTTGAACCCGATAGAGGTTTCCGCCTGGCAACCTATGCCATGTGGTGGATCCGCGCATCGATACAGGAATATGTCCTGCGTAGCTGGAGCCTTGTTAAAATGGGCACCACCGCTGCACAGAAGAAGCTGTTCTTTAACCTGCGCCGGATGAAAAATAATCTGGAAGCGTTTGAAGACGGTGACCTGTCACCCGAAGACGTGGCCCGGATTTCCACCGATCTGGGTGTAGCCGAACATGAAGTGGTCAATATGAACCGCCGCATGTCGATGGGCGGCGACGCATCGCTGAACGTCTCTTTGTCCGATGACGGCGAATCCGGTCAGTGGCAGGACACTTTAGAAGATGATGGCCCGCTGCACGACCAGCAGATTGCCGATGCTCAGGAAGCCGATTTCCGGCACGAAATGCTGCGCGAGGCAATGGGATCACTGAACGAACGTGAGCAGCACATTCTGGCCGAGCGGCGCTTGTCGGAAGATCCAAAGACGCTGGAAGACCTCAGCAAGGTCTATGATGTAAGCCGCGAACGGATCAGGCAGATCGAAGTCCGCGCGTTCGAGAAGCTACAAAAAGCGATGCTCCGCATTGCTGGAGAAAAGCACCTGCTTGCAGCGAGTTGATTTCGTAACTTCCCAAAAAATCTAAAGTTTATAGCGCCCCGAAACTCAATTGTTTTCGGGGCGCTTTTTGTTTATCCAGCCTTATGGCAACCAAAAAGCGCAGTTCTTCTTTCCGTTTCATCAAGCTGCTTTTCCGGCTGATCATCTATTTCATCCTGATAACGCTGATCTGGGTCGGGCTTTACGCGTTTATACCGCCGCCTGTGACGGCAACAATGCTGCTTGACGATAATGGCATAACAAAGGACTGGGTGCCGCTTAGCGAGATTTCCCCCAACCTCACCCGCGCGGTCATTGCGGCGGAAGATGGCAAGTTTTGCAGCCATAACGGCTTTGACGGGGACGCTATCGCCAAAGCCATCGAATATAACAGCCAGGGCGGGCGCATACGCGGCGGGTCTACAATATCGCAGCAGACAGCAAAAAATGCCTTTCTATGGCAAGGCGGCGGATATTTCCGCAAAGGACTGGAAGCCTATTTCACGTTCCTTATCGAAAAAATCTGGGGCAAGAAGCGCATTATCGAAGTTTACCTGAATATCGCGGAAACCGGCATCGGGACTTATGGCGCGCAAGCCGGCGCACAGCGCTATTTCAAAAAGGACGCAGCGGATCTGACAAAGATAGAAGCAGCGAGGATAGCCGCCGCCCTGCCCCTGCCCAAAAAACGCGCGGTTAACGGCGCTAGCGGCTTTACGCGGCGCTATGGCAATACGATTGCCGCACGGATCAATGTTGTGAAAAACGAAGGCCTGGACGCCTGCGTATATAAATAGGCCGCTTATGAAAAACGCTGCACCCGATAGAATACGGGCGCAGCGTTTTGCAAATCAGCAATGTGACTTTGGTTAAGCCGCGTCTTCTTTCTTGGCTTTGGCGCTTTTCGCAATCACCTTCACAGGTTCTTTTGTTCCGGCAACCACGTCCTTGTCGATGACGATCTCGTCCACATCATCAAGGTCGGGCAAGTCAAACATCGTATCGAGGAGGATATTCTCGACGATAGAGCGCAGCCCGCGCGCACCGGTTTTCCGTTCAATCGCCTTTTTGGCAATCGCTACCAGAGCGTCATCCGTGAATGTCAGCGCAACATTTTCCAGCTCGAACAATTTCGCATATTGCTTGATCAGAGCGTTTTTAGGCTCTTTCAAAATCTGGACCAAAGCGTCGACATCAAGATCCTCAAGCGTCGCGATAACCGGCAAACGACCGACAAATTCCGGTATCAAACCGAATTTCAGCAAATCTTCCGGCTCGCCCTGTTGCAGGATCTTGCCGACTTTGCGTTCTTCAGGTGCAGAAACATGAGCGCCGAAACCGATGGATTTTCCTTCCAGACGGTCACCGATGATCTTTTCCAGACCAGCAAATGCGCCTCCGCAGATGAACAGGATGTTCGTCGTATCAACCTGCAGAAACTCCTGCTGCGGGTGTTTACGGCCGCCCTGTGGCGGAACGCTGGCCGTTGTGCCTTCCATAAGCTTCAACAGAGCCTGCTGAACGCCTTCACCGGAAACATCGCGTGTAATCGACGGGTTCTCCGCCTTGCGGCTGATTTTGTCGATCTCGTCGATATACACAATGCCGCGTTGTGCCTTTTCGACATTATAGTCGGAAGCCTGCAGCAGTTTCAGGATGATATTCTCGACATCTTCGCCAACATAGCCTGCTTCGGTCAATGTGGTGGCGTCTGCCATCGTGAACGGCACATCAAAGGTTTTGGCCAAAGTCTGCGCCAATAAGGTTTTGCCGCAGCCGGTTGGCCCGACCAGCAGGATGTTCGACTTGGCAAGCTCGATATCACCGGATTTCGACGCGTGGTTCAGCCGCTTATAATGGTTGTGCACCGCGACGGACAAAACACGCTTCGCCCGGTCCTGACCGATCACATAATCGTTCAGAACATCGCAGATTTCCTGCGGTGTGGGCACTTCACCGTCTTTTTTGCCGGTAATGGCGCCTTTGGTTTCTTCACGAATTATGTCGTTACAAAGTTCAACACATTCATCACAAATGAAAACGGTAGGTCCTGCAATCAGCTTGCGGACTTCATGTTGGGACTTTCCGCAGAAGGAGCAATATAGCGTGCTCTTCGAATCAGATCCCGTCAATTTCGTCATAAAAAGTCCTCAAAACTAGGCCAGAAGTACCAATTTAACCCTGAAACCACAAATTGCTACAGCTTTTTTCCGCAACGATTCGCCGCGTTTGCGTAAGTCCATCAAATGTGGCTTATTTTTCATTTAGGGCAAATTAACAGAATTAATCCTTATCTTCCGTCGGGATCGGACGCTTGTCATAGACTTCGTCGACAATGCCAAATGCCTTGGCTTCGTCCGCCTCCAGGAAAGTGTCGCGGTCCATCGCCTTTTGAATCTCTTCGAGCGGTTTGCCGGTATATTTGGCGTAAAGTTCGTTCATCCGTCTGCGAATTCGCAAAATTTCATTTGCTTGAATTTCGATATCAGAAGCCATTCCCTGTGCACCGCCCGATGGCTGATGCACCATGATGCGGGCATTGGTTGTTGCCATACGCATACCCGGTTCACCCGCTGCCAGCAAGAAACTGCCCATGGATGCTGCTTGCCCGACGCAAACTGTTCCGACGCGCGGACGGATATATTGCATCGTGTCATGGATCGCCATGCCAGCGGTTACGACGCCGCCGGGCGAGTTGATGTAAAGATAGATATCTTTCTTCGGATTTTCTGATTCCAGAAACAGCAACTGGGCGGTGATAATCGACGCCATATTGTCTTCAACCTGTCCGGTTACAAAGACAATGCGTTCCCGCAACAGCCGGGAGAAAATATCAAAGCTACGCTCTCCGCGGTTGGATTGCTCGATAACGACGGGAACAAGGGCATCAACGATCGGGTTATGCATGGTGTTTTAGTGCCTTCTGTGAAAAGTCAGGTTGATATAATGGAGCCGCCACAAATGGAATCTCCACAGTCTGAACCTACATCGGTGTATCTCGAACAATGTTCAAGTCGGTTAAGGATTTTTTCCCAACCAATTCATCAATTATGACCAAAAAAGGTCAATAATTTATCACAGATATGCGTAAAATTCTATTATCCGGTGCGAGTTGCCCCCGCACCGGATGAATCAGCTTATTTCTTTGCAGCAGGCTTTTTAGCGGCTGGCTTCTTTGCAGCCGGTTTGCTTGCAGCTGGTTTTTTCGCGGCAGGCTTCTTGTCGGCAGCAGCCTTGGCAGGTGCTTTTTCAGCAGCTTTCTTGGCCGGAGCAGCTTTTGCAGGAGCCTTTTCTTTAGCAGCCGGTTTCTTTGCAGCAGGCTTTTTCTCGGCCGCTTTCTTCTCGGCAGGTTTTTTAGCCGCAGCCTTTTTCGCCGGCGCTTTTTTCGCAGCTGGCTTGGTTTCCGCATCGTCTTCGGCTTCGATTGCAGCTTCCAGCTCTTCGCGCGTTACCGTCTTGTCGGTGATCTCCGCTTTGTCGAACAGGAAATCTACAACCTTGTCTTCATACATAGGTGCACGAAGCTGGGCAGCGGCCATCGGGTCCTGCTGGATATATTCCATGAACCGCTGGCGGTCTTCAGGACGATATTGCTGTGCAGCCTGCTGCATCAACATGGACATTTCCTGCTGGCTGACTTCTACGCCATTGGCCTGGCCAATTTCGGAGAGCAACAGGCCAAGGCGGACACGGCGAACGGCGATATCACGATAATCGTCCTTCTCGTCTTCCATTTCCTTTTTCGCTTTTGCAGGATCTTCGTCCTGAGCAGCTTCCTGCTCCAGCTGTTGCCAGATCTGGTTAAACTCGGCTTCAACCATTGACGGTGGCACTTCAAAATCATGCGACGCAGCAAGCTGGTCGAGCAATTTGCGCTTCATATGTGTGCGGGTCAGGCCGTTCAGCTCTTGTTCGATCTGGCCTTTCAGCAGACCGCGAAGCTGGTCAATGCCTTCCAGACCCATGGCTTTCGCCATTTCGTCGTCGGCTTTTGCTTCTTTCGGAGTCTGGACTTCGGCAACCACAACATCAAATGTCGCGTCTTTGCCCTTGAGGGTTTCGACATTATAATCTTCGGGGAAAGTAACCTTTACCAGAACCTCGTCATTGGCTTTTTTGCCAACCAGTTGGTCTTCAAAACCGGGGATCAGGCGGCCAGAGCCAAGCTCGATAGCCATGCCTTCGCCTTTACCACCGTCAAATGGGACGCCGTCAACCTTGCCTTCAAAGTCGATCAGGCATTGGTCGCCGATTTTTGCCTTGTGGCTTTTGGGAGCTGTTTCAAACTGCTTCTGGCTCTCTGCAAATTTTTGCAGTGATTCTTCGACTGTTTTGTCATCCGCTTCAACGGTCAACCGTTCCAGCTTGATATTGTCAACGGACGGAGTCGGAACTTCGGGAAGAACTTCCAGCTCAACCTTTACTTCGGCGTCTTTGCCGGGCTCATAGCCTTCGCCAAGGGTAACACTTGGCTGCATCGCGGGGCGCAGCTTGTTGTCGGTGATGGTCTTTTCGACACCTTCCTGAACCGTGCTGCTCAATGCGTCCTGCATCAATGCGTCATTATGCATTTTACGCACCAGATTCGCGGGAACCTTGCCTTTGCGGAAACCGGGCATGTTGACCTGCGGTGCCAGTTTCTTGACCTCATTATTGACGCGGGTTTCAATGTCCTTCGCGGTAATTTTGATGTCATAGGCCCGTTTCAGACCTTCGTTCAGCGTTTCAACAATCTGCATGATTACCCTTCAATGCCTTCATAATTTCTATTTCGACCTGTTTTTGGTGTAGTGGTGCGGGCGAAGGGACTCGAACCCCCACACCCGAAGATACCAGAACCTAAATCTGGCGCGTCTACCAATTCCGCCACGCCCGCACGAGTTACACCTTCAAACAAATATCGAATTTTGATTGACGCGTGCGCCTAGCGGATAGCTTCCCAAAGGGCAAGCCCGCTTTGCGCGTTCGCGTCGCTAACTATCCTGCCTCACCGAGAGATTTTTTCAACAACTCGTTGACCACCTGCGGATTGGCTTTGCCCTGCATCGCTTTCATTGTCTGACCAACGAAAAATCCGAACAGCTTGTCTTTACCGCTGCGATATTCGGCAACCTTGTCTTCATTGGCCGCCATAACATCAGCAATAACCTTTTCGATCGCGCCGGTATCGGACTCTTGCTTCAGTCCCTTTTCTTCAACGATCTTGGCCGCACCATCACCGGTTTCAAGCATGATCTCAAAGACTTGCTTGGCAATTTTACCGGAAATAGTGTCATCAGCTATCAAGCCCAAAAGCTCGGCAGCCTGCTGGGGTGATACAGGGCTTTGCTCAATGGAAAGCCCCATCCTGTTCAACGCACCAAACAGCTCTGAGGTGAGCCAGTTTGCGGCCGAACTCGCAATTTTTTCTGGCTCGTCAGTGGTTTCCAGCAATTGCTCGAACCAGATCGCCGTTTCATGCTCTGCGGTCAAAACAGCCGCATTATAGGCGCTGAGGCCCAGAACATTTTTATAGCGGGCCCGTTTTTCGTCCGGAAGTTCCGGCAGGCTGGCTTTGCAATCGAAGATAAAGTCATCTTCCAGTTCCAGCGGCAACAGATCCGGATCGGGGAAATAGCGATAATCATGCGCGTCTTCTTTGGAGCGCATGGAGCGGGTTTCGTTTTTGTCCGGATCAAACAGCCGGGTTTCCTGAACCACTGTTCCGCCGCTTTCGATCACATCAACCTGGCGCTGGGCTTCATATTCGACAACCTGCTGAATGAAGCGCAGCGAGTTGACGTTTTTCGTCTCCGTCCGCGTGCCCAGCTTTCCGCCCGGCTTGCGGACAGATACGTTAACGTCGGCACGCATGGAGCCTTGCTCCATATTGCCGTCACAGCTTCCGACATATCGCAGGATTGATCTTAGCTTACGAACATAAGCGGCTGCTTCTTTCGGGGAAGTCATATCCGGCTTGGACACGATTTCCATCAAGGCCACACCGCAGCGGTTCAGGTCGACATAGCTCATCGTCGGATGCTGGTCGTGCATCAGCTTTCCGGCATCCTGCTCGATATGTATGCGCTCGACACCAATCAATTTGCCATGGGCATCGGGATCTTTCTCATCGAGCGAAATCTCTATTTTCCCCTCGCCCACAATCGGGTGATAAAGCTGGGAAATCTGGTAGCCCTGCGGCAAATCGGCGTAGAAATAGTTTTTGCGGTCGAAACGCGAATATTTGTTGATCTTGGCGTTGATGGCGAGGCCGGTGCGAACGGCCTGACGCACACATTCCTTGTTCAGCACCGGCAACATTCCGGGCATTGCGGCATCAACCAGGCTGACCTGCGTATTGGGCTCAGCGCCAAACTCAGTCGAAGCACCGGAGAAAAGCTTCGCGTTCGAGGTGATCTGCGCGTGCACTTCAAGGCCGATTATGACCTCCCACTCACCCGTTGCACCCTGGATACGATATGTTGATTCAGTCATTCTATCTTCCCGTCGCCGCCGGGCTGTTGAAGCCCGCCGTTAAAACTCTCGATAAGTCCCTTGGCAGGACCAACGGATATTTTATCACCACCACTGCTCCGGCTTCGCAACAAAACCGGCATGTTCTTCCAGCGCCAGACCTACGTTCAGCACCGTCTGTTCATCCAGCGCTTTGCCGATAAGCTGCAAGCCGAGCGGAAGTCCCTGTCGGTCCAGCCCTGCCGGAACCGACATGGCGGGCAATCCAGCCAGGCTGCTCGGCACGGTGAATACATCGTTCAGATACATGGCGAGAGGATCGTCGTTCTTCTCACCAAGCCCGAAAGCTGCACTTGGTGCGGTTGGGGTCAAAAGCACGTCACAGCTTTCCCACGCCTTGTCAAAGTCGCGCGAGATCAGCGTCCGCACCTTTTGCGCCTGCGTGTAATAAGCGTCGTAATAGCCCGCAGACAGCACATAGGTGCCGATCATGATACGGCGCTTTACCTCAGGCCCAAAACCGGCTTCGCGGGTAGCGGCATACATGTCCTGAAGCCCTGCCCCATCCGGCAAGTCACGCAAACCATAACGCACGCCGTCATAGCGCGCGAGATTGGATGACGCCTCTGCCGGAGCAATGATATAATAAGCGGGCAGAGCATATTTTGTGTGCGGCAATGACACGTCAACAATCGTCGCACCGGCATCTTTCAGCCACTGTATGCCTTGCTGCCATAAAGCATCAATTTCAGGCGGCATATTATCGACGCGATATTCTTTGGGAATACCGATACGTTTGCCGGTAAGATTGCTGTTCAGAGCAGCTTCCCATTCGGGAACCGGCAAATCAAGCGATGTCGAATCCTTGGGATCAAAGCCGGCCATCGCTTCCAGCATGATTGCACAATCGCGCACATCATGCGCCATTGGCCCTGCCTGATCCAGCGAGCTGGCAAAGGCAATCGTGCCCCAGCGCGAGCAACGGCCATAAGTCGGCTTGAATCCGGTAATACCAACAAATGCAGCGGGCTGACGAATGGAGCCGCCGGTATCAGTGCCGGTTGCTGCCGGGCAGATACGTCCGGAAACAACCGCCGCGCTACCACCTGATGAACCACCGGGAGCAATATCCGCATTGCCGCCATCATTGCGACGCCATGGTGAAATAACATTGCCGAAAGCGCTGGTTTCGTTGGACGATCCCATCGCAAACTGGTCCATGTTCAGCTTGCCGAGCATACCCGCACCAGCCTTGAACAGGTTTGACGATACTGTGGATTCATATTGCGGGGTGAAGCCATCCAGAATCAGGCTGGCTGCCGTAGTTGCAACGCCCTGGGTGCAAAACAGGTCTTTCATCCCGATCGGAACACCGGCCATTTTGCCCAGAGTTTCGCCTGCCGCTCTGGCTTTATCTGTCGCTTCAGCCGCCGCAAGGGCATGATCGGGCGTTTCCACCAGAACCGCATTCAGCGATTTTGCAGCACTCACCCGTTCGATAAATGTCTCTGCCACTTCCTTCGCAGTGAAATCACCGGATGCGACGCCGCTGCGGATACCAGCAATACCCAGTTCATAAATCTCGGTCATTATTCAATCACCTTTGGCACGGCAAAAAAGCCATGTTCTGCAACCGGAGCATTGGCCAAAATCTTGTCCCGGACATTTCCGTCGTCCACGACATCATCACGCAAGCGCAGCTTATTGGGAATAACTGCTGTCATTGGTTCGACCTTGGAACAATCAACTTCGCTTAATTGTTCCACCCAGCCCAATATGTTATTAAGCTCTGGCACCAGCGCGTCAATTTCGCCTTCGGTCACAGCAATCCGCGACAAATTCGCGATCTTTTTTACGGTTTCTCTATCGACTGACATATTTCATTCTTTATCGGTTCATCTTTTTTCGGGTAATGAAGCAGAAATTTGTGTACTGCGCGCCGCTAGCACTGGTGCGGGGCCTCTTCAAGTTGAATGAGGAGGCATGGCCGATATTGGAGTAAATTAATTGGCGCGTAAGTTTCTTTATATCGTTGCTATCATAGTCGTTCTTTTTATTGCCGGGGCTTTTATACTCCGCATCTTTGGTGAAGACCTCGCCGAAGTTGTTTTTGTTCCAAGCACAGAATTTCAGCCGCAGGAAGTGCTGGAAGACAATATCTATGCGGACATTTCGATGTGGTATGCCCGCCCCGAAATTACAAAGGACAACCCGGCATTATGGTTGCCTAAAGAGCCAAAAGCAGACGAAGCGGTCGTAGACGGCAAAGAAGCCGCTGAGGACGATGCCGAAACGCCGGAAAATACTGTTCTGCAAGGAAAAGACCGCGCGGCTATTTTCTTCATCCATCCGACCTCATTCATTAGCAAGGATAGCTGGAACGCACCGCTTGGGCACAAGGAAACAGAGGATCGCGCAAAGATTTTCCTCCGCGGTCAGGCAAGCGCCTTCAACCATGTGGGCGATATATGGGCTCCGCGCTACCGGCAGGCCACGCTTGGCGCGTTCCTGACCGACAAGGAAGAGGGACAACAGGCTCTCGACGCTGCTTATCAGGATGTTCTGCAAGCCTTTGACTATTTCATCCGCGAAGTTCCCGATGGACAACCGATGATATTGGCCGGACATAGCCAGGGAAGCCTGCACCTCACCAACTTGCTGAAAGACCGGGTGGCGGGGACGCCCTTGGCGGGACGCATTGTTGCCGCCTATATCGTTGGCTGGCCGGTTTCGGTGGAGACCGATGTTCCTGCTCTGGGGCTTGCGATATGCGAGACGCCAGATCAGTTTAATTGCCTGCTCAGCTGGGAAAGCTTTGCCGAACCCGCTGATTATAAACGTATTGTCGACACTTACGACACGACAATCGGATTTAACGGCGAGCCGCGTAAGGATACAAAGCTGCTGTGCTCAAACCCGATAAACGGTGATGTGGATTCCGAGGCATCTGCGGAGCAAAATCTTGGCACTTTGGTACCTAACGATGATCTCAGTGATGCTGAGCTTGTCATCGGCTCTGTCCCCGCACGTTGTGATGATCGGGGTTTCCTGCTTATCGGTGATCCGCCGAAAATGGGCCCATATACCCTGCCCGGTAACAATTATCACGTCTATGACTACAGCCTGTTCTGGAGCAATATTCGCGCAGATGTAATGAATAGGATGACATCATTTCTAGCGCGTTAATGACAGAGGACAGAAAGCTGTTCCGGGATGCGTTGCCAGATGGCGGCCGGTTGCTTGGGCTGGATGTCGGCACGAAAACCGTCGGCATGGCACTGTGCGATGCCCAGTGGATGATCGCGACCGCTGCGGAGACTATCGTGCGGCGGAAGTTTTCCAAGGATCTGGAGCGAATCAAAACCGTGATTGCCGAACAATTTGTTGTGGGCATTGTCGTCGGCTTTCCGCTCAATCTGGACGGAAGCCAAAGCAAGCAAACACAGGCCGCTAAATCCTTTGCCCAGAATCTACGCCCGCTCGGACTGCCGATCTTCC
>JADKLW010000734.1_pt1 | contig 11308 bp, 10 predicted proteins | sample 8641881 | NCBI WGS metagenome assembly JADKLW01 (sample SAMN16272185, study PRJNA661076) | feces metagenome | isolation source: fecal sample from diarrhoea affected cattle B | host: Bos taurus | place: South Africa: Lokaleng Village, Mahikeng | collected 2019-09
TGAATCCGGGCAAGCTAGTTCCTCTTGCGTCGGGGACGCCAGCCACTTAAAGCCGCTGCTACATATATTTTAGTTTCGGAGATTTTACTATGGCCAGTGCGCCTCAAGCCCAGCCTCTACCTATGTTTTACAAAGATCTTGTTCCGCTCAACTCCAAAGAGCATGCCAACTGGAAGATCAAAGGGCTTGATAATGCGTCCTTCATGCAATCACAGCACGCGATTCCATTGACGGTCGAAGAATTTCCCAATGCTGCGCGCAACTATCCGATTGTTTTTTCAATTGGCGATAACAGCGTTCCGCTCATCCTGATGGGTCTGAACGAAGGCGTGAACACGTTCATGGACGAAGAAGGCCGCTTCAACCAGCCCGCTTATGTTCCCGCTTATGTGCGCCGCTATCCTTTCATGCTCGCCAAGCTGCGTACTGATTCCGAAGAATTGTCGCTCTGTTTTGATCCGACAACCGACGCGATTGGCGATTTTAAAGAAGGCGATCCCCTGTTTGACGGCGACCAGCCTTCCGAAAATACCAAATCCATCCTCGAATTCTGCGAGCAGTTTGAACAGGCCGGTCACCGCACGGGACAGTTTGTCGAAGAGCTGAAGAAAATGGACCTGCTGATGGAAGGCGAAGTCTCCATCCAGCAAACCGGCGTTGAAAAACCGTTCATTTATCGCGGTTTCCAGATGGTCAACGAAGAAAAGCTCCGTGATCTGCGCGGCGACGAACTGCGTAAACTCAACCAGAACGGCATGTTGCCACTGATCTACGCGCATCTCTTCTCGCTCCAGATCATGCGCGAAGTGTTTGCAAAACAGGTAGAAGCTGGCAAAGTCCCGCAGGTATCGGAAGCACCTAGCCTATAAGACAGGGCTTATAACAAAAGGGGAGAATATCTATGGTCGAGCGAAGCAGGTATAGCCAGGTTGCAATCTGGCTTCACTGGATCATAGCAATCGCTGTCATCACCAATATCGGTCTGGCCGGATTGACCGAAGACCTGCCCCGTGAAGTGCGCGGTGTCTATATGGGTTACCATAAAGCGCTCGGGGTTACGATATTGGTTTTGAGCGTGGCCCGGCTGCTCTGGCGGCTGGGACACAAGCCCCCGCCCTTGCCAAACACAACACCGGTTTGGCAGGCCGCCTTCGCGAAAACCATCCATTTCCTGTTTTATGTGCTGTTGATCGGCCTGCCGCTTAGCGGCTGGATCTGGATGTCCAGCGCTCCCGCTCCGTTCAGCTATTTCGGCCTGTTTGAAGTGCCTCTGTTCCCGGTTGCGGGGCAAAAAGCCTTGGGTGATGCGCTTCATTCCGGACATGAACTGGCCGGAACCGCGATGTTCTTCCTTATCATTTTGCACCTGTTGGCGGCGGCAAAGCACCAGTTTATCGACAAGGATAATTTAATCCGGCGGATGTGGCCTGCATGAACAGGCCAAACGGCCGGTTTTCTGCCTAAGTTACAAGCCCGCGCAATAAATTTTGCTTTTGGGTCTTGCAACTTCAGGATCGAAAGCCCACATTGAGGATGTACTGGTCCGCATCCCCCCCGATTGGATCAGTACGGCATTCTTTGAATGCCACCTCCCTGAACCTTGACCACTCCGCCGATATGGCGGGGTGGTTTTTTTGGTTTTAGAGCCAGTCAATTTCGCGCTCTTCCGCTAATTCCGCTGCCCTCAGCGCTATTGAAACTATTTTCAGTTTCAGCGCGGCTACAAATTTATGACCACCAAGTAACCCGCTCTAATGGGCCATAAAAAAGGCGCGCAGCCTGCCAAAATACCCACGACTCGCTCCCGCTATTTTCGGGCGACCTATTCAGCGGCAAGCAAAAACTGGCTGTTGATCTGGTCCGACAGCTTTACGGCCAGATCGGCAATATTATCCGCCACTTGTCCAAGCCCCGCATCCGGTTCGCGCAGAGCACTGTCCAGATAAGTGCTGCGGTCAACCTCCAGTTGCAGGGCGTGAATGTCTCTCTCGACTTTGGCGTGGCGCTCCAGCACATAGCCCCCGGCATAAGGATGATTGAGCCGTGTGCGAATGCCCGATTGCTCCAGGAACGCCAGGCTGATCTCTGAGTAGCGGGAACCTGCGCTACGGCCAAAGCGGTCGCCAATCACCATATCAACCCCGCCATGTTCTTCATCCAGCGGCGGCATACTATGCAGGTCGAGCAAAATCGCACCGCCGAATTTCAGGCAGATCCGCTCCAATATCCCGGCAATGCTGGCGTGATAGGGCTCGTGATAGCTATCGAGGCGGTTTTTAATGTCATCCCACTGCCATTTTCTGCGCCATAAATTACCGGCACCATGCAAACGGCTCGGCACAACGCCCAGCCCGCCGCGCACTTTCCGGCTGGGTGCGGGTAGCTGCATCCGCAACTGGGACGGGGATAGCCCGCCGACCATCTCGGCATCAATTTCGGAGCGGTTACGGTTCAAATCCACCCAAGCCCTTGGCCGGTGCGCGATAATGGCCGGGAACCCGCGCGCAATCGCACTGCCCGCCAGCCGGTCGGCATAGCGATCCTCAAGCCGCAGCAAATGCACCGCCGGGACAGCCAGATTGTCGAGAATCTCGTCAGGATAAACCCGCCCCGCGTGCGGGACACTGATCAACAGCGGATATTGCAGATCATCGAGATTATAGGACGAGAACGCCCCGTCATGCGCTTCATGCGATGCAAAATCCAGATTATCCGCAATAATATCCGCCATGCGCTTCCATTCGTTGCCCCATCAATATCCGATAAAGCCCGCCGACAGAACCAAATTATTAAGGGATTTGCACCTATAGTCCGGATCCGGCATAATCAACGGCGATAATAGACAGGGATAGCGCACCAGATGATTAGAATACTCCTTGCAGAAGATGACCAGTCAATGCGCGAGCATCTGACCCGCGCGCTGCAAAAATCCAACTATGATGTCGTGGCTGTTGAATGTGGGACACAGGCCGTACCCTATCTCGAATCGGAAAAGTTCGACCTGCTGCTCACCGATATTGTCATGCCCGAAATGGACGGAATCGAGCTTGCCCAGCTTTGTGCCAAGCTGTCCCCCGACACGCAGGTCATGTTTATCACCGGATTTTCCGGCGTCACCCTGCGCGCCGGCGAAACCGTGCCCAAAGCCAAAATCCTTTCCAAACCGTTCCATCTGAAGGATCTGGTCATGGAAGTGCAGCGCCTATTTGAACCCGATAGCATTGGCGAACTCAATTAAGTCTTGCACCCTTCCATGCGGCTGGCTAGACGGCCTTCAGCGTGGGCGTATAGCTCAGTGGTAGAGCACTTCGTTGACATCGAAGGGGTCGGGAGTTCAACTCTCTCTACGCCCACCATGAAAATCGCGACCGGATCTGACCCGGTCCCTTTTTAGCCCGATTGATTCGGGATTTCCCGTAAACTCACTGAAATATTCCGGATGGTTGCTATCCGATCATTCCCTCTGTTTAACGGATGGATGATGTGCTGTTGGGAAGCGTCGCAAGTGACGAAGCGGACACCATCACCGCGCCCTGCCCACCCAAAAATCACAGAGCCCCAACTTTATTCCTAATTGTCACCGATGTGAAATAAATCGTGCCTAGTGAGGCCGCAATAAGTATAAAAAGTTGAAATAATCAAAACAAGGGAATAATGATGCGTAATATAGCGATTGCGTTAACGATTTCCTGTGCCTTTCCTTCAGCTATATTTGCACAGGCGACCGAAGGCACAGTAACGGGACGTATTTATAATGAAGAGACTGGCGATTCTCTTCGCGGTGCTGTAGTCAGCGTCGTCGGCACCAACGAACAGGATTACACGACAGAGGATGGCCGTTTCCAGCTGTCCACCAAGCCCGGCGACGTTACAATCCAGATTGATTATGTCGGATTTGATACAGTTCGCCGCACTTTAACGGTTCCCCAGAGCGGTAATATTGTCTCGAATATTGGCCTTGCGAATGAATCGCTTGCCGGTGCCGACATCATTGTCCGGGCGTATGCGACGGGACAGGCGCTTGCTATTAACCAGCAAAAAACGGCCTCCGGTATCGTCAATATCATTTCCGAGGAAGTATTCGGCCAGATGCCCGACGGCAATATCGGCGCTGCGCTTCAGCGCCTGCCGGGCCTCAGCGTGAACGAAGACCAGGACGGTTCAGCCGCCGGTATCAACATCCGCGGTATCGAAGCGGACTATAACTCTTTTCAGGTAGACGGTAACCGCATGCCGACTTCGGGCGGTGGACGCGGATTTGACTCGCGCCAATTTGCCGCAGACGGCATCACCAATATCGAGGTTATCAAAGCCCCGACTCCGGACCGTGACGGCGATGCCGTGGGCGGGATCATCAACGTGGTCAGTCGCAGCGCATTCCAGCGCAGTGGCCAGGAAGTGAAGCTGAAAGTCGGCGGCGTATATAGCGACCTGCCCGACAAATTCGGCCACTCCGCCACGGCACAATATTCCGACTTGTTCTCGGTCGGCGGCGGCGACCGCAATCTGGGCGTCAGCCTGACCGTCAGCAGCTACCGGACCAACCGTTATTCCCAGAACCGCGATATGGACTGGGTGCAGGTAACGCCGGAAAATAATCCGGAGCTGGACCTTGCCCAATGGGACAAGCCGGTCTGGTTCATGGAATCCTCTCACTGGGAATATGACACGCGGATCACCGACACGAACACGGCGAATCTGGCGCTCGATTTCCGGACGGATGAGTTTAACTCCTTTTATCTTCGCAGCTTTTACAGCTCTTCCAAGCGCAGTGGTGTGAGCTATGAAACCGATATTGATATCGATACCCGGTTTCAGGATGCTCTGGGCGGGCGCAAGACCTATGACGTGCTGACCCCCGATTACGGGCGCGGCACGGCCGGTGATGATGGCTCGCAAGGGTCACGCGGCTGGATCGGAACCGAAGACAAGCGTGATAATAAATTGTTCTCGGTCAATTTCGGCGGACGGCATGAAGCGACGAACAGCTTGCTGACCTATGATCTGTTTTATTCCAGAAGCAAACAGACGGTTACCAATGATAACGAGCTGAACATGCTGATGGAGCCGGACGATCCCTGGTTGCAGTTTGAATATGAACTGGTCAACCCGTCGCGCGGCAATGTCATTATCAACCCGATTGATGGTCAGGACCACACCGACCTGTCCTTGATGACGGAAGGCGAACTGGAAGTCACCAACTCGGTCAAGGTTGAGGAAATATACAGCGCACGCGCCGATTGGGAACGTTCGTTCGACATCGGTTCGAGCGAGCTGACGTTCAAAACCGGCGGTAAATTCTATCGTAGCGCGCCGCGATTTGACCGGACCACCAACATTTACAGCATGGATGAAGCCTTTCCCTATGCGGATGTTGTAACGGCTACAGACCAGGTGCTGCTGGGCGGGCCAAAATATTATGATGTTAATCCACGCAGCGGAATTGACCTGTTACATAGCCGTCCCGAGCTTTTCGAGTTTGAGCTGGAAGACTCGCTGGAAGACAGCAATTTCGGCGACTATGATGCCACCGAAGATACCAAGGCCGGTTATGTCATGGCGACATTGCGCGCGGGTGCTCACACGATCCTTGGTGGTGTGCGTTACGAGCATGTGAAGTGGAAAAACTCCAACTATTTCGTCAGCTATCTCGACGAAGTGCCAAGCGTTACCGAGGTTCGCTCCAGCGATTCTTACGGTTACTGGCTACCCGGCATCCATTTGCGCCATGAACTTGCGCCCAACCTTATCCTGCGGGAAAGCTATAATAAAAGCTATGGCCGCCCCCGCCTGAGTGAGCTGACACAGGGCCGGTTCGTGAACGAGGATGGCGATATTGCGGACGGCAATCCAAGCCTGCGGCCAGCCCTGTCGGACAATTTCGACGCGCAGATCGAATATTATACCCGCACTGGCGGTCTGTTCTCGGTTGGTGTGTTCTACAAGAAGATCAAGAACTTCACCTATGACAGCGTCTATGATTTCACCGAGTTGGACGAAAACGGTATTCCTATTCCAGATCCGGAAGGCGATTTTGAATATGAGCGTCCGATCAATGGCTCCTCTGCCAAAAACTATGGTCTGGAACTGATTGCACGGCAACGTCTGACCTTCCTGCCCGGCCTGCTTAGCGGACTTAGCGCAGCGGTCAGCGCGACCTTCTCGGACAGTAAGGCAGAATATCCCGATCGCACCGATGATCGTGACCTGCCCCTACCCGGTTTCTCGAAATTCATGTTTACGGGAAGTCTGGACTGGGTCTGGAACGGCTTTAATATCCGCGCCGACTATCGCCACCGCGACGCCTATGTCGAAGGTTTAGGCTCCAGCATCGAAAGCGACGAATTTTTTGCCGCTGAACAGCGCGTGGATCTTGAAGCCGGGTATCAGTTCAAAAACGGGCTGAAGCTCTATGCCGGTGTCACCAACCTGACCAACGAGGCGCAGGTTTCCTATTCCGGGTATAAGCAATTTGTCGAGGATGCCAGCCTTGCCGGACGCAAGTTCAACTTTGGCGTTGAATATAAGTTCTGATAAAATCCATTCTGATTTCAAAGGTATATTTCTATGAAAAAGATTCTTTCCTATACGGTTTCATCGCTGTTGATGGCGACTACGTTGATTGCTCCTGCTTATAGTGCCGAGACGCAAAGCACTGTTGCACAGGTAGAAGCTCCGGCTGCTGCACAAGAAGCGAAAAAGGCCAAGAATGTTATCCTGTTTGTGGCCGATGCGGGCGGTGTGTCTGTCATCCATGCGGCAAGCGTGCTGGGCTATGGCGCACCGCTGAAACTGAATATCCAGCAATGGCCGCATCTGGGACTGAACGAAACGTCACCGGTGGATAAATATGTATCGGACTCGGCCAATGGCATGTCCTCTATCATGACCGGGGTCAAAACGCGCAATGGCGTGATCAGCCAGTCTGCCGATGCCGAGCGCCGCAAAAAAGATGGCGCGCCGACCAAGACCCTGCTCGAATATGCCGAGGAACGCGGCTTGATGACAGCGGTGATCAGCACGCAGTCCATTGCCGATGCGACTCCGGCGGCGACTTATGCCCATTCCAATGACCGCGGCAAATGGGGCGAGATTTTCCCCCAGGCTTTCTCACCGCGCTATGGTGACGGGGTGGATGTGATGTTCGGCGCTGGCCGCAAGAAAATCGGCGAGCAACTATCCGCCCAGGGCACCAGTTTCGACAAGCTGAGCAAAAAGCATAAACGGCCCATCTATTCGCAGCTTGCCGAAGTTCCGGCTTCCAACGCCCGCCCCGTGGTCGTGGGTGATGATATGGATGTTCACGCCGCCACGCTGAAGGCGCTCGACTTGCTGGAACAGTCGCCCAACGGCTATTTCATGGCGGTTGAATGGGACGCGCATACCGACGATGCACTTGAAGGTCTGCAAAATGTCGTCAATTTCGACAAGCTGATCGCCGAGGTGCAAAAGCGCGTGAATCTGGACGAGACATTGCTGCTGTTTACTGCCGACCATTCCTTTGGCCTGCAAGTCGATGGCGGTGCGCGCGGGCAGGACTTGATGGAAGGCTATGGGGACTGGAAAGCCCTCAAAAAGGATGACGATATTGTCCGTTTAAAGAATGTTCTGGTTAACCGCACCCACACGGCAGAAGAAGTCCCTGCACTGGCAATCGGTGCCGGCGCGGATCAGGTGCGCGGATATTTCCCGAACACCTATTTGTTTGATGTGATGATGAAAGCTTACGGTTGGACCGAGGATGCCAAACCGGCTCAATAAGCCGGATATTCCGGGTTGCCCGTGACGAATCCATCACGGGCAACCCGATCTTATTCAGACTTCACAAAGTTCAGGCCGTATCGACCAGAACAATCTCTGCGTCCTCCAGAGCGGTAACGACAATCTCGTTCACCCCGGTGATCGCCACCCCGTCGCGGGCATTGGCCTCTACATCGCCGATCCGCACGCGGCCCGTGGCAGGTACCAGATAGGCGTGGCGGTCTTCGCTCAGTTCATAGCGCAAGGTTTCACCGGCCTTTACCGTGGCACCAAGCACGCGGGCATTGGCGTTGATCGTCAACGCCTCTTCATCCCCCGCGATACCCGATGCCAGCGGCACGAAACGACCATCCCGGCTTTCCTTCGGGAAGGGCCGCGTGCCCCAGCTTGGTGCATGGCCCCTGCGGTCAGGGATGATCCAGATCTGGAAGAGGCGGGTTTCCTCATCCTCCAGATTATATTCACTATGCTGGATACCCGTGCCCGCTGACATGACCTGAACATCACCAGCTTCGGTTCGCCCTTCATTACCAAGATTGTCGCGATGCGTAATCGCGCCCTTGGTGACATAGGTGATGATTTCCATGTCATTATGCGGGTGAGCCGGAAAGCCGGTTTGTGCCTGGATCCTGTCGTCATTCCAGACACGCAGAGCACCCCAGTGAAGCCGCTGCGGATCATAATATCCGGCAAAGGAAAAATGGTGATGCGTATCAAGCCAGCCGTGATTATCCCCGCCGAGCGAGGTCAAGGGGCGCAGTTCAATATGTGCTTTTGTCGTGGTCTGGGTCATTTTAATTCTCCATATCCGACGGACTATGCCGTCCTGTTGCTCCCTATATAGGTCTTATGGTCTGATCGTAATATCCCGATAAAGTTCATCATTTTGTTCGACTAAGTTGAATAGTCACACCGGGGCCAACCGGCTTGCTTCGCGGAAACCTGTCCGGAAAAGCACAACTTATCTTTCGCAATGTAACCTAAATGCCATTGAACAGGAAACATGCTGTCACATTCATGGCGTAAGGCAGCGGCCCATGGACAGTTTCATGGGAGCGCCCCGCATGACCGACCAATTTCCGAAAATCCCGCTGCTGGACGACAAACGGTATGAAGCCATGCTTTCGCGAAGGCCGCCGGTCCATCACAGCGACCGGAAGCGATACCGGACGATCTGGATTTCCGATGTCCACCTGGGTACGCGGGGATGCAATGCCGATTTGCTGATCGACTTTCTGGACCATGTCGACAGCGACACGCTCTACCTGGTCGGAGATATTATTGACGGATGGCGGCTGAAAAAGAAGTTTTACTGGCCGAGCAGTCATAATGACATCATCTGGCGCATATTGAAGCGGGCCAAGCGCGGAACGCGGATCGTTTATATCCCCGGCAACCATGACGAGATGTTCCGGCAATTTACCGGGCTTAATTTCGGCGGAGTCGAGATAAGACGCTCGGCCATTCACAAAACTGCCGATGATCGCCGCCTGCTGGTGCTGCACGGTGACGAATTTGACACGGTGATGCTGGCGCACCGCTGGCTCGCCTTTGTTGGGGACACGGCTTACACATTGTTGATGCGGCTGAACTGGGGCGTGAATGCCGTCCGCCGGAAAATGGACCTTCCTTATTGGTCGCTGTCAAAAATGGCGAAGCACAAGGTCAAAAACGCGGTCGAGTTTATCGGTCGGTTTGAAGAACTGGTCACACGGGCAGCGGGCAGCCGCGGCGTCGATGGCGTTGTGTGCGGCCACATCCACACCGCCGAAATGCGCGAGATAAAGGGCGTGCAATATTATAATGACGGCGACTGGGTCGAAGGCTGCACCGCGCTGGTCGAAGCGGATGATGGCAGCATGGAAATCTTGCACTGGGCCGACGAAATGGCAAAGCGCAACGCCCGCAAAGCAGAAGCGGAAAATATCGAGCGGTTTCCGAACCAGCGAGAGGAAGCGGCATGAAGATCGCTCTTGTCACCGATGCCTGGCATCCGCAGGTCAATGGCGTAGTCCGGACGCTGGAAACCGTCATCGATATATTGCGCGACTGGGGGCACGAGGTGCTGGTGATCTCGCCGGACCAATATCGCTCGGTCGCTGCACCTACTTACCCCGAAATCCGGCTGGCGATTACACGCGCCCGGACTATCGGTGAACAGATAACTGATTTTGGTGCCGATGCGATCCACCTGGCAACGGAAGGGCCGTTATGCCTGTCTGCGCTGCGCTGGTGCCGGCGGAAAGGCCGCCCCTTTACCACTGCTTATCACACGCAATTCCCGGAATATCTTGCCAAACGCACCAAGCTCTCCCCGCGCATATTCTGGAAATATATCCGCTGGTTCCACGGGCGCTCGGAAACCATCATGGTGTCAACGGAAAGCGTGCGCGGCCAGTTGCGCGCGGAACATTTGCCGCAGGTCCACCATTGGGGCCGCGGGGTTGACCTGACCAATTTCTCTCCCGATGCGCCGCAGCCCGATATTTTTGCCAGCCTTCCGCGCCCTATCCAGCTTTATGTCGGGCGCGTGGCGGTCGAAAAGAATATCGAGGCGTTTCTGGAAACAGGCCATCCGGGCAGCAAGGTTGTGGTCGGCGACGGCCCTGCCCTTGACCATCTGCGCAAGAAATTCCCCGATGTCCATTTTGCCGGACGCAAGATCGGGCGCGAACTGGCGGGATATTATGCCGGAGCAGATGTGTTTGTTTTCCCTAGCAAAACCGACACATTCGGCCTGGTGGTTATCGAGGCGCTGGCCTGCGGAACGCCGGTGGCTGCTTATCCTGTAACCGGTCCCATTGACATTTTGACCAGCGAAATCGGTGTCATGGACGAGTGCCTTGACCGCGCGATTGCTGGCGCCTTGCTCTGCGATCCTGCTGCTTGCCTGCCATCAGCAGCGGGCTTCAACTGGTCAGCCAGCGCACAGCAATTTCTGGAAGGATTAGCCCCGATACGAGCGTCTATGGCCGCATGAACAAATCTGATCGCATAGATTGCATCTCAAATATTACAGTTATGTTGCACTGAGTGTCATAATTATGTAATATATCTCCATTAGAATAGGAGATATGCAATGAAAACGGTCAAAATTCTGGGCGCCGCCGCCGGTTTGCTCATGGTTTCTGCTCCCGCTCTCGCAGCACCAGCAGAAGGTGAAATCGGATATTCCCAAGGAACTCTGGGCTATGATGCCTTGATGGCCGGTGACAACGAAACCGCTGTGAAACAGCTGGAAACCGCCGAAGGCATTAGCGAAAACGATCCTGCACGGCTAATCAATCTGGGTCAGGCTTATGCCCGCACCGGACGCACCGGCGAAGCTGCGGAAATGTTTATGACAGCCATTAACAGCAAGCACAGCTTTGCTCTGGTATTGTCAGACGGCACAGTGATTGATTCCCGCGAAGCCGCAAAACTGGCGCTCAACAATCTCAATCACAGGCTGGCAACGCGCTAAGGCGTTAAAGCTACTGCTTTTTACGGGTTGACGATGGCGCTCCGGCCAATCGTCATTCCGTAAGTCCGTGACCCGTCGCCATTC
>JADKLW010000742.1_pt1 | contig 11305 bp, 8 predicted proteins | sample 8641881 | NCBI WGS metagenome assembly JADKLW01 (sample SAMN16272185, study PRJNA661076) | feces metagenome | isolation source: fecal sample from diarrhoea affected cattle B | host: Bos taurus | place: South Africa: Lokaleng Village, Mahikeng | collected 2019-09
GACTCGAGCATCTCCTGGGCGCTGGTCCGCGTGAGCATGTTCAGCGCGGCCTTCGACATGTTCGTGTGCGGATGGCCGGGGCCCTTGTAGCCGCGAGAGAACTGGCCCTCCATCGCCGACACGTTGACCACGTAGGTCCGCCGTGCCGCTGACGCGCGCAGCGCCGGCCGCAGCCGGCCGATCAGGATGAACGGCGCGGTCTGGTTGCAGAGCTGGACCTCGAGCAGCTCGGTCGCGTCGACCTCGTCCACGGTCTGGACCCAGCTATTGGTGTGGTGCAGGTCCGGGACCAGGCCCCCCGCGTCGATCGCGGTGCCCGTCGCGACCCGGTCGGGCGAGGCCGAGCCCACCTGCAGCGCCAGCGCGCTGAGCGCGTGCGGGGTCGGCGCCCAGTGGCCGCCGGGCACGACGGCCGCGGCGAGCGCGGGGTCTTCCAACGCCGCCCCGGCAACCCGCTCGTTCGCGCCGAGCGACGCGCCACCGGCCACCCGTCCCGAGCCGACCTCCGGCCGACCGAGCACCACGAACTCTGGCGTGCCGCGGCCGGGGAGCGCCTCGAACGGGGCGGCCTCGGCCTCGGCCAGCAGGGCGTAGGCCTGCGGCGAGCGGCGGACGGTCTGCGCCGCGTTGTTGACCAGGATGTCGAGCGGGCCAGCGGCGGCGACCGAGTCGGCGAGCGCGATCACCTGGCCGGGGTCGCGCAGGTCGATCCCGACGATCCGCAGCCGGTCGATCCAGTCGGCGCTGTCGGGCATCGCCGAGAAGCGCCGTGCGGCGTCGTTGGGGAACCGCGTCGTGATCGTGAGCTGCGCCCCGTCGCGCAGGAGCCGCAGCGCGATGTACATCCCGATCTTCGCCCGGCCGCCGGTCAGCAGCGCGCGGCGGCCGGTCAGGTCGGTGCGGGCGTCGCGGCGCGCGTGGTTGAGCTCCGCGCAGCGCGGGCAGAGCTGGTGGTAGAAGGCGTCGACCTGGCGGAACGCCTGCTTGCAGACGTAGCAGGCGCGGTCCTGCTTCAGGACCCCCGCGATCGCGCCCTGGACGGACGAGACGAGCGGCAGGCCCTGGGTCTCGTCGTCGATCCGCCCCGGCGCGCCGGTCGCGGTCTTGGCCGTCACCGCCTCGTCGTGGGCGAGGATCGCCTGGCGCTTCTCGGTCTTCCGCCGCTGCTTGACCGTCTTGTACAACCGCGACGTCGCCCGCTGGACGGCGAGCGCGTCGGGATGGTCGAGCGGCAGGTCGTCGACCGCCGCGAGCACGCGGACCGCGACCTCGAGGTCGGCCGGGTCGATGCCGGGCGGGGCGTCGGAGGCGACGAGGGTCGTCGAGTCCTGGTGAGGAAGGTGCGTCATCGATCGATCGGGGTCGGGGTCGGCTCGTGCCAACCGCAAGGGGACCGCAGATCGCACCGCGCAGTCGTCGTCCAGGGTAGCGGCGCCCGGTGGCCGGCGCGGGCGCGCCAACCCACCGAGCGCGCGTACGACCGTGCTGCGCCGTAGGCTCCCATCCGCCCATGAGTACCGCTCCCGATCCCTCCGCCCCCGGTGCGGCCCCGTCCCGGACCCCGTTCCAGCAGTGGCTGATCGACCTGCCGCTGACCCCGAACGCGATCTCGCTGGCGGGGCTGATCGGCAACCTCGTCGCCGCCGTGCTGATCTGGCAGGAGCACTTCCTGCTCGCCGGCATCGCGTTCATCCTCGGGTCCGTGATGGACACCCTCGACGGTCGCTACTCGCGAATGTCGGGCAAGGGCACGACCTTCGGCGCGTTCCTCGACTCGACGCTCGACCGGATCGAGGAGGGCATCGTCCTGGTCGCGGTGGTGATGGTCTACGCCAAGCACGGTGACGACGTCAACGCCGGGATCGCGGCCCTGGCGGCGGTCAGCTCGTTGTTGGTCAGCTACACCCGCGCCCGCGCGGAAGGACTCGGGCTGGACGGCAAGGCCGGGGTCGGCAGCCGCGCGGTCCGCGTGGTCATCCTCTCGGTCGGTCTCTGCCTCGGCGGCGAGGAGCTGATCGGCGGCGTCGACCTGCTCCCCGCCTCGATCTGGGTGCTCGCCGCGCTGGGCGTCTTCACCACCGCGCAGCGGATGTGGCACGTGCGGTCGTAGCTGAATGATGGCCCGCCCAACGCCGCGCCCAAGCCCGACGGTCGGTAGCTCCGGGCCACCCCGCGTGGCTCGCGGTCGGCGAACAGCCTAAGATCCCGGGCTGTAACCGCCCCCGCGATGCGGGGTTTGTGGCTCTGGGTCTCCGGCCGTACGGGTGGAGGCACCAGAAGGTGGCGCCTCGCCCTCTGTCTGAGGTCGCGTCTCCGCAGCAGGCTTCAAACGAGACTAGGACTTCGAGAATCACCGTGAGCAAGACGCCTCCGAACGGCAACGCCGCAGCTTCCGACGGCCAGAACGACAGCGGTCGCTACCAGCGTGACAAGGTCCGCGTGGCGATCATCGGGGTCGGCAACTGCGCCAACTCCTTCGTCCAGGGCGTCGAGTTCTACAAGAACGCCGATCCCTCCCAGCAGGTCCCCGGCCTGATGCACGTCGACCTCGGCGGGTACCACGTCAAGGACATCGAGTTCACCGCGGCCTTCGACGTCAACGAGACCAAGGTCGGCAAGGACCTCTCCGAGGCGATCTGGGCGTACCCGAACGACACGATCAAGTTCGCCGACGTCCCGAAGCTGAACGTCCCCGTGCACCGCGGGATGACGCACGACGGCCTCGGCAAGTACCTGAAGCAGAAGATCACCAAGGCGCCGGGCGAGACCGCCGACATCGTCAAGATCCTCAAGGAGACGAAGACCGACGTCGTCGTCTCCTACCTGCCGGTCGGCTCCGAGCAGGCCACCAAGTGGTACGTCGAGCAGGTGCTCGAGGCCGGCTGCGGCTTCGTCAACTGCATCCCCGTCTTCATCGCCCGCGAGGAGTACTGGGACAAGCGCTTCCAGGACAAGGGCCTGCCGATCATCGGCGACGACATCAAGTCGCAGGTCGGCGCGACGATCGTCCACCGCTCGCTGGTCCGCCTGTTCCACGAGCGTGGCGTCAAGCTGCAGAACACGTCGCAGCTGAACGTCGGCGGCAACATGGACTTCTTCAACATGCTCGAGCGCGAGCGCCTCGAGTCGAAGAAGATCTCCAAGACCAACGCCGTGACGTCGGTCGCCGGGCTGGACCTGCCGGCCGATCAGGTCCACGTCGGCCCGTCGGACTACGTGCCGTGGCTGACGGACCGCAAGTGGGCGCACATCCGCCTCGAGGGCAAGGCCTTCGGCGAGGTGCCGCTGAACGTCGAGCTCAAGCTCGAGGTCTGGGATTCGCCGAACTCGGCCGGCGTGATCATCGACGCCGCCCGTCTGATCAAGATCGGCCTGAACAACGGCGTCGCCGGTCAGCTCGACGGTCCCTCGTCGTACCTGATGAAGTCGCCGCAGAACCAGCGTCCCGACGACATCGCTCGCCAGGACACCGAGACGTTCATCGCCAAGAACAAGGGCAAGAAGGCCGGGCTCAAGGCCTAGTCCCTGGCTCGCATCGCGGCCGCGTTCGACGTGGCCACCGCCTTCGAAGCGGCCCTCCGGGGCCGCTTCGTCGTTCGGGGACGTGCGCTTCGCACCTCGATCGGCTCCTCGACGCGATGCTGCGTGACCGGTACCGCGAACGTCGACTCCAGCACCCTCGATCGACTCTTCGCGTGCGCGCGTCGATCGAGGAGGCGATCCGTGTGCCTCCCGGCGGCCTATCCTGATGAGCGTGAGCTCCGCCGTCCCCCTGGCGATCGCCCAGGTAACGCCCTACCCGCTCGAGTCGTCGCACCCGGTGACCGCGCACGTGCTGCGGCTCGCCGACGAGCTCGCCGCGGCGGGGCACCGCGTGGTGGTGCTCGGCCCGTCCCGCGATCCGCAGCGGGTCGCCGCGACCCAGCGGCGACTCCAGGACGCCCCGCAGACGGCGCTTCCCGAGCCCGGCGACGCCCCGACGATCCTCGCGGTCGGCAGCGCCCCGACCAGCGCGACCGCGATCCCCGGCGTCGGCCGGGTCCCCACGCTCGCGGTCGACGCGACCCGAGCCGTCGAGGACGTCCTCGACGCGCTGCCGCTGGACCTGGTGCACGTGCACGAGCCATTCGGCCCGTCGATCTCGACCGCCGCGCTGCGCCACAGCCGCTCGCTGAACGTCGGCAGCTTCCACCTGCCCGCCGAGCGGTTCATCGCCGGGATGGGCAGCGGCCCCGCGATCGGCCGCAAGCGCTCCGAGCGCCTGCTCGGACGGCTCGACGACCGGGTCGCGGCCAGCTCGACGACCGCGTCGCTGGTCGCCCGCAGCTTCCCGATCAACCGCGGCTACGCCCCGCGCGTCCCGCCGCCCCCGACGCTCGGCCGGGAGGCCCTGGCCACCGACGGATCGACCCGACCGCTGCCCGGCCCACCGACCCCGGCCACCCCCGCTTCCGACGTGACCACCGCCGGCCCCGCGCCGCTGCACATCGTGCTGCCGCGGGACGAGGAGCGCGCCGCCCGCCGAACCGCGCTGCGGGCGATCCGCCGGCTCCGGCTCGACCGGCCGTGGCGGGTCACGGTCCTCGTCCCCGACGACGATGCGGTGCCGTTCGCGCTGCCGACGATGACCCCGGAGCGGCGCGCGCGGATCGCACTGGCGTCGACCGACGCGATCCCCGCCGACGCCGACGTGGTCGTGCTGGCGTCCGCCGGAGCCCGTCCCGCCCCGCACGTGCTCGTCGAAGCGCTCGCCCGCGGCGCGGTACCGGTCGCCAGCGGGATCGACGTCCACCAGGAGCTGACCGACGGCGGCGCCCGCGGCCCGCTGTTCGGCGTCGCGGACGTCGACGTGCTGGTCGCCCAGCTCGAGCGGCTGATCGCCGAGCCGGACACGTTGCAGGCGCACCGCAACGCCAACCGCGAACGGCCGCTGACCGAGGATTCGTGGGATCCGTACGTCGCGTGGGTCGTCGACCGCTACGACGCGTTGCTCGCCCGCCGGCACGATCCGGACCGCTTCGCTCCCGAGCTGCTCGCCCGGCTGCGCGAGCGGCCGCTGATCGATGTCGACCTGCACATGCACACCGACCACAGCCACGACTGCGCCACGCCGGTCGAGGTGCTGCTGGACGCCGCGCGTCGGCAGGGGCTCGGCGCGATCGCGGTGACCGACCACAACCTCGTCTCGGGCGCCCACGAGGCCGCCGCCAAGGCCGCCGAGTACGGGATCAAGGTGATCATCGGCGAGGAGGTCAAGACCGCCGACCAGGGCGAGGTGATCGGGCTGTTCATCGATGAGCAGATCCCGAAGGGCGTGACGCTGCAGGAGGCGATCGCCGACATCCGCCGCCAGGGCGGGCTGGTCTACGTGCCGCATCCGTTCGACCGGATGCACTCGGTGCCCGACTACGAGCACATGCTCGACATCGTCGACGAGATCGACGCGGTCGAGATCTTCAACCCGCGCGTGGCGATCGGCTCGTTCAACGAGGAGGCGGCCCGCTTCGCCCACAAGTACCGGATGGTCGCCGGCGCGGGCTCCGACAGCCACGTCGCGCAGGGCCTCGGGTCGGTGCGGCTGCGGATGCACGACTTCGACGGGCCGGAGGAGTTCCTCGCGTCGCTTTCGATGGCCGAGATCAGCACCAAGCTCGGCACGCTGGTCTATGTGCAGGCGCTGAAGTTCTGGGAGACCAAGGCGACGCCCGCCTCGGCGCGCCGGCTGGTCCGCGAGCGGCGCGTGCGGCGCGCAACCCGCGACTGACGAGGAACCCGTCGAAGATGACGAGGTGGTCTGAATGTGGGTCGATCGTGGATGCCGGGGTTCGTCCGGTCATCCGATCAATACTGGTGGTCTTGATGGATGATCGGGCGGAGATCCGGCGCCGCGAGGGGCCCGCAGACGGGCCGCCGAGTTCTTCGACGGGTTCCTGAACGTGCGGCGCGCGCTGCTCCGCCCGTGGGCGCTGACCGCGCTGATCGGGCTCGTCTACCTGCTCGTCGCGCCGCCGACCACCGACCTGGCCGCGCAGGCGCACCGCACCGCGCTGGCCGAGCGCGGCGTCTGGAGCCTCGACTTCTCGTGGTTCGGCGGACACCATCTTCCGAGCTACAGCGTGCTGTCGCCGCTGCTCGGTGACTGGCTCGGGACGTTGTTGGTCGGCGTGCTGGCCGCGGTGGCCGGGGCGTGGGCGTTCGAGCGGCTCGTGGGGCGGACGTGGGGACCGGGGTCCGCGTGGGGACGGGCGGCAACGGGATCGAGCTCCGCCACCGCCACGGGCGCCGACCCGGGGTCGGACACCGGCGCGACGGCCGCCGCGTGGTGGTTCGCCGGGGGCATCGGCGCGCTGCTGTTCACGGGACGGATCACCTTCCTGCTGGGGCTCGGGATCGGGCTGGTCGCGCTGCTCTGCCTGACCGCGCGACCGGGACGGACGCTCGCTCCGGCGGTCGGCGCGATCGCCGGAGCGACGCTGACCGCGCTCGCCAGCCCGGTCGCCGCGCTGTTCCTGGCGCTGGTCGGGGCGGCGGTCGCGGCCGGACGGGTCGAGCGTTCGACGCGGTGGACAGCCCTGCTGCTGGCCGGCATCGCGTTCGCGGCCGCGCTGGCCCTGGCCGTGGCGTTCCCCGGCGGCGGCACGGAGCCGTTCGTCCCGTCAGCGCTGTTCCCGGCGATCGCCGCGCTGCTGGTCGTGCTCGTCGCGCTCCCGCGGGACCAGCGCGGCCTGCGGGTCGGGGTCGCGCTCTACCTGGCGGGGATCGTGCTGGCCGGAGTGCTCGACACCCCGATGGGCGGCAACGCGACCCGGCTGGGCGCTCTGGTCGGCGGGCCGCTGCTCGTCGCGGCGCTCTGGGGCCGTCGGCCGCTGGTCGTCGCGGTGCTCGCGCTGCCGTTCCTCTACTGGCAGCTCTATCCGCCGGTCCGCGACGCGGCCCAGGCGTGGAGCGACGACAGCGCCCGCGCGGCCTACTGGCAGCCCGCCGATCGCGCACTGCGGGCGCTGGTCGCCGCCGAGCCGGGGCGGGTCGACGTGCCGCCGACCGCCCGCCGCGGCGAGGCGCGCTGGATCTCGCCCGAGGTCCCGCTGGCCCGCGGTTGGATCCGCCAGCTCGACCGGCACCGGAACGCGCTGTTCTACGGCGACGGCGACCACGATGCCGCGCCGATCAGCGCCGCCGACTACCGGGGCTGGCTCGACGCCAACGCGATCCGCTGGGTCGCGCTGCCCGACGCCCCGCCGGACTACGCGTCGCGGCGGGTGGTCGCGCTGCTGCGCAGCGGCGCGGTGCCGGGGCTGACGCGCGTCTGGGGGGACGAGCACTGGACGGTCTGGCGGGTCGAGGGCGCTCGTCCGCTGGTCGCCCCGGAGGACGGCCGGGCGGAGCCGAACGTCCGCGTGACCGACCTCGGCGCCGACCGCCTGAGCTTCACGGGCGCGGTCGACGGCGTTCCGCTGCGCGTGCGACTGCGGTGGAGCCCGTACCTGCGGATCACGGCCGGCCGTGCCTGTCTGCACGAGGACGAGGACGGTTGGACACGCGTCGTCCCGCGCGCGCCCGGTAGAGTATCCGTGGGTTCTGGCCTCCCGGGACCCTGGCACCGTTCGCCCCCCGTCGCCTGCGCTCCCTGATCGAGAGCACCGGGCGAGCTGATCTTCCGCGCCCCCGCGTATGCCCGAAGCCCTCACCCGTCCCCGCCGATTCCTCCCCAACGGGATCGTCGACGCGCTGGTGCAGCTCCTCGTGGTGGTGGTCGCGTACAAGCTCTACCAGAACACCCGGGGCATGGTCGATCACCAGATCGGGGCGAGCGTCGCGTTCGCCAACGCCGACTGGATCGTCTCGGTCGAGCGCGCGTTGCACCTGGACATGGAGCGTGGGGTCCAGAGCTTCGCCGGCAGCGTGCCGGGGCTGCTCGACGGCGCCAGCCTGTTCTACCTGAACGCGCACTTCTTCCTGACGTTCGGCTCGATGATCTACATCTACATCGCGCACAACAAGGCGTTCGGGTTCGTCCGCAACATGTTCATCATCGCCTGGATGCTGGCCCTCGTCGGCTACATCGCGATGCCGACCGCGCCGCCGCGCCTGGTCCCGGGCCTGGACATCTTCGACTCGATCGCGCGGATGACGGGCGTGGATCCGACCAACCACAGCACCAGCAACCTCTACAACCCGTACGCGGCCGTGCCGTCGATGCACATCGGGTTCGCGCTGATGGTCGGGATCCCGCTGTCCAAGCTGACCAAGCACCGCCCGGTGAAGGTCTTCTGGGCGATCTACCCGCTGATCGTGCTGTTCGTGATCATGGCGACCGGCAACCACTTCTTCCTCGACGCGGTATTCGGGGCCGGCGCGGTCGCGATCGCGGCGTTCGGCGCGTACCAGCTCGGGCGGTTGCGACCGGACGCGTGGACGTTCCGGCGCCGCGCCCCGGTCACGTCGTAGGGGCCGATCGTGGCGCGTCGCGTGTCGCCGGGTCCGCGCTCCGGTACGCCGCGGGCGCCGCGGGCGGGTGGGCGCGCGTCCGGCGCACGTCCGGTGATTCCTGCCTGGGCGCGCGTGCAGCAATCCGTGCTGCATCCGGCAACGCTCGGTGCAACCGCGAGGACGACGGCGCGGCGCGGCCAAATCACGTCGCGATGCCCGTGACCGACGACGAGATCCACGAGAAGTACCTCGAGCGCGCGATCCGCGAGATCAACGCGCTCAACCACGACGTCCAGGACCTGGCGTCGGAGGACGGTATGGCCGTCATCGGGTCAGGGCACCCCCAGGCGGACGTGCTGCTGCTCAAGCACCACGCCACGCGGTCCGAGCTGGAGGAGGGCGTCGCGTTCTACGGTCGCTCCGGCCAGGCACTGACCAAGAGCTTCGCGCGACTCGGGATCGACCCGACGACGGTCTACGGCACGCTCGCCGTGAAGCTGCCGCTGGACGAGCTCGACGCGACCGGCGAGCAGGCGTCGATCCGGCTGCTGGCCGAGGAGATCGCGATCGTCCAGCCGCGGCTGATCGTCGTGATGGGCGAGGACGCCGTCGAGGCGCTCAACCGCGCCGACGTCCCGCTGTCGGTCCCGCTGACCGCCGATCCGGGCGTGCACCAGCGGTTCACCCCGGCGTGCACCGCGATCGTCACGCCGACGATCGACGACGCGCTCGACGACCAGGCGGCCAAGCAGGCCTTCTGGCTGGCGTTCCGCGAGGTCGGCGCCTGGCACGACGCCCTGCCGCCGTACTAGTCGGCGGCCATCTCCAGCACGATCTTGCCGAGCTTGCCGCCCGCCGCGAACCGCGCGTAGGCGGCGGCCGCGTCGTCGATCGGGAACGTGGCGGCGACGGGGACCGTGATCAGGCCGCGCTCGACGAGCGGCAGCACCTCGCGCTCGACCGCCCGGGTCGCCGCGGCCTTCTCCTCGAGCGGTCGCGCCCGCAGCGTCGAGCCCATCAGCGCCCCGCGCTTGCCCATCAGCGCGAGCAGGTTGACCTCGGCCTTGAAGCCCGCGCCGACGCCGATCACGACGATCCGGCCGCCGGTCGCGAGCCGCCGCAGGTTGGTCCGCATGTTCGGCGCGCCGACGAGCTCGAGCACCACGTCGAACGGCGCGTCCGGTCCGCCGTCGCCCTCCAGGTCCTCCGGGTCGACGACGTCGTGCGCGCCGAGCGCGGCGACCGCCTCGCGCAGCTCCGGGTTGCGCACGCTGGCCGTGACGTGGGCGCCGAGCGCGCGACCGAGCTGGACCGCGGCCGTCCCCACGCCGCCGGCGGCGCCGTGGACGAGCAACCGCTCGCCCGGGCGCAGTCCCGCCTGACCGACGATCGCGTCGTGAGCGGTGATCGTCACCTCGCTGAACCCTCCCGCCTGGGTCCACGTCAGGGCGTTCGCCACCGGGGAGACCTGGCGTTCGTGGACGGCGATCAACTCCGCCTGCCCGCCGCCGCCGACGATTCCGGTGACGCGATCGCCGACCGCGAACCGCATCGCGCCGGGACCGCAGGCGGCCACCTCGCCCGCCAGCTCCAGGCCCGGGATGTCCTGCGGACTGCCGACCGGAGCGGGATACCCGCCCTTGGCCTGCAGCAGATCGGCGCCGTTCAGCCCCGCCGCCCGGACCCGGACCAGGACCTCGCCGACGCCCGCTTCCGGGTCCGGGTGGGTGTCGAGAACGACCTCTCCGTCACGGAACGTCACAGCGCGCATCCCGACACCGTAGCTCCCCGCCGCGCGACGTCCCGGTTCACACACGCATGCTGGTGGTTGTAAGTCGTATACTCTCGCGGCTCGATGCCGGTTCGCAACCCCGATCCCTACGACCACCTGCAGCTGGAGCTCGCCGTGCTGGCCCGCCGGGCGGAGCGGGCGCGCGTCGCCGCCCTGGACATCGCGCGGTCGCCGCTCGATCGCTCGGGCTACCTGCTGCTCGTGCTGCTGGAGACCGAGGGCGAGCAGACGATGAGCCAGCTCGCCGCGGCGTTCGACCTGGATGCCTCGACAGTGACCCGGCAGATCGCCCCGCTGGAGCGCCGCGGCTTCGTCGTGCGCTCCCGGAGCGACGAGGATCGTCGCGCCACGCTGGTCTCGATCACCCCCGCGGGACAGCGTGAGCGCCAGACGGTCCGCGAGGCCCGGGTCGCCTACATGCGCGCCCAGCTCGCGGACTGGGACCCGGCGAAGGTCGAGCAGCTCGCGGAGCTGCTCGAGGATCTCAACGGCACGCTGACCGTCGGCCGCGCCGCCGAGGGGCGCCCGGTCGAGGACGCGGTCACCGCCGCGAGCTGAGCGGCGGGCCGTCCACGGCGGACGGACGGCATCAACGCGGTCATCGGCCGGCGCCCCCGAAGCGGCGCCGCCCGACGCGGAACTACTTGGTGGGCTTGGCCAGCGGCCCCTTCTCCGGGGTCGGAGCGTCCGGGTTGCGGTCCAGCACCGCCACGCACTCGACGTGCGGGGTCTGCGGGAACAGGTCGACCGGGCGCACCTTGCGCAGCGTGTAGCCGGCCTCGACCAGCCGCGCCGCGTCGGGGGCGAGCGTCGTCGGGTTGCACGAGACGTAGACCACCCGCTTCGGCGCGGCCTCGATGATCCGCCGGCAGACCCGCGGCCCCAGGCCGGCGCGCGGCGGATCGACGATCAGCACGTCGGGGCGGCCGACCTCCTCGATCGCGTCCGGCAGACCGGTCCGCGCGTCGGACGCCAGGAACCGCGCCGAGCGGATGTCGTTGTTCAGCGCGTTGGTCGCCGCGTCTGCGACCGACTCCTCGACGATCTCGACGCCGATCAGCTCACCGGCCCGCGACGCCATCG
>JADKLW010000743.1_pt1 | contig 11303 bp, 5 predicted proteins | sample 8641881 | NCBI WGS metagenome assembly JADKLW01 (sample SAMN16272185, study PRJNA661076) | feces metagenome | isolation source: fecal sample from diarrhoea affected cattle B | host: Bos taurus | place: South Africa: Lokaleng Village, Mahikeng | collected 2019-09
TTGTCCGATTGCCAACAACTACTTCCTGGGTATCCATACCCACAAAAGAAAATACCAGCACAGATTCCGATCCCGGAACAGTTATATTGTAATTACCATCAATATCGGTAATCACACCTTGTTGCGTTCCTTTAACCAGGACAGTAACGCCCGGAATAGGTTCACCCTGACTATCTGAGACATTACCTCTCACCTGCACCTGAGCAAATGTGGCAATGCTTAGACATAAACCAAAGAATAAAAACAGTACTCTTTTTTTCATAGAGATAGAATTTAAAATAAATTAAAATTTAACAAATTGAAAATAATTAGTATTAACTATAAAGAATTATCGATTTACATAAAAATTGTCTGCGATATCATTGAATTAATGATGGTGTCACCAAACTGTCCAAAAGCAGTCAGTTCCAATAATAGATTGAGGTATTCACAAATTTCCACAATATTATCAGTTTGAGCCGGGTAAAAAGTTAATTAATCTTTAATATTGGAGGATTTTTTCGTTGAGGGGAATTATGTCCCCATAAATATATAAAAAATCCACATGGCTCCTTTGTTTCTGGTGATGAGTGCGGTACAGATAAATTGATAGTGTAATCTCACTCCACTAATCGGAATGATTTGTCCCCCCGGAGAATGAAAAGAATGTTTATCTTTGTTATACAGATAAAACAAATATGAATAATTATAACCCTCTAATTGAATGTAAACATGAATGGTTTGAATAAAAAAGATGCGAATAAAAGAACACTACTGATGTTGCTCATTTGTTTTTCCTTTTCAGCAGCAGCCCAGAATCCCATCATCAGAGATCAGTTTACCGCAGATCCCACAGCCAGGGTCTTTGAGGGTAAGATCTATCTTTATCCGTCACATGATATTCCTAGTCCTGTTGAGCGGCTGAAAGAGTGGTTCTGTATGGCCGACTATCATGTCTTCTCCTCCGAAAACCTGACCCATTGGCATGATCACGGTGTGATTGTCAGTCAGGAGAACGTACCCTGGGTAGCTCCTGAGTCCTTCTCCATGTGGGCACCGGATTGCGTATACAGGGACGGGAAATATTATTTCTATTTTCCCTCCGCTCCCACAGGCGAAAACCGACGGGGTTTTGCTGTCGGAGTAGCAGTCTCTGATAAGCCGTACGGACCTTTTATTCCTGAGGAGCATCCCATAGAAGGTATTGGCGGCATTGACCCCTGCGTGCTGATAGACCATGATGGCCAGGCCTATATCTACTGGTCCGGACGGGGTATGTCGGTGGCAAAGTTGAAGGATAACATGGTGGAGCTGGATAGTGAACCGGTGCAGATCGAAGGATTACCGGAAGGCTTCAAAGAGGGGCCCTTTGTGTTTGAGAGAAATGGAATCTATTATTATACCTTTCCCTGGGTAGAAGATAAAACAGAGAAATTGGCATACGCCATGGGTGACAACCCCCTGGGACCTTTTGAATTCAAGGGTGTCATCATGGATGAGTCACCGACAGGTTGCTGGACCAATCATCATTCCATCGTGGAATATCAGGATCAGTGGTATCTCTTTTATCATCATAATGATTACTCACCCGCATTCGACAAAAACCGTGCTGCACGGATCGATTACCTGTTCTTCAATACCGATGGTACAATACAGGAAGTGACACCCACACTTCGCGGTGTTGGCATAACAGCAGCAATCGAAACGATTCATCCTGACCGCTACAGTGCCATCAGTGAAAAGGGTGTGTCAATAGCCTTTCTCAATGAGGCGAACCCTTTTGAAGGATGGAAGGTAGGTTTAAACGAGGGGGCATGGGTCCGCTACAATCGTGTGGATTTTGGCAAGGGAGACCAGAAAGAGATGATCATGAGGATATCATCAGCTACAGACAGCAAAGTGCGATTGCAAACGGTAGATTCCGAGAAGCGATTGTTGGCCGAGATCAATGTACCGGCAGGAGAGAGCTGGCAGGGGGTTGTCATACCACTTCAGAATGTTGCCACAGGGATTCATGATTTGGAACTCTCACTCGCTAAGGGCGAGAAGGTTGAAATTGACTGGATACGTTTTGAATAGTTAATGATTCAATTGAATCCTTCTCCGGGAGTATGATTACTCCCGGATATACTTTTGGCTAAAAGCAAAAATTGAAACTGCCCCTATGATTCCTGACTTATGATGGAGCTGGGGGTCATGTTGTATTGTTTCACAAAACAGCGGGTGAAATATTTGGGATCATTGAAACCTACCCTGTAGGCAATCTCTGAAACAATGACATTGTTGTTTCTGTTTTTTTCCAGTATTTTTTTTGCGATCTTCAATCTGTAAAGCAGGAGAAAACGTACCGGAGGCACACCGGTGATGGAGACGAACTTCTTGTATATGATGGTATAACTCATATTCAACTGTTGAATCAGCTCCCTGACGCCGAAATTAGAATCGGTATAATTCTTTTCGATCACATCCATCACCTCTTTCATGAACTGTTGGTCTGACTGTCCTACATCCAGTACCGAGAGATTCATCTCTTCCTCCAAAAACTTTTGCTGACGCAGATTCCTGTTTTTCATGATTGCATCGATTTGTGCCATCAGAATGGAATCCTCGAAAGGTTTGGTGATGTATCCGTCAATCCCCTTTTCATAGCTTTCAATATAGGCCTGTTCACTTGAATTGGCGGTGAGCAACAGAAAAGGGATATGACACAGTTCTACACTTTCACGGATCATCCGGCATAACCGGGCTCCGTCACATATTGGCATCATCAGGTCTGAAACAATAATATCAGGCAATATATTTCGTGCAATTTCATAGCCTGACTCACCATTGTTAGCCTCTGCCACATTAAATACTTCAGCTAATAACTTTTTAATGTAGCTGCGCATATCGGGATTGTCTTCCACCAGCAGCAGATTGGGTTTATCCCGATCTACAGGGATAAACGGGGGGATGATATCTTCAGCTGTGAGTAGCATCTGTGTTCCTTTTACAGGTGCTGTGACCTGCTTATCAGAATAAGCTACCGGGAAAGAAAACCGGAAGGAGACACCGCTCTTCTTCAGGGATTTCACAATAATGTCACCACTGAGCTGTGTGATCAGCTCTTTCACGATGTGCAACCCAATACCGGTGCTGCTCTGCCCCGGTTGTGTGTACTGGTTCTGTTCCGGTATACGGTAAAAGCGATCAAAAATCCGTTCACTCTCTTCTTTTTCAATCCTGCTACCACTGTTTGTGACGGAAATGTATTGCATAAGGCTGTCGGTGGCCGGGTCGCTGAACTGGCAGGCGTGGAGGGTGATCTTACCCTTGTCAGGAGTGTATTTGACGGCATTCGACAGCAGGTTGAAAAGAATCTTATGGATGTACTCACTGTCTGATACAACATCATTATGGATCAACCTGTATCTTGTCTCCAGATGAATATCCCGTTGATGCATCAGACTTGAAAAATCGGAGGCTGTCTGATCAAGCAACTCAGTAAGATTGAAAGGAGCTGTGTGAAGGGTCAGGTTCTTGGTGTCGATCTTATGCAGATCGATCAACTGATTCACCATTGAAAGCAGATAGCGGGCATTCCTGTTGATCATCTCCAGACCCTCTTTTCCCTCAATGGATCCTTTTTGTCTGATCAGTTGTCCCGTAGGTCCCAGGATGAGGGTCAGCGGTGTCTTGAACTCGTGGGCTATGTTAGTGAAATAGGAGATCTTATCCTTGTTCAGCTGTTCCATTTGCTGAGACATCTCATAGATTGCATTCTTCTGCTGTTTGATCTCCTCGTTCTGAATCTGCAACTGTTCATTTTTATTAATGATGTCGTACTGTGATTTCTCCAGCTCGGCAATGGTTGTAATCAGTGCAGAAGTACGTTCTTCTATCTTCTCTTTCAGCAGTTGCTGGATCTTCTTTTGCCGCCGGTTATACCAGTAGAGGATATAAAGGAAAATGGAGATACAAAGTAAGGCGATAAGTGAATAAAACCAGGCAGTCTGATAAAAGGGTGGGTGTACAACAATGGTGAGAAAGGTATGTTCAGATGACCATGCATTGTCATGATTTGTACACCATACTTCAAAAGTGTATTTGCCGGCGTTCAGGTTGGTATATCGCGCATTTCTCTTGGCAAGTCCCACATTAATTCTTTCGTCCAGTTCCAGGATACGGTGGAAATAATAGATCTTCTCCTGTCCTGTAAAGTCGAGACTGCTGAAGGTGAGCTCAAAGGAGTTGTGCGGTGGGTAAAGATGTAACTCTTCAGCCTGTGTTATGGAGGATGTGATGTTTTTCGGGTGGAGAAAAGGGATCATCTCCATGCCGTCACAATAGAGACTGGTCAGGGTCACCGCTCTTTCTTTCTTTTTGGGTAGATGTACCAGGGGATTGAATGCAACCAGGCCGTTGGTGGTGCCCAGTATCATCCGGAGGTCGCCGGTTTTGCATCCCGATCTTTTATAGAACTGCTGCACCTGCAGTCCCTCTTTTTCATCAAACTTGATGGCTCTTTTCGTGAAGGTGTTCATGAGGTAAACGCCCTTTGATGTACTGATCCAGATATTTCCGTTCTCATCTTCCATCAGATTTGATATGTTTGTGTCAGACAATCCGGAACGACCTGCATAATTGGTGAAGGTGTAGTTGCCGTTCGAACTGCCGGAATTCAGTTGATAGATGCCGTTGCCCATACTGCCCAGATAGATCTCACCCTCTTTGGTCTCAAGGATACAGGTGATCTTCTCTTTAATCTTGCTCTCCGGGTCATCCAGCTTCTGTTTGAAATAGATACATTCATACCCGTTTCTGTAATCTTTCAGATCGATGATGTAGATACCGTTTCCACCAACCCACAAGCGTGATTGTGAGTCAACGAAGATGGTACCCAAACGGTCAGGCACCTCACGCGATCGAGTGTAATACTGAAGTTGGTTTATATTGCCGGTGGAAAAGTTCAGAACCTGTATATGACTGCTACTGCAGATCCAGATGGCGTTTCTGACCGGGTCGAGGCAAAGGTCCTGGATCTCGTTGGTGAGTAAGCCGGAGTTTTCTGTCGTAAAATGTTCAAACCTGGGGCGGGACAGGTTGACTTTAGAAAGCTTGTCAATGCCCCCACCGATGGTTGCAATCCAGTAATCACCCCGGAAATCCTGTACAATGTCAGAGATATTATTATGGGCCAGAGAGTTGGGATCATCTGTATGATGACGGTGAAAAGTGAATGACTCTTCACCTTTCAGTTGAATGGCAAGACCGCCATCCACGATCCCGGCCAGCAGATTCCCCTCCTTGTCTTCAAGGACAGAACTGATAATAAATGGTTTGTCGTTTGGAGCACCCTGTAATGAATGGGTGAAATGAATCTGCCTGGGAGCCATGAGGTTGATGCCACCAAAAACTGCCCCGGCCCAGATACAGTTGTTTTCATCCACGAGTAGCTTGTTGATGATGTTGTCATTTAACGAGAAACCATCCGATCGCTTGTTGTAAACCACAAATTGCTCATTACGCTGAAAGACATTTACCCCATTCCGCGTGGCGATGATAATATCTCCCGACTCATTTTTTGCAATGTCGGTTACATAATTGGAGGAGATGCTGCCCGGATCGTCGGGATCATGTTGGTAAAGGTTTACAGATGCACCTTGGGTATTGATGCAGTACAATCCATCCTGTGTTCCAATCCAGAGGTAATCACCGAAAGAAAAGAGTGTGTTGACTGTCAGTCTTGAAAAATCTGATGCAGAAGAAAGAGGAATTTGCATGAATCTTCCCGGGGTGGCACTTCCATAGCGGAGCAGTTGGTTTTTCCCGCCAGCCCATATTTCGTTGCCATGCCTGACTAGGGTCCTTATGTCCACACCTTTTTTCAGGATTGTGATCTCTTCAATATCCCTTTCCCGATTCAGGACCACATAGGCCAGGCAGTCACCTGTACCCAACCAGAGGTTTTGGAATTCATCCACATAGATGGTCTGAACCGGTGAAGCAAGAATATCACTGTTATCCCCTGTATAATCCTTAAGAAATGAGATCACTTCCTGTTGCAGGTCGATTCGCATGATTCCTGCATCGGACGCCACCCAAAGATGATGGGATGCATCCTCAGCAATGTCGTAAATGTAGTTGCTTTCAATGAATTGGTTCGGATGGGCGGTGCCGGCTGAATAGTGTTTCAGCTCATAACCGTCGTAGCGATCCAGCCCATTGGAGGTGCCGATCCAGATGAATCCCTGCTGATCCTTGTGGATTGCACGGATGAAATTGTCACATAGACCTTCATCGATGGTGAGATAGGAGTAGTTATACCCGGTAAGGTTGTTCTGTGCTGGCAGCAGCAGTACACAGACCATATAAATCATCAGGGAGAAAATAAATATAATCCGGTATCTCATTAGTGGGTAACATTAGGAATGACGGACAAATGTATCACATTTATCCAATTTATACAAAAAGAGATTCAATTGTTATCGAATCGAAAAATATCCGGATGCAAACTTAAAAAAGTACACTGTTTGCAAGGTGGATTTTTTTTTCGTTTATGGGCACAAAAATTTGCATCGTTGCTTACTGATCCTTAACTTTGGTTTTTTGCAATAAAAATGCAAATTAATCCTCTAAAAAAGAGAGTTTGGTCTCTTCTCTTCAGGAAAAACATTCTAAGTTTGTAAAAGCTAAAAAAGTAATCCGATTGAGTAATGGATACAGAAGATTTACATGCTTGTCAAGTCAATGACAGAGGTGTGAACAAGAGACAGAGTCCCGGGATGATTGTACTTATCCTGATGCTACTCTTCTTCTTTTCAGGATTGAACAGCTGTCTATTCCTTCATCATGAAGGAACAGAGGAATCTGGCTACACGTTGCTTACTGGAATGGGTGGGGGTGAAGTGCAAATCATCCCATTTGATTCACTGGTCGTGACCGACCCTTTCATCCTGGCAGATGAGGCAACGCACACCTATTATATGACCGGTTCAGGAGGTACATTGTGGAAAAGCCCCGATTTGCATACCTGGGAAGGTCCTTTCAGTTATATTGAGATTGACACTACCTCATGGATGGGGCCGGATCCATTGATCTGGGCACCGGAACTACATCACTACAAGGGAAAATATTATTGTTTCACCACCTTTACCAATTCCAGCATCGTTGTCGATACTGTTCCGGAACGTTGTGATGTGATTCGCAGGGGTGTACATATTCTTATTGCTGAGCGGGCGGAAGGTCCTTACCGGCCCATGAATGAGACACTTTATTTGCCCGAGGAGTGGTCCACCCTCGACGGAACACTGTACGAAGAGGAGGGTGTGCCATACCTGGTGTTCAATCATGACTGGATGCAGCTGGAGGATGGGCAGATCAAATATATCCCACTCACTGCCGATTTATCCCGCTCCAATGGAGTCGCAACCTCTCTGTTCGCCGGTTCTGATGCTCCATGGCCGAGAGAAATGCGGTCGATCGGGGAGCTTACCTTCGGTATGCCGCTCAGCGGTTATGTTACGGATGGTCCCTTCTTTTTCAGAACCGAAACGGGAAGACTGGGCATGCTCTGGTCCAGCTGGAGCGACCAAAAATATGCACAGGGAGTGGCTTATTCCCTGTCGGGGCGACTGGAAGGACCCTGGAAACAACAGGTGCGGCCGCTAGCAAATCAGAATGCAGGGCACGGTATGCTCTTCACCACCTTTGATGGGAAGGAATTGCTTTCATTACATTATCAGCCGCTTGCAGAGAATCCAGGACCCCGTAAACCGATGCTGCTGGAGGTGGATCTGTCGGGTGACACACTGAAAATAACAGGGAGATACAATCCCTGATCATATCTCCCTATATTTAACAATAAGTTGATTCCTGTACGGCTATTGCCCGGCAACCCCTTCTTTTGTCTGTTCTACAAACTGCATCGTGCCGTCGGGGTTGTAGTACAGTCCTTCCACACAGACACTACGTCGTCCGATCGCACCGGGACGACCGTCAAGAGTGAGGGCTGCATTGTGGTAGAACAGATACCAGCTCCCGTTGAATTCTGTAATCCCCGGATGGATGGTGAAACTGTTCTCTGCCATGCCGGTCAGCCCACCCTGCGATGTCCATGGCCCTTCCATGGAAGGAGCCATGGCGTATGAGATGGCTTCACGCCCCTCACCCATGGAAGCATAGGTCAGATAATAGAGGTCACCCCGTTTGTGCAGCCAGGGACCTTCAACAAAGAGTGGCAGATCAATCGTCTCAATCTCACCTTCCAGTTCAGTCATGTTGGATTTTAACCGTGCCAGGAAACAGGTGCCGTTGCCCCAGCAGAGCCATGCCTGCCCCTCCTCATCCAGGATGAAGGTAGGATCAATATCGTTCCACCAGCCCCTGGGGCCGTTGGAGGTCATATCGTCGGTTATCAGCGGCTTCCCGATTGCATCGGTAAATGGTCCGGTAGGAGTGTCACTGACAGCTACACCAATCACTTTGCTGTTGTAAGGCTCACCTGCCTGCAGGGTGGTATAATAATAGAACTTCCCCTGATGCTCAATCACCTGCGAAGCCCAGGCTTCACCGATACCCCACTCGAAATCGGTTGGTTTCAGAACGGAGCCGTGATCTGTCCATGTCTGCATGTCCTGAGTGGAGTAACAAAGCCATTCGGTGATGTTGAACTCCTTACCGCCGGATGCGCTGTCCTGACCTTCATAGTACTCATCATGACCCACGTAAAGATAGAGTGTTCCCTCATGCACAAGCGGTGCGGGATCGGCAGTGAACTTCTCTGTTATCAGCGGATTGCCACTGTTCTGAAACGTAGCCTGCTCTTTCTTTTGTGTACATCCCACGAAAAAAAGAAGTGCAGAGATATAAAGTGCTGCTTTCTTCATGTATATTCAGTTTTAATCAAAATATCTTCCGACAGATTGGAAGTTACTGTTTGAACAGCAGGGGAACAAACTCTTTCAGGCACCTGCGCCAGGTAAGGAACTCATGTGCTGTTCCCGGTGATTCGTAATAGATATTGTTGATACCGGCTTTTTTCAATCCGTCGCTCAGACCTTTGGTCCTTTCTGGCCTTTCTTCTGAGCCTATGCCGAGGAAGAATACATGCACTTTCTCATTGAATGCAGCGGGATCTTTGAAAACGCCATTGTATGCCTGGTCCAGCTGATCGGTGTTGATCATACCTGCACCACTGAAGCCGCCGATATGTGAGAACTTGTCTAAATTGTCTAGGGTGATGTTGAATGTCTGCAAACCTCCCCATGAAAGTCCAGCCATAGCCCTGTTGTCACGGTCTGTCAGTACCCGGAAGCCGGATTCAATATGTGGAATGATTTCGTTCAGTAGGATGGGAGTGAAATCGGCGCCAAATCTGCCTCTTGCCTCGTTGGGGTTTTCTCCGGGCAGGGTGCGGAAGTTTTCAATGTTTCCGTTATCCATCACCACTACCATCGGTTTCGCTTCTCCGGATGCAATCAGGTTGTCCATGATGAAATTCATCCTCCCCTGGTTTGCCCAGCTGGTTTCGTTCTCACCCATACCATGCTGCAGATACAATACAGGGAACTTACGTTTCGTCTCTTTGTCATAGCAGGCCGGAGTATATACAAAACAATGGCGCCATTCTTTGCGCACTTCGGAATAGTACCAGCTTTCACTCACCCTTCCTTTGGGAACGTTCGCCTGTGGCTTGTAATAATCCCCATCACCTTCCGGTATTTCAATGCCGCTGACCCATTTCCCCATACCGAAAACAGGCTTGCAGTTCGGATCGGCAACGCTTACGCCATCAATAATCACTTGATAGTAGTGGAAGCCTACTACTTCCGGCTCACTGGAGACAAGGGTCCATGATCCGTCATCTCCTTTTTCCATTTCACCCCGGAAGCTGATCTCCACTTTTTTTGCATCCGGTGCAAAAACTTTGAAATAGGTATGCCCATCCTTTCCAACACGTGGATACTCAGCACCTACAATATTAAATTCATTTGGTAGGGTTCCCTCAGGGAGCTGTTCAGTTTCCTGCCCGTTAACAATAAATGGCAGAAGTAAGATGAAAGACAAAAGAAGTTTACATACATTTCTCATAATCTGATTATTTATTTATTTAGATTCGCAATTATGCTTTTTGTTGACATCGCTTGGTTTGATGTAAAAATAGCTGTCATAACCGAATAAGTGGTGCATTATTTTTCTTATAGGGATAATTATTATCTATTGTTCTCAATTTGTATCTATTTTTGGTACTTTTATTATCCAAAATCATACCTTTACACTTATCTATTCTATTCCATCCTCACTTCTGCGCCATTTAAAACAGGCATCCATCACCTTCAGCGATGCTTCATCCGGTATCGGTGCCTGGCAGATCTCTTTACCCAGGTGAAGAAGTATAGGATACTCAACGTTGAAGGATGGCCATTCCGGTATTCCTTCTCAGTAAGTAAAGTTCCTTATTCATTTGTATGATGATATTAATTATTAAAGTGAATCCACTATTAGTGATGGATATATTTTTTAAACAGATATCTATGGTATGATCAAGTATTAGGATGCCGTGATGTTTAGATTGTAAAATTAACCATCCTCCTCATCTTTAAGGTGGATTTTTCTGTATTTTTAGTTAACTTTTCATCATTTATTTTCTTTCACTGGTTTTCATTTCAGGATACAGGAACGATCATCAGTGAATAAAACAGGCAGAATCAGAACAGAGCTCTCAATATTATTTTGGGATGAACAAACCGCATAACTGGCGATAACCCATTTTTCTGTTAGGTTAAGTTATTACGGATGATGAACCTAAAAAAGAAGGGAAGATGGTTTTTCCCGTCTCCCCTTCCTAAATTATATACAATTACACATTAAGTTATTCTTCTTCTTCTTCTTCTTCTTCTTCCGGATAGGCATTCACATAGTCGTCACCGGTGAAATCCTCGCTGATGTCGCGACCGGCCAGACCGTCTGCGAAGCCTTTATAGGCATGCTTGCGGTTGTAGTCCTTATCGAACAGGTTGGGCGATTCGTCCGGTAGCCAGAACTCATGCTCCCTGGGGTGGTCGGTGAGGGTCCAGATGGTGATGCCCGAACGCTGTGCCTCCGGTACGTGCTGGATGTAGGATGCTGCGATATGCCGGTAGGTCTTCGCCTGCATCTCCAGCTGCCCTACACTGGGTGAAGCGGTACCCAGACGCACATCGAGCTCGGTGACGCGAACGATCTTGCCGGTCGCCGCCATCTTCTTGAACATGTTGTCTATTTTTTCATTGAAGGTGGCCGTGGTGTCAGCGCTCATCTGCATCTGCGTGCCGATGCCGTCCACCGTCTGACCGTTCTGCTCG
>JADKLW010000613.1_pt1 | contig 11300 bp, 11 predicted proteins | sample 8641881 | NCBI WGS metagenome assembly JADKLW01 (sample SAMN16272185, study PRJNA661076) | feces metagenome | isolation source: fecal sample from diarrhoea affected cattle B | host: Bos taurus | place: South Africa: Lokaleng Village, Mahikeng | collected 2019-09
CGCGCAGCGTAGAACCCGTATAGCGAGTCCGGTGCTGCACGGGCCCGTCCCAACGAGGACCGTGCAGCGTGCGGCCCGGCGTCGCTACTTCCGCGCGGTGGCCTTCTCGCCCCGCGCCACGCCGCCGCGGCCGTCGCCGCCGCCCGGACGCCGCTGGGAGTACCAGAACGCCGCCAGCCCGACGAGCACCAGGGCGATCGCGACCCAGAAGTTGACCCGCATCCCGAGGATCTCGTTGGCCGGGTCGAGCCGTTGGGTCTCGGCGAAGATCCGGAACAACGAGTAGCCGGCCACGTAGAGCGCGAACAGGCCCGGCGGGCGGAACGTGCGGCGGTTGAAGAGCACGATCAGGATCGCCGCGAGGGCGAGGCACCACAGTCCCTCGTAGAGGAACATCGGGTGGAAGGTCTCGAACTGCTCGTAGCCGTCGGGGCGGTTGGCAGGGTCGATCTCCAGGCCCCACGGCAGGTCCGTCGGCGTGCCGAAGATCTCCTGGTTGAAGTAGTTGCCGAGCCGGCCGATCGCCTGCGCGACGAGGATCGACGGCGCGGCGGCATCCGCGAACAGCGCGGTGTCGGCCCCCGCGCGGTGGACTCGCCACCAGCCGACGAGGACGCCGACGGCGATGCCGCCCCAGATCCCCATGCCGCCTTCCCAGATCGCGAACGGCCCCCACCACTCGTCGGGCAGCTCGTTCCAGCTCGTGATCACGTGGTACAGCCGGCCGCCGATGATCCCGGCGGGGAACCCCCACGTCGCCGCCTCGAAGACCAGGTCGCGGTCGCCGCCCCGGCTCTCCCAGAGCTTGAGCCCGATGTAGATCGCCGCGGCCAGCCCCACGACGTAGGCCAACCCATAGGCGTGCAGGGTCAGCGGGCCGAGAGCGATCCCGCCGTCGGCGGGACTGGGGATCGAGGCGAGCACGGGCCACATCTTGCCCGATGCGGCGGCGCGGGCGGCGGGTCGGCCGGCCGCAGAGGTTCGACACGCAGAACGTGCTCGACCTCGACGGCGTTCAGGTCGCCGGCCCCGGAACGACGCAGGGCGCCCCGAATGACGCCCTGTGCTCGGACCCGGGCGACCCGAGGTCGACCCGGGATCACCGCGTCGCGGTTACGCGTAGTGCTTCGCGTTCAGCGCGACGAACGGCTCCCACTCGTCGGGAATCTGATCCTCCGCGAAGATCGCGTCCACCGGGCACGCCTCGACGCAGGCGTCACAGTCGATGCACTCCTCCGGATCGATGAACAGCTGCTTCGCCGTCTCGAAGTCCGGCTCGTCCGGGGTCGGGTGGATGCAGTCGACCGGGCACACCTCGGTGCAGGAGGCGTCCTTCTGCCCGATGCACGGTTCGGCGATGACGTAGGCCATGAGTGGTTTCCTCTTCTCGTGCCGTCAGGCGGGATCAGCCGTTGAGGCGCCCGGCGACGACGTTCCAGTCGACGACGTTCCAGTAGGCCTTCAGGTAGTCCGGGCGGCGGTTCTGGTAGTTCAGGTAGTAGGCGTGCTCCCAGACGTCGTTGCCCAGCAGCGGCGTCTTGCCGTCGGCGACGGGGGTGTCCTGGTTGGGCGTGGTGACGATCTCGACGGCGTCGCCGTTCTGGACGAGCCAGACCCAGCCCGAGCCGAAGCGCGCCACGCCGGCGGCCTCGAACTGCTCCTTGAAGGCGTCGAACGAGCCGAAGGCGGCGTCGATCTTCGCGGCCAGGTCACCCGACGGCGCGCCGCCACCCTCGCCCGACAGGGCCTCCCAGAACAGCGAGTGGTTGTAGTGCCCACCGGCGTTGTTGCGGACCGGGCCCTGCTTGTCGGCGGGAAGCGTGTCGAGCTTGGCCACGACCTCCTCGACCGGCGCGTCGGCCAGATCGGTGCCCTCGAGCGCCGCGTTCGCCTTGTCGACGTACGCCTGGTGGTGCTTGTCGTGGTGGATCCGCATCGTCTGCTCGTCGATGTGCGGCTCCAGCGCGTCGTAGGCGTAGGGGAGCGGGGGAACGGAGAAAGCCATCGGATCAGCGTCCTTGGTCGTCGGGTCGGGTCGGGTCAAGCGAGTACGGCGATCGTGCCGGGTTTCCTCCCGTCGTGCGCGTTCGGTATGCCTCACTCCGCACCAAACGCGCCGCACGCCGCAATTCGAGTACTGAACTATGCACCTTCAACCTAGCTTGAAGTCAAGTGGGCCCCGCCGATCGGGTGGCTCGTGCCGGGCCGGCCGGCACACGCGGAACGGCGACCCGTCAGGCGCGTCGACGGCACGCACGCTCGCGGATCAGGACGACTCGATCACGCGGAAGGTCATCCCCGCCGCGACCAGCCGGTCGATCAGGACGTTGCCCATCGCCTGCGCCGTGGTGACCTGACCGGAGGTCTTCGGCAGCGGGTCGAGCGCCAGGCAGAGCCCCGACTCGGCCAGCATCTTTGCGGTCTCGTCGTAGCCCGGATCGCCGCCAGCGACCTCGGTCACCACCCGCTTGCCGCCGCCCTCGCCGACGAACCGCACCCGGAACCAGCTCTTTGCGCGCTTCTCGGCCGACGGACCGTCGCCCGACGCCTTGAGCTTCAGCAGCCCCTTGCGCAGCGGCTTCGGCTGCGCCAGCACGAGCAGCGAGCCGACCAGTCCGCCGGTCCCGACGATCGTCGCCAGCCGCTTCGCCGACATGTAGTGCCCGTACGAGAAGTCCGGCCCGTAGCGCTCGAGCGCGCGGGCGGAGCGCAGCACGATCTGCGGATCGACGGTCGGCAGCGGCGCAACCCAGCCCTCGCCGATCGGCGCCCGACGCACGCCGCCCTTGATCCCCGAGACCCGACGACCGGAGTCGCGCTTCTCGGCGGCGCGGCGCTGCTTGGCCGCCTGCAACGTCTGGCGGCCCCGCCCGAACGCGTTGACGGCGGAGTGGAAGGTGCCCGCCGAGAAGGTCGCGTTGGCGCGCACGAAGCCCTCGACCTTCAGCGGCACGCCCTCGGGGAGCTGCTGGACGGTGAAGTACGCCCCGAGGTCGTGCGGGATCGAGTCGAAGCCGCAGCAGTGGACCAGCCGCGCGCCGGTCTCCTTCGCCCGCTGCTGGTGCCGCAGCCAGGTCCGGTCGACGAACTCCGGCTCACCGGTCAGGTCGACGTAGTCGGTGCCCGCCTCGGCGCAGGCGGCGACGAGCGGCCCGCCGTGCAGCGCGTACGGACCGACCGTCGTGATCACCACGCTGGTGCTCTCGGCGACGGTCTGCAGTGACGCGGGATCCTCGACGTCCGCGATCAGCAGCTCCAGCTCCGCGGCCGCCGGGCGGATCGCGGTCAGCCGCTCGCGCAGCGCCTCGAGCTTGGCGCGCGTGCGCCCCGCGAGCGCCCACCGCAGGTCGTCGGGCGCGTGGCGGGCCAGGTACTCGGCGGTCAGCCCGCCGGTGAAGCCCGTGCCGCCGAAGAGCACGATGTCGAACCGCCACGTGTCGCTCATGCGGGGAGTCTGTCAGTTGGGCGACCGGGGGTAGGAATCACTATCCGCCGTGCCGCAGGCGATCGTGCCGCGCCGACGGCCGAATCGCACCGGCCAGGGAGCGGCGTCCTGCACGAACGCTTATCTCCACCTGCGACGATGTGGACATGAGCGACGAGCAGCCTGACCGCGGACGCCGGAGCCTGGAGGAGACGCTACGCGCGATCGCCGACGAGGTGACGAAGGGGGCCGAGCGCTTCGCGTCCGGCAACCTCGGCGATCTCGAGAACCTGGCGAAGGCGAGCGGGATCGACGCCGAGCCGATCAAGCAGTTCGCCGAGGAGGCGGGCGACTGGCTGCGCGACCAGATCGCCGCCGCGACCCAGAGCGGCAGCGATGTCGAGCCGATGCCCGCCGCCGACCCGACCGATCCGCGCGACGCCGCCGTCCCGCCCGCCGCGGCGACGCCTCCGGCGAACGTGCCGACCCCGCCGACGCCCGCCGCTGACGACGTCGTCGCGCCCCCCCGCGCTCACGGCCTGCCGCACCCGCTCGACCGCCCGACCGAGCAGCAGGCTCGCGCGCTGGCGGCCCTGCAGTCGGGTCGCTGGACCGTCGAGCCGGGCACCGTCGTGCTCGTCACCAGCCTCAACCGCGGCCCCGGCCCCGAGGACGCGCACGCCCTCGGCATGGAGCTGCACGTGCGGGACTGGGTGGACGTCGACGGCGACCTAACCTTCACCGGCGAGCTCGCCCTGGCGCGGTGGGCCGAGGCGGCCGCCGACGCCGAGGACGGCGCCGAGTAGCCCCGGCCCCGCGTCCGGGGACCGCCCGCGATCCGCCGCGCCGGGTTATGTACCTCAGCGGTACCGCCGACGACGCGGGCGGGGGCGTGCAGCGACCGCGATCCGTCGCGTCGGGTTATGTACCCCAGCGGTACCGCGGGTGACCGGTCGCGCCGCTAGATCCGTTCGAGCACGACGACCGGGATCTCACGGTCGGTCTTCTCCTGGTACTCCTCGTAGGCGGGCCAGGTCGCGACCATCTTCTTCCAGAGCCCCGGCTTCTCGTCGGGGCCGGCAACGCGGGCGCGGGCCTTGAAGCGATCGGCCTTGACCTGGACGTCGACCTCGGGGTGCTCCTCCAGGTTGAGGAACCAGGCGGGCGGGTGGTCGTCGCCGCCCTTCGACGCGACGATCGCGTAGCCGCCATCGTCGGTCGGCTGGTAGATCAGCGGCGTGCTGCGCTCCTCGCCGGTCTTGCGGCCCTGGGTGGTCAGGATCAGCGTGACCGTCCCCTGCCACTCGTGACCGACCTCGCCATCGGTCTCGCGGTACTTCTCGACGTGCTCCTGCCCGAACAACATGGCGTCCCCCTTCGTGCGGCGGAACCCCGGCGGCCCCGCGTCGTGCGTCTTGCGACCCTCTCTCTGTACCCGGGGACGCCCGTCGGCAACGGGTGGGAATCGCGATCCCGTTTCGGCGTCGACGATCTCGACGCGCCGGACGGGCCAAGGCGACCGGCCCGACGGTCGACCCTACGGCCGGTTGCGCCCGTGCTGGTCGTGCGCGTCCACCCACTCCCCCGCCGCGACCGCGGACGCCAGCGAGATCTCCCCGCAGAGCACCGTCGCCGCGACGATCTCGGCGAACTTGCGGACCTTTCCGGCGCCGTAGCAGCCGAGCAGCTCCAGGCACTCGCGCTGGGTCGGCAGTCCGGTGCCACCGCCGTAGGTCGCGACGATCAGCGACGGGATCGTGATCGAGAAGTAGTAGTCGTCGTTCTCGCGCAGCTCGGTGTAGACCAGCGCGGTCGAGGACTCGGCGACGTTGGCGACGTCCTGGCCGCAGGCGATGAACAGCGCCGTGACCCCGTTGGCGGAGTGGGAGCCGTTGTTGATCGACCCGGACATCAGCCCGGCGTGGGTGGCGAGCTGCCGCGAGCGGTACATCTGCCGCGTGGTCGCCCGCGTCATCCGCTCGACCAGCGCGTTGGGGATGGTCGCCTCGGCCACCACCCGCTTGCCGCGGGTCTTCAGCGTGTTGATCTGGGACGCCTTCTTGTCGGTCGCGAAGTTCGCCTCCAGCACGTGGAACCGGACCTGCGGGTGGCGTTCGAGGATCCAACGGCAGGCCGCCTCGGTCGCCTTGCCGGTCAGGTTCTGGCCCGCGGCGTCGCCGGTCGTGTAGTCGAAGCGGCAGTAGACGATCGCGCCGGACTGGTACTGCTCGATCTCGATCAGCCGGCCACTGCGGGTGGTCGCCTCGGCGACGGCGCGGATCTCGTCCTCGTGCTTGCGCAGCCAGAGCCCGAAGTCGCGGGCATCTCGCGCATCGTCGAACTGGAACGCCGGGGCGCGCTGCATCCGGTCGTCGATCACCGTGGTCTTGACGCCGCCGACCTCGTGGAGGATCCGCATTCCGCGGCCGTAGCTGGCGGCGAGCGTCCCCTCGGTGGTGGCGAGCGGGACATAGAAGTCCCCCCGCGCGTGCTCGCCGTCGACCCGGAGCGGGCCGACGACCCCGATCGGCACCTGCGCGACGCCGGTGAACGACTCGATGTTGCCGGGCAGCGCCGCCGGGTCGATCGAGTGGTGCGCGACGTGCTCCAGCGGCGACGCGGTCTGCTCGCGCAGGAACGCCTGCCGCGCGGCGATCGCCGCCGGGCCGAAGTCGTCGTCGCGATCGCGGGGGACGGCCTGTCGCTGGTCGGTCATATCGCCGCGAGCCTACCCGCCGGCGTGGTCAGTCCCAGAATCCGTCCTGGATCGCCGCCGACTCGTCCTCGATCAACGGACCGACGACCTCGACCTCGTGGGCCGTCCGCGACACGACCTCGCGCAGCGGCAGCTTCAGGTCGGTCGTGCGCACGCCGCGGATCGACCCGAGCCGCTCGGCCGACATCGCGTAGACGACCCGGCCGACGCCCGCGCGGACCAGCGCCGACGTGCACATCGCGCAGTTCTCGCACGACGTGTACATGGTGGTCCCGGCCGCGGTCGCTGCGTCGAGCTCGCGCCCCGCCCAGACCGCCAGCTTGAACTCCGGGTGCGCGCTGATGTCGTTCCCGGTGTACTCGGTGTTGCGTTCCTCAGCCAGCACCGTCCCGTCCGGGCCGACCAACAGCGAGCCGAACGGCGGGTTGCCGGTCTCGCGCGCCTCGGCGCTCAGCTCGATCGCGCGCCGCAGCCAGCGCAGGTCCTCGTCACGTTCCGCCATCGGCCGAGAGTAGCCCGAACCGCGCGGCAGCGGACGAGGATCCGTACACCTACGCCAACCGCTCGCGGGCGAAGGCGACGAACCAGGCGAAGACGTCGGGGTTGGCCAGCGCGTCGACGTTGGCGACCCGCGCGGGGTCGTGCCCCATCAGCATCCGCTTGACCGGGACCTCGAGCGACTTGCCGGTCAGGGTGCGCGGGACCGCCGGCGCGACGATCAGGTCGTCCGGCACGTGACGCGGCGAGCAGTCGCTGCGGACGCGCTTGCGGACCTCGGCCGTCAGCGCGGCGTCGAGCATCACGTCGTCGTCCAACACCACGAACAGCCCCAGCCAGCCGTCGCCGACCCCGTCGGGATCCGGCACGTCGACGGCCAGAGCGTCGGCGATCCCCGGCACGCCGAGCACCGCGTTGTAGATCTCGGCGGTCCCGATCCGGATCCCGGCACGGTTGATCGTCGCGTCGGAGCGACCGTGGATCACCGCCGACCCGCGCGGGGTGATCGTGATCCAGTCCCCCTGCCGCCAGACTCCCGGGTAGTGCGCGAAGTACGCGTCGCGGTAGCGCGATCCGTCGTCGTCGCCCCAGAAGCCGACCGGCATCGACGGCAGCGGCTCGGTCAGCACCAGCTCGCCGACCTCGTCGATCACCGGGCGTCCGTCGTCGTCCCACGCCTCGACCGCGGCGCCCAGGCTGCGCGCCGGCAACTCGCCGACGTGCACCGGGACCAGCGGCGCGCCCCCGACGAACGCGCTCACGACGTCGGTCCCGCCCGAGACCGACGAGAGCCAGATCCGCTCGCCGACGTGGTCGTGGACCCAGCGGAAGCCGGCCGGCGAGAGCGGCGACCCGGTCGACCCCATCGCGCGCAGCGCCGACAGGTCACGACCATCGAGCGGCTCGACGCCCGCCTGCATGCAGCCGTGGATGTAGGCGGCCCCGGTCCCGAACAACGTCGCGCGGGTGCGGGCGACCAGGTCCCAGAGCACGCCCATGTCGGGATGACCGGGACTGCCGTCGTAGACGACGATCGACACGCCCGGCGTCAGCAGCGCGCCGACGAGGTAGTTCCACATCATCCAGCCGGTGGTGGTGAACCACATCGCCCGGTCGCCGGGCGTCACGGCGTGCTGCAACCGCCACGACTTGATCGCTTCGAGCAGCGGCCCGCCGTGACCGTGGACGATCGCCTTCGGGGTGCCCGTGGTGCCGCTGGAGTAGAGGATCCACAGCGGATGATCGAACGGGACGCGCTCGAAGACGAGCGGCTCGTCGGTCGGCGGGAACGCGTCGGCCCACGTGTCGCGCGCCGGGTCGAGGTAGCCGAGCGTCACGCGCCGGTGGACGGTCGGCAGCGCGACGGCGATCTCGTCGATCAGCGCGGTGCGGTCGAAGTCGCGCCCGCCGTAGCGGTAGCCGTCGACGGCCAGCAGCACCGTCGGCTCGATCTGCGCGAACCGATCGACGACCGTCCGCGCGCCGAAGTCGGGGGAGCAACACGACCAGATCGCCCCCAGCGACGTGACCGCCAGGAACGCGGCGACCGTCTCGGGGATGTTCGGCAGGCAGGCGGCGACCCGATCGCCGCGACCGACGCCCATACCCCGCAGCCCCGCCCGAATCCGCCGGACCTGCTCGCGCAGCTCGCCCCAGGTGACCTGCACGTCGTCGCGGACCTCGGACGCGGCGTGGATCGCCACCGCGTCGTCGTCGCCGTGAGCCAGCAGGTGCTCGGGGTACGACAGCCGCACGTCCGGGAACCACCGCGCGCCCGGCATCGCGTGGGTGTCGAGCACCCGCGTCGGATCGCCGTCGGCCTGAATCTCGTAGCGGTCCCAGACCGTCCGCCAGAAGCGCTCGACGTCCTCGACCGACCAGCGCCAGAGCGCGTCGTAGTCGGCGGCGCCGACGGCGCGCGCCAGCTCGGCCATCTCGGAGCGCTCGCGCAGCTCGGGCGTCGGGCTCCAGAGCAGATCCGGCACGCTCGACGTCACGTGGTCCTCCTCGTCCGTGGTCGTCGCCGGTCCGCCATCGGCTCGCGACTAAGCGGTCACGGACGGCGCGGCGGGAGCGTCCGACGCGTCGACGCCGCGCGCGTCCGGCACCGGAGCGACCCGGCCGGTGTCGAAGTCGAAGTCGTGGCCCGCCTGGGAGCACCAGAAGTCGGGATGCCGCTCCAGCCAGGCGAACGCGTCGCGCTGGCCGGCCTCGATCAGCAGCTCGAAGTAGAGCTGGTCGAACAGCAGGAACGACAGCAGCTCGCCGCGGGCGGGCGTCCGGCCCCCGCCGAGCAGCCGCGAGAACAGCGGCAGGTCGGGGTTCTTCAGACCGCGAAGCCCGGCGTACCGCTTGTTGAAGACCTCGTCGGCGAGGGCCCCGAGCTCGCCGCGGCGGGGCGGGGAGACCAGCGCGTACTCGACCTTGCGGTACGGCGGCTTGCCGCGCGCCTTGCGGATCGTCGCCGAGGCCCGGGCGCCGCGACTGCGCGGGGTCGCGATCATCTCGTTGAGCGTGACCATTTGGTGCAGGTCGTCGTTGACCTGGTCGACCAGCAGGCCGTCGACGATGTTGCCGACGACGTCCGCCAGCCGCGGCTTGATCGGGACGCCGCCGCCGCGCCGCGGGGCGCGCTGGCCGAGCGGGTCGAAGCCGACGACGATCACGCGGTCGGCGCCGAGGGCCAGCGCCGGGGCGATCGGGGTGTTGAGCCGCGTCGCGCCGTCCACGTAGTACTCGGACGGCTCGTTCTCGACGTCGACCCGCACCGGAGCAAATAGCAACGGAATCGCGGCGGACGCGCGGACGTGCTGCGCGTGCAATCGGTCGACCGGCAGGTACCGCAGGTCGGCGCCGGGTCGCGACTCGGGAATCGTGGCGGAGCCCTGGACGAACGCAACCGGACCGCTGCGCGCGAGCGACGTGGCGACCACGCAGACCGCGTCGTAGGCGCCTTCCTGGCCGTTGCGTGCCAGGTCGTCCCAGTTGACCATCCGGTCGAGGGTCTTGCGCAGCGGACGCGGATCGAGCAGGCCGGACAGCCGCACGCCGGGGATCTCCAGCATGTCGCCGAGCACGCGGGCCGCGGTGACGGGCAGGCCGGGGCCGACGACGTTGCGGATGATGTCGCGACGGCCGATGCTCTGCCAGTGCTGCAGCCCGAGGGCGACCTGCTGGTCGGCCGGTAGGTGCGCGACCGACCCGAGGAACGCGGCGTTGATCGCCCCGACCGAGGTGCCGCAGACGATCGAGATCTTCTCGCCGCGCCGCTCGAGCTCCGGCAGCAGGACGGAGAGCGCGCCGACCTCGTAGGCGCCCCGGGCCCCGCCTCCGGGTAGGACGATCCCAACCCGGCGATCTTCGGCGTCTACGTTCCGAGCCACAGTCCCAGTATGGCGGGCCCGTGGACAGACTGACCACAGACGCTACCGCGGGTCGAATTTGCGGCGGGAACGTGGATACGGGGGCAACCGCCGACCACGGCTCGGGCGCGGATCAGAGCGACCCAACGAGAACGAGCGCGCCGCGGCGCGCCCGATCGCCGACGGGATGGCCGGGCGAGCCGGACTAGAAGTCGAAGTCGCGCGGCGGCTTCTGCTCGAACCAGAGCCGGTCGTGGTCCGGGGTCTCCTGCAGGAAGTCCGGGGTGTCCGACAGCGGGTCGTCGCTGGTCCGCTCGTGGGCCGGTGGCGCGGGCGGGTCGTTGTCGCCGTCGTCCAGACGGCGGCGCGGGACGACCGGGACGTTCGGAGCCGCGGGGGCCTGGTCCTCGGTCCGCGGAGCCTCGGTCCGCGGAGCCGGAGGAGCGGGCGGGGCCGACGGCGCGGGCGGGGCGGGCGGAGAAGGCGGGGTCGCCGCGGGCATCACCGAGGTCGGGGCGTCCTCGATCGGACCGTCGTTGCTCGGCGCGGGCGGGTCGCCGGCGGGCGCGTCGGCGGCGGGCGCCGGGGTCGCGGGGGGCGTCGGGACGTCCGCCTCCGGAACCGGCGGGGCGGGCACCGAGGCCGAGGGGACGGGCGGGACGGGCGGAGCCGGGATTCCGTGGCTCTCGCTCGGGCTGGCCGCGGCCGGGGGCGCCGGGGGCGCGGCGGCGGGCGGGGCCGGCGGGGGCGGGAGAGGCACGGAGCCCGTGGCGGGGGGCGGCGGCGGAACCGCGCCGGCCGGCGGGGCGGGCGGCGGCGGGACCTGTCCCTCGGTGAAGTCGAAGGTGCGGTCGAGGTCGTCGCGCGTGGCGTCGGCGGGCGGGACCGGCGGGGCGGGCGGGGCGGGCGGCGCGGCGTCGAACGCGCCGGGGGGCGGCGGAACCGATCCGGTGGTCGGCGCCGGGGGCGGAGGGACGTCGCCGATCGTGTCGAACGCCTGCGTCGGCGGCGGTTCGTAGGCGGTCGAAGCGGGCGGCTGCCCGGCGGAGGCCGGGTCGTCGGCCCACTGCTCGGGACCGTCGAAGCCCGACTCCAGCTCGGCCGCCGTGACCGGGCCCAGGGCCTCACGCTCGAGCCGCGAGACCTCCACGGGATCGGACCCGTGGCGGCGCTTCAGTTCGAGGTGGTCGCGAATCGCGTCGTCCAGCACGCCCATTGCGTTAAGCCTACCCGCGTCGGCGGCTCACGTCAGCAGTGATCGTCGTCTTGCGCGGAAAGGGGGCAACGGAGGACGCCGAAG
>JADKLW010000744.1_pt1 | contig 11293 bp, 10 predicted proteins | sample 8641881 | NCBI WGS metagenome assembly JADKLW01 (sample SAMN16272185, study PRJNA661076) | feces metagenome | isolation source: fecal sample from diarrhoea affected cattle B | host: Bos taurus | place: South Africa: Lokaleng Village, Mahikeng | collected 2019-09
GCCCCGCGCGATCGGCACGCGACGTCCGGTCGAGCCTGCCGGGCGATCGTCGCCGGCATCCCGAACCGAGCGCTGAGCTTCGCGGAGAACTGCGCGGCCATCGTCGGCGTGAAGTCGGAGCTCGTCCGCGGCTCGCCGGTGTCCTCCGACAGGCCGATCACGACGATCCGCCATTGCAGGTCGCTGCCGTACCGCCAACGCAGCGCCGTGAGGTCCGGGGTGGCGTTGTACCCGAAGGGGCAGGCGGGATCGATGTAGAAGGTGGCGTCGAGCGACATGGACGTGGCCTCGGATCGGAGCGGACGGATGATCGGTGCGGGCCGGCACCGGCAGTCCGGACCGCCGAAAGAGCATCGCGGATCGTCGCCGTGGCCCGGCAGCGAGCGGCGATCCTCCCCGATACCGCGTCGCCCGCCGATCGCAGTCCGTACGATCCGGTGGGTGAGCAGATCCCATCGCGCCGGCACGACGAGCCGTATACGGAACATGGACAACCGGCGCTGGGGGCGCGCGCTCGTGCTGCTTGCCCTGGCCATCGGCCTGGTCGCTGCCGACAGCGCCGCCGCGGCGACCATCGTGGGTACCCCGGGACGCGACCGCTTGGTCGCCAAGTCGGCCGCGGGCGACGTGCTGGTGGGCGGCGGGGGACACGACACGTTGATCGGCGGACCCGGCAACGACCAGTTCTACGGCGTGCGATCCGGCAACACGATCCGGGCCGGCGCGGGCAACAACGTGATCGAGGGCGGAACCGGCGACGACCGGGTCACGGCCGGCGACGGGGCCAACACCGTGCACACCGGCAGCGGCCACGACCGGATCGAGCTGGGCAACGGCAACAACTACATCGACGCCGGGGGCGGCCCGGACGACGTGGTCGCGGGGCACGGCAACAACGTGCTCCACACCGGCAGCGGTGGGGGCGCCTACCGGGTCGGCAACGGCAACAACGTGATCTTCTTCGGCAGCGGTCCGGCTTCGATCACGGCCGGGACCGGCGTCAACATCATCTACATCAACACCGGCAGCAAGCCGAAGCTGATCGACTGCGGCGGCAACCCGGCGTCCGTGCTCTACATCAACCCGATCAACACCAAGGGCGGACGGGGCCACGCGGGTGGGCTGAAGAAGGGGCAGTACCGCAACTGCGCCAACGTGATCGCCCAACCGACGCCGTCGGATCCCAGCAAGGGCGTGACCAGGATCGAGCGCGGCTTCGGCTCCTACGACCTGACCGGCACCGAGGACCGCAACGACACGTTGCTCGGCGGCCACGGTTCCGGCACGATCGACGGACGGGGCGGCAACAACGTGCTCTGGTCCGACCACCTCAAGGAGTCCGGGGGCAAGCGGGCGCGCGAGGCCGAGTCGAAGATCACCGCCGGCAACGGTGACAACACGATCTACGGCGGGCGCGGCTCGGTCACGATCACCGTCGGCAGCGGGAACAACGTGATCCGCGGCGCCGAGGGCGACACCCGGATCACCACGCGCGGCGGGGCCCAGGTGATCCGCCTGCGCGGTTCGGGGCGCAACACGATCACGATCCGCGGCGGCCGCGCCTACGTCGAGGCGTTCACGAGCCGGCGCCGGCCGGTGATCCGCTGCCTCGACGGCGCCAAGGGCACCGTGGTCTGGGGACGGGTGAAGGCCAAGACGAACTGCCGCGAGCGGGCCAGCGCCTACTCGAAGAAGGGCCGGAAGCTGCAGGTCAAGGGCCTCGTCCGCGTGCCGGATGCGGTCACGGCCTTCGAGGGGCGACCGAAGCCCGGCGACAACGGCATCGGCGTTCCGCGTCCGGTGCTGGTGGGCGGCTGATCCGCTGAATCCGCAACCGACCGAGCCGCGCGCTCGGTCGGTCAGCCGTCGCCGCCGAGCAGCCGCCGCTTCTGCGCCCGGAACTCGTCCTCGGTGAGGGCGCCGGAGTCGCGGAGCGCGGCGAGCCGCTCGAGACGATCGAGGAGGTCGTCCTCCGAGCGATGACGGTCGGCCGCGGGCATGGCCGGCGTCGCGGTCTCCGCATCGAGCGCGGGCGGGCCCACGGCCGGCGGCGCGCCACCGGCCGCCGCCGGCTTGCGCTCCCACGGCCGCCGTGGTGCGCTGGTGCCCGCCCGTACGACCCACGATTCGACGTCCTCGCCGGCGCGCTCGGCGGCCTCCTGGATCCAGCGGCGAAGCCGGACGAACGAGTCGTAGTCGACCAGGCCGCCACCGCGACCGAGCAGCGAGCGTCCGGGGTGGGCAGCGAGCAGGTCGTGGTACTCGACGCGGTTGAGCTGCAGGTACTGGCTCATCGTCAGGCCGGTCTCGGCGACCGCCCTGCGCACGTTGGGCAGGACCTCGCGCAGGATCGACTCCTGCTCCTCCTCGACGGACCGTCCGGCCCGCGCGGCCTGCCGCTCGATCCGCGCTTCGTCGTCGTCGGTCGCACCGACCTCCGCGGACCGTCGCTCGCGCCTGAACCACCGGGCCGCCATCGAGCGAGCGTACCGGGCGACGTCAGGCCCGGTCGATCCGGATCAGCAGCGCCTCGCTGGTCACGCGGAACGCGGCGGGATCCTCGTTCCCGGCGCTGAGCGCGGCGATCAGCGGCTCGCGAAGGCCAGCGTAGCCGTCGTCGCCGAGCAGCGGACGGGCCGCCAACCACATCGGATGCTGCTCGAGCCATTCGTCCGCGAACGCGTCCGGGGACGCGGCTTCGAAGACGTGGGGGATGCGCTCGATCTGCGGGACGAGCCCGTGCGGGGCGAAGAGTCCGGCGACGTAGTCCGGATCGCCCCAGCTCCGCGGGGCCGGGCCCGCGGTCGAGGACGCTCCCGTGGCCGCCACGACCGCCCGCATCAGCACCCCGCTGCCGGCCGCGATCGCTCCGCCGTCCGTCCAGGTCGTCAGCACGATCCGCCCGCCGTCCGCGGTCACCCGGACGAGCTCGGCGACGGCGTCCTCGGCGGGCGCGGCGAAGATCACGCCGAAGACGGAGAGCACCGCGTCGAAGGCGCCGTCGTCGAACGGCAGTTCCGTCGCGACACCCGGAGCCCACGCGACCTCGACGCCCGCGGCCCGCGCCCGTCCGGCGGCGACGTCGAGCAGGCGCTCCGCCGGATCGAGTCCGGTGACCTGGGCTCCGCGCATCGCCGCCAGCAGCGCCGCGTTGCCGGTGCCGCACGCGAGGTCGAGCACCCGATCGCCGGGCTGGACGTCAGCGGCCTCGACGGCACGGGCCGCGGCGGGCGCGAGCTGCGCGGCGGTGTGCTCGTAGCGGCCGGTGCCCCAGTCGGTCATCGGCGGGAGTCTACGGACGGCGGACGACGCCGCTACGTACCGAAGGCAGTTCGCCGTCGCGCCGCGTTCTGGGATGGCCCGCGGATTTTCGGGTAGGACGAGGACGATCGTGCGCGTCGCCCTTCGAACGTCCGTGCCGCCGCCTCCGAGCGCCCGATGAGCGCCGTGGAGTGGCTCTCCACCGGGGTCGGCATCGTGCTCGTGGTCGGCGGCCTGCGCGAGCTGTTTCACACGCTGCTCCAACCGGCGGGAATCGGCGAGCTGACCACCTGGCTGTTCCGGGGCGTGTGGCGGCTCACCCGTCGTAGTCGACGGGCCCGCGGGGTCGCCGGGCCGCTGGGCATGGTGGGCAGCGTCGGTCTCTGGGTGTTGCTGCTCACGGTGGGATGGGGCCTCGTCTACTGGCCGCATCTGCCCGAGCACTTCCAGATCTCCGCGGGTATCCCGGCGGACGCGCAGAGCGGCGTGCCGGACGCCATCTACGTGTCCGCGGTGGCGCTGTCGACGCTGGGCTTCGGCGACGTCGTCGCCGAGACGACACCGCTCCGCTTCGCGCTCGTCCTCGAGGCCGTGACCGGGTTTGCGCTGCTGACATCCGGCATCACATGGGTGCTCTCGATCTATCCGGCGCTGCTCCGGCGGCGGGCGCTGGCTGGATACATCAGCACGCTGGTGGACGACGACGGCGGTCTGCTTCGGGCCGGTGGGTCGTCGGCCTACGCGTCTGCGCTCTACGGCTTGGCGGACGACATCGGAAAGGCCCAGGTCGACCTGATGCAGTACCCGTCGAGCTACTTCTTCTCCGCGCCGTCGAAGCAGCTCTCGCTCGCCGCGGCGCTGCCCCGGCTGCGGCGGATGGTGGCGAGGGACGACCTACCGGCCGAGATCACCGGCGCGGCCGAGGCGGTGAGGACGTCCCTGCAGCAGCTCGGCGGGACGCTGCGCGACGGACCGTTCGGCCTGCGCGTAGACGACCCGGACGACGCGCTCGTCCGGTATGGGGAGGACCATCGCGACTGAAGACCCGAACGGCGAGTGACGAACGACCAGCGGCCGTCCTTCCGGGCACCAGAACACAAGAAACGCCCGACGAGCAGGCGCTTCTGGAATGCCGGAGGAGGGACTTGAACCCCCGACACGCGGATTATGATTCCGCTGCTCTAACCGACTGAGCTACTCCGGCGGGGTCGGAGGAGTGTAGCGAGGCACGACCGATCACGGCTTCCCGGAGCGTCACCGCGACGTCGACGTCGAGGTGACTGACGATCGCACGCCGCCGGGTGGCGAGCGCGGCGCTGAAGCCCGCCAGCCCGGCGCGGCGCTGGAACGCGGTGGCGCGGGTCCGGGCGAACTGGATCCGGTCGATCCGCACCAGCAGCGTCGTGCGGGCCAGGAGCTGCCAGCGCGCCACCAACGTGCCGCCGTCGATCCGCCAGCCCGCGCCGCGCCACCGGCGCTCACCCAGCCCGACGCCCACGATCACGCCCAGCAGCGCCAGCAGCTTCCAGGCTCCGGGCAGCAGGGCGGCCGCCGCCAGCGAGGGCAACAGGAAGAGCCGCAACGGGCCGATCCAGTACCGCCGACGGGCCCGCGCCGGCGGTCGCTGGAGCGCATCGGCGGTCCATTCGAGGCCGGGGACGAGCGCCGGCAGCAGCTCCGCCAGTCGGTCGCGACGGACCAGCGGCACGAGCGTCCGCGTGAACTCGTCCTCGTCCTCGCGCCGGTAGCCGGCGACCTCCACCTGCAGCGCGACGTAGCCGAGCCGACGGCGCAGCAGCCCCTCGACGATCCGCACGCCGTGGATCCGGTCGAGCGTCACCGTGGCGGTCCGGTCGGTCACGAGCCCGCGGCGGATCCGCAGCCGCGATCCGTCGCGCTCGACGGTGAACCGGGCGTAGGCGAGGACGGTGCCGACGAACGCCAGCACGCCCGCGACCACCAGCAGGCCGAGCGCCAGGAACAGCAGCGTCGTGGCGGAGGAGGAGAGCACGAGGTCCCCGGCCTCGTCCCGCACGCCGCGGGGCAGGACGTCGTCGACCTGCGAGGCCACCGACCCGATCAGCACGGCGACGACGCCGATCTGCGGGCCGCTGAGCGCGGCGACGACCAGCTCGCGGGCGCCGATCGCGTAGACCGGCGCCCGCGTCGCGCTCGTCGCGCCGACGTGGGCATCGACCGGAGGGCCGCCGCCCGGCGCACCGTCGCCGAGCAGGCCGCGAAGCCGGTCGACCTCCGAGAACGAGATCGTCGGCAGCTCGACCTCGGCCGCCTTGCCGCCGCCCGCCGTCTGGACCTTCAGCGAGACCAGTCCGAAGAGCCGCTGCAGCACCCCCCGCGAGGTGTCGAGCGCGGCGATCCGGGAGCGCGGCACGATCCGCTCGGAGCGGCGGAACAGGCCTTGGCGCAGGCGCAGGCTGCCGTCGACGACCGCGTAGCGGGTGCGCCACCACTCGACGGCGACCGCCACGATCGCGGCGGTGGCGATCAGCGTCACGCCGATCGCGATCGTGCTGCCGCCTCCTGGGACCCCGATGGCACGCAAGCCGACGCCGATGCCGATCGCGCTCGGGAAGGCGGCCCGGACGATGCGCATGATCCGGACCAGCACGAAGGCGACGTGCTGCCGGCGCTCGTCCTCGGGGGCGGACCCCGCCGGCGGACCGGGGCTGCCGTCCTCGTTCGTCATCGGACCGGCAGGCTCAGACATCGTCGGGCACCCGCGCGAGCACGGCGACCTGACGCCGGATCCGCTCGGCCTGCTCCTGGTCGAGGGCGGGGATCGTCAGCGAGCCGGCGGCGGTGTGCAGCTCGATCTCCGCCAGGCGGAAGCGCTCGGCGAGCGGCCCGCGGTGCAGGTCGACGTGCTGGACCCGCACCATCGGGACGACCGTGCGGGTGATCGTGAGCAGGCCGTGGTGCAGGTCGACCTCCTCGTCGCCGATCGCGAACCACCAGATCCGATGGCGGATCGGCGGCACGACCACGATCGCGAGCAGTCCGCCGCCCCATGCGACGATGGCCGCGGCGGCTCGCAGTCCCCCCGGCAGGGACGACAGCAGCAGCGCCGCGACGGTGACCACGACCGCGAGCGGCAGCAGACGCAACGTCAGCGAGGCGCGCCAGTAACCGACGGCGCGCGGCGAGAGCTGCTCGTGGACGACGTCGGCGGTCGGCTCGTCGGCAGGCCGGCGAGCCGGGCTGGGGCTGGAGATCTCGTCGGCGCGGCCGGTAGCGGGCTCGACGTCGGACATCGGCCCATCGTACGGGCGTCGCGGGTGGCGGCCGCCGGTCGGCTACCGTGGCCGGCGATGGCGCGCCCCGCGGACGAGACCGACGCTGCACTCCCGGCCGATGACGTCGGCGTCGCGAGCGAGATCCCGACCGACGCCTCCGATCCCCGGCTGCTGATCGCCGTTCCCAACGTCAGCGAGGGACGCAACCGGGCGGCGGTCCAGGCGATCGGGGCGGCGTACGTGGCCGGTGGCGCACGGCTGCTCGACACGCACGTCGACCCGGACCACCACCGCGCCGTCCACACGCTGGCCGGCGTGCCCGGCGCGCTCGGCCCGGCGCTCGCTGCGGGCGCCGAGGAGACGATCCGCCAGATCGACCTGCGCACGCCGCGGGGGATCCATCCGCACGTCGGGGCGCTCGACGTCTGCCCGGTCGTCTACCTCGATCCGGCCCGGGAGGGCGCCGCGGTGCTCGAGGCGCTGATCGCCGCCGAGCGGATCGGACGGCTCGGCGTCCCGGTGCTGCTCTACGGGGCGCTCGGCGACGGGCGGACCCGCGCGGAGCTGCGGCGCGGCGGACCGGCCGGACTGGCCGAGCGGCTGCTGTCCGGGGAGCTGCGACCCGACTTCGGACCGGCGCGGATCCACGACCGCGCCGGCGCGGCGCTGGTCGGCGTGCGGCCGCCGCTGCTGGCCTTCAACGTCGAGCTGGCGGCGCCCGCGACCGTCGAGGACGCGCGCCGGATCGCCGCCGTGATCCGCGAGGGTGGGAGCGAGGGCCTGCCGGGCGTGCGCGCGATCGGCCTGCAGCTCGACCACGACGACGGGCTGGCGGCGACGGTCGGCGCGCCGGTCGCTCAGGTCTCGTGCAACGTCGAGGACCACCGCGCGGTGCCGCTGGCGCGGCTCGTGGCAGCGGTGGCCCACCACGCCGACGTCGCCGCGTGCGAGGTGATCGGGCTACCGCCTGCCGCCGCGTTCGAGGGGTTCCCGGACGACCTGATGGTGCGCGGGCGGCGGACCCTGGAGGACGCGCTCGTCGCTAGAACTTGACCAGCGACCGCCGCGACGTCGCCGGCTTGCGGCCGATCAGGGCGATCTCGCCGGCGATCGGGCGTCGCATCAGGCGGCGGGTGGCGTCCGGGTCGCCGTCGGTGCGCGCCAGCGCCCACATCAGCTTGACCGTCGCGGCGGTGCTCAGGACGCCCGGCAGGAACGTCACGCCGGCGGCCGCCAGTGCCGGCAGCGACGGGTAGTACGAGCCCGCCACGTCCGGAGCGGCCGCCACGGTCGCGACGACGACGCCGCCGCGATCGGTCACGTAGCGGGCGAACCGCGCCAGCGAGGCATCGTCGTCCCCCGTCGGACCGGTGGCGCACGGGTACAGCTCGGCGACGACCCCCCGCACGCCGCCGGTGTCTACGGCGGGCTCCAACGCGCCGAACGGCAGCCCGGGATGGACGCGTAGCTCGAGCACGGTCGGGCTGAACTCCGTGGTCGTGCGCAGCGGGACCACCGGCTGCGGGGCCGACCACGGCACCAGCGTGCGGAGCCGTCCGCCGGAGACGACCGCGACGGGTCCGCCGTTGGGCGACACGAAGGCGGTCCCCGAGGCCCGTTCCTTGCGCACGCGGGTGCCGAGATGGACCAGCGCGTCGCCGTCCTCGCTGCCCCCGAAGACCACGTAGACCCCCGCGGGAAGCGTCCGCAGGGCGATCAGCGCGCTGCGGACGTTGTTGCGCGCGTCGCTGTCGGGCGCGTCCGGCGGCACGTTGCTGCCGGTGAGCACGATCGGGACGTTCAGGTCCGAGAGCGCGAAGGCCAGGGCCGCGGCGCAGTAGGCCATCGTGTCGGAGCCGTGGAGGATGCAGATCGCGTCCGCTCCGCGATCGGCCAGCGTCCGACAGGCGCCGGCGATCGCGGTCCAGTCGGCCGGCCGCGCCTCCTCGGAGTGCAGCGACACCGGCTGGCGGATCGTTAGCTGGTGGGCCCCGAACGCGGCCAGCGGGCCAGCGAGCCACCCCGGCATCACCGCGACGGGGTTGGCCCGGACGAGCTGCACGACGTCGGCGTCCTCGGCGGCGGTCGATCCGATCGTTCCCCCGGTGAGAACCAGGCCAAGGCGATGACGGGACATCGCTCGTCAGAGTACGCGAGCGGTGGCGGTGGCCCGGCAGGGAGCTTTCACGGGGCGGTCGGATACGCTGGGAGGGGACATGGCTCGATCCACCAAACGTCGTACGAAGCACCGGGGCAACGCAGCGGGAGTCGTCGAAGCCCGAGGCGTGACCAGCGCCCGCGCGAAGAACGGCAGCGGTGGGGGTGGGAAGAACTCGCAGCGGCCGAGCGATCCGCGCCTACGCACACCGACCTGGCGCTCCGCCTTCATCCGCGCGGTGTTCGCTGCCGCGGTGTTCGCGCTGGTGATGATCCTGCTGATGGACGCCAAGCCCGGGGGCGTGCTGATCACCACGGTGCTGCTGCTCGGCATCTACACGCCGTTCGGCTACTACTTCGACCTCTTCCTGTACCGCCGGCGGATGGCCAAGCTGGGCATGACGATCCCGGCCGCGGCCAAGCCGGCCAAGGCGACGACCGGCGACACCGCCGGCAAGCGCAAGCGCAAGCGGTAGGGCGCCCCGCGCCACCGCGCCCGACCGAAGGAGCCCGTCATGGACGTCCACATGTACAGCGTCGGTCCGATCCAGGAGAACACCTTCCTCCTGAACCAGACCGGATCGACCGCCGCCGTGATCGTCGACCCGGGCGACGAGGGCGAGCGGTTGGCCAAGGAGATCGCCGACAAGGGCCTGACCCTCGAGGCGATCCTGATCACCCACACGCACTTCGACCACATCGGCGCGGTCGCGGACCTGCACGACGCGACCGGAGCCGAGGTCTGGTGCCCGGCGGGCGAGGTCGAGACCCTGCGCGACCCCAACGCCGTCATGCGCTGGGAGGGCTTCGGCCCGTTCCGCGGCTACGACCCCGAGCACCTGGTCAGGGGCGGCGACGTGGTCTCGGTCGCGGGCTTCGACTTCCAGGTCGTCTCGACCCCGGGCCACAGCCCCGACCACGTGACCTACGCGCTGCCGGACGAGGGCGGCCTGTTCTCGGGCGACGTGCTGTTCCAGAACTCGGTCGGGCGGACCGATCTGCCCGGGGCCGACCACGACACGCTGATGCGATCGATCGCCACGCTGCTGGAGCGGTTCGACGACGCGACCACGGTCTGCCCGGGACACATGGGCGTCACGACCCTGGGCGCCGAGCGGCGGAGCAATCCGTTCGTGCTCGACATCCTCGCCAACGGCGCTCCCGGCGCCTGACCGCGGCTCCCGCAACACGACCCGCCGCGCGGCGGGAGCGGCCGGTACCGTAGCGGGTCATGTCTGCGCCGGAATCCGCTGCCACCGACCGTTCCTCCGCCGCGCACGACGACCGGATCCGCGACCTCGTGCGCGACACGGTCGGGAGTGCGCCGGTCGCCCCCAACCGCTACCGGTCGACCTGGGCGGGTCTGGTCGACGACGGCCAGGTCGGGCAGACGCTGCGGGTCGCCGGGTGGGTCCATCGCCGTCGCGACCACGGCGGGTTGATCTTCGTCGACCTGCGCGATCGTTCCGGCCTGCTCCAGGTCGTCTTCGATCCGGACACCTGTGGGCCGGAGGCGTTCGCCGCCGCCGAGCGGCTGCGACCGGAGCACGTCCTGTCGGTCTCCGGGGCGCTGACCGGCCGCGGCGCCGAGCACGTCAACCCGAAGATGGCGACCGGCACGGTCGAGCTGCGCGCCCGCGAGCTCGACGTGCTGGCCGAGGCCGAGACGCCCGCCTTCGCCGTGGACGAGGACGGCCCGGTCGACGAGCTGCTGCGGCTCAAGCAGCGCGTGATCGACCTGCGGCGCGAGCGCACCAAGGACGCGATCCTGCTGCGCTCGCGGATCGTCCGCGCGATCCGCGAGGCGATGGACGAGGAGGGCTTCCTCGACATCGAGACCCCATACCTGACCCGCTCGACGCCGGAGGGCGCGCGCGACTTCCTGGTGCCGTCGCGCCTGCAGCCCGGGACCTTCTACGCGTTGCCGCAGTCGCCGCAGCTGTTCAAGCAGCTCTTCATGGTCGCCGGCTTCGAGCGCTACTACCAGGTCGTCCGCTGCTTCCGCGACGAGGATCTGCGCGCCGACCGGCAGCCCGAGTTCACCCAGCTCGACGCCGAGCTGAGCTTCGTCGACCAGGACGACGTGATGGGGACGTTCGAGCGCGTGATGGCGAAGGCGTTCGAGGCCGGTGGCCTGGACGTCGGTGCCCCCGCCTGGGAGCGGATGTCCTACGACGATGCCGTCCTGCGCTATGGCAACGACCGCCCGGACCGACGCTTCGGCCTGGAGATCCAGGAGCTCTCGACGGCGCTGAAGGACACGGAGTTCAAGGTCTTCGCAGGGACGCTCGCGTCCGGCGGCGTCGTCCGCGGGATCAACGCCGGCGGCCTGACCGTCCCGCGCAAGCAGCTCGACGAGCTGACCGAGATCGCCAAGAAGGCCGGCGCCGGGGGACTGGTCTGGGGCTTCGTCGAACCGGACGGCTCGTGGCGCTCGCCGATCGCCAAGTTCCTCACGCCCGAGGAGGTCGACGCGATCAAGGCGACGCTCGACGCGTCACCCGGCGACCTGCTGTTGATCGTCGCGGACCAGGCTCCGGTCGCGGCCAACGTGCTCGGCGTCCTGCGCCTGGAGCTGGCGGACCGGTTCGACCTGCGCGAGGACCGCAACGACGTGCTCT
>JADKLW010000745.1_pt1 | contig 11275 bp, 8 predicted proteins | sample 8641881 | NCBI WGS metagenome assembly JADKLW01 (sample SAMN16272185, study PRJNA661076) | feces metagenome | isolation source: fecal sample from diarrhoea affected cattle B | host: Bos taurus | place: South Africa: Lokaleng Village, Mahikeng | collected 2019-09
CACGGCCACAAAGGATCAATACGCGCACACCATCAGCAACAGAACCAAAAGGCGGGCTGGCCTGACCGATTTGCAGATTGGCCAGAGTTTCCTGGAGCGGTCCGGGCAAGTCTTTCAGGCGAACCTGATCATTGTCCACCACGTCCGCGCCGATAGAGGCGGCGACTTCATTGGCCGCGCCGCAACCCTTGATGCCCTGGGTAGCTTCGGCAAATTGTGCCGCGCGCGCCGTTGCCTGTGCTTCGGTCGTTCCGGCGGGAAAACCGATGGAAAGCTGTTTCAGGCTCAAAAGCGCATCACGCGGATCAGCCGTCAAAATCTGGCGCTCGTCGATAAGGTAGAGGATCGAAAAACCGCCCGGAACCTGCACTGGTCCCACAACCTGGCCAACATCCATCTGCTCGGCAGCCTCAGCCAGCGTTTGCGGCAATTGTGCAGGGCGCACCCAGCCAAGATCGCCGCCGGTCACCGCTGTCGAGGCTTCGGAAAACTGACGGGCATAGGCCACAAAGGAGCCGCCCTGACGGATCTGGTCGAGTATCTGGCGCATGTTCGATGTGACTTGTTCAGCCGTTTCGGGGGTAGCTGCCATGTAAATCTCGCCAATGCGAAACTCGGTAGTGCCCTTGGATGCTTTCAACCGCTCGATGATCGTGTTTACTTCTTCCTCACCGACATTGATGAAAGGCTGGATATTGCGCCGAAGCAAGCGGTTCCAGGCCAGTTCGCCCTTGATCTGACGCTTCAAAGTAGCAGCAGATGATCCCTTGGACCGCAGATATTCGTCAAACGCACCAATATCTTGCTGGAAATTCTGTTGGGCGACCTGATTAAAGGTCTGGTTTACTTCCTCTTGGCCGATAACGATCTCGTTCGCTTCGGCTTCCTGGATCTGAAGCGTTTCGTCGATCAGGTTACGAAGCACCTGCAGGCGCAGCCGCTGTTTTTCCTCTTCAGAAACATTGCCGCCATTGGCCGCGACAATAAGCGCGAGCCGGTGTCCGACATCGGTTCCGGTAATAATGTCGCCATTGACCAAAGCCGTTGCGCGGCGGACATTGGGATCATTCTGACCGAATATGGTAAGCTGCTCAGGGATGTTGAGGTCGTTTTGCGGAGCGGAACTTTCCGGAACCGTTTGGCTGGACGAAGATGTAGCGGCGAACAAAGCGGCAGTTGCAGCAAGAGCAAATTTTGCGTTACGGCTAAAAGTTCTGGTACGCATAAAATTCATATTTCGTTTCTTTTCAAATACTAAGAACAATTCGGCGCTAATCAATATCAAAATATGGCTGAACCCAATATGAGCGATCCCACATCGCCACAATATGCCTTACACACCCAAATTGCGTAACGCTACCCGGAAGAGGAAAGTGCTGCCGCGTTGGGCATCACCGGTATCCTCATAATCATAACGCCAAGTGACGGCAAGCGATAGACAGCCATCGTCATACGCAACACCAAGGCGGTGGCGGATGGGATCAAATCCATCGGAAGAGGATAGTGGATCTTCCTTAATTCCCGTGAGGTCAACAATCGCGGAACCGAATACCGACCAGTAATTGTCAATCTGGTAACGCCCGCCAACGCGCACTTCTTCGCGGTCACTAAGATCTTCGATCCCGTCACCGATATTGCGGTTCAGCCGTAGATAACCGATTTGAGCATAAGTATTCTGCGATCCGATGGTTGCATCAATCTCGTTTCGCCGGATCGAGAAATTATCCTTGTCCAGCCTGTAGCGGTGCGTGAATTTGACGACATCGCTGAAACGGACCTCGGTGCGACCGACAATATCGGAGAAGCGTTCCGAAAGCCCGGTGCCTTCCGGAACAATATTGCTGTTATTGGCCAGCCGGTAGCTCTGCCCGACAATGGCATCAATCCGCAAATTGGGCCGGTTTAGATTCCATTCCACGCCATAAGTGACCCGGACATTATCTTCGTAACGGTCATGACCGGGAAAGCGGTTCAGCGAGAAAAGGTTGGTGTCTTCCAGATCAACCGAGCGGGAATCTTCGTTGGGAACCTTGGCATTGGCTATTGCCGGTGTTGCTACAACCTGAAGCCTGGGGGTCAGGGTCTGGGTGCCGCCAAATGCCTGTCCGATCAGCGGCCATTTCACGTCCACCGCAGCGGTTATAATCCCGCGCGTCTGCCAGCCGGAATTACCCTGATAAAGCGCAGTCTCGTTAAGAGCGTTATCTTCGCTATTATAGACATCACCGCGGGCAAAGCCGGTCAGGATTATTTCCTGACCCATGCTCGTGAGCCGACGTAAATCCCAGCGTGCAGAAGCAAAGGCGCGCTGCGTGTCTTGTCCGCCGGCCCGTCCGATGGCCAGGCTGTTAAGCTGTATCTGGGTGCGACCGCCTAGTATCGGGTCGGCAAAGCGTTTGCGGTAATCGATTACGGGCAGAGCGACAGGAACCTGGCTTTGCGGATCACCGGCGCGTAATGTCTGGAACGCCCAGCCTGCGAGTGAAAAATAACTGCTCTCGTCTATCCGCTCGACATTGATCGTGGAGCGCAGGCTGTCATCATCGCTAATGTCATAGCGGCGCAAGAATGTCCGGTCAGAGGCGATCCGCGCTGATTGCGAAATCGTCCAGTTCTCGTCAAGAACGAAGCGTCCGCTGGTTGCAAAATAGCCGCGGAAATCCTTCTCGGCGTCGGGTAATGGCCCCGTTACCCCAGTAGGAACACGCGAGCTGTAAGTGCCGTAACCGGTAATCTGGAACGCGCCTTTTTCATCCAGATTGCGGAATGTTCCGCTGATTAACGGAGCAACTTCGGTAAAGACTTGCGCTGTTACAGTAGCATCCTGATTGGGAGCGATATTGAAATAATAGGGAACGGAAACAGCGACCCCGTTAGTCGAATCAAAACGGAGGTTGGGGACCAGAAGCCCGCTGCGGTTTTCGTCGCTGATCGGATGCGACAGGCCGGGCAGGGGGATGACCGGCAGTCCGAATATTTCTATCCGCGCGCCGTCATAGCGCACCCGCTTTTTTATAGGATCATAGCGGACCTTCACGGCCTTGATCTGCCAGCTTGGATCTTTGGGGCAGCCTTCTTCCGACACGACAGGGCAGGCGGTATAAGCGCCGTTATCCAGTGTCATTGATCCGTCTGCGAACCGCTCGCCTTTCCGCGCGGCTAGGCGGCTGCCATCTTCCATTACGAGCAGCAGGTTTTCTACCGTGCCGTCCCGTAAACTGTCGGTCAGGATTATGCTGTCTCCATAAGCGGTATCGCCCTCGGGACTGGTGGAGCGGATATTGCCTTTTGCCTCTACAACACCGGTATTGCGGTTCCAGATGACACTATCGGCACGCAACCTATACCCGTCGCGGTTGAGCAGGACATCGCCGGATGCGGTGACAATATCGCTCTCAAAATCATATTCCACCAGGTTGGCGCTAAATTCGATTTCGTCGGGATTGTCAGTTTCTGCCGGAGCGGCTTCCTCTGGCTCCGCTATTTCCGGAACAACCACAGGTTCGCTTTGCGCGAAAGCGCTATGGGGATAAGCCAAAAGACAAGCCTGCGGTACAGCCAGTGCAATCAAAGCGATTGAAGATTTCATCGACGAGATTACCTACCCTTTGATCCCATGAAATATTGGCGCGGTTTCTTTCGTCACCAACTCGACTATTGCCCTATTGCACCAGATTGCGTCTCCTGCAAATCTTCTGTGACAGATTTCCGCATTCATGCGCTGGTTAAATCGTCATTGCAAAAATAGAGCCAATCTTTCATTGATGGGCACTGAACAGATGATGATAAAATCCGCAATCATCAGCGCGGATGATCTATTGATAAGGACGCTTCACCCATGAAATTTACATTTGCTGCCAGCCCTTCTTCCACGCCAGATGCAATTGCCTTTGCGGTTGGTAAGGATGCGCTGGAAACCGCAAATATACCGTTGGAGCAAGCGGACATGGTTCGCACTGCTGCCAAAGCGGCACGGTTTGAGGGTAAGTGCGGCCAGACATTCCAGACCTTTGTGACAGAGGGCGATGCAGTGATTCAGGTCATCCTGACCGGAACCGGCAAAGGGGAGCGCAGTGATTGCGAAGCCGCTGGTGGCGCGGTGATTGCAAAGCTGATCACATCGGGCGTGAAGCACCTTGCGATAAACAATAGCGGGCTGGAGCAAGAACAACTGGCCCGGCTGTTGTTCGGTGCAAAACTGCGTAGCTGGAGAATCGACAAATATCGCACCACCATGCCGGAAAACACCAAGCCGACGCTTGAGGCGATTACGATCCTCGATGCCGCGCTGGAATCATCGCAAATCTGGAAAGACCTGTCCGCCGTTGCCGACGGTGTGGCGCTGACCCGCGAACTGGTGTCGGAACCGGCCAATGTCATCTATCCCGAAAGCTTTGTTGCCCGCTGCGAAGAGCTTCAGGACATGGGCGTCGAATTTACCGTGCTCGGTCAGGAAGAAATGGAAAAGCTGGGCATGGGCGCGCTTTTGGGCGTCTCACAGGGCTCCGCCCGTCCGCCGCGAATGCTGGCGATGCGCTGGGATGGCACCAATGGCGCACAGAAAAAACCGCTCGCGCTCGTTGGTAAAGGCGTGACATTCGATACCGGCGGCATTTCATTGAAGCCGCCTGCCGGAATGGAAGACATGAAATGGGATATGGGCGGCGCAGGCGCGGTTGCAGGAACAATGAAAGCGCTCGCGGGTCGTAAAGCCAAGGCTCACGTCATCGGCGTTTGCGGCCTGGTCGAAAACATGCCCGACGGCAAAGCACAGCGTCCCGGCGACGTGGTGACGAGCATGAGCGGCCAGACGATCGAGGTTATCAACACCGATGCCGAAGGACGCCTGGTATTGTGCGATGCGCTGCACTGGACTCAGGAAACATTTGAACCGGAAGTGGTTGTCAATCTGGCGACACTAACCGGCGCTATCATCATTTCCCTGGGCCATGAACATGCCGGTTGTTTTAGCAATGACGATGACCTGTCTGACAAATTGCTGGCGGCTGGGAAAACGGCTGGCGATCCGCTTTGGCGCTTCCCGCTCACCGCCGCTTATGACAAGCAGATCAACTCACCGATTGCGGATATGAAAAATGTCGGCGGCAAAGGGGCAGGATCGATTACCGCCGCGCAATTCCTGAAACGGTTTATCAAGGACGGCGTCAAATGGGCGCATCTCGACATTGCCGGAATGGTCTGGGCAGACAAGCCCGGCCCGGTCTGGGACAAGGGGGCAACCGGCTTTGGCGTGCGTTTGCTCGACCAGTATGTCGCGGACAATTTTGAGAAATAAGCCAGTTCGAAAGGCCATTTGACCGGTGCAGGTCGATTTCTATCACTTGACCCGCGATCCAGCGGATAAACTGGTGCCGGTGCTGGCCCAGAAAACGTTGGATAGCGGGCAAAGGATGTTGCTTGTCTCCGCGTTTGAGGAGCAGCAGGAAAAGCTGAGCACCGCGCTTTGGGACGCCGGTCCGACCAGCTTTCTGGCGCATGAGATAGCAGGGAAGGGGCGCGATGACATACAGCCGATCCTGATTTCCGCCACATGCGATGCCCCGAACGGAGCGCGCTATATCGCTCTTGCCGATGGCGAGTGGCGGGATGATGCTCTGGGTTTCGAGCGTGCATTTTTTCTGTTTACGCCGGAACAGATAGACAATGCCCGCGCGGCATGGAGATTCTTGTCCACAAAAGAGGGCGTGGAGCCGCGTTACTGGAAGCAGGATGGCGGGCGCTGGGTTCAGGGGCCATAGGCAATCGCACGCGCTCAAACGCTTGCCATGTCGCAATGCAGCCGCTAAGGGCGGCGCACTCTTATTCCACAGCTATTATCACGGAGCAAATCCATGGCCGTTACCCGCACATTTTCGATCATTAAACCAGACGCAACCAAGCGTAATCTGACCGGCGCTGTCACCAAGATGCTTGAAGAAGCTGGCCTTCGCGTTGTCGCTTCCAAGCGCATCCAGATGTCCCGTGAACAGGCCGAAGGTTTTTACGCTGTCCATAAAGAACGCCCTTTCTTTGGTGAACTGGTCGATTTCATGATCAGCGGCCCCGTTGTCGTTCAGGTGCTGGAAGGCGAAAACGCCATGCAGCGCAACCGCGACATCATGGGTGCCACCAACCCTGCTGACGCTGCACCTGGCACGATCCGCAAAGAACTGGCCGAAAGCATCGAAGCCAACACGGTTCACGGTTCCGACAGCGACGAAAACGCAGCGATCGAAATCGCTTACTTCTTCAACGAAGACGAAATCGTAGGATAATTTTTCCGAACAGGGAAAGTTATCAGTCATTCCCGCAAAGTCGGGAATCGTCGGAAACCAATCGAAGCCTTAAAATCAAAACGCCGTCATTCCTGCACAATCGGGAATGACGGCGTTTTGCTTACGCTTACGTTAAAGCATTTCCGTTAGCCTTGAGCTTGTCGAAGGGCGTCTATGGCCTTGATACTGTGCTTAATCCAGAAACGCCCTTCGACAAGCTCAGGGCTAACGGACAAAACACTACCTATCCGCAATATTACGGCTTTAACGCTCCGCTCTATTCCCTCGGATTAGCCACGTCATAGCGCTCCCAATCGTGGAATGCTTCACGCCGGACGATGATCCATTTTCCGTCCCGCTTTTCAAACTTGTCACAATAGCGGCCAGCGACAATCCAGTCGGTTGCCTTGCCTTCGGTGGGGACGGGTGTGAAGTCGTCTGCGCCTTCCTCAATATAATGATAGGCAACGAAATTGGCCTCGGTCGAAACGCTTAGGCCATCTTCGCTGAAGTTAAAATGCACGTTGGCAATCGAATGGTGCGTGTCAGGTACTTTTTCCAATATCGCGCTGGCAAAGCCGATAAATTCATCCGGTGGTCCCGAATATTCGGCATGTTTGTGAATATGGTCATCCGCGAAACAGGACCGCACCAACTTCCAGTCGCGGCGGTCAATGCCCTTGCAATAGCGGTGTAGCAGGTCGCGTATTTCTTCTCGCGCCAGTAATTCAGAAACTCCGTCCACCCTGCCTCTCCTTTATATTGCTAGGGACGCTGCGTAGCATGTGGTGCTAATCCGTGGATAGTTGATAAAAAAGAGAGGATGAAAATGGGCAGGCTCAAAGGCAAAGTTGCGATTATCACCGGCGCGGCAAAGGGACTGGGTGAGGCGGATGCCCGTATCTTCGCACGAGAAGGCGCGACTGTCATTCTTACCGATGTAGATGAAGAATGCGGCCAACGAGTCGCATCAGAAATCGGCGCGGCGGCCGAGTTTATCATGCAGGATGTTCGCGACGAATCCGGATGGGAAGATTTAATTGCCGATGTCGTCTCGCGGCATGGAAAGCTCGACATCTTGGTCAATAATGCCGGTGTTGTGGAGCCCGGAACCATCGAAACCCAGACAGCAGACGAATGGCGCTTTGTAATGGGGGTCAGCGCCGATGGCACATTTTATGGATGTAAATATGCCGTGCCAGCGATGAAAAACTCCGGCGGCGGGTCGATTATCAACATGGCGTCCATCGCTTCGGTTCAGGGGGAGCCGGTTGTCGCAGCCTATGCGGCGGCGAAAGGCGCGGTTGAAAGCCTGACTCGCAGCATCGCCGTTCACTGCGTCAACAATGGCTATAATATTCGCTGTAACAGCGTTCATCCCGCTGGCATATTAACACCGATGGTCGAAGCGATCGGTCCGAAAATGGCAGGAAGAACCGATTTACGCCCGGCCAGTGAAGGGCCTGCAGCCAGCGCGTTAGGCGAACCCGATGATATTGCAAACACGGTTCTGTTTCTTGCTTCCGATGAATCGAAATTCGTCAATGGCGCCGCGATCCGGGTGGATAATGCCAAATCGGTTGTGGAAGGCGTAGTTCCGTAGGCCCAGTTTGCGGGCCTAAAACTGGTTCGCAATATCCGCCAACCTGGTGAGCCTTTTTGGAGCAACCATGCGCCAGCTTTTTTGCAGCCAGCTTGCAATATGGTCCCAGTCAGTACGTCCGGTGTCTAGCCGGATCGCGATCCAGCCGGATTTTCCGTAAAACTTCGGGGCGTAATATAGATCGGGATCGGCTTCCAATAGCGATGCCTGTTCGTCCAGACCGCTGGTTTTGACGAGCAGGGAGGATCCTGCCTCGCCATGATGCTGGTGAGAGAAATAAGCGAAATATTTCCCTGCTTTCTCACCGCCAACCCGCCAGCCGGGGGAGCCGAAGCTGGCCCGTTCGTGGGTTTCTTCCAAAGCAAGCGCGCGGGAACGGATTTGTTCCAATATCCAGTCGGGATCTTGTTCGCGGGTGACATAACGGGCGAGCGTGGCAGCATAAAGCTGATGCTCGGCAATCAGCACGCGGTCGGCCAGAATATCAGCTGTATCGCCGGGCAATATCGCTACTTTGGTTTGCGCGAGCACTGGTCCGTCGTCCAGTTCGGGGGTCACAAGGTGGACGGAGCAGCCTGCATGGGCGTCACCCGCGTCGAGAGCGCGTTGATAGGTGTCCAGCCCTTTATATTTGGGCAGCAGGCTGGGATGTATATTGAGCATACGGTCCTGCCATTTACGGACAAAACTATCGCTCAAAATCCGCATATAGCCCGCCAGAACGACATAATCTGCACCGACGCGGGTAATGGCTTCGTGCATGATCTGGTCATGGCCTTCGCGGCTCATACCCTTGTGGGGGTGAGAAAATGTCTCAACACCTTCCGCTGCAGCCAAAGTCAGACCGGGGGCTTGCGGGTCGTTGGACGCCGCCAATATGATCTCGAAAGGGCAGTTTTCCGCCTTTGCAGCATAGATGAGCGCAGCCATGTTGGACCCTCGTCCAGAGATTAGGACAGCAACCCTTACCCGTTCTGATGTCATCGGTTAGCCATCATGGCTTGCGGTCCAATCGCTCATGGCAGACCACGTCCCCATGCTTCCCGTTACCGTGCAGCCCTTCTCGCCCTTCTTGACCACGCCAACCCGGTGAACCGTCTCGCCAGCCAATTCCAGATCTGCCGTTACAGACTCCATGTTCTCCATCGAGACAGCCAAAATCATCCCGATCCCGCAGTTAAACGTCCGCGCCATTTCTTCCGGCTCGATATTCCCCTGCGCTTGCAAGAAAGCCATCAAGCGCGGCTGATCCCAGCTATTGGCATCGACATGGGCACGCAAACCATCAGGAAGAACGCGGGGTATGTTTTCAAGCAATCCGCCCCCGGTAATATGCGCCAACGCCTTGATCCGGCCCGCCTGTATCAGCGGCAATAGTGATTTCACATAGATCCGCGTCGGCGCAATCAATGCCTCGATCAACAGGGTGTCCGGATCAAATAGTGCCGGACGGTCGAGCTTCCAGCCCTTATCTTCGGCTAACCTGCGAACCAGTGAATAACCGTTGGAGTGAACACCGGAAGAAGCCAGGCCAAGCAGAACATCTCCGTCGGCGAGTTCGCGGCCCGTCAATGCTTTGGACCGTTCCACAGCGCCAACGCAAAAACCTGCCAGATCATAATCGCCATCTGCATACATGCCGGGCATTTCCGCTGTCTCGCCGCCAATCAATGCGCAGCCCGACATTTTGCAACCCTCGGCAATACCAGCCACGACTCGTTCCGCGACACCATTCTCAAGTTTGCCTGTCGCGAAGTAATCGAGGAAGAATAGCGGTTCTGCACCCTGAACGATCAGGTCGTTAACACACATTGCTACCAGATCGATGCCAACACTGTCATGCCGGTCGTAATCGATCGCCAGCTTCAACTTTGTTCCAACGCCGTCATTGGCCGCCACCAGCAACGGATCATCATAACCTGCGGCTTTCAGATCAAAAAATCCGCCAAAGCCACCCAATTCGGCATTAGCCCCTGGCCTTGCAGTCGCCTTCGCAAGCGGTGCAATAGCTTTAATTAGCGCGTTGCCTGTCTCAATCGATACACCTGCTTTCGCATAGGTGTATGATTCCGGTTCATTTCGCCCGTTGTTTTGTTTATCACTCATAAAATAGGCGATTAGACAAGTCGCGGCTGGATTTCCACGCCATAATCGTCAAAAGAGCAGAAATGAAAATTTTGACCAGTTTTAAAACCCAGATTGTTGCTGTTTTTGTGGTGCTCGGTCTTACCGCTGCCGGAGTTGTTTATGCTCAACTTGAAGGCGGCGACCGTGGTGTTGCGCCGCTTGCGAGTACGGGCGACTTTGAAGTTTTCGGGGTTAAGGTCGATACCACTGGCAAAGACGCCAATGAAGCCCGCAAAAAAGGATGGGAAGAAGCTCAGCGTAAAGCTTGGAAAATGCTCTATGCTCGAACTCAAGGCAGCGAAACCAGCGGATTGCCTGACAGCACGTTAAACAATATTGTTTCGGCTATTGTTATCGAACAAGAACAGATTGGGCCTACCCGCTATATCGCTACGCTGGGCGTTATGTTCGACCGCGCCCGCACAGGTCAGATTCTAGGCGTTAGCGGGCGACGATTGCGTTCGCCGCCATTACTGGTCTTGCCTATAATGTGGGGCGGTGGATCGCCGCAGGTATTTGAAAACAGAACCGAGTGGCAGAAGGCATGGGCCCGGTTCCGCTCGGGCAATAGCGCGATTGATTATGTCCGTCCTTATGGTTCGGGAAGCGAATCACTGATTTTAACCGCTGGGCAGGCACAGCGCAGCGATAGGCGCTGGTGGCGTACGATATTGGATCAATTCAGCGCTGCTGATGTCATCATTCCCATTGTCCGTATGGAACGCGAATATCCGGGCGGGCCGGTAATCGCGCATTTTAGTGCGCGCTATGGGCCGGATAATAAATATATCGACAGTTTTTCCCTGAAGACCAAATCGCCTGACGGTATTCCGGGAATGCTGGATCAAGGGATTGTCCGTCTGGATACTATTTACACCAATGCACTGTCACGAGGCGTCCTGAAAGCCGATGAGTCCCTTATCATCGAGGATCCGATTGATCTGGAAGCATTGGAGAAGGAAATCGAAGCAGAATTGGCCGCTGAAGGCTATGGCGCAGATAGTGGAACTGTAGGCACATCCTCCGGAAATGGTAGTGTGAGCAGCATACCGGTTCCAACCGGTGCGGCTATAAATGTTGCAGTCCAGTTTGACACGCCTGACGTCGGCGCGGTGAGCAGGGGTGAGGCATCGGTACGGTCTGTTCCGGGCGTATCGTCTGCATCTACCGGCAGCCTGGCACTAGGCGGAGTATCGGTCATGCAGGTAACTTATAGCGGTGATCTGGTTGGTCTGGCATCGGCTCTGCGTTCCAGGGGCTGGCAGGTTCA
>JADKLW010000746.1_pt1 | contig 11244 bp, 9 predicted proteins | sample 8641881 | NCBI WGS metagenome assembly JADKLW01 (sample SAMN16272185, study PRJNA661076) | feces metagenome | isolation source: fecal sample from diarrhoea affected cattle B | host: Bos taurus | place: South Africa: Lokaleng Village, Mahikeng | collected 2019-09
GCAGGCAGACTTCCGGAAGGGGGTCTGCTTTTATTGTATCTGATTGGCGGTTTATTAATCCAGAAAAAATTGCGGATTTTACTATATATGGGCCTTTAAATGATCAGACACAGATATTCAACGCAAGGTTCTTATCCATATAAAATGCAGATGCAGGATTTATCAGTTGTTTTTGAATTGATCTTTATCCCAGTTTCCGGGATTATTGATAATGTAATTAGAAATATTTTCAAATGACCGTGCATCCCGAATGATATGATCATGAAAACGGGTTTGCCACGCAAAATAAGGGTTTAAAATACGTGCATTTTTGGTTACCGATGATTTAAAACCACGAATGACGGACGATACATTTTTTCGTTGTGGGCCAAATTGTTTAGGGATCACGGATGACGTTCCCGTAGAGACGCAATGCATTGCGTCTCTGCCATTATATTCATTATCCCCAATAATCAAAATCCCATGAAAATGATTGGCCATCACCACAAATTCGCCCAATTCCAGATTCATATCCTGCCTGATTTCCATGGTTTTCATCCATTCGATCATAACGATGTTCCCGATTTCATTCAAAATCATGGTTCCATTTTGAATTTTACCAAAATAATGCAGACGGTCTTTGGTGCAAATGGTAATAAAATAGGCGGCTGCCCATTGGTAATCCCATTTCTGCAATCGGGCTGACGGAATTCGGTATTTGTTCCGGAATTTTTCTTTCATTATTAACCAATTAATCTATGCCCTCTGGTCTGGTCATCATCGGCCTTATTCGTATTATTTCGTGTTGTACAGTGCAACAAGACGACTAAGGATACTATCCTACCTGCAATTTCGCAGCATCCTTCCATAGATAATGCGGTAAAGGTTCATTTAATTCCCATTTAATATTCATAGGCTTTGCACCATAATGATCGTTAAGTAATCCTTCGCCCACAAAAACATAACCCATTGTGTTTCCAAATTCATCTTTATTTTTTTCACGAACAAACAGTAGGATTTTCTTTTTATCGTCTTCATGTCTGATGTATGACCGTCCTTTTGCTGTTTCTGGCCCAGCAGAATTTTGACTTTGCCAATGAAATAGAGTTTCATTTATTGCGTAGTCGTCATACATTGTTGTAGGAGAAAAATTTTCTTCTGACTTAATTAGATTAATAAAAAGCAATTCAGTGTTTAACTCAGAGTTTTCGGCAACTCCTTCTCGACTGGGTGATTTTCGATTGAAGGTACTTAATCGAAATGCAGCTAAAATTTGATCCCTAGTATATCGAGCATGGACTTTTAGAGGTTGATTGTATGGTAGATGGATTTCTATTTCCTTAAAATCTATTCGATCGATAAGCAATTCAAGGACTTCAATAATTTCTTCAACCATCACTTTGTTCTTCCCAATTTCGTTAATACTTAGCTCAAGTGATGCAGACCCACCGGCTGCTTGCCAAATATCATAATGCAACATTAAGAGCATTTGCTGCTGTTGTTCATTGAATTCTGAAATTAATACATTGAAATTATTTTTTGCAAGATCTAAAATGAATTGGAAATAACTACTTGAACTACAGGATAACCATTTATTGGAAATAGCCTTCACAATATGATGTTCATTCTGTGAAGTAAAATCTTTAAATTTTCCCGCTAACTGACATAACCTTTTCCATCCTCCTCTTTTATAAACAAGTTGTAGCGGAATATTATAAAAATTGATGAAGTTCTTTAAGTTTAAATCAAGAGTAGATTCATGCTGAAAAGATTGGATTTTAAGAATGATTTGATTCTTCGTGAGAGAAGTTGCTGCTTTGATATTCTCAAGAATAATTTCTTTAGCCTTCTTTTCCAAGACAATAGAGCTACCCAAAGGTAGATGCGGGAAATTGTCCTCTATTTCTTTTTTTACCGTAGTTGTGGTTTTTCCTATTAATGCTCTAAACTTATTTTGAAAGTTATATTCTGGTCTGGCATTCCCTACAAAATCCAAAACAGTGAGGCAGTCTTTATTATCAGCTAATCGAAGTCCTCTACCTAACTGTTGAAGGAAAATTGTCAAACTTTCCGTGGGTCGTAAAAACAGTACAGTGTCAATTTCTTTTATATCGACTCCTTCATTAAAAATATCAACTACAAATAAATAGTTGATCTCCTTCTTTAATAATTTGCTTTTTATGGAATCACGATTTACTGTATAATCGCTCGTTAAATAATCTGCTTTAAATCCTGCAAGGCAAAATTTTTCTGCCATAAACTTCGCATGTTCCATTGTAACACAAAATCCTAAAGCACGAACATCTTGCTCGTCTTTGGTGTATTTTTTTAAAGCATCTATAATTTCTCTAACACGTCTATCGTTGGCTGTATAAACGGAAGAAAGTTCACTTGCTATATACCTTCCTCTTTCCCATCTTACGTTAGATAAATCTATGCTGTCTGTAATTCCAAAATACTGAAATGGGGAAAGTAGTTTTCGATTCAAAGCTTCTGGCAACCTGATTTCGGCAGCAATTCGATGTTGAAAATCTTCTTGAATATCTCCGCCATCCATTCTTTCTGGCGTAGCGGTTAAACCCAGTAATATTTTTGGTTTAAAATACTCAAGAATTCCTCTATAACTATTAGCTGTTAGGTGATGACATTCATCAATGATGATATAGTCAAAATAAGTTGGTGATAAATGCAGATCACTCAGTTGATTGTTTATTGTTTGAACAGAGGCAAATACATTTTCATAAGAACTCGGGAGGGCACCACCAAACCACAATTCTCCAAAATTATTATCTTTTAATATTCCTCTGAAGGTTCCTAGAGATTGCTCCAGAATTTCTTTTCTATGTGCCAAAAAAAGCAATTTTGACGATGGATTTTTGTCTCTAAATCTTTTGTAATCAAATGCAGAAATAATTGTCTTCCCGGTTCCCGTTGCTGCCACAACTAGATTTCTATATCTGTCGTGTACGCTTCTTTCTACTTCTAACTTTTCTAGTATTTCTTCTTGAAATGGATACGGTTTTATATCAAAAAAACTGATGTTGATTTGGGAAATCCCTCTGTTTTTCCCTTGATTTAAAGATTCAATTAATTTCTCTTTATGGAATCTGTCTTCAAACAATTCGAAATCATCACTTTGCCAGTATGAATCGAATGTCTTTTGGAACTTTTCAATTATATGACTTACCTCCTTAGTGGTGACCTTTAGATTCCACTCCAAACCATCTGTCAGTGCAGAACGTGAAAAGTTAGAAGATCCAATGTAACCCGTATGAAAGCCTGTTTTTCTTTTAAATAAATATGCTTTTGCATGAAGTCTCTCATTGCCTGAATTGTATGAAATTTTCACTTGTGTATTAGCCAATTGAGAGAGTAATTGTATCGCCTTATAATCTGAGGCTCCCATGTAAGTTGTAGTGATTACTCTTAGTTTACCACCTCTTTTTGTGAATTCTTCTAATTCTTTTTTTAGAATAATGATACCTTTAAACTTAATAAAAGAGACCAATAAATCTATTGTGTCGGAGGATAAAATCTCTTTTTTTAATTCACTTTCAAGAGATAATCCGACGTTTCCACCAGTAAACAACTCACTATGGGTTAGCCTTGTATAAGGTGTTATCTCTTTTAAATGTAATTCAAAATCTGAAAAATGTGCATCTATTTTAGAAAAGACGGCTTTTAAAATCTTACCCTCAACATCAATCAAATCATCATCAAAATTTTCCCAATTAAGTTGTACCTTTAAAAATTGAATGATTTTATTGGCTACTTCTAACTGTACTTCTATGGGATTATCCCCTTTTATCTGTTGAAGCGCATTTTTTATAGTTTGAGATAGATGTTTGGACAAAATATCTGCTGCTTCAGCTTTGTCAATTTCAGCTGTTTCAATATAGAAGTGTTCCTTATCTAAATCTTCAAGTTTTGATTTAACCAGCTGCGTGACTAAATTCTCATAAATTCCCTCGGTCATCTTTTTAAAAATTCATTTAAAATTGGGATATCTGCTTCTGCCCAATCCAATTCCTTTAGTTCATCCTTTTCGAGTAAAAGATATTTTTTATGCTCTGTTAATTTGATATTACCTTTAGTGTAGTTTGCTAAAAAAGGTATGAGTTCGATCTGGAAAGATGAATAACTATGAATGGAAGGAGTTAACCTGGAAATTAATTCGATTTCGATTCCGATCTCCTCTATAATCTCTCTTTTAATACACTCTTCTTCTGATTCGTCACTTTCAATTTTTCCACCGGGAAATTCCCATTTTAAGGGGAGTTTCATAGCTTCACTTCTTTGAACAACAAGTACTTTCTTATCTTTAATAATAATAGCACATGTCACACTTATTTTATCCATGGTATAGTTATTCTCTTTAATCAATTCTTATGAAAGCAGAACCATTCGCTAGCCTAAAATACATCTTACAATCAGTTCAAATATAAACAAACATTTCGTATTTAAAGATAATTAAACCGCATTCAAACAACACTTAGATTTACAATATGGAGCGTATGAATCAAGAAAAAGAATAGAGTCTTAAGACTGCCCTGTCATCTTCCTCATCAGCGATATCTGTCCCAAATGATAATAACTGTGCTCGATCACGCCTTCTATATTTCTAAGAAAGGTTCCGTATCGTTCATCGATAAAGGGCTGGTCAAAGACGGTGTCTTCCATTTGCTCAACCCGATCGGCAAACTTTCAACGTTTTCCAACAAGCGGCAACCAGAACATTCCACTTCACTTCGGAAGTGATGGTCCGAAGGTCAAAACGGAACCGGGCACTAATCTCCAGTTTTCCGGTTTGAAAAGCATGTAACAGGCCTGCCAGATAGTAGTTGATGTGAAAGGTAAGTGCTGAAATTGTATTGAGGGAGCCCACCTGGTGTGTTGCCTGCTTCTAGGAAACTGTTTCCAGCTGTGCTCTGTAATTCGTGTTGGCAATCCAGAGTCCGTCCAGAAAACCCTTCCGGAGCCGACCCGCCATCGTTTTATTTCTTGTCATCATATAAATCTATATTAAAATGCGACTGACCTAAGAAGCAATTTGCAAAGAAGCGAATAAGCACACTCGCCCTTTAAACCTTTAATCGATTAAACCGATTTTCACCATTTTCCCTTCACTAATCCCGTTTGCCCTTTCTTAAATATGCGTGGCTTCGGGAGCCTCAGCCACCGGAACTGACCAGGCTACGAACCATCTAAACGATTAATCACTTAGCCCGCACACAAAGCAAATTCGCCCTTAACCCTTACCTCAGGTTCCTCCGATTTCAAAAATACCATTCAGCAATCCAGTGCGGGTAAACGTATCCGTTTCTGACTTGAAAAATGGCTTATGCCGGTCTGCTTCCACAAAACCGAACCAAAGCAAAAACCTTTCAAAAACGCGCAAACTATAACATCTCCGGAATTTCTCCTCCAGTGTGGAAAATCCGCCATCAAAATAGCGGACAAACTGCGGGAATGCCTTCTGATAGCGGGTGGCATAAAAATCAGATGTTCCGGGCTCATCGCCAAACCGATGGAGCATCAGCACCGAAAATGCCCAACCCAATTGACCGACAGGCTGATCAGGGTAACCGTCATTGTAACCCCAGTTATATTTATCGGTGAAAGCCTGAAAAAACAAACGGAAAAGCTGAGAACGGTCATTAGTATCCAGCAACTTTTCGGATTTCTTTGTCAACGTTAGTTTGCCGTGCGTTTTTTTAACCAATCCCGCCAATTCTGCTGTCAGTCGCATACTGCGGATGGAAATGCAGTCGTCTTCTTTCCACAATTTGGTAAGTCCGCTCTCGATATGATTGTCCAAAAGAAATCTTTTGTCATACAGTTCTACCATCACTTTTTTGGGCAATGCACCGAGCGGTGTGAGCTTGATGTATTTATCTCGCCGAATGATTTTTAAATATTCTTCCAGAATCCGAAAAAGGGGGATTTTATCGAGGGTAGCGTCATCAGGCTCAGCCCGAAACTGCACCGGCGAATCCTTGCCAAAAGGCTCATAAAGCAAATAATGCATCTGATTAGCCAATAATCCCAAAAAATCGACAATCGGCTTATTGTTTTGTGCTAAAATATGGGTTTCTATTTCTTCTGGTTTCATTTTTTTAGGATGAGGATGTTATCTGGTTCAGTAAAAACCAATGATCTACCCGCTAATTTACATTTTTTCTGAGAATACAAAACAGATTGCAGGAAAGAAGTTAAGCATTGTATTATAAATTTTGAATAAAATACCGGTCAGTCTTTTCGCACATAAAAACTTGTTTTTTAAGAAAGAATCGCTTTTTCTTTCTCCGCTTTGTTCGGGTACGGTTCGGGTCTCCTTCGGATCGTGTTCGGTAAAATGGGGGTTTTACCGAAGGTTTACCGAACACGACCCGAACAACATCCGAACAAAACCATTATTCTTAATCAGCACGCTTACTTCACTACCGGACAGTATCCGGACAGTTACAGGACCTCTTCGGACATTAACCGGGAAAAGGACGTCAACCCGCTATACAAGCTTGTTTACGTGGATTTGCGTGCGTATGTTTGTACTTCAAACCAATAAATATTTTTTGCAATGGCAGAGATTAAAAAAGGAATCCTGGGAGGATTCAGTGGTACCGTAGGGACCGTAGTAGGGACCAATTGGCGCGGCAAGGACATTATCAAAAGCCGCCCCAGAGCGTCCAGGAAAGCTCCAACTGCAAAGCAGCTGGAGCAGAGGGTTAAATTTACAGCAGCAGTAAGTTTTCTTACGCCGCTGAAAGAAGTGCAGAATGCCTATTTTGGCAGCAACTCAGGAGCCAGGTCGCGCCTGAACCTTTCGGTATCACAGATGATACGGGAAGCGATGGAAATGACGGGGGATGTACCTCAGATTATTTTCAACAAGGTGCAGGTGACGAAGGGGGAACTAACCGGATTGATGAACCCCGAAGTGGTTCCCGGTACAGGCAATGTGCTGGAGTTTACGTGGGAGGACAATTCGGATCAGGCGAAAGCCAGTGCAGACGATGTATTCTCCACGGTGTGTTACTGTTCAGACCTGAAGGAGTTTCACCTCACGGATGGTCCGGCAACCAGAAGCACGATGACTGAACAGGTCAGCATGCCTGCTGCCTTTGCCGGAAAAGAGGTACAGGTGTATGCCTTCCTTCACGCTGCTGACGGCGGCATCGCCTGCAATTCGGTGTATCTGGGTGCGGTTACCCTTCAGTAACCCGCAGGATGCCACAAGTAAGGCCGTTTCACGAATTGTGAAACGGCCTTCTTCTTCAGAATAAGCCTTTTCCCCTTTGCCTTTTGCCTTTTACCTTAGAAGAGCAAATCAGCAAGCTCGCTAAACAATTAACCGATTAATCGAATAACCTTCTCAAAACAATTAACCATCTCAACCCTTTGCCTTTCATCTGCGAAAATCTGTGAAATCCGTGAGAACTAAAATCCGAGCTGGCTTCGAGAGCCTCAGCCACCCGAGTGACCAACCCAACCTTCACCATTCACCATTCATTAGTCAAGCCTTTTCCCCTTTGCCTTTTGCCTTATACCTTAGAAGAGCAAATCAGCAAGCTCGCTAAACAATTAACCGATTAATCGAATAACCTTCTCAAAACAATTAACCATCTCAACCCTTTGCCTTTCATCTGCGAAAATCTGTGAAATCCGTGAGAACTAAAATCCGAGCTGGCTTCGAGAGCCTCAGCCACCCGAGTGACCAACCCAACCTTCACCATTCACCATTCACTAATCGAGACCTTCAGCAAATAAACCAGCAAGCAGATTCGCAAATTCACTCCCTAAACAACTCACCGATTAATCGAATCACCTTCTCAAAACAATTAATCAATTAACCGATTAATCCATTCCGCAAATTGCTTATCTTTGTCCTATGTTCAGTCTGGGAAATTTTCTGACTTTATCTACTTTCGGCGAGAGCCACGGTGAAGCCTATGGTGGCGTCATCCAGAATGTCCCTGCCGGACTGTCCGTTGATTTTGATGCCATTCAGCACCAGCTGAACCGCAGAAGACCGGGACAAAGTTCTCTGGTGACCCAAAGAAAGGAAAGCGATACCGTCACTTTCCTGTCCGGAATTTTCGAAGGAAGAACCACCGGCACCCCCATTGGCTTTCACATCAGAAACGAAGATCAGAAACCCAAAGATTATCAGCATCTCGCAGACACTTACCGTCCCAGCCATGCCGATTTCACCTACGAGCAGAAGTACGGGCTCCGCGATTACCGTGGCGGAGGAAGATCATCTGCCCGGGAAACCCTCAATTGGGTAGCGGCAGGAGCGCTCGCAAGGCAACTCATCACTGAAGTGAAGATTCAGGCCTATGTTTCCTCTGTTGGGGAAATATTTTGTGAGAAACCCTATCAGGAGCTGGACTTATCAAAAACTGACGACAGTGAAATCCGCTGTCCCGATCCCGACACGGCTGCCCGGATGACAGCAGAAGTAAAAAGAATAAAAAAAGAAGGCAACACCATCGGCGGAACCATCACCTGCGTAGTAAGAAACCTTCCTGCCGGAATAGGGGAACCCGTGTTCGGGAAATTACAGGCCGAACTGGCCAAAGCCATGATGAACATCAATGCCGCAAAAGGCTTCGAATACGGAAGCGGTTTCTGCGGTGCAAAAATGACCGGAGCCGAACACAACGATCTTTTCAATCCTGATTTCACCACCCAAACCAATCTTTCAGGCGGCATACAGGGGGGGATCTCCAACGGGATGGACGTGTATTTCCGGGTCGCATTCAAGCCGGTCGCCACCCTGTTGAGGCCCCAACCCAGCGTCGACAAAGAAGGAAAATCGGTAACGCTGGAAGGCAGGGGAAGGCACGATGCGTGTGTTGTTCCCCGGGCAGTACCCATAGTGGAAAATCTCGCAGCATTTGTCCTGGCAGATTTGATGCTGATCAACAAATTAAGAACCATCTGATAACATGTCTAGATAAGGATAAAGAATTAAAAACACAGTAATACAATGAAAGCATATTGGGAGAAATCCATCACCTTCGACGAATACATGAAGGTGGCCAAAGAAAGAGTAAGCCATCCAAGAAATGCGGCTGATGAAGAAATGAAGGAATACTACGACCTGGGGTTACAGCGGATGGAACGCACCCTGAAAACCTTCAGAAAGGAAGAGGAACAGCTGGAAATTCTGAAGAAGAAAGACTTTAAGGGAAAAATTCTTATCGTTACCGAACCTTGGTGCGGCGATGCGAGTGCTACGGTACCCGCAGTCAGCCAATTTTTTGAAGGCCATAATGAAGTCCGCATCTTCCTTCGCGATGAGGATACCTCCCTCATAGATCAGTTTCTCACCAACGGAACCCAGTCCATTCCTATCGTGATTCTTCTGAATGAAAATCATGAACTGATCGCCCACTGGGGACCGCGTCCGGCCTTTGGAACAGAGCTTCTGGCAAAATTCAAAGCTGATCCTGAAGCCTATCCCCGAGAAGAGTTTTACAATGACCTACAGGTCTATTACGCAAAAAACCGCGGCAAAGATGCCATCACAGAAATATTAGAATTAATGTAAACCCATGAAGTTCTTCAGAAAAAATATCATTTACCTCCTGCTGCTGGGTGTGCTGGCAGCCCTATTTTTAATTCCTGGTGCCAAAGATTTCCTGAAAGACCGCTTTTTCCCCGTCGCCTCCATTGAAGAAGCGGTTCATGTGGAAGACACTGCCTACGATATTGTGCTGAAAGGCATCAATGTTCCGGATGCCAATTTTAAAGATTTCAAAGGGAAGAAAACGGTATTCCTGAATTTCTGGGGAACCTGGTGCGCACCGTGCCGTGAAGAATGGCCCACCATTGAAGCCCTCTACGAATCCCGGAAAGACAAGATGGATTTCGTACTGATTGCCATGATGGATAAGGAAGAGGATGTCCGTAAATTTATAGAAGAAAAAGGGTATACCGCACCGGTGTATCTCGCGGAAAGCCCCATCAGCGGAAAAATTCTGCCTAAGGTATTCCCCACTACTTTTATTCTGGACAAAAACGGAAGAATACTGCTGAAAGAAACCTCCTCCAAAGACTGGAATACGGATGCAGTTTATCAGTTTATCGACAGGATCGCTCCATAAAACCTTGTATAAAGTACTTCAGCTTTTGGCAAGTAAATTGATAAAGTATGGACATTGAAATGACTCTAACAAAAAACATTTCCATACCAAACACAAAATGAAATATTCAAAAATAGAACTTGCAAAACAGGCCATCAAACACAAAGGCCTGATGAGGAAAATCCCCGACATTTACAGAATGATAAAGTACTGGAGAAAAGGAATCTATCCTGTGAACTCCATCGACATGATTCTGCCGATCCTCGGAATCCTCTATATCATCTCTCCTATCGACCTGCTGCCGGAAATTGCGGTGCCTGTTCTGGGAATAGCGGATGATTTGGCTGTACTTTCCTTAACTTTGCCTAAATTGCTGAAGGAAGTGGACAAGTTTCTCCTCTGGGAAGCAAAGCAAAAAGGCAATTTACAAAACATATCCGATGCCAAAATCATCGGGTAAGTGACCATAGAAGGTGACCCGGATGAGCATGTATCCGGGTTTTTTTTATCCTTTTTAAAATTTATTGGTTGAAGTAGAATACTTTATTTCTGCCTGAAATACACTTCGATGGGAACACCGGTAAAACCAAAATGTTTCCGAAGCTGATTTTCCGTATACCTTTTATAAGGCTCCTTCACATACTGCGGAAGATTGCAGAAAAACACAAACTGCGGCGAGGGAGTTCCAAGCTGAACGCAGTATTTAATCTTAATATATTTTCCTTTCAAAGCAGGCGGCGGATTATTTTCAAACACCGGAAGCATCACTTCATTCAGTTGAGAAGTCTTGATTTTCTTCTTGCGGTTTTCGAACACTTCCATCGCGGTATCGACGGCTTTCAGAATTCTCTGTTTCGTTAATGCAGAAACGAACAATACCGGAATATCCGTAAACTGCCCGATTTTATTTTTGATGAGTGCTTCAAAATCCCGCATCGTGTTGGTGTGCTTGTCTTCCACAAGATCCCATTTGTTCACCAGAATCACGATTCCTTTTCTGTTTTTCTGTGCAATGCCGAAAATGTTCATATCCTGGCTTTCCCAACCCTGAGTCGCATCCACCATAATAATGACCACATCGGAATTTTCAATAGCTCGTACGGAGCGCATCACGGAATAAAACTCAAGATTTTCGCTTACCTTGGCTTTCCTCCGCATTCCGGCAGTATCTACC
>JADKLW010000747.1_pt1 | contig 11241 bp, 8 predicted proteins | sample 8641881 | NCBI WGS metagenome assembly JADKLW01 (sample SAMN16272185, study PRJNA661076) | feces metagenome | isolation source: fecal sample from diarrhoea affected cattle B | host: Bos taurus | place: South Africa: Lokaleng Village, Mahikeng | collected 2019-09
ACCCGGGTCGCCGCCAGCGATCTGGCGGAGTTCGACGAGGTGATCCTGGCCACCGGCATTGTGCCGCGCGTGCCGGCAATCCCTGGTGTGGAGCATCCGAAGGTGATCGGCTATCTCGACGCCATCCTGCAGCGCAAGCCAGTGGGGCAGAAGGTCGCGGTCATCGGTGCCGGCGGTATCGGTTTCGATGTGTCCGAATTCATCTGTCATGCCGGCGCGAGCGCCAGTACCGATACCGGTCTGTTCTGGAAGGAGTGGGGTATCGATCCGCAGCTGCAGGCCCGCGGCGGCATCGCCGGGGTCCAGCCGCAGCCGCACCCGCCGGCACGGGAGGTCTATCTGCTGCAGCGCAAGGCCAGTAAGGTGGGCGCCGGGCTGGGCAAGACCACCGGCTGGATCCACCGCGCCGGCCTGGCCAGCAAGCAGGTGCGGATGCTCAATGGCGTCGACTATCTGCAGATCGACGACCAGGGCCTGCACATCCGCCGGGGTGACGAGGTCAGCGTGCTGCCGGTCGATACCATCATTCTCTGCGCCGGCCAGGAGCCGCTGCGGGAGTTGCAGGGGGGACTGGAGGCGATGGGCAAGCCGGTGCACCTGATCGGCGGGGCAGACGTGGCGAGCGAGCTTGATGCCAAGCGCGCCATAGACCAGGGCTCGCGGCTGGCGGCTGCCCTGTAACTGCCAAATACGTCACAGGGTAGTAATTCGTGATCCCGCCGGTAGGCCTGGGCTGATGCAATCGGTCGAAAAAAAGGGCAAAGTTGGCGGAATCACAATAATCCAGGGGACGGACCGATGAGCGCAGGCGAGACGGGCAGAACACAGCAACCGCTATTGACCGAGGCGGTGATGTTCTTTTCTGATCAGGGCATCTCGCGGGAAATGCTGTTCCCTGAGTTCGAAGCGCTGCTCGATGGCCTGGTCGCCGCGCCTGAATGCGCCGATGAGACCATCGAGGCAGTCTTCCTGCAGATCAATCACCGGCTGCATGTGCGCGCCGCGGTGTTCTTTACCCTTGATTTCGACATGGATGGCTACGTCAACCGACTGTGGAACATGCCGCTGCGCCAATTGGCGGAGAAGGCTGGGCGCGGGCCGGACATGGGCGGCGGCCCGATTCGCCTGGCCTGCCTCGGCTTCTGCACGGCCAGTGCCTATCTCCCCAGCATGTGGAAGCCGGGCCAGCGCGGCGGCAAGGCGGACCTGAGCCTGATCAAGCAGGCGGTCACCCGCAACGCCCTGGGGATCATCGGTGAGGATGAGGAGGCGCGGGCGGTGCTGGAATCCGACAAGCTGCAGATGGCCGCCGAGGATGCCTGGTACGGTGGCAACCCGGTGCCGGTAGGCGAGGCTGCGGCCACAGTGGCGGACCCGACAGCCGAGCTGGACGCACTGAAAGCGGCCCACGCCGGGGAGGTTGCCGAGTACCTGCGGCAGATCATGGAGCTGAACAGTCGCCTGAGCGTCCAGGAACAGATCCACCGGCAGCAATTGGCGGCGCTGCGCGAAGAGCACGCCGAACAGCTGGCGGTGGGGCAGGGCGAGTTGCTGGATATCAAGCAGGAGCTTGCCGAGCAGCAGCGGCTCAATGCGCTGATGCGCCGTGAACTGAGCCGATTGCAGAACCGCACCGCGGCCGATACCGGCTGATTTGCCAGAACCCGACAGGCTGCGGATAATTGAAGCACTCTCCGTGCTTCGAGGAGCCGCTGCGGCAGCGGGTAAACTCCTGAACACTTGCGCGGATTTTCTCAGCCAACATTAGCGAGTGGTTATGGAGCAATTCCGCAACATCGGCTTGATCGGGCGTCTGGGCAGTGGCCAGGTCGTGGATACCGTGCGACGGCTCAAGCGCTTCCTGCTGGACCGAGGCCATACCGTCATTCTGGAAGATGCCGTGGCAGATCTGCTACCCGGCCATCAGCAGCAGGTCTGTACCCGCAAGATGATGGGTGAAGTATGCGATCTGGTGATTGTGGTGGGTGGGGACGGCAGCCTGCTGGGCGCGGCGCGGGCGCTGTGTCGCTTCGACGTACCGGTGCTCGGCGTCAACCGCGGCGGTCTGGGCTTTCTGACCGACATTTCCCCTGACGAGCTGGAAGAGCGGGTCGGCGAAGTGCTCGACGGCAAGTACCTGGTCGAGTCGCGCTTCCTGCTGGACGCCTTCGTCCGCCGCGACGAGGAGCAGCTCGGCACCAGCGAGGCGCTCAACGATGTGGTGCTGCATCCGGGCAAGTCGGCCCGGATGATCGAATTCGAGCTGCATGTGGATGGCCAGTTCGTCTACAGCCAGAAGTCCGATGGCCTGATTGTCGCCACGCCGACCGGTTCCACCGCCTATTCCCTGTCCGCCGGCGGGCCGATCATGCATCCCAAGCTCGACGCCGTGGTGCTGGTACCGATGTTCCCCCATACCCTGTCGAGCCGGCCGATCGTGGTGGACGGTAACAGCGAGCTGCGGGTGCGCATTTCCAAGCAGAATGGTATCTATCCCCAGGTCAGCTGCGATGGGCAGGTGCATATTGCCTGCGCGCCGGGGGACACCCTGGTCATCCGTAAAAAGCCGCAGAAACTGCGCCTGATCCACCCGCTGGACCACAACTTTTACGCCATCTGCCGTAGCAAACTGGGCTGGAGCAGCCGCCTGACGGAGCGATGACTATGGCGGATCAGTGGCAGGGGTACGACATCATTGGTGACGTGCATGGCTGTGCCCGCACGCTGGAAGCCCTGCTGGAGCAGATGGGCTATGCGCGCATCGGCGGCGTGTGGCGGCATCGGCAGCGTCAGGCGCTGTTCCTGGGCGACATCATCGACCGCGGACCGCGCATCCGCGAGGCGCTGCACATGGTGCGGGACATGGTCGAGGCGGGCGCCGCCCGCTGCATCATGGGCAATCACGAGTTCAACGCCCTGGGCTGGGTGACCCCGGCCCCCGCCGGCAGCGGTCGCCAGTACGTGCGCGAGCACACCGATCGCAACCGCCGGCAGATCCAGGCCACCCTGGACCAGTTCGCCGCCCGGCAGGCCGAATGGGATGACTTCATCGACTGGTTCTGGACCCTGCCGCTGTATCTCGACATGGGCGATTTTCGCCTGGTGCATGCCTGCTGGGATGGGGGGCTGATCGAGTCCTTCCAGTCGCAGTATCCGGATGGCTGCCCGGATATCGAATTCGTCCAGGCCTCGGTGGAGCGGGACGGGTTCGCCGACCAGGTGTTCGATCGCCTGCTGCGTGGTACCGGCATGCCCTTGCCCCACGGGCTGACCATGACCGGCCGCGATGGCTTCACCCGGGCCATGTTCCGCACCAAGTTCTGGGAAGAGGAACCGGAAACCTACGGCGATATCGTCTTCCAGCCCGATGGCCTGCCGGAACACATCGCCATCCGGCCGCTGACCGACCGGCAGAAGTCCGAGCTGCTGGTCTACGGTGCTGATGAACCACCCCTGTTCGTCGGGCATTACTGGCAGGAGGGCGAGCCGCGGGCGATCCGGGGCAACCTGGCCTGCCTCGACTACAGCGCGGTCAAGTTCGGCAAGCTGGCGGCCTACCGCTGGAGCGGTGAGTCGCGGCTGCTGCGGGATCACTTCGTCTGGGTGAATGTACGATGAGCAAATGCCGGGCGCTGCAATGCGGGCTGGATGAAGACCTGACCAACCTGACCCGGTTCCTGCGTAGCCATGGGGTGCCCCACCGGATTACCGAGGAGCGCGGGCAGCAGGTGGTCTGGACCCGGGATGAAACCGCCGCCAACGTGGTGCGCGAATTGTACACCCAGGGCGTGCCCGAGCCGCTGGCCAGGCCGGGCCCGCGGCGCGCGCCGCCGCAGTTGGACTGGCGGCGCATGTTGCGCCTGATCCCGGTGACCATGCTGGTGTTGCTGGTGACGGCGCTGGTGGCGCTGGTCACCCGGCTGGGTACCGATGTGCAGGCCATCGCCCTGTTCACCTTCACGCCGGTGACGGCGAACGGCTATATCGCCGCGGCGCCGGATATGCAGCAGTGGTGGCGGCTGGTGGCGCCGATGCTGCTGCATTTCGGCTGGTTGCACCTGGCCTTCAATGCGCTCTGGTACTGGGAGCTGGGCCGGCGGATCGAGCTGCGCTCAGGCAGTATTTGGCTGCTGGGGCTGACCCTGCTGTTTGCGCTGGTCTCCAACACCGCCCAGTGGCTGTTCGGCGGGCCGGGCGTGTTTGGCGGACTGTCCGGCGTGCTCTACGGGCTGCTGGGCTATTGCTGGCTATACCAGATGCTGGCGCCGAACGTGCATTTCGATATGCCCCGGGGCGTAGTTGTCATGATGCTTGGCTGGCTGGTGCTCTGTCTGACCGGGCTGGTAACCATGCTCGGCTTTGGCGCCATCGCCAACGCGGCCCACGTCGGCGGGCTGGTCATCGGCTGCCTGTGCGGTGCAATCGCCGGGGGGCTGCAGCGCAGGGTACAATAGCCGGCTAATCCAGAATCATGCTGCGGAGAACCCATGAATACCTTTATCGATATGTTGCGCAATATCTCTCCCGAGGTGTACGAGAGCCTCAAGCAGGCCATCGAGCTGGGCAAGTGGTCCGACGGTCGCAAGCTGACCCAGGAGCAGAAGGAACTCTGCCTGCAGGCGATCATCGCCTGGGAGACGGACAACCTGCCGGAGGAGGAACGCACCGGCTATATCGGCCAGACCTGCAAGAACCAGGCAAAGGCCCCGACCAATCTGGATGAATCGCTGTTCGCGCCGGCCAAGGGCACCCTGCACTGATGTCGTTGGTCATTGGTGAAGGCAGCGTCCGCAAGCTGCTGGGCAACCTCGGTGAGCCGGTGGTCGATTACAGTCTGCCCCTGGGCGAACAGCAGGTGCCGCTCAATGCCCTGCTGGGGCGCACGGTACGCCTCCAGGCCCTGGGTGAGATCCATTGCATGCACTGCGGCAGGCGCACCAAGAAAAGCTACAGCCAGGGCTACTGCTACCCCTGCATGACCAAGCTCGCGCGCTGCGACGTGTGTATCGTCAGTCCCGAGCGCTGCCATTTCGAGCACAATACCTGCCGCGAGCCGGCCTGGGGCGAGCAGTTCTGCATGACCGACCATATTGTTTACCTGGCCAACTCCTCGGGCCTGAAGGTCGGTATTACCCGTGCCACCCAGATTCCTACCCGCTGGATCGACCAGGGTGCCAGCCAGGCGTTACCGATCCTGCGGGTTGCGACCCGGCAGCAGTCGGGGCTGGTGGAAGACCTGCTGCGTAGCCAGGTAGCGGACAAGACCAACTGGCGCGCCTTGCTGCGCGGTGAACCGGAACCTCTCGACCTGCCGGCCGAGCGTGACCGACTACTGGCCGGTGCCCGGGAAGGGCTCGAAGTGCTGCAGGCCCGCTTTGGCCTGCAGGCGATCCAGCCGCTGCCCGATGCCCAGGTGCAGGACATTCGTTACCCGGTGCTGGCATACAGCCCCAAGCCGCAATCGGCCAACCTGGACAAGGAGCCGGTGCTGGAAGGCACCTTGCTCGGCATCAAGGGTCAATATCTGTTGCTGGATACCGCTGTCATCAATATTCGCAAGTACACCGCCTACACTCTGGCTTTCAGTGCTTCCTGAGGAGTCCCCCATGCGTACAGAACAACCCCAGACCATTCGCCTCACGGATTACCGGAAGCCCGATTACCTGATCGATGAAACCCACCTGACCTTCGAGCTGTTCGAGGACCATGCGCTGGTCCACAGCCGCCTGGCCATGCGGCGCAATGCCGAGGCAGGGCAGGGCGGGTTGCCGCCGCTGGTGCTGCATGGCCAGGCGCTGACCCTGGTGAGCGTTGCCCTGGATGACCAGGCCCTGACCAGCGCCGATTGGCAGGTGGACGAACACAGCCTGACGCTGCAGCCGCTGGCCGCTGAATTCGAGCTGGCCATCACCACCCGTATCGAGCCCCAGAACAATACGGCCCTGGAGGGCCTGTACAAGTCCGGCGGCATGTTCTGTACCCAGTGCGAGGCTGAGGGCTTTCGCAAGATTACCTATTACCTGGACCGCCCCGATGTGATGAGCCGCTTCACCACCACGGTAATGGCGGAGCGGGGCGCGTATCCGGTGCTGTTGTCCAACGGCAACCTGATCGCCAGTGGCGAGCACGAGGGCGGCCGGCACTGGGCGACCTGGGAAGATCCCTTCCCCAAGCCGGCCTACCTGTTCGCCCTGGTCGCCGGGGACCTGTACCGCATCGACGACAGCTTCACCACCATGAGCGGGCGCAACGTTGAGCTGCGCATCTATGTGGAGCCGGAGAACCGTGAGCAGTGCGGGCACGCCATGGACAGCCTCAAGCGCTCCATGCGCTGGGACGAGGAGGTCTACGGCCGCGAGTACGATCTGGACATCTTCATGATCGTGGCGGTGAACGACTTCAACATGGGCGCCATGGAGAACAAGGGGCTGAACATCTTCAACTCCAGTTGTGTGCTGGCCCATCCGGACACTGCGACCGATATGGCCTTCCAGCGGGTGGAGGCGGTGGTCGCCCATGAGTACTTCCATAACTGGTCCGGCAACCGGGTGACCTGCCGCGACTGGTTCCAGCTGTCGCTGAAGGAGGGCTTCACGGTATTCCGTGATGCCGAGTTCAGTGCCGACATGAATTCGCGCACGGTCAAGCGCATCGAGGATGTCACCTTCCTGCGGGCCAACCAGTTCGCTGAAGATGCGGGCCCCATGGCGCACCCGGTACGGCCGGACTCCTACATGGAGATCTCCAACTTCTACACCCTGACCATCTACGAGAAGGGTGCGGAAGTGGTGCGTATGCTGCATACCCTGCTGTGCGCCGAGGGCTTCCGCAAGGGGACCGATCTGTACTTCGAGCGCCATGACGGCCAGGCGGTTACCTGCGACGACTTCATCGCTGCGCTGGAAGACGCCAACGGCGTGGACTTCACCCAGTTCAAGCGCTGGTACAGCCAGGCCGGCACCCCGGTGCTGCAGGTTGAGGGTCGCTATGATGCGGCGACCTCGACCTTCCAGTTGCTGTGCCGCCAGAGCTGCCCGCCCACCCCCGGCCAGGCGGAAAAACTGCCCTTCGTGATTCCCCTGCGCCTGGCGCTGCTGGATGGCGAAGGCCGGGAAATGCCCCTGCGGCTGGCGGGTGAGCAGCAAAGCCGCGGCACCGAGACCGTGCTGGCGGTGACCGAGGCCGAACAGCTGTTCGTGTTCGAGGACATCAGCGAGACGCCGATGCCGTCGTTGTTGCGCGGTTTTTCCGCCCCGGTGAAGCTGGTCTACCCTTATTCCCGGGATGACCGGGTGTTTCTCGCCAAGCACGATCCGGACGGTTTCAACCGCTGGGAAGCGGCCCAGTCCCTGGCCGTGGACGTGCTCCAGGGCCTGATCGAGATCCACCAGGCCGGCCGGCCGCTGCTGCTCGACCAGCGTCTGCTGGAGGTGCAGCGTACGGTGCTAGAAGACCTGAGCCTGGACCCGGCGATGGTGGCCGAGATTCTGCGCTTGCCGTCGGAGGCCTACCTGGTCGAACTGGCCGAGGTGGCTGATGTCGACGCCATTCACCATGTGCGGGACTGGGTGCGCAAAGAGTTGGCTACCGCCCTGGCCGAGCCGATGTGGGCGCGCTTCCGCCAACTGGCCGAACCCCGTGGCGCCTACAGTGCCGATGCGGAGTCCATGGCCCGGCGCAGCCTGCGCAACACGCTGCTGGGCTACCTGATGTTGACCGACTCGTCCGACGCCCTGTCGGCCTGTGTCCAGCAGTTTGTCGAGGCGGGTAACATGACCGATCGCCAGGCGGCGCTGGTGGCCTTGGTCAACTCCTCCCATGAGCAGCAGAAGCAGGCTGCCCTGGAGGAATTCGCCCAGCGCTGGAGCGCTTATCCGTTGGTCATGGACCAGTGGTTCAGCATCCAGGCGGCCAGCCCGCTGCCCGGTGGGCTGGAGCGGGTCGAGAAGTTGATGCAGCATCCTGCGTTCACTATCCGCAACCCGAACAAGGTGCGGGCATTGATCGGCGCTTTTGCCAATCAGAACCTGGCCAACTTCCACCGCGCCGACGGCGCCGGCTACCGGTTTGTTGCCGACCGCATCATCGAGCTGAACAAGCTCAACCCGCAGATCGCCTCGCGGATGCTGACGCCGCTGACCCGCTGGCGCAAGTTTGATGGGGCTCGCCAGGAATTGATGAAAGCGGAGCTGGCGCGGATCATGGCAACCGACGCACTATCACCGGATGTGTACGAGGTGGTCAGCAAGTCCCTGGCCTGAGCAAGGCGGCTCCGGGCGGCGCTTGCAGCTGTTCCGGAGTGGTTGCCTGGCCCCCGGTATTGATACAGAATGCGCCTTTGTCCGGTTCGGTAAGCGGAATTACAAAAGATTACCGATCCGGCGTTGGTGCCTTACCGGATTCGCTCTAATATGAATCACCCGACCATCCAGGGTGATCAATAACAACAAGGGGTTCCCATGCGTAATGTCCTGAAGGAACAGGTGTGCGCGGCGCTGTCGATGACGGCTATCCATATCGCTCCCGCGGAGTCGATCTCCTTTCTTGTCCTTGTTCGCCCTGCATTCTTGGGTCGGGCCCGTATCCGGTCTCGGCATGCAACTTTCAGTACGTGTCCGTATCGAGTCCTGACTGCCTGACGGGCTCCGCAGCGCTCACCTTTTTTGATCTGACCCAAAAACAATTACAACCAGGAGAGTCTGGATGTCCCAGAATGATCAGGAACAAGCTACCTTCATGGAGCGTCTGGTTTTCAACCACCGGTTGACGGTTGTGGTGCTGTTCGCGCTGGTTACCCTCTTTCTCGGCTATCAGGCGACCAAGGTCAGACCCGATACCAGCTTCGAGAAGATGATCCCCCTCGAACATCCCTATATCGTCAACATGATCGAGCATCAGGATGATCTGGCCAGCCTGGGTAACTCGATTCGTATCGCGGTGTCGATCAAGGACGGCGATATCTTCTCCAGCGAGTACATGGAAACCCTCAAGCGCGTCAACGACGAGGTGTTCTTTCTCCCGGGCGTGAACCGGGCGGGGTTGCGTTCGTTGTGGACGCCGAACGTGCGCTGGACCGAGGTGACCGAATACGGCTTCGACGGTGGTCCGGTCGCCAGCCGGCCGGCCTACGAAACCGAAGACGATCTCAACGAGCTGCGGATCAACGTGCTCAAGTCCGGTGAGATCGGCCGCCTGGTGGCGAACAACTTCAAGTCGACCATCATCGAAGTGCCGCTGCAGGAATACTATCCGAACCCGGAGAACCAGTCCGAGCTGCTGCGCCTGGATTACGGCCAGTTCTCCGACCTGCTGGAGGAGAAGATCCGCAGCGAGTTCCAGAACGAGAATCCGAATATCCAGATCCACATCGTCGGCTTCGCCAAGAAGGTCGGTGACCTGATTGATGGCCTGATGGCGGTCATGCTGTTCTTCGCGGTGGCGGTGGGTATCACTTTCTGCCTGCTGTACTGGTTCACCTGGTGTATCCGCAGCACCCTGTCGGTATTGGTGACCACCCTGATCGCGGTGGTCTGGCAGCTGGGGCTGATCCATCTGATCGGCTTCGGGCTGGATCCCTATTCGATGCTGGTGCCCTTCCTGATCTTCGCCATCGGTATCTCCCATGGCGTACAGAAGATCAACGGGATCGCGCTGCAGTCCAGCGGCGCCGACAACGCGCTGATGGCGGCGCGGCGTACCTTCCGCCAGCTGTTCCTGCCCGGCATGATTGCCATCCTGGCCGACGCGGTGGGCTTCATCGCGCTGCTGATCCTGGATATCGGCGTGATCCACGAGTTGGCAATCGGCGCGTCGGTGGGTGTGGCGGTGATCGTGTTCACCAACCTGATCATGCTGCCGGTGGCGATTTCCTACATGGGCATCAGCAAGCGGGCCATTGAACGCAGCAAGCGCGATGCGGTGCGCGAACATTCGTTCTGGCGGGCGCTGTCCAACGTTGCCCATCCCCGTCTGGCCCCGGTGATCGTGGTGCTGGGCCTGGTGGCCGGGGTGGGTAGCTTCCTGTACCAGAAGGCCAACCTGCAGATCGGTGACCTGGACCCCGGTGCGCCGGAGCTGCGCGCCGACTCACGCTACAACCTGGATAACGATTTCATCATCAGCAACTACTCCACCAGCTCCGACATCCTGGTGGTGATGGTCGAAACCGCGCCGGAAATGTGTTCGGCCTACCCGACCATGGAAGCTATCGACCAGCTGGAATGGCGCATGAACAACGTGCCCGGGGTGCAGTCGACGGTGTCGCTGGTGACCGTGGCCAAACAGGTGATCATGGGCAACAACGAGGGCAACCTGAAGTGGCAGAGCCTGTCGCGCAACCAGGACAACCTCAATACGGCCATCAGCCGCGCACCGGAGGGCATGTTCAACAGTGCCTGCTCGCTGGCGCCGGTGCTGGTCTATCTCAATGACCACAAGGCCGAGACCCTCGAACGCGCGACCGATGAGGTCAAGGCATTCGCTGAGGAATACGATACCGATACGCTGAAGTTCAAGCTGGCGGCGGGTAATGCCGGCATCGAGGCGGCGACCAACGAGATCATCGCCAGCTCCGAGCTGACCATCCTGGTACTGGTATACCTCTGGGTAGGCGCCATGTGCCTGTTCACCTTCCGCTCCATTCCCGCGACCATCTGCATCGTGCTGCCGTTGATCCTCACCTCGGTGCTGGGCAACGCGCTGATGGCATTCCTGGGGATCGGCATGAAGGTGGCCACATTGCCGGTCATTGCCCTGGGTGTGGGCATCGGCGTGGATTACGGCATCTATATCTACAGTCGCCTGGAAAGCTTCCTGAAAACCGGTATGCCGCTGCAGGAAGCCTACTACCAGACTCTGCGCTCGACCGGTAAGGCCGTACTGTTCACCGGCCTGTGCCTGGCCATCGGCGTGGCGACCTGGATCTTCTCGGCGATCAAATTCCAGGCGGACATGGGCCTGATGCTGACCTTCATGTTCATCGTCAACATGTTCGGCGCCATGCTGTTGTTGCCGGCCCTGGCGCGCTTTCTCATCAATCCCGAAAAGATCCGCAACAAGAAGGATTCCTTCCTGCAGCACTGAGGAATTCGAGGAAAGGCAGATCCTGGCTCATCTGCAGTGATGATGAGCCAGGATCATCATCAATTTCATGATTAACAAAAGATAACCAAGCCCGGTTGGCGCGCCTCGATAAAGCCCGATAATATCGGCAAGCATGCCAATTGGCAGAGTATCTATAAA
>JADKLW010000748.1_pt1 | contig 11194 bp, 10 predicted proteins | sample 8641881 | NCBI WGS metagenome assembly JADKLW01 (sample SAMN16272185, study PRJNA661076) | feces metagenome | isolation source: fecal sample from diarrhoea affected cattle B | host: Bos taurus | place: South Africa: Lokaleng Village, Mahikeng | collected 2019-09
TCAGGGCTCGGTGTGCAAGCGGGTTCGGGTCAGCATCCGCACCGGCATGTTCAACCCGGACGAACCCAAATTCGCCAAGGGCATGCTGTGCGAGCTGCCCTACCCCACCGACGACACCCGGCTGATCACCCAGGCCGCACTCACCGGCCTCGACGAGTTGTATCGCCCAGGTTTTGCGTTTTCGAAAGCCGAGGTGCTGCTGATGGAGCTCTGCGGGCGAGGCGAATTCACAGACGATCTATTCGCACCCATTCAGCCGGCGCACTCGCAGCGCGTCATGGCCGTGCTGGATTCGATCAATGCAAAGTGGGGGCGCGGTACGCTGCGGCCCGGCGTGGTGCCGGCGACGCCCGCCTGGAGCATGCGTCGCGACCTGATGAGCCAGAGCTTCACGACGCGGGTGGATCAACTATGGAAGGTTTCCGCGCGGTAACCGCCGCAGCTATACCGCTTCTCCTGGAAGGGAAAAGGCCTTGAGCAGCAGAAGCGCGGCCAAGAGATACTCCCAGTGGCGCACCGGCCCGCTTGCAGTCCGTCACCATTCGAGCAGGCCAAATCCCTACCAGGAGCAGTGGCGAGTCCGGCCTATCACCGCATTCTTCAGCTGACGGCTATAGACAGCCGTTGTTGCTCGAACGTGATCCGGTTCATCAGGCAGTATTCGACCGGGTAGCCCTGTTGGTGCTTGTCACGCAACAAGTTGCTTCCCACGAAATAACACGTGCTCACATAAAACCTCAGACCGCCCGAGGGGTACTTGTCGCTCAGCAGGTGCGCTGTCTCCCCCTGGATCGAAAACCCTTTGATGTCCGACCACCTGAAGCTGACGCCGCCGCACTCCAACCCCGCGTCCGTGACCGTCAGGATTTCCTGCGTCTGCGTCCCACCAACCGGCTGAGCGAAAAACCGACCGTTGCGAAGAATCGGCGGAAAATACTCACCGGGAAAAACTTCTTTGAACACCAAATCATCGTCCTCGCTTGCCGAGCACGCAGGTCAGGCCTGTGAGCACGTATTGATAATACCTGCACCGCTAACGCCGCTGTGCAAAAAGCTCGTCCACCATGGTGGCGCCCGAAGCCTATCCATGATGCCGCTGGTTCCAGCACAGTGCGAGCTGCAACCGGGCACATCGAGTTGGGTTTCCATAAAGTCGGGAGATGCTGAAGGCACCTACATTCAAGGAGCCCATCATGAAGCTGATCCAAAACATCGCCCAACTGCTGACCCTCTTCTGCAAGCCCGCCAGCACGGCGTACACCACCATCATTTATCCCAGCCAGGGAAAGGCGGTCGTGGTACATGACGGCCTCGGCATTCGCCATGAGCGCCCTTGGTATCAGGTCCCCTGGCTGGACGAGGACACGAGTGAGACCTTCGATAGTCTGCTGCACGCTCACACCGACTGGGCTGACTCATTCGATCCGGTTCAGCCGATCCAGACCGAGGAAATTTCCTCGATTTTCTCCGCCCCCTTCGAGCCAATGGAAACCTGCTGGGTCAATCCGGCCAACGGCATGCCCATGCTCGACAACTGTTTCGATGCCATGGGGAACGCGTTCGGCACGGACATGCTGAGCGATAGCCTGTCGTTTGATCACGGCATAAGCAGTTTCGAAAGCAGCTTTTTGTCGTTCGGTTTCGACTGAGCGCAGACGCCACAGCCCCGGAGGAAATTGATCATGTCGCCACTCTCGCTGCTCGTCAGCTTCATCCTTGTCTTCGCCATAGGCATCTCCTGGCTGGCCTTGGTGGTAGACGCCCGCATGGCGCGGGGCCGGTTGATTCGGCAGATCCCCTTACCGCTGGACCACCATCGCCGATCACCGCGCGGGCTCCGGCCAGTGATGGCAATGACAGGCAGTTTGCTCGTGCTGCTTGCCGGTATCGGGGCAGCCATCCTCGGCCGACTCGCCACCATGCAGCCGGCTGAAGCAGCGGCGGTATTCATCGCTTATCCGCTGTTGAAAAACATCTGGGGTCAGATCATGGGCGCCGGCCCCATCGTCTGCGTCGTATTGGCCGTACCGGGAACGTACTGCATCCGCGTCGGCCTTGGCAGCAACAACGGTTGATGCCACCGTTGCCGTGTGGCCGCCACTGCGGCAACGGGATCGTGCTTTAGCGAACTCTGGTAGTCGGGCAGCACCATCGCGTTGCCATCGGACATCCACTACGGCAACGGACCAATAGGAAAAGCCATGGATACAACGACTTACACGATCCTCTTTTTCATCGGCCTGACGCTGGCGGTAATTGCGGTTACCACGGTGATTGGCCTGATAGTGGCGCAGAGTGCGGACGGCAAGAGTGCAATGAGGCGTTCTGATGAAGCGCCTGCCCACGGCGGGCGCTCTGCCCAGGACGATGATCCGAATTGACCTTGAGGCGCAGCGGCCTGCCTTGCTGCCGACTGCTTCCTCTTGGCGCATCCCACGTGGAAATGTTCCAGAGTTTCACGGCGGGTTAGCTTCGAAGGTGCACACGGAAGCCGCCCTCGAACGCATTGAGTACCGCTTCTCCTGGAAGGGAAAGGGCCTGACGAACGACGACGGACTTCCGGAAGCACTCGAAAACGGCTCTCAGATTGGTACAACGATTTTGAAAATCAGCTGCCGGCACTTGGTGCCTTATCGCTCGCAGGCACGCGCTCCCCGGCTTGCTTGCCGGTGTAGATGCACACCGCTGAGTTGTAACCGTTGTAGGCAACCGCGTGATTGAAGTCGCAGAAGTAGGCCGGATGCTTGGTGGCAATGGTATCGCCTGCCTTGCAATGCTGACCGATGAACTCAACCAGCGAGTCATTGTTCTGGCCGAGACAGGCATTGCCGGTAAGGCTTACACCCTTGGATGAGGTAACGCCGCTGAAGGCTACCAGCGCGCCTACCGCGACGACGGCTACCAGAATTGCTTTTTGCATCGTGTGCTCCCACAACTGTTCCCTGCCAGGGGAAAGTCCCTGGCTGCGAACCATGGGATCACAGACTGGAGAGAACCCAAACCAGGTGCCGCAGCATCAAGCCTACCGATTCTTGGCACCCAGGTTTTCCAGCCCGACACGCAGCGCTGAGGGCACACCACACATAGCCCAGCGACAACCCTATATTTCACATCCTGAATGATCAGAAGGGTAAATTATTCACACAATAAATTATTCAAAACGAAATAATTCAGCATAATTTGGTGGTCGCCGCGACCAAAGGCCGCCACTCGCGAATGGCAATCAGGACCTGGAGGTTGGTTATGCACTGCCGTCATACTGCTGTTGCAGGTAATTGGGCTCAGAGGTGGGGAAAGCTGTAGATACCCATTGCCATGGAGAGGTGCTGGCCTTGGCGAGTGCCCTGACGTTAAAGCGGGCAATACAGGCAGTAGGGATTTCGTGTAGTCATCACATACTTTCCGTGATGGCATCCTCACCCCATCAAGAATTTCACATTAATATTGGAAAGTAGCCCCAATGCTCACGAGGGAATTATTTTATAGGTAAGTGAGCACTTAGACTGAAAATCAATGCTTAGACATATGACAGCCGCCAAACAATAACTAGCCATCCATAATCCCAGACTACCGAGAACCACATGCGCCACGCTACAGCAACTTGCCATAACTGCAAAATGGAAATGATACCCCGTACTCAATATCGATACGGACAGCCTTCAGGGAATCACTGCCCCTTTTGCTTAGCCAAAACTGGCACGGCCTAAACCGAACACTTGGAGAACAAGCATTCGCTTTACTAGGCCTAGGACTCGGAATTATCCTGAGCGTTCTAACTGGCCTACTACTCATGAAACTTATAACAATGGCGGGCCTAAAAGCATTATTCCCCTGGCCACATTTCATCGCATTAGGGCTGGCAGTATGGGCAGGATACAAGTTTTATTTCTGGTTTATTGATTACGAATTCAAACGACCAAAGAACCAAAACTGAACCGCCCCGCAGTTCCGGTGGCTCTTGAGTGCGAGTCACATCGCCTGGGCAGACTCGGCAAGACGTCGATAGTAGATCGCATCGGCTTACGCCGGCGGTATGTTCCCGATGGGCTCCAGCAACCGTCGGTGGTTGAACCGGCCCGCCCACTCCAGCGTTACCAGATCCACTGCCTCGCGGCTTTGCCATGACCGCCGGTGGATCACCTCGGCTTTGTACAGCCGAGGCCGGGGCCGTCAAAACATAACACCCCCAGAAAGCCCCGCAAACGGCCCAGGGAGCACGGAAATCTTAAACCGCCACCCCAGCAGGGGCGGACAACTTTCGTCGCACCCAGAGCCTCCAGCGAGCTCAGCGTGCCGGTATACTGCCAATCTCACGCTCACCCCTACGCCAGCCCCGTAACCATCCCTCGACCTGTGGGATCGCTCTCATCCGCTACGCGACACAGATTCCCGCCTCAACCCTCAAAATCTCATCTCGTAATATATCTATAAGGAATCAACCCCCTTTTTTTTGAGTTCTTTAGAACTTCTAACCTTCCGCGAAGTGAGGGTGGAAAGTCGCTGGAACCCGCATGGTTGCTGGGTTTGCGTTCTTTCCACCTTCCGCGAAGTGGCAAGAATTTCCACCTAACCCCGTTTCTCTTTCCACCGAACTCTTTCCACGGTGGAAAGTGAGGGTGGAAAGTCGCTGGAACCCGCATGGTTGCTGGGTTTGCGCTGTTTCCACCTTCCGCGAAGTGGCAAGAATTTCCACCTAACCCCGTTTCTCTTTCCACCGAACTCTTTCCACGGTGGAAAGTGAGGGTGGAAAGTGGCTGTAGCCCGCGTAAATGCTGACTTCTAGCGTTTCTACTTACGTGAAAAGTGGCAATCTCTTTCCACTCTCAGAAGTGACGCTGGAAAGTGGCGCTTTCCACGGCGGAAGGTGAACGTGGAAACGATTGGCGTCTTCGGTGCGGGCCGTAAGATTTTGGCTGATGTCGAAGCTGAGAGACATGAGCAGCGGGGCTCGCTGCTCATGCAACGGCCCTTTGCATCTAGCCTCGCAACTGCACCACATTGACAGCTTTCGGCTGATCACCACCTGCAAGCCCGTCTAGAAAGTACGCCCACCGGTCTAGATCCTGCCGTTTTTCGCTCAAATATGAATAGCGGTCGTAGTGTTTCGCCTGTACGCCATTCCGGCCATGCGACAGCAGCCAAGCTCGGCGCTCTTGTGTGACGCCCATCGCAGCGAGTTGCGTTTCAACAGTCGCGCGCAAGTTTCGCCATGTGAACCGACGTGACTTACCCTCGGCGGCGAGGCGGGCTCCAAGCTCAGTGAAAATATTAAGCGCTGTACTTGGGCTCATGTTGGCGCTGCCCTTTAACGAGAAAGGACCGGGCGCTTTACCCTGAGCCTCAAGTTCCAACAAAGGGGCCATGATTTCGCTGAGCCTGGGGGTCATCGGCAACAGATGTTCGCGCTCCGGAGTATCATGCCCGCCCTTTCGATCAATAAGCCGCATTACTGGGCCATACTCGCCATCGTCGAAGAGATCAGCCCAAGTTACGCGGCAAAGCATCTCGACTCGCTGGCCAGCTAAGTACAACATCGCTTTGCCTATTGCCTGATGGCGCCCCGGCATTTCATCTAGAGTCAGCACGACTGCACGTAGCTCATCCTTCGTTAGAACCCAAGTGTTCGCTCGGTTCGCCCCCTGGATAACCGGCACATCTCGCGCCGGATTAAGAGTCAGTCCGTATAGCGTATTGCCTACACGCAGCGGATTTAAATCGTTTTCCAGTCCGAACGAAAAGGCCGCCTGTAAATATGCTCGCAATTTATCAGCTTGTCGTTTTTTGCCAATAGTGGCGTTCGCTTTAGTAAGGCGAGTACCGCGGCCTTTGGAGGCAACAGGCCGCTGCAGGCAATGGCGCACAATCTCGGCAATATCTGGCGGTGTTATATCCTTTGCTCGTCTTACACACAGCGCAGGAAACGGTGTAATTACATTGAGTTTAAGCGCCCCCCGCACTTCTTTAAAGCTGGAGCGACCCATACGCTCCATGTTGTCGACATAATCGCTCAGCAGTTGCCCGAAGGTTCCTTGCCGCGCTTCCTCAGCCGCCGCCAGCTCTTTTTCCAACGAAGTTCGCCGCTGGTGTTCGTCATACGCTTCGAGGGTGCTGAACTGGCGCAGCTCTGCCGCTACGCTGACCGCCTCTCTTCTCCAGTACGCCAATCCACAACGCTGCCCATATTCGTTGAGTTCATCGTATGCACCGAGCTTGCGGCGCTGCTGCTTGCCATCGCGCCGCAGTAGCAGATAGACCTCTATGACACCGGAAGTACGACGCTCCAACAGCATCGAACCCGCACCGCGCCCAAGATTTTCCGAGAATGTACGTCTTGGAACAGCTGGCGCGCCCCTTTCGTCGCCGTCTTTCAGCAACCCGGTTCTAGCCCAGCTCCTCGCCTGAGTGTCCGTGAGTGTCTGTGCCATTTTAGAGTCCAAGGACAATAGGATTTGCTCAACACAATGCTCAACACTAGCGCGAAAATCAATGGCTTTTCACAAGGCTTCATGAAACGTCAAATCCTATTTAACTATTTGATATACATTGATTTATTCTTTCATAGCTGTTCATGAGGTTTCACATAATCGTGACTCATAATCCTTTGGTCCACGGTTCGAGTCCGTGTGGGCCCACCATATGAAACAAAGAGTTAGGCCAGCCAGCGCGCTGGCCTTTTTCTTTTCTGGCTTCGAAAAAATATTTTTGGTCACCGTATTGGTCACCACTTCAAAAAGCTTGGCGCCCTCCCTCTGCCAACAGCCTTCAGAGGGACATGCCCAGTACAGGGAAAGCTCGCCCACCTTCGCTCATGAGCCGCACCGCATTGAGAGGTGGACTGAGCAGCCAGCAAGCCGCCACGCACTTTCGTGGCTTGGATACCGCCATCGAAAAAGCCGGCTTCTCAGGGCCGCGCAAACCAGAGCCAAGCCGAGAGGTGATTGGCCGCTCTGAGTTGCTGGCAAAAAAGCGCTGAACTTATAGCGCAGGGCCAACGGCTGTAGATCACTCCTCCCAGCAACCGTGCGCTGCGACACCACAATGAGCCGATTAGCCAGGCTATTCGGCTCACGAAACGAGCCGAATACAGCCGTTAAATATCATCGTGCCACCACGCCAGATTTCGGTACTATCCGGTTAACTACGGATTACCGAAGGTCAGGAAATGGACTTCACCCCGATCATCGCCCAAGTCTGGGGCATGCTGGCTTGGTTTATCCCAGGCGTATTGCTGATCGGCCTGCTCAAGTCCCCATGGGCAAAGGGTCATATTGGCGAAATCCTGGTGCGGCTGTTCGCCCATTGGCAGCTGGACAAGCAGACCTACCGCCGCCTGCACAACGTCACCCTGAACACGCCGGACGGCACCACGCAGATCGACCACGTATTCCTCTCGCCCTACGGCATCTTCGTGCTGGAAACGAAGAACATGAGCGGCTGGATCTTCGGCAGCGAGAAGCAGGCGCAGTGGACGCAGAAGCTCTACAAGCGCACGTTCAAATTTCAGAACCCGCTGCGGCAGAACTACAAGCACCTCAAAGCCCTGGAAGCCACCCTTGGCGTTGATCCCGCGCACCTGCACTCGGTGATCACCTTTGTCGGCGGCAGCACCTTCAAAACCGAGGTGCCGGCCAACGTGACCCAGGGCGTTGGCTTTATCCGCTATATCAAGTCATTCCAGCAGCCGCTATTCAGCGAGGCTGAAGTTGACGCCATGCTGCAAGCCCTGCAAACCGGCCGTCGCGCACCCACACTCGCCACCCACCGCGAGCATGTGCAAAACCTTAAGCGCCGTAGCGATCCAACAGCCGAGCGGCAATGTCCGAAATGCGGCAGTGCCCTGCTGATCCGCACAGTGAAATCCGGCCCTAAGGCGGGACAGCAATTCTGGGGCTGCTCGACTTTCCCCAAATGCCGAACCATGCAGAATTTTTAAGACACAGGGAGGGCAGAAATAGTGGTCTAGCCCCTATGACGAGTTCTGGGAGAGATATGAGCGATCAATACACCTACGCAAGATTTTGGCGCTGCGCACTACAGGTCAATCCTGTCGGATACAACGGCACCTATCGAGGAGCCGATCACGGCTTGGATGAGGCAGGATATAACCAAGCCCTACTCCAAAAGTGCCTTGAACTGGACATCACAGTGGTCGGTTTAGCCGATCACGGCAGCGTGGCCAGCGTCGATGCTTTACGTCAGGTGCTTCAGCCGCATGGGATTGTGGTTTTCCCCGGTTTTGAAATTGCTTCGAACGACAAAACACATTATGTCTGCCTATTTTCTGAGGACACTACGGTACAGCAGCTTGATCGCTATCTTGGCCATCTCAAGCTGCTTGATCCAACAGATGGCGTCCGGCCTTCCCGCCTAAGTTCGGAAGACCTGATAGAGGAGATCGCTCAGCTCGGTGGCTTTATCTATGCCGCACATTGCACGCAGGACAGCGGCCTGCTGAAAAACCGACTAAACCATGTGTGGAAGCTCCCCAAATTGCGCGCGGCCCAGATTCCGGGGGCGATAGAAGACTTGGCAGGTGTGGAAGACGACTTCTATCGCAAGGTGCTGTTGAACAAGAACGCCGCTTACCGGCGCGAACGAACGGTGGCGACCATCAATGCCAAAGATGTTGCCAAACCAGAGGACTTGGAGCAGCCGGGTGCCACTTGTTTCATCAAAATGACGCGCCCCAACTTCGCTGCGTTCAAGGTCGCCTTCCTTGATCCAGGATCACGAATCCGCCTCAACTCGCAGCAGGCCCAAAGCCCGATTGGCAAGGTGGTGCGCATGTCAGTAGCGGGTGGCTACCTTGATGGCGTCCGGGTGGACTTCTCCGACCATCTGAATACTGTCATCGGCGGGCGTGGGACGGGTAAATCAACTTTGCTCGAATGTCTGCGCTACGCCTTGGACTGTCCGCCAAAAGGAAAACAGGCTCAGAAGCTCCACCAAGAAATCATCAGAGAGAACCTTGGTCGCTCGGCTGGACGAGTTGAACTCACGGTGGTGTCGTCGGCCCAAAACGGCAAGCAGTACACCATCTCTCGCCGCCATGGCGAGCCACCGATAGTGCGTGACTTGGACGGCAATGTCTCCGCCCTACTCCCGTGTGATTTACTGCCAGGCATCGACATCTACGGGCAGAACGAGATTTACGAACTAGCCCAAGATGAAGCCAGCCGGGTGCAGTTGCTGGATCGCTTCCTTCCTCAAGATGGGGACTACGAAGCAAAGAGCACTGATGTGCATAGGCGCTTGAAGGAGAACCAGCAGAAGCTCACAAAATCCTTGTCCGACCTCGATGACTTGAAGGTCCAAGTAGATCGTTTGCCCAAGCTGGAAGAGCAACTATTAGGGTTTGAAGAGCTGGGGATCAAGGAAAAACTGGCCAAGGCCTCATTGCTTGCGCGAGAGCGTGAGATTGCCAAGAGTGCTACCGAGGGCGTGCAGAGTTTTAGAGACGCGCTGTCAGGCCTGACTGACAGCTTGCCAGACCTTGCCTTCATTGACGATGAAGCCCTTGATGAGCTGCCAGATACTGCCCAGTTGATTGCCATGCGCATGACGCTTGAAGCACTCAAACAAGGCTTTTCTGGCCATTTGGCTGCCATGCAGACATTGCTGGATGAAGGAGCTAGACAGTTCGCCTCGCAACATGGGGCGTGGCAACAAGCCATTCAAGGACACGAGGCCGAGTTGGAAAAAGCTCTTCGTACTCTGCCTGCAACGGCCGGAAAGAGCGGGCAGGAGGTAGGTGCAGCCTATCAGCGGCTTATGGGGGATATCGAGCGCATCAAGCCCATGAAAACACGGCTGTCCACGCATGAGACGCAGCGCGATATCTTGAAACAGGAGCGACGTAACCTACTGGCCGAATTGTCTGATTTAAGGGGGCAGCGCATCCAGGCGTTGCAAAAGGCAGCGAAGAAATTGAACAGGCGCCTTGAGGGCAAGCTCAAGGTGGAGGTCGTTCCGGAGGCCGACCGCACTCCGCTGATAACCTTCCTGATGGGCTGCAAGCTGGAAGGGGTTGGTGAAAAGCGGCTGGCCTGGATCGAGGAAGCCTCGACCATCACCTCGTTGTCGTTGGCCCAGTCGATCCAGAGCGGCTCGGCTGATGTGCAATTGGATTGGGGGGTCACGCAGATGGTGGCTGATGCCCTGACTAAGCTCCAGCCATCGCAGATCATGGAGCTGGAGGCACTGGAGCTGGAGCACCGCGTGGACATTTACCTGAACGTTGCGCACGGTCAAGCCGAGCCGGTACTTCGTCCACTCAACAAGCTTTCGACAGGCCAGCAATGCACGGCAATCTTGCACATGCTGTTATTGGAGAACGTCGATCCGCTTCTCATGGATCAGCCAGAGGACAACTTGGACAACGCCTTCATCGCGGATCGGATCGTGACCGAGCTGAGGGAAGCAAAAACCAGTCGACAATTCCTGTTCGCAACGCATAACGCGAACATCCCCGTATTTGGTGATGCGGAGTGGATTGGCGTTTTTTCGGCTGCTGAGAACCAAGGATGTCTTGGCTTGGACGCACAAGGATCAATTGACGTGCCAGTGATCCGAGATCAGGTGGCCAGCATCCTAGAAGGTGGCCGGGATGCCTTCATCCAGCGCAAGGAGAAGTACGAGTTCTAAAGCGCCGGATCAGATAAGCACTAGTAAATAGCTCAACAGGCAAAATCTGCCCGCTTCAAGGTGCGAAAACGGTACGCTGGCGGTACAGCGCCCCGCTTCTGTTACTTTCGCTCAATTACGCTTAACCCGCTCTACTACGCTACTTTCAGCTCACTGTACCTGCGCTAATCTACGCACGATTTCACTGGGTTTGCAGCGTTTCTAGGCAACTCATAATCCTTTGGTCCACGGTTCGAGTCCGTGTGGGCCTACCACCTTCAAAGCCTCGCACTGCGCGGCTTTTGTCGTTTTTGCCGGGTGCTGAATGGCGCATGCGTTACCCGGATAGCGACCACCACGGCGCACCAAGCCACAGCGAGAAATGCTTTCCTGCTTCGCTAATAACCAAATCGCATATAAACATCATTAAAGGTTTCTGGACTCTCTAAGTCACGCCCTCTATCGTGCGCGGCGGGTCGCTTGTGCGGCTCGTTGTTGTCGCACGCCTAAGGAAACCCATGCTCCCTGAATCGCTGCAGCTTTATTTCGTCTGCGCCTTGCTGGTCTGGGT
>JADKLW010000749.1_pt1 | contig 11184 bp, 13 predicted proteins | sample 8641881 | NCBI WGS metagenome assembly JADKLW01 (sample SAMN16272185, study PRJNA661076) | feces metagenome | isolation source: fecal sample from diarrhoea affected cattle B | host: Bos taurus | place: South Africa: Lokaleng Village, Mahikeng | collected 2019-09
GAGACGGCGCTTGACTTGAATGTTCCGGCACCGGTCATCACTTTGTCGCTCATGATGCGCTATCGCTCATTGGAAGAGGATACCTTTGCAGGGAAAGTCGTGGCAGCACAGCGCAATGAATTCGGCGGCCATGCAGTAGAGAAAAAATAATACCGGTTTAATCAGCAATTAGTCATTGCCAAAAATAGTTTGCGCAGACATACGCTGGCGCATCCGGGGGATGAACGCCAGCCAGGCTAAAAGCGAAGGAAAAAATTTCTGATTCAGCTGAATAGGCTGGAGCTACATAATAAGGGGGAGAAGATTTGTCAGGTTCAATGTTGATCATGGTCGCACTTGCAGGTATATTCTTATTATTATTTTTGGTTATCCGAACTAAATTGCATGCCTTTGTGGCTTTGCTGCTGGTCAGTTTGCTGGTGGGGATAGCCGCTGGCATGCCGCTTGGCGAAGTGATTAATTCCATCCAAAACGGCATGGGCGGCACACTCGGCTTTGTTGCGGTAGTGGTCGGCCTGGGTGCCATGTTCGGTAAAATGCTGGAAGTGTCGGGTGGTGCGGAGCGTTTAGCTGCTACGATGATCAGCAAATTCGGTGAAGACAAAGCGCAATGGGCGTTGGGCGTCACCGGCTTTATCGTGGCGATTCCAGTATTTTTCGATGTCGGTTTCATTATTTTGGTGCCGATCGTTTATGGTTTGGCAAGAAAAACGGGCAAGTCGCTGTTGCATTACGGGATTCCGCTGTTGGCAGGATTGGCCGTTACACACAGTTTTATTCCGCCGACTCCGGGACCGATTGCGGTTGCGGAACTGGTCGGGGCAGAACTTGGATGGGTCATTCTGTTTGGGGTGCTTGCGGGGATTCCGGCGATGATTTTAGCTGGACCGGTATTCGGGCGTTTCATCGGCAAAAAGATTCATATTGTGATTCCGGATTACATGGAGTTGGAAGAAAAAGAATACGATAAAGAGTTGCCGAGCTTTGGCATGATCACGTCGTTGATCTTGATTCCTCTGGTTCTCATCCTATTGAATACTTTATCCGGTGTTTTGCTGGATGAAGGGAATATGGTGCGTGAAATCCTGACATTCCTCGGGCATCCTTTCGTGGCATTGACGATTGCGACGATGTTGACGTTCTATTTGCTCGGAACAAAGCGCGGCTATTCGCGTCAGGAAGTGCAGGATATCGCGACCAAAGCGCTTGAACCTGCCGGAATCATCATCCTGGTAACAGGCGCAGGCGGTGTTTTCAAGCAAGTGCTGATCGACTCTGGAGTCGGCGATGTGTTGGGTGAGATGATGGGGGATTCGGCTTTGCCGCCAATCGTTCTGGCATTTTTGATTGCCACAGCTGTTCGTGTAGCGCAAGGTTCCGCAACGGTTGCCATGGTGACTGCGGCCGGTTTGATCACACCGCTTCTTGAAATGGTCGGAATGACCGGACCGGCGTTGGGCTTGATCGTTATTGCCATTGCTTCAGGCGCAACGGTCTTATCCCACGTCAATGACTCAGGCTTCTGGCTCGTTAACCGTTACTTCGGCATGGACGTCAAGGATACCTTGAAATCCTGGACCGTCATGGAAACCATTATCGGTCTCACCGGGTTCGTGGTAGTGTTAATCATAAGCTTTTTTATCTAAATTAAACCTGAAGAGAAAAAGGAAAGATTCCTTTTTCTTTTTCTGCTATATAGAGGAGGGCTCTTATGCCTGAACAGTCATATTATTTGGGAGTAGACATCGGTACCACTTCCACAAAAGCCGTTTTGTTCAATAAAGCGGGCGCAGTATTAGAAGCCGACACCGTTTTTTATGCACTGGAAACGCCAAGTCCACTGATTGCGGAACAAGATCCGGAAGAAATTTTTCGTGCAGTATTGACCGCTGTGCGCAAAACCATCCGCCAAAGCGGCATTGACGTGCAGCAGCTGAAGTTGGTGTCATTCAGTTCAGCGATGCACAGCCTGATTGCGGTGGACGCGGCAGGGAATCTGCTGACACAAAGCATCACCTGGGCCGATACAAGAAGCTCGAAGCATGCCAAGCACATAAAAGAACAGCTGAACGGCCATGAAATCTACTTGCGCACGGGGACACCGATCCATGCGATGTCGCCGCTCTCAAAGTTGGTCTGGCTGAAAGAGGACAAGCCGGAAGTATATGCGCAGGCAGCGAAATTCATTGGCATCAAGGAATTTGTATTCCACCACTTATTCGGCGAATACGTCATCGACCATTCCATTGCTTCTGCAACCGGGCTCTTCAACCTCCAAGAACTGGATTGGGACGAAGAAGCGTTGGCGGTCGCTGGTGTTGCGCCTGCACAATTATCGCGGCCGGTTCCGACAACACACCAATTGAGAGGACTCGCTCCGGAACATGCCTTGTTTATGGGAATTCCGGAAGAGATTCCGTTTATCATCGGCGCAAGCGATGGCGTCTTGGCGAACCTTGGCGTTGATGCCATTGAACCAGGTGTACTGGCCGTCACAATCGGCACGAGCGGCGCTATCCGCACCGTGACTTCGGAACCGAAAACGGATCCGAAAGGGCGGACTTTCTGCTATGCATTGACTGAAAACCACTGGGTGGTCGGCGGGCCTGTCAACAATGGCGGCATCGTCCTGCGCTGGCTGCGGGATGAGTTCGCTTCATCCGAAGTGGAAACGGCGAAACGCCTCGGCATCGATTCCTATGACGTGCTGACGAAAATTGCCGAGGGCGTCAATCCTGGAGCAGACGGCTTGTTGTTCCATCCGTATTTGACTGGGGAACGGGCGCCATTATGGGACTCGAATGCCCGCGGATCGTTTTTCGGGCTCAGCATCCATCACAAAAAACAGCATATGATCCGTTCTGTGCTGGAAGGCATTGTCTTTAACTTGTATACAGTGCTGCTGGCTGTCGAAGAACTTACCGGGGAACCGGTGCGCATCCAGGCATCAGGCGGCTTTGCCCGTTCGGAAATGTGGCGCCAATTGCTTGCCGACGTGTTCGGCAAGCCGGTGGTCATTCCGGAGAGCTTCGAGAGCTCCTGCCTCGGCGCTGTTGTTCTCGGCATGTACGCCACAGGGGAAATCGAGGATTTCAGCATCGTTTCCGAAATGATCGGTCAGACGCATACGCATGAGCCGGATGAAGCGGCGGCGAGTGTCTATCGGGAACTGTTGCCGATTTATATCCGTTTATCGCGCCTGCTGACAGAAGAATACGAAAGCATTTCAGACTTCCAGCGGAAGCATTTGGAATGAGACGCAACACCCGGGACCAGAAAGCTGGTTTCGGGTGTTTTTTAGGTTGATTGGTTGGAAATATTTTCTTTATTTATTCTAATAGAATCGGAAAATTGCTTTTGCCTAATCTTATGCACGCTCAGCAAATTATATGCACGTTCAACATAAAATGCGAATGCTTGGCAATCTTTACGCACGTTTAAAATAAAATACGCACGCTCAGCAGAATATATTCCTGTAATAAATCAAACAATCAGAAAACAACTAAAAATATCTATAATTTTCCAAACCCGCATGATACGATAAAGACAAACTTCAAACTATGGGGAGTTACTCCTCAAGATGGAACAACAGTGCTTAATCATTCAACATCAAGGGGGATGTACGGATGGAATTTGATGCGATTATTGTAGGAGCAGGTCTCGCGGGGCTTGTAGCGGCAGCGGAAATCGCTGACGCAGGCAAAACAGTATTGCTGTTGGATCAGGAGCCGGAAGCGTCTTTTGGCGGACAGGCGTGGTGGTCGTTTGGCGGCCTGTTTTTAATCGATTCGCCTGAACAGCGGCGCATGGGCATCAACGATTCAAAAGAATTGGCTTGGCAGGATTGGCTTGGGGCAGCCGGTTTCGACCGGGAGCAGGATGAAGATTACTGGGGCAAGAAATGGGCGGAGGCTTATGTGGATTTTGCAGCAAATGAAAAGCGGAGCTGGCTCGCCGGAATGGGCGTCAGATTCTTTCCAGTCGTTGGCTGGGCTGAACGCGGCGGTTATTTGGCGGAAGGGCACGGCAATTCGGTGCCGCGCTTCCATATCGTCTGGGGAACAGGACCGGGAATCGTTGAGCCGTTTGAACGGCGGGTACGCGAACATATGAAGAACGGACTGATTGATTATCGGCCGAGACATCAAGTGGATGAATTGCTCACCAAAGATGGAGTGGTGACCGGTGTAGTCGGGTCGCTGCTGGAGCCTAGCGATGCCAAGCGGGGAGAAGCCAGTTCGCGGCAAGTAGTCGCCAATTTCCGATGCGAAGCAAAGGCCGTCGTCGTAACAAGCGGCGGCATCGGAGGCAACCATGACTTGATCCGGAAAAACTGGCCGAGCCGCATGGGGAAAGCGCCGGAAGCCATGTTGTCTGGAGTACCCGAGCATGTCGATGGCAGGATGCTCGCCATTACGGAAAAAGCCGGCGGGCGCATCGTCAACCGGGACCGGATGTGGCATTATACCGAAGGCATCAAGAATTGGAATCCGGTCTGGAGCAAACACGGCATCCGGATTCTGCCGGGGCCATCTTCCATGTGGTTCGATGCTACAGGGGAACGTTTTCCCTCACCGAATTTTCCAGGGTTCGATACGCTTGGAACACTCGAGACCATCCAGAAGACCGGCTATAGCTATTCCTGGTTCATTTTGACGCAGAAAATCATCGAAAAGGAATTTGCGCTATCAGGTTCGGAACAAAATCCGGATTTGACGGGCAAAAGCATTCCACAGGTATTATCGCGTGTCCGTGCCGGAGCGACGGCACCGGTGCAGGCCTTTATGGACAAAGGGGAAGATTTTATTGTAGCGGATACACTCGAGGAACTGGTCAAAGGAATGAACAGCCTGACTGGGGAAGAGCTATTGGATTTTGAACGAATCAAAGAACAGATCGAAGCGCGTGACCGCCAGCTCGACAATCCCTTCTCCAAAGATTTGCAGATCACAGCGATGCGCGGCGCACGGAATTACCGGGGAGACCGATTGATCCGCGTAGCGGCACCTCATAAATTGCTGGACCGTAAAAAAGGGCCGCTTATTGCGGTTCGCCTGAATATTGTCAGCCGCAAAACCTTGGGCGGCTTGCAGACGGACTTATCCGCTCGTGTGTTGAATGAAGCCGGAGAGCCGGTGTCTGGTCTGTATGCCGCTGGAGAAGTGGCGGGATTCGGCGGTGGCGGTGTCCACGGCTACCGGTCATTGGAAGGAACTTTTCTTGGCGGATGCCTGTTTTCGGGCAGAGTAGCAGGCAGAGCTGTGGCTCAAAGGGGAGGTTCTTGAAGTGTTGTTTGAAGGCATAGGATGGCGCGTGATTCTTTTTATAATGGGAGTCGGAGCCAGTACTTTCTTAGTGAATTCAGTCTTGCGAAGAATTTTCGGGGTGGAGAGAAAACCGTTCTTTTCCAAAGATGAAGAGTATGAGGGCCAGAAAAAGTGGGACAGGATATTTAACGGGCTATCCGCGGTTGCGGCGTTTTCCGTGCCGTTGCTGGTCTACGAATACGGCGCTGCCAGCCTTTATGTTTTGTCGATTTCGATTGTCATCGGCGCAGTCCAGCTGATAATCCGCGCAGCATTTCAGAAAAAGCATGCAGAAAACCCGCATGAGTATATGTACACCTTATTGGAATCGCTTACGGGTGCCGTTATTTTCGTTACTTTTGGGTTAAGTTTATTCCCTGAGTTTTTGGAATACGTCTACAATATCTAAACGGATTGGAGGAGAGAAGAATGGGAGATATAATCGCCGCAATCTTTATTTTAGTACCCGCTTTTATTGCTGCATTCGCATTGAGATGGATCAGAATCATGCGCATCAATTCAGAAAAACAGGTGGAGCAGAATGAAGAAATCATTAGCTTGCTGAAAGCGGGCGCACGGGAAGGCAACCGTTAAAGCCGCAAACTTGTTTCACGTGGAACTTTGTCACGCAAAGGAGTGATCCAGTGAAAGGCGAAAAGGTGTACGTCAGGTTTTTGCATCCCTCAGATGCAGCGGAAAAGCTGGAACTTGAGATAGAAAACAAGGGGTTTTTCGAGGCGTACGCGATGACCCGTTACCCTGACTTTTATACGCTTCCGCTTCAGCGGGAATTGATTGAAATTTATGCGGAGCAGAAAGAAGATGACCAGGCTTACAGCTTTGGAATCTTCGAAAATGAAACAGATCGATTGGTTGGAACCATCAGCCTCGTGCAGGTGATGCGGGGGCCGCTTCAAAGTGCAGTTCTCGGATATGCCCTCGATCAGAAACATAATAATAAAGGCTATACCACGGAAGCGGTAGAGCTGGTTGTAGGCTATGCTTTTCGGAAGCTGGCGCTGCACCGCATTGAAGCGGGTGTCATGCCGGGAAATGATGCATCTATTCGGGTTCTGGAAAAAGCTGGTTTCCACAAGGAAGGAATTGCGTTGCAGAACGTCCAGATAAACGGTGAATGGCAGGATCATCAAGTGCTGGCCATCATCAATCCGCGGGATCTCTGAAAGACAGAAGTGAGAGAAGGGTGGTTCTATGCACATTCAATCAGATAGGCTCCAGTTCCGAAATTATACAGATGAAGATTTCCAGTTTTTATGGTCGCTGTTAGCCGATCCGGAAATGATCCGCTATATCGGCAAAGGGCAGACGCGAAATAAAAGCGAAGCTCTCGAATTCCTCTACTGGATTTATCGTTCCTATAAAGAAAATCCGAAGAGTGGCTTAATGCTGCTGGTACGGAAAGAAGACGGCAAGCGAATCGGCCATGCCGGACTGGTGGCTCAGACCATCGAAGGAATTGATGAATTGGAGGTTGGCTATTGGGTAGCTAAGGAATTTTGGGGCCAGGGTTACGCCAAAGAAGCGGCAGAGGCTTTGCGCGACTATGGGCTGCATCAGTTAGGAGAAAAACGCCTCATTTCTTTGATTCAGCCAAGGAACACCGCTTCACACAAAGTGGCACAGCATATCGGCATGACAATAGAGAAAGAAGTTATCCTGTCCGGACAAAACGTCTGTGTCTACGCAATTGAAAAGGAGGGACAAAATGGACTTCCCGCAATTGGAAACGGAAAGGCTGTTGTTAAACAGGATTGAGGAACGTGACGCTGAAAGGTTCTTTGATATCATGTCGCGCGATGAAGTAACAATTTATTGCGGCATGGATAGTCTGGTCCACTCCGAAGAGGCTGTTGAAATGATCCGTTCCTTCCAAACCAGTTTCAATTTAAAAAGAGGAATGCGTTGGGCAATCCGACTGAAGGAGACTGGCGATTTTATCGGAACTATCGGTTTGAACAATTTGTATCTGGGCTCCAAAAAAGCGGAAATCGGCTATGAACTGCATCCGGATTATTGGCGCCAGGGGTTCACGCAAGAAGCGATTCGCGGCGTATTAAGCTACGCTTTTGCAGAACTTGGCCTGTACCGGATCGGAGCTGTGACCTTTCCGGAAAACAAGTCATCAAACCGGCTGTTGGAAAAGCTAGGCTTTACGTGGGAAGGGCGATTGCGCGGTTATTTGCATCAGCGCAACCAATCCCATGATGCTTTTATTTTCTCCATTCTCAGGACAGAATGGATGGGCGAAGAAAAAGCTGAAGGATGAACAGAGAATTTCAAGGAAGGAGGAAAGAGCTTGATTGTTGAAGCGCTCCTATTATGCCTGAGTTATATTGTCGTCAACTTTTTTATAAGGCGTTATGTAAGAAAACGCTGGGACATTGCAGAGCGTAGGGAATGGCTGTACTGGCCCTTGAACCGGGTTCATGCATTGATTGAAGCATGCTTGATGATTGCTTTCCTTGTAGGGGCATTCACTTTGGGAAATCAGTTGATGGGAACCATCAATTGGGTGTATTACCTCTTTCTCTTTTTCTTCATCAGTTTAATCAGCCGCGCATTCATGGAGTGGAAATACGCTAAAAACGATAATATGTGGATCAGCCAATTGTCGGAAGCGGGGATTGTGGCCATCCTGCTGCTCAGTTTTTTTGTGCTGACTTGAAGAAAAATCTTCTTCGTCCACTCTTTTGGCCCATTGGATGTGAAGGGTTTAATGGTCGAGGATAGGGGAATAGCATCTTCAATATGCTCCATCCCACCGAAAGGAGAGAGGCCATTATGAAGAAAGAAAAGACTACTGAATCAGAAGTAAGTGGTTATATTTCAGGGTTATTCCGGACGCATTTCGGGAAAGGCCCAGCCTCCGTATTCGTTGCGATCCGTAAACCGTTCGTTGTCATTCATTTGCGTGAATTCCTGGCTCCGACTGAAAAAGTACTGATGAGCCAAAAAGAATCGGTTAGAGTACAAGAAATCAGGGATTTGCTTATGAGAGATTTGAAAGAACAAATTAAGTTGGATTTGCTGAAGTCAGCGGAACTGGAAATCAAAGAAATTCATGCGGATTGGAATTTGGAAAATAAAACCGGGTTATTGATTCTGGTGTTGAATGGAGAAGCTGAAGAAAAAGCGCAGGAATGGCCGAAAGATATCGACAAAAAAGCTTTTTATCAAGAAGTGGCGGATGCCAGCAAGAAAGCTCAAAAAGAACCGGATAAGACAGAAGTCGTTTGGCTGAATGAGCGGACGGTATTGATCCGAAGAGAAGGAATTTTGATTGAGATTGAAAAGGAATTGATCAGGAATAACTTCACGGAACAATTGAAATTGGCCAAGCGCCCACTGGAAGCAAAACTCATCTATAATTCCTCGTTGGAGCAGCTGCTAAACAGGAAAATAACCGAGGCCTTTACCGATTGTGATTTTAAAGACGATATCGGTTACATGGTGCTGCTGATTGAAGCGAAAAAGTGAACAAGAAATCCTGAATAATAAAAAGAGAAGCGCCGCATTAGGCGCTTTTCGCGTAGGTTCACTCGATTTCGATCATTTTTTTCATCAATGGCATAATCTGTTCTTTATCTTTTACTTGTTCTTCCATCCAAAGGTATTCTTGTCTCAACAGCTGTCGGATCTGCGAAGCGGCTTGTGCATGATCTGCCGGGGTCATCTTACTGGAAATCTGTTCGATTTCTGAAAAGACAGCTGCCGGCAATGAACGGCTCACTGCTTTCAAGCCTAATTGCGTCCGTTCTGGGGCGTATCGGTACAATAAGACCCGCGCCAAATGTTCCAGCACATGCGACAGCATCTTCACTGCCCACACCCCGTTTCCTCTGGCACCCGCTTTTCGGTACTGAAATAAAAACCACGCGACATCAATGACATGATCTTTATACTCGGCTGGAGTGATTTCCAGACTCTGCGATTCTGTGAATTGTTCCAGCAGGTTTTCAGGGTCATAAACGACTCTAAAGAAATCTTTTGCCGTAAATGATTCCGCTGTCACCGTAAACAGGTCGATGTGCAGCAAATTATCAAAGACCGCTATAAGCTGCGGAGCAATGATGAAAATGTCATCCTGAAAAAGCACCGGCCGGTATGCTTGAAGATGCGCGAGGCGCTCAGCCAGGAAAGCTTCTTCCTGCTCTTTTTCGACAAGGCAATACAAATCAATATCTGAATGTTCGTCGTGTTCATTTCTGCCCATGGAGCCTTTTAGGAAAACAGCTCGAACATGAGGGCTTTGTATCAAACTGGCTGTGATTTTTTCTACCGCGACTTCCTGTACAAGCATAAGAATCCCCCGATGGCTGATTTTTTTTCTTATTACTATAGCATAGAAGGATAAACCTTCCAATTTGAAGAATAAAGAGAAAAAGAAACAAAGAAAGGTGAGAAATATGCGTCAAATTATTGCTATGGGCGGTGGAGGGTTCTCGATGGAACCTGATAATCCATTACTTGACCGATACATATTGAAGCAAGCCAATAAACCCTGCCCAAAAATCTGCTTTATTCCGACAGCGAGCGGAGATGCAGACAGCTATATCGGAAAGTTCTATGATTTTTTCAACCAGCAGAACTGCGTGCCAAGCCACCTGTCTTTGTTTAAACCGCCGACACGGGATTTGGAACAGTATGTACTGGACCAGGACATCATTTATGTAGGCGGCGGCAATACCAAAAACCTGTTGGTGCTCTGGAAAGAATGGGGATTGGACAAAATGTTAAGAAAAGCCTGGGAGCAGGGAATCGTCTTAGCTGGCCTCAGTGCCGGCTCGATCTGCTGGTACGAAGAAGGTGTTACGGACTCCTATGGAGATACACTCGAACCGCTCCAGGCATTGGGTTTTCTGAAAGGCAGCCATTGCCCGCATTATGACGGAGAAGCCGATAGAAGGCCGGCATACCGGCGGTTCATCACTCAAGGAATCCTGCAAGCAGGGATTGCGGCGGATGATGGAGCGGCCATCCACTATATTGGACAAGACATCAAGCGGATTGTTAGTTCGAGACCGGCTGCTAAAGCTTATCGGGTGAATACGGACGGGGAAGAAGCGTTGGCAGTGGAGTATTTGGGGCAATAATAGAAATAAAAGAGAAAGTGGTGCCCCTATGAAAATAAGATTGGAAAAAGCGACTGCCTTGGATGCTCCCGCTATTCTGGCCATGCAAAAAGCGGCTTTTCTGCCACTATTGGAGCAGTACCAGGATCATGACACCAATCCAGTGAACGAAACACTGGAACGGGTACTCGGCAGAATCAGTGATCCTGCTTCAATTTACTATAAGATTGTCGCGAAGGAATACATGGTCGGAGCAATTCGGATCAAATGGGAGGAAGAACGCCGGTTTTGGGTCAGCCCGTTGTTTGTGGACCCTCTTTATCAAGGGCTTGGCATTGCACAGAAAGCGATGGAACAGGTGGAACTTCTGCATGCGGAAGCGGAAACTTGGGAACTGGCCACAATTTTAGAGGAGGAAGGGAATTGCCGGTTCTATGAAAAATTGGGTTACCTGGCAACTGGTGTCACCAATCAGTTAAACGATAACGCCACTCTGGGTTATTTCAAAAAAACAGCAAAGGACGTAATCTAAATGAAACTGACCGCAGAGCTTTCGCGATTCAAAGTCAAACAAGGAAAAATGGAAGCAGTCGAACAATGGATGGCTTTTTTGAATGATCATATGGGCCATGTGCTGCTGACACTTGATGATGAAAAGATGTTCGTCGAAACCATCTTCAAAGAAGAACGGGACGGAGAAGTCTATTTATACTGGTACTCGGTGCAGGGAGAAGGCGGAACCGAATTGGAGAACTCCAGCCACGAAGTGGATAAAAAACACATGG
>JADKLW010000331.1_pt2 | contig 11174 bp, 8 predicted proteins | sample 8641881 | NCBI WGS metagenome assembly JADKLW01 (sample SAMN16272185, study PRJNA661076) | feces metagenome | isolation source: fecal sample from diarrhoea affected cattle B | host: Bos taurus | place: South Africa: Lokaleng Village, Mahikeng | collected 2019-09
ACCCAGTTGGTGAAGCTGAGAGGGCGCATGCTTTGGTATTCGTCCAACTCGTAGGCGGCCAAAAAGTCCAATTGCTGTGCCAGCCAATGCTCCATTGGATTTGCCTCTTCTGTATAGACATAGGTGCCTTCAAAATCACCCAAGTCCGGATAATCCTGCTCCATTTGATCGACTGTTAAAGGAAACCATTCAATGCCAATCATCCAACCGATGACATAGGGAGAAATATCAGACTTATAAGTTCCGTAAGCGTGGCCCGGTTCCTGTTCAACCACAGCATCGCCGTGGATCACATCGACAATTTTCTCGACTTCAGTTTGAAACCGTTCTGTGATTTCAGGAGTAAAAGCGTCCAATGTCTCCACCAGCGGCTCTTCGTCAATCCAAACCCCGTGATACAAGTAAAGCGGCTCGTCAGCGCTGGCATTGTAAGCAGCGAATGCTTCGTAGAAAGCCGGCGGATGGAGCGTATAGACACGGATTGCATTGGCATTCATCTCGCCGATTGCCTTGAACCACCGGTCGTATTCTTCGCGGGTGATGGCCGCTTCTCCTGGAAACGTTCCGGGTTTGGCCATTCCCATATTGACGCCTTTAATAGTGAAGGGCTGCCACTCGCCATCCTCATAAACTTCAAACGCTTGCCCATTAATGCGGGAAGGATATGCGATCCCCTCTTTCGTGGCGGCAGTAGCTTTAATTGTTTCAACTTGTTTTTTCTTCTGTTCTGCATTCGCCAAAATCGTTTCCATCATAGGTACGTAAGTCTGCCAATAAAAACTCTTTTCGCCATCAAGCGATTCCATGGAAAGGAATGAACGCAGCTTCGAGAATCCTGAATAGCGGTAGAAGTTTGGCGTGTCATCCATATCGACAAAATCCCCTGCAAAGTAATAAAGATCCGCTCCGTGTTTCGATTGATGAAAGACAGCTGGAAAATCCAACGGAATATCTGCTGCTTTCAATTTGTCGCTGCCTTTAGTTTCCAGGTTCCATTGGTAGTCTGCTAAGACCTCGGTGCCTGACTGCGCTTGGTTGATATCAAACCAATAATCAAAAGAAGGGCTTTCCTTCAACTCGAATTGAGCTGTACCTTGTTCAGTGAAGGCAAGGCGAAGCCCGTCAGTACCGACTTCTCCGGCATCTTCAGAAAGGACCACGATTTCACCTTCAGCATCATTGACCAAGACAAATCCGGCCCCTTCAAAATTCCATTCTCCATCATTTCTTTCATAGTTCTCAATAATCCATTGAGGTACTTCGCCGTCAGTAGAATGGAGATCCGCGAAGTGGCGCCCACTCCAGCCGCTCCATTCCAATCCCAGGAATTCGTTCATTTCCTGGGTGACTTCTTCCGTAGTTGGGGAGGCGAAGGTATTGAATTCTACAACCAAGTCCGTGCCTTGGGACTGCACCTGCTTTTTGATGGTTTGCCATTCAGCCATTTCAAGCCCACCGGAAAGCATGGATGAAGTGCCCGGCTTTTTCTCTGCAGACTGCCAAGGAAGATCTTCTTCATAGACTCCATAAGAATCCGCTAAATAAATCAAGTCCGTTCCAGATAGATCTTGAGGCAACTCAAGGGTTGTATAGCTTTCCGCTTGTTCATCCGGAACAAAGCCGTAATAATCGGACTCTGCCTGATAGGGCTCCTGGGATTCTGTTACATAGCGATGGTGATTCAACAGCCAGGTCAGTCCTTTATGTTCCCGGTAGCTTTCAGTCGGAACTGTTTTATCGAGTATGGCTATGTTTACTATTTTTTCTTCTTTAAAGAACCAGACAAGAACGGGCAGCAAAAGCAGAATAATAATTGCTGTTATAGATAGAAGCGTTTTCTTCATTCATATCACTCATTTCTATTTACAAAATATAACTCAAAAGACATTATAGCTTAAAAGACATTAAAAATAGAAAAAAATTACCTGTTTTTCAAAATAAAAAAGACTCGATTACTCGAGTCTTTTTGAAAAATTATTAGCTTTGTACACTGCCTTCTTCCTGGTAAACCGGTACCCATCCTTCAGTCGTTACAAAAATACGGATAGCTACGACTTTGCGGTCGTCAGCAAGTGTAAAGTAATGGGTGATGTTTTCAGGAACCGAGATTAAGTCGCCTGGCGTCAAGTGAACTTCAAAAAAACGTTCGTCTTTTCCTTGGATGATGAAGACGCCGTGTCCGCTGACGATGTAACGGACTTCGTCATCTGTGTGAATATGCTTGCGCTGGAAGTTTTTCAAGAGCTCATCCAATTTCGGATTAGAGTCAGACAGGGAAATGATATCCGCTGCCTGGTAGCCGCGGCGCTCGGAGATGTCATCGATTTCTGTTTTGAACGCCTGAAGGATTTCGTCCTTGTCAGCATCGCTCAAATCAAATTTTTCGCGCAGGTTCTCCGGCAATTTAGTGTTGTCCCAATGTTCATAAACGACTTCCTGCTGCTCCAGAAATGCCGCTACTTCGTTTTGTGCCTCGATTGTTTCGTTTGTTCCTTGAATTTTAATGATCGCCATTTAAATCTTCCTCTCTTATTTTAACTGTAGTTGTAACGCTAATTGGTATTGAAATAAAAATTCGCTGGCTTCAAGCAGCTTCTTTGCTTCAAAGCCGTCTTTTCCCCAAACGGTGATGCCGTGGTTGCGGATCAGCACCGCTCCTTTATCGGCAGTGATATAAGGTTCAAAGGCTGCGGCAAGCGTCGGGATATCGGCGTGATTTGGAATGATCGGAATGGTCAATACAGCATCTTCTTCCCATAATCCAAAGGCCTTGATCAATTCCTGTCCCTGGAAATCGATTTTTCCGGCATCTCCGTATAATTCGGAAATGACGTTATTGGCTACCGTGTGGACGTGGAGGCTGCAGCCGGCCCCTGTCTTTCCATATATCGCACAGTGCAACAAAGTTTCTGCAGAAGGCTTCAATAGAGTCCCGGCAGCCGGCTGTCCATCGGCATCCACAAGAAGGAAGTCTTCGTCAGTGCGTTTTTTCTTGTCTTTTCCGCTGGCGGTAACCAGAAATTCAAGTGGCTCGTCCGCCACTTTGATGGCGAGATTTCCGCTGGTTCCCATAAACCAGTCACGAATAGCCAGTTCATCTTTGACATCGGCCAGTTCCAGCCATTTATCGTGCAATGCCGTCATGACTTCACCCCTGTATAGTCATCCACAATGGCGATGACTTCATGGAAAGTTTCAAACGGTTTATAATCGATGTCCGCTTCCTGGCATTTTTCAGCCAGCAGATCCCGGGCAATGACAAAATCAGCTTGTTTGGCGGCTTCCCAGTCACTGATGGAATCGCCGATGACGATACTTTTGGCGCTGCTGCCTAGAAGATCCCGAATGACGGATGGTTTGCAGCAGCCACAGCCTTGGCTGGTACAGGTTTCGTCACAGCCATGTGGAAATACCAGTTTGATGGTGTCTCCTGAAAAATCGGCGCTGTTGCAATAGATGCCGTCAAAAGGTCCAAATGGTTCAAGCAGCGGGTAAACAAAGAAATCGATGCCGCCGCTGACGATGTACAAAGGAAGTTGCTGTTGCTTTGTATAAGCGACAAAATCGCTGAAGCCTTCGCGTATTTCCGCCTGCTCCAGCACATATGAAATGATGTCATCTTTTGCCTCGACCGGAAGGAGGGAGAACATCTTCGCAACACCCTCACGTATCGAAATGGATTGGTCAAGAATCTGGTTTTTGACGGTTTCCCAGCCCGGCGGATTAAATTTCTTCATAATGGCGATGATGTTGTCATTGGCTGTAACGGTGCCGTCAAAATCGCAAAAAATAATCGGTTTACTCAAGTTGTTCACCCCCATAGCTCAAGTGCTGTTTGTAGTTCTTGATGTTGTTTGCCTGCCGCCTGCAGAGTTTCTCCCTGCAGGACCGCATCGATGGCCTGCCTGAAAGCCTGTCCGCCGCCAGCTGCACCAGCGGGATGTCCATGGACACCGCCGCCGGCATTGATGACACTGTCGATTCCATAATCAGCCATCAGCAATGGCACAAGGCCAGGGTGGATGCCTGCAGATGGCACGGGGAAGCTGCGCTTCAGAGGGCTGTCTATCGTCAGTTCTTTGCCGAGCGCAAGGGCCGCTGTTTTCTCCAACGCAACACTGCCGTAAGGAGAAGGAAACAGGGAGAAGTCAGCTCCTGCATAGCGGATCATTTTCCCGAGTGCGAGCGGCGTAGCGAGACCATAGAAAGCGGAAGAAGTGAAAGCGCCGCTGAAAGCCGGATGTGCCATGAGCGGCAAAGCAATTTCATCATCTTCAGCCAGTTCCTGCAGTACATCGAGCCCATATGCATGAACATTGAACAGTAAAGCATCCGCTCCAAGTTCACGTGCTTTTCGTGCTTTTCCTCTCAGTTCGGAAGTTCGCCCTGACAAGTTCACCGCATAAAGTGTACGATGGCCTGTTTCTTCATAAACGCTTGTCAGTACGTCTTTGCCAGTGGTGATTCGTTTTTCAAATGGAGTCAGTGGATTGTCGAATAAAATTTCATCGTCTTTGACCAAGTCCACACCACCCAATGCCTGTTCACGCAATTGAGCAGACAGAAAATCCAGATCGCGGCCGATGACGCCTTTGAATATGCTCATCAGAAGCGGTCGTCCGGCTACGCCAAGTGTGTTGCGGATTTCTTCAATGCCGAAGCGTGGGCCGGGAAAATGGCTGAGCAAGTCGTGGCTGAAATCCAAATCCACTAACTTCACTTCTCCGTCCAATGACAATTTTCCGAAAACCGTGGTCAAGATGGCCGGAAGGTCAGCAGAGAAATTGGCGGACGGATAAGCGACAGCAACTTCCGCTTTGACCAGTTCGGGTTTCAATGGATGGTTGATTTCTTCAAATTCCTTAACGGAAACGACGTTTCCTTTATGGTGTTTCAGCTGCTCCTGTTCGAGGAGCGGCAAATCGGTCCAGGAGCCGATCGTCAGACCCAAAGCGATGCCTTCCGCCTTTTTCTCAAAAGAACCAGGCTTTCCGTATAATTGATAAGTAGCAGTCAAGATGCTCATGTATTCAACACTCCCATGCAATTTTAAAAAATAAAAAACCTCTTCAAATAAGAAGAGGTTAAGGGCTTTAACAACTTCTTATTTCTCAGCCATCGGTTCTGGCTGCAAGAATTAGCACCGTGTCCACCATTGGACCGGTTGCCGGGTATCATAGGGCTTGTCCCTCCACCTGCTCTGAATAAGAAAGATATGAAATTGGGTAAGTTTTTTGGGCTGGTCCTACTTATAGAATCTCAGCGTAAAAAGAAATGATCGTTCGAAATGATAGAACTGCTTTAATAGAGTAAAGTAATTCTGATTATTTCATGCGCACCGAAATCTGTCAACAGCATTGTTGCAAAATTGTTTTTATTTAAAAAATGTGATTGACAGTCAATTCTGAATCGTGATAGGATTCATTTCAGAACTTAATAGCACGACAAGCAGTACTCTTATCAAGAGCTGGCAGAGGGATTTTGGCCCGATGACGCCCAGCAACCGACCGTAATACCGTTGTGAGACGGGGCGCCTTGGCGCCAGGATGAACATCCTGTAAGGCACGGTGCTAATTCCATCAGAAATTTATTTTCTGAAAGATAAGAGGCATGGGATCTCTTATTCTGGCCTCTTTCTTTTGGAAAGAGGCTTTTTATATTGCAGAGAAAGGGAGATTGACCATGACACTTACGGCTCCAACCACCTATAAATCATTAACCGAAGAAGCTGCCATCGAATTGGCGAAAACTATTCAAGCATTTGATCATACAGCTCAATTGACGTGCCGGGAAATCGGCGACGGCAATTTAAATTATGTTTTTCAAATTGAAGAGGCAGCCACAGGCAAGAGGCTGATCATCAAGCAGGCTTTGCCATATGCCAAAGTCATCGGCGAAAGTTGGCCGCTGACATTGAAGCGTGCGACGATCGAAGCCAATGTTCTGAAGAAGCACGGCGAGTTTGTGCCGTCTTTGGTGCCGGCCGTCCATGCAACGGACGAAGCATTGGCTATAACGGTGATGGAAGATTTATCGCATCTCGAAATTGCGCGGGAAGGCTTGATCAACGGCCGGCAATTTCCAAGGCTGTCACAGGATATCGGCGAATACCTGGCACAGACTTTGTTCCACACTTCTGATTATGGGCTGCATCCTTTTGAGAAAAAACGCTTGGCTGCTGAGTTTTCCAATCCGGAGCTATGCAAAATCACAGAAGACCTGATTTTTACCGATCCATTTTTTGATGTTGATACCAATGATTACGAACCACAGCTGCAGGCAGCAGCAGAAGCGATTTGGAACGACCGCAAACTGCAGCTGGAAGTGGCGAAATTGAAGAAGAGTTTCTTGACTGAAGCGGAAGCGCTGCTTCACGGAGACCTTCACACCGGCAGTATTTTTGCGGGGCCGGCCGAAACGAAAGTCATTGATCCGGAGTTCGGCTTTTACGGCCCGATCGGCTTTGATGTCGGATTGTTTCTGGCCAACTTGATTTTCCAAACGATTACACGGGAAGGCGAGGAGCGCCAGGAAATCGTAGCCCACATTGAAAAAACATGGGAAGTATTCGCTTCTTCATTTACGGAACTGTGGCAAACGCAGAGTGTTGAATCGTTCAAGGAGACCGAAGGATATCTTGAATATGTCCTCGGCAAAGTACTGGCCGACGCCGTTGGTTTCGCAGGCTGCGAATTGATCCGCCGGACGATTGGCCTGGCGCATGTCAAAGACTTGGACAGCATCGAAGACAATGATAAGAGAATTTCTTTCAAGAAGCAGGCATTGCAGACTGGGCGGGAATTAATCCTGAAGCGCGAGCAAACTGCTTCCATCAAAGACTTGGTGGAAATTCTGAAGGAGGCACGCATATGAGCATTCCGTTATCCATCAAATGGGATGGACAGCAGCTGACCATTCTGGATCAGCAGAAACTGCCGCATGAGATTGACTATTTAACACTTGAAACGGTAGAAGATGTGTACAACGCGATTTTCTCCTTGAAGGTGCGCGGAGCTCCGGCCATCGGCATCACCGCTGCGTATGGATTAGCGATAGGAGCACAGCGGCACGAGGCAGTTTCCTTGGAAGCTTTTCAGCAATACGTCGAAAAAGATGCAGCGTATTTGAATTCTTCACGGCCGACTGCCGTTAACCTGGGCTGGGCGCTCAGCCGCTTGAAAGACAAGGTGCAAGAAGCGGAGAACGTGCAGCAGGCAAAATTGCTGCTGCTTGCGGAAGCTGTGAAAATCCATAAAGAAGACGAAGAGTCCTGCCGCAGCATTGGTGAACACGCTTTGGTATTGCTGCAAGGAAAGACGAAAGTCATGACCATCTGCAACGCCGGTTCGATTGCTACCGCTAAATACGGTACGGCTTTAGCGCCATTTCATCTTGGCAGCGAACGCGGCCGTGAGTTTGAAGTATTTGCCTGTGAAACCCGTCCGGTTTATCAAGGTGCACGCCTGACAGCTTGGGAGCTTCAGCAGTCAGGGGTTGATGTCACATTGATCACGGACAGCATGGCGGCGCACACCATTGGAGCCAAAGGAATTGAAGCCATCATTGTAGGCGCGGACCGCATTGCAGCCAACGGCGATACGGCCAATAAAATCGGGACGTATAACTTAGCTTTGTTAGCCAATGCTTTCAGCATCCCATTTTATGTAGCGGCGCCGGCATCAACATTCGATTTGTCGATTGAGGATGGAACCGTTATTCCGATTGAAGAACGAAACCCGGAGGAGATTACCCATACGAACGGACAGCCGGTCGCACCTCTTGGCACGAAAGTGTTTAATCCGGCATTCGACGTGACGCCGGCACATCTCATCACCGCCATCATCACCGAAAAAGGCATCATCACTGCAGAATACAAAAAAAACATCCCTGACTTGCTTGGTGCATTTACAGGAAAAGGAGAAATACGATGAAAAAACAATCCATCTGGCTGCTTGCCGCACTTTTATTTATCAGTATTTTATTAACCGCCTGCCAACCAAAAGGGAATGTCAGCGAGGAAGAAACTTCTTCAGATACGAAGGCTGAGGCTTCAGACCATCCACTTGCCGGCAAAGAAATTGCCTTGATCATGCAAATCAATTTAGGGACATTCAGCGCCCAATACATAGCGGGTGTAGAAGAACAGGTTGAGAAATTCGGAGGGAAAGCAACTGTTTTCACTTCTGAAGGGGATTTGGCGAAAATGGCCTCTAACCTGGATGCAGCCATCAATCAAGGTGTCGATGGCATTTTGATTGACCATGGAACAAAAGAAGCATTGAACCAAGGTGTTGAAAAAGCGCTTGAAGCCGGAATTCCGGTTGTGGCGTTTGATGCAGGCATCGATGTTGAAGGTGTGGTTTCTTTAGAGCAAGGCGATCAGCAGATGGCCGAGATGACCTTGGAGAAACTGGCGGAAGACAATAACGGCGAAGCCAACATCGTTAAAATATGGACAGCGGGCTTTGCACCGATGGAAAGACGCCAGATAGCTTATGAAAAATTCCTATCCGACAACCCCGGCATCAAGGAAGTGACAGCATTCGGTGCCGCTACGAACAATACGGCACTGGATACGCAATCACAGATGGAAGCAGTTTTGAAACAATACCCGAACGAAGGGGAAATCACTGCAGTATGGGCCGCGTGGGATGAGTTTGCGAAAGGTGCTGTCCGTGCCATTGAACAAGCAGGACGTACAGACATTAAAGTATATGGCATCGATATGAGCGATGAGGATCTGCAATTGATGCAAAAAGAAAACAGCCCATGGCTCGCTTCGGCAGCAGTGGATCCGACGGATATCGGACGCATTCAAGTTCGTTACTTATATCAGTTGTTGAATGGCGAACAGCCGGAAGAAAAAGTGATTTTAGAGCCGGTTTTTGTTGAAGCGGAAAGTTTGCCGGAAGAAACGGTGACAACCGATAAGTTAAGCGAATACGTAGATGGCTGGGGCGCAAGCGAACAGGGCTACACGGATGAATTGCGCGAATTGGAAGGCCAATAATCTTCATCATTTCGAGCTGTCCTGAAAGATGGGACAGCTCTTTTATCAGAAAGGAGGCGTTTCTATGGCACAAGCTTTACTTTCGATGACCGCCATCGGAAAAACTTTCGGTGCAGTGACGGCGTTGCAAAAAGCCGAGTTCCATTTGGAAAAAGGAGAAGTCCATGCCATTCTTGGCGTCAATGGTGCAGGAAAAAGCACGCTGATTAAAATCCTGTCAGGCGTTTACCAGCAGGATGAAGGAACGATTAAATTGGATGGCGTCGATATTCGGCTGGAATCGCCGAAGGCAGCCAAAGAACAGGGGATTTACTGTGTTTATCAAGAAGTGGATACAGCCATTGTTGCTGAGCTGACTGTGGCAGAAAACATCCTTCTCGACACATTCGCAGGGAAAGGCAATTTATTCGTTTCCAGACAAAAAATCAATGAACGCGCACGTCTTGCTTTGCGCGAGCTGCAGGCGGACAACATCAATGTCCAGCAGAAAGCGGCGAGACTGACTTTGGCGGAAAAGCAGATGGTGCTGATTGCCAGAGCCTTGGTCCATTCGGCGAAAATCATTATATTTGACGAACCGACAGCTCCTCTGTCTATCCATGAATCAGAGAAACTATATGCAGTCATTGCAAAGTTAAAAGCACAGGGCGTCGGCTGCGTCTTCATTTCCCACCGCTTGCCGGAAGTATTTGAAATCAGCGACCGGATTACAGTGATGAGGGAAGGGACGCTGGTCAAAACCTACGATACGGCAGAAGCCGATCAGGATAGAGTGATTGAAGCGATGCTCGGTGCAGCGCTGAGCCATGAATTGGAGCCGAGGGTGCATGCGATTGGAGCCCCTTTGCTGGAAGTGGCGAATTTATCGGATGGCCAGAAGCTCAAAGATCTGTCGCTGACGGTTGCAGCAGGTGAAGTAGTGGGTGTCGTCGGATTGGTCGGCGCCGGTAAAACGGAGCTTGCCAAAGCCTTGTTTGGAGGAACGCCTTTAACATCGGGTACGGTGAAGCTTTCGGGGAAAACAGCTAAAATCAACCATCCGGCAGACGCCATCAAAGCAGGAATGGCGTTGATTCCGGAAGAACGCCGAAAAGAAGGGTTATTTGTCCAGGAATCACTGGAAACCAATGCATCATTCCCTAACCTGAAAAAGTTTTCTAAGAATTTGTTGATGGACCGGAAAGCCGAAAAGCGCTTTGCTGATGAAATCATCGAGCGTTTGCGCATCAAAACCGATAGTACAGAAACGCCTCTCGTTCACTTGAGCGGAGGAAACCAGCAGAAAGTGGCGATCGGCAAATGGATCTCCCTCGATTCGGCCTTGTACCTCTTCGATGAACCGACAAAAGGCGTCGACATCGGAGCCAAAGTGGATATTTTTAAATTGATCCGCCAATTGGCTGAAAGCGGCAAAGGTTGTCTGTATTTTTCAAGTGAAATTCATGAAGCCATCGGAATTTCCGATCGGATTCTCGTTATGTACAACGGTCAAATCGTGAAGGAATTATCACGACAAGAAGCGACCCAAGAAAGGATTTTATTGTATGCAAGTGGTGGAAAAGAAGAACTTGGGGAAACACAAAAGCTCGGTGAAAGACAACGCGATTCAGTTTCTGTTTAAATATGGCGCCATCGCATTACTTATTTTCATCATTTTTTACTTCAGCACAATCAGCGACGCTTTTTTCACATATGGTAACTTCACAGACATCCTGCGCTCCATTTCCATTGTCACGTTACTCGCTTTAGGTGTAACGTTCACGCTGGTAGTGGATGGTTTCGATTTGTCGGTAGGTTCGACGATGTCTTTATCGACAGTCGTTTCCGCATCTCTGATGGTTTGGTACGATATGCCGTTATGGCTCGTCCTTCTCCTGCCGCTGTTGATCGGGGTGTTGGTCGGAGCAGTCAATAGCTTTCTAATTGTGGTTATCGGCATTCCGGATTTGCTGGCGACGCTGAGCATGATGTACATTATTGCGGGCTTGCACCGTACGTATACAGAAGGCTACTCGATCTACAACAATATGCCATTGACTTCAGGAGGAACCGCACCGGGGCAATTGTCGGAAGCGTTTCTGTGGATTGGGCAAGGGCAGATGCTGGGCCTGCCGGTTCCGGTTTGGATCATGCTGGTGATGGTCCTGGCTTCCTATGTAATTTT
>JADKLW010000750.1_pt1 | contig 11159 bp, 9 predicted proteins | sample 8641881 | NCBI WGS metagenome assembly JADKLW01 (sample SAMN16272185, study PRJNA661076) | feces metagenome | isolation source: fecal sample from diarrhoea affected cattle B | host: Bos taurus | place: South Africa: Lokaleng Village, Mahikeng | collected 2019-09
CAGCGATCCCGGCACGTCGCGGACGCTGCAGAGCACGAGCGAGCAGACGACCGCGTCAAACGGGCCCCCGATGTCGTCCGGGAGCGCCTCGAAGGTCGCGTCGCTGACCTGGATCCGGGTCGTCGGCCCCGCGCCCTGGAGCGTGGCGGCGACGCGCTCGGCCTCACGCCGCAGCGCGCGGTCGGGCTCGGTTGCGACGACCTCGGTGACCGTCGGCGGGTAGAGCGGAAAGTTGCTCCCGGTGCCGGCTCCGACCTCCAGCACCCGGCCACTCAGGCCCTCGAGCAGCTCCTGCCGCGCCCGCAGCACGTCCTCCGGCTGGTGACGCATCATCAGCGTCCAGACGCGAGAGAACCAGGGGTGGTCGACGGTGTCGGCGTTCACGGGTCGACCGTACCCGAACGCCGGCGTCGTCGATAGGGGCCGCTCAGCCCTGCGGCTGCTTCGGGGAGACCCACTCCTGGGCGAGGCGGCCCGCGAACAGCGACGGCAGCTCGTCGATCGCCACGCGGACCTGCTCCAGCGAGTCGCGGTCGCGGACGGTGACCGTCCGGTCCTCGAGCGACTGGTGGTCGACGGTCACGCACCACGGGGTGCCGATCTCGTCCTGGCGGCGGTAGCGCTTGCCGATCGCGCCGGACTCGTCGTACTCGGTCTGGCCGACGTTGCGCAGGCTGTCGCGGATCTCCTGGGCGAGCTCCGGCTGGCCGTCCTTCTTGACCAGCGGGAAGATCGCGACCTTGATCGGGGCCAGGCGCGGATGCAGGCGCAGGACGGTCCGGACGTCGTCGGCGCTGCCCTCGATGTGCTCCTCGTCGTAGGCGTCGACCAGGAACGCCAGCGTCGCGCGGCCGACGCCGGCGGCCGGCTCGATCACGTGCGGGACGTAGCGCTCCTTCGTCGCCTCGTCGTAGACCTCGATCTTGGTCTTCGCGCCCGCCGCGTGCTGGGTCAGGTCGAAGTTGCCGCGGTCCGCGACGCCCTCCAGCTCGGACCAGCCGATCGGGAAGAGGTACTCCACGTCGGCGGTGCGCGAGCTGTAGTGGCTCAGCTCGTCGTCCTCGTGCGGGCGCAGCCGCAGGTGGTCGGGGCGGATGCCGAGGCCCGTGTACCAGTCGAAGCGGGCCTGCTTCCAGTGCTCGTACCACTCCGTCGACTCGGTCGGCGGGATGAAGAACTCCATCTCCATCTGCTCGAACTCGAGCGTGCGGAAGATGAAGTTGCCCGGGGTGATCTCGTTGCGGAACGACTTGCCGATCTGGGCGATCCCGAACGGCGGCTTCTTGCGGGCGATCGCCAGGACCTGCTTGAAGTCGACGAAGATGCCCTGGGCGGTCTCGGGCCGCAGGTAGACCGTCGACGCGGTGTCCTCGACCGTGCCGATCTGGGTCTTGAACATCAGGTTGAACTCGCGCGGCTCCGACAGCTCGCCGCCGCAGGTCGGGCAGACCACGGCGTCGGGGTCTTCACCGGCCTCGACCGCAGCTTCCTGCAGGTGGTCCAGGCGGAAGCGCTTCTTGCACTTGCCCATGCACTGCACGAGCGGATCGCTGAAGCCGTCCAGGTGGCCCGAGGACTTCCAGACGCTGGGGTGCTGGATGATCGCCGAGTCCAGCGCGACGATGTCGTCGCGATCCTGGAGCATCGCCTTCCACCACTCGGCCTTGACGTTCTGCACCAGCAGCACGCCGTAGTGGCCGTAGTCGTAGGTGTTGGCGATTCCGCCGTAGATCTCCGACGCGGGGAACACGAAGCCTCGCCGCTTGCAGAGGGCGACGATCTTGTCCATGGTCACGACGTCGGAGGCCATCAGCGGAGCGTACGCAATCGCCCGCGCGTACCTCGGTCTCGTCCGCAGACGATCGATCGAGCGTCTACGGGCGTGTCCCTCGCCCGCCTGTTGCGACCCCGGGTAGTATCGGGCGATGCCGCGCGCCCGCTCGTCGTCCGTCCCGCCGCCCCGGCTCGATCCGCGAGGACGGATGGAGCGCCGCGCGCTCGCCGCGATCGGTCGGTTCGGGGACGCCAACCGCAGCGATCGACGGTTCCGCGTCGGACGCCCGATCCGGATGGACGGCCAGACGCTCGACGTCGCGACCCAGACGATGCTCGGGGTCCGGGCGCGGATGAAGTACCCGTCCTGGCACGAGCAGAGCTTCGCCGAGGGCCGCGCGACGATGCGCCGCGAGGCGCTGCTGGCGGCGGGCCCGGCGATCCCGGTCGCCGCGGTCGAGGAGCTCGAGGTCGACGGCGGCGACGGTCCGCTGCCGGCCCGGCTCTACCGCCCCGGCGGCCCCAACGAGCCGACGGTCACCTGGCAGGCGGAGGACGAGCGGCTGCCGCTGCTCGTCTTCTTCCACGGCGGCGGGTTCATCCTCGGCGACCTCGACTCGCACGACGCGGTCTGCCGGATGTTCTGCCGCTTCGGCGGAATGCTGGTGCTGTCAGTGGCCTACCGGCTGGCGCCCGAGCATCCCTTCCCCGCAGGCGTCGACGACGCGATCGCGTCGTTCCGCTGGGCGGTCGACAACGCCGCCTCGCTGGGCGCGGACGCCGACCGGATCGCGGTCGGCGGGGACAGCGCGGGTGGCAACTTCTCCGCCGTGGTCGCTCAGGCCGACGCCCGGTCCGAGCGTCCGGCGCTGGCGCTTCAGGTCCTGCTCTACCCGGCGGTCGACTTCGTCGACCGTTCGGCGTCGCGGGAGCGGTTCGGCAGGGGTTTCTACCTGGAGGCCGGCTCGATGGACTGGGTCGAGGCCAACTACCTGCCGCCGGAGGCGACGCAGTCGGAGGAGTTCGACCGGGCCGACCCGAGGCTCTCGCCCGTGCGAGCGAGCGTGGACGACCTGCGGGGGGTCGCGCCGGCGATCGTGGTGACCGCGGGATTCGACCCGCTGCGCGACGAGGGCGAGGCGTACGCCCGGCGGCTGTCCGAGGCCGGCGTGCCGGTGCTCGCGCGACGGATCCCGGACCTGATCCACGGCTTCGCCAACACGCTCGGCGTCGGTCGGCGCTCGCGGGAGACGATGCTCGAGGTCGTGGGAATGACCCGCGGCATGCTCGAGGTCGCGCCGGCGAGGAGGGCGAGGTCCGGCGCGTGAGGCCGACGCTGGCACTCGGGGTGAGAGAGTGCCAAGGCTCGGGCGGTGGATCTGGCCTATGCTTGGAGCGTCATGCCGATCTACGAGTATCGCCGCCCCGACGGGACCACGTTCGATGTCCTGCAGAAGTTCTCCGACGATGCCCTGACCCACGACCCCGAGACGGGGGTCCCCGTGCAGCGCGTACTGAGCGCTCCGGCGATCCACTTCAAGGGCAAGGGGTTCCACAACACCGACTACGGCACGAAGAAGCGCCCGGTTGGCGGCGGCAGCGACAGCGGCTCGTCGTCGTCCGAGGGCAGCGGCTCGAGCGGCGAGGGCTCCGGCGGCTCGTCCGGCGAGTCGAAGTCGTCCGACGGTGGATCGTCGAGCAGCACGAGCACGAGCACGAGCGACAGCGGGTCGTCGAGCTCGACGTCGTCCTCGACGACGACGTCCAGCTAGTCACGGGCGGGGCCGCGCCGGACGCTCGGCGACCGCGGGGGAGCAGCCATGCCGATCTATGAGTACCGCCGGCCCGACGGCACCACCTTCGAGGTCCTGCAGAAGTTCTCCGACGACGCGCTGACCCACGACCCCGACAGCGGGGTCCCGGTCCAGCGCGTGCTGCACGCTCCGGCGATCCACTTCAAGGGCAGCGGCTTCTACGCCAACGACGTCGGCACGGCCAAGGGCAACCGCGAGCTCGAGCGGGCCGCGGAAGCGGGAGCCGACGCGCACGACGACAAGATGCGGGCCCAGCGGCGGGAGCGCGAGAAGGCGAAGGCCGAGGCGAAGCCGAAGCCGCCGAAGCGGCCGTCCGCGCCGTAGCTCGGGCGAGCAGGTCTCCTCGCGTACCGCCGCGGTACAGAAGTCGACGCGCGACCGGCGGCGGACCCGTCGAGCGCTACTTCTCGAACTTCCGACGCGCCCGGGCGACCTCCTCGGAGCTGACGACCAGGCCGACCCCGCCGCTGGCGTCGTTCCCCACGCCGGACGGCTTGAGCACGGTCTGGGTGCCCTTGCCCGGCAGGAACTGGCCGACCGCGACGCCGAGCAGCGAGAAGCCGCCCATGTCGGTGGTCACGGCCTGCGGGGCCTTCCAGGCGATCATCGGCATCCGCAGGAACCCCGTCGGCGACAGGATGCGGCGCTTCATCGCCCCGAGCACCTGCTGCTGCCGTTCGGCGCGGTTGAGGTCGTCCTGTCCCGCGTCGCACTCGTTCTTCCGCACGCGGGCGTAGGCGAGCGCCGCGCTGCCGGGCATCCTGTAGGTCTCGCCCTCCTCGAGCCGGAACGACGTCCCGCCCTTGAACTTGTCGTAGCCGATCGTCACGCCCTTGCGGGGACGCTTCGCCCCGCCGCTGACGTCGGCCGTGAGGCAGCTCTCGGCCGTGATCCGGACCCCGCCCATCGCGTCGATGAGCTGCGGGAAGTTCTCGAAGTCGATCGTCGCGACGTGGTTCACGTCGATGCCGGTCAGGGTCTCGACCGCCCGGACCGCGCCGCGGACCCCGTCGAAGGCGTAGGCCGCGTTGATCTTCTGGGTACCGTGACCGGGGATCTCGACCAGCGTGTCGCGCGGGATCGAGAGCTTGGCGTTGGCGAAGCCGCCGGTCCGCAGCAGCATCATCGTGTCGGTCCGGGCCGAGCCTTGACTGCCCTCGGCGCCCGGCTCCTTCGAGCCCGGCGGGCGCGAGTCGGTGCCGAGCACCAGCAGGTTGGTCGGGGTGAACGGCGCGCCCCCGCCGCCGAGCAGCGCGTCGGCGTCCCCGCGGTTCTGGTGCACCGTCGCCGAGACCACGAACAGCACCGCGGACAGCACCACCCAGCCGACGACGAGCTTGCCGGCCAGGCACACCCAGCGCCGACGCGGCAGGGGCAGTCCTCGCCGTCCGCGACGACGGCGCTCGCGCGGTCCCGCGGGGCCACCGCCACCTCCGCCACCGCGCTCGCCGTCCCAGCGCTGGTCGTCGTCGCCGGGCGTGGCGGGTCCGCTCCGCCGGCCGAAGCGGGCGGGCTGCGCGCGGTAGACCGTGTAGGGCTGGTCGTCGGCGGACGGCCGCGCCGGACGCGCGGACCGCGGCGGCCGGTCGGTGGATCGCGGCGCGCGAGCCGGCTCGTCGCCGGAGCGTGGCCGGGCCGCCGGGGACGGCTGTCGTGGCGTCGGGCGACGTGAAGAGCCGCGCCCGCCCGCCCCGCCACCGTAGACGGTGTGGGGCGCGTCGTCGGGGTGCGAGTCGTCGTCCGGGTGGTCGCGGCCGGTCGCGCCGTCGTCGTCGGGGCGGTGCATCAAAGGTCTGTTCCGATGGGGGCGGGGCCGTGATGGTCGAGCGACCCCAAGGGGATATGGTGCCGCCCGTGCCGTCCTCCTGCGTCATCGGGGTCGATCTGGGCGGGACCAAGCTCCTCGCCGGGCTGGTCGACGCCGACGCCGAGGTGCGCCGCCGGACCTACCGGGTCGCGCCCGTGACCGACGATCCCGAGGCGGTGCTGGAGTTCGTCGCCGGGTCGATCGAGCGGCTGGTCGCCGCGGCCCGGACGGACGGGCGCGCGGTGGCCGCCGTCGGCCTGGGGATCCCCTCGCTGATCGACCAGGCGCGGGGCATCGCCGTCTCGACCGTGCACCAGCCGCTCGACGGCGTGCCGGTGCGCGCGATCCTGCAGGAACGCCTCCAGCTTCCGGTCACGCTCGACAACGACGCCAACTGCGCGATGCTCGCGGAGTGGCGGACCGGCGGGGCAGTCGGCTGCGACGACGCGGTGCTGCTGACGATCGGCACCGGGATCGGCAGCGGCGTGGTCGCCGGCGGGCAGCTCCTGCGGGGCGCGACGGGGGCGGCGACGGAGCTGGGGCACACGGTGATCGACTTCGACGGCCCGCCGTGCCAGGGCAACTGCCACAGCCGCGGCTGCCTGGAAGCGCTGGCGTCCGGCAGCGCGCTCGGCCGGGAGGGAGCGCGGATGGCCGCGTTGCACCCGGGATCCGAGTTGGCGCGGAGGGTCGCGGCCGGCGAGCCGATCTGGGGCGAGCACGTCGTCGACGCGGCGGCGCGCGAGGACCCGGCGGCGACGGTCGCCCTCGATCGGGTCGGCCGCCTGCTCGGCGTCGGCATCTCGAACGCGATGAACATCTTCAACCCCGAGGTCGTGCTGATCGGCGGCGGGGTGTCGGCCGCGGGCGAGCTGCTGCTGGCCTCGGCGCGCGACGAGGCGCAGGCCCGCGCCCGCCCGCCGGCCTGCGAGGCCCGCGTCGAGGTTGCCCGGCTCGGCGCCGACGCCGGCATGATCGGCGCGGGACTGCTGGCGTGGGAGCGTCGATGACCGTGCCGGAAGGGGCAGAGCTGCCGTCGAGACCATTCCGTTGAACACGGAGTAAATAATCCGTCGTGACTGTATTTTAAAGTCCGGAAGGAGCGGATTATTCTATCCTGCCGAAGTGGATTTTGGTACGGTAGGCGGCGTGGAGGTGGCCATCCCCTTGCGCTTCGACGTGCCCGTCGGTCCCGACCGTATGATCGACCGCCGCTCCGAGTTGGCGGAACTCGGGCGCGCGGCGGCACGCCGTACCGCGATCCGTCTGGCAGCGCCCCGGCGCTTCGGGAAGACGAGCCTGCTCAAGGCGCATGTCGCCGCCGCGCTCGATGCTGGGCACCGAGCGGTGCTCGTGGACCTCTCGGACGTCGGTGATCTGGCGGCCGTCGTAGCGCGGGTGGCGCACGCGTACCGTGGTCTGCACCCGTCCGCGGCGCGGCTGGTCTCGCGCGTGACGCGTCGAGCCGGCATCAGCGTCGCCCCGACGGGCCTGTCGCTGACGCTGGAGCGCGCGGCGTCGACCTTCCCCAGTCGGGAGCAGCTCGAGCCCGTCCTGCTGCAGCTCCTGGACATCCCGGCGGTGCTGCACCGCGACGACCGCATTCTGACGGTCGTCTGCTTCGACGAGTTCCAGGATCTCCTGCGCGGAGGCTCCGGGCTGGACGGCGTGCTGCGGTCCGTGATCCAGCACCACGGCGATGCTGCCGCCTACGTCTACGCGGGGAGCCATCCGTCGCTGCTGCGGGCCCTGTTCGTGGACCGGGAGCGGCCGTTGTTCGCGCAGGCCCTGCCACTCGAGCTCGGTCCGCTGCCCGAAGACGAGACCGTCGATGCCCTGGTCCGGATCTTCGACGACGAGGGCTTCGGCTCCGAGGACCACGGCGCCGCGCTGGATCTGCTGGTGTCGGAGCTCGGCGGACATCCTCAGCGCGTGATGTTGGTGGCCGACCGCCTGCTGCGCCGCCTCCAGGACGGCGACGTCGGCGATCCCGACGAGCTGTTCGAGCGCGCCATCGACGATGCGCTGCGAGCGACGGCCGACCTGCACCGGGCCACCTGGGGGGCCCGCGCCGCCGCCGAGGGGCACGTGCTGCGGCTCGTCGCCGAAGGCGTGTCGCCGACCGGCGCGGACGCTCAGCGGATCACCGGTCTGTCCGCCTCGACGCTCGGCCAGGCGGCGGAGCGCCTGGTCGAGGACGGTCAGCACCTGGGTCGTGATGGACGTCGGTGGTGGCTGATCGATCCGCTCTTCACCCTCTGGCTGCGCAGGAGCACGGTATGACGAGCACGCACGCCCCGCCCGCGGGCACCGACGCGAATCGCGGCCGCCTGACCGTCTGCGCGACGCCGATCGGCAACCTCGACGACATCACCGCGCGGGTGCTGGAGGCGCTGCGCGACGCCGACGTGGTCGCCTGCGAGGACACCCGCCACACGCGACGGCTGCTCGATCGCTTCGCGATCCGGGTCGCGACGGTCAGCCTGCACGAGCACAACGAGGCGTCGCGGGCGCCCGAGCTGCTCGACCGGGTCCGTGCGGGGGAGCGGGTCGCGGTGGTCTCCGACGCCGGGATGCCAGTGGTCAGCGACCCCGGGGGCCGGCTGGTCGCCGCCGCGCGCGACGCGGGCCTGCCCGTCGAGGTGCTTCCGGGACCGAGTGCGCCGGTGACCGCGATCGCGGCGGCGGGGATCGCGGCCGAGCAGTGGCGGTTCGTCGGCTTCCTGCCCCGCCGGGCCGAGCAGCTGGTGACGCTGCTGCGGGACCCGGCGGTGACCGTGGCGTTCGAGTCGCCCAAGCGGCTGGTGGCGGCCCTGCGGGCCATCGCCGACGAGGACCCGGCGCGGCTGGTCGCGGTCTGCCGCGAGCTGACCAAGCTCCACGAGCAGGTGGTCCGCGGACCGGCGGCCGAGGTCGCCGAGCGGTTCGCCGCCGACGGCGTGCGCGGCGAGATCACGCTCGTGATCGCCGGGGCCGAGGCCGCGGTGGTCGAGCAGACCGACGTCGCGCGGGCCGTCGACGCCGCCCGGCGGTTGGTCGAGGACGGCGCGCGAGCCCGCACCGCGTCACGCGTGGTGGCCGAGCTGACCGGCCACGGCGCCAACGAGATCTACCGCGGGCTGCACGCGGACGACTGAGCGCTCGGCGGCCGGGGCCGACGCGGAGCCCCCGACGAGCCCGTCCTCAGTGGTGATGGTGGTGGTGCGCGTCCGGAATCGCCTCGACCGGCAGGCGACCGACGAGCGCGGCGGCCAGCGCGGTCGACAGCGGCACCGAGAGCACCAGCGCCGCGCTGCCGACCAGCGTCGAGACGATCGGCTCGGCCAGCCCCGCGTCGTTGATCGCGTCCCCGAAGCCGACGCCGGACGCGGACGCCACGAGCAGCAGCGGCAGGGTCGCCCCGGCGTAGGCCAGGACCAGGGTGTGGATCGTCGCGGACAGGTGGTCCCGGCCGACGACGAACGCCTCGCGGTAGAGCACGCGCGGGGAGAGCCGCGGGTTGGCCCGGTGCAGGGCCGCCACCGTCGAGACCTGCGAGACGACGGTGTCCGTGATCACCCCGAGCGCCCCGATCACCATCCCCGCCAGCAGGATCCCGCCGAGCGGCAGCTCGCCGCCGGACTGGAGCGCGAACGAGCTCAGCTCGCTCTCCTTGCCGTCGAGTCCGGTCGCCCCGGTCCAGAACGCGCCGAGCAGCCCGGCGACCAGCAGCGAGACGCCGATCCCGGTCACCGCCGCCAGGCTCTGCGCGGTGACCCCGTAGGTCAGCACCGTGGTGACGAACATCACCGCCAGCGCCCCGACCGTGGCGACCAGCAGCGGCGGATGGCCGTCGAGGATGGCCGGGACGAGCCAGAGGATCACGAGCGACAGGCTGAGACCGGTGCCGATCAGAGCCAGCAGCCCGCGGCCGCGCGCGACGACCGCCCCGAGGATGCCGAAGAGCAGCGCCAGGATCAGCAGCGGCGTGCGCCGGTCGACGCCGCTGAACCCGTAGGTCGGTCCGGCGTCCGCATCGTCGGCTCCCGGTGTCCCGGGAGCGGGGGACTGGTCGACGAGCCGCACGCCCTGGTCGACCTCCAACTCGGGGCTGACCTCGACCGGACCGAGCACGACCTCGACCTCGGCGCCTTCGTCGGGACCGTCGTCGACGCGGACCCGGGCGGTCCGGCACTGCTGGTCGGTCGGACCGCCGCACGACGCGGAGCGGACGTCGGTGACGGTGCCGCCGACGGTGCTCGGGACCGCGCCGGCCACCGTGGGACCCGAGCCCGAGGGCCAGAGCGCGACCAGGCCGACGATGGTCAGCAGCGCCACCACGAGCACCACGCCGACGAGCAGCCGTCCGGCGCGGGTGTCGACGATCGCACGGAGGGCCGGGAAGCGCGGGGCGGAGGGCATCCGTGCCACATACGCCGCGCGGCCTGCGATGCCTTCCGCTGCCCCGACGCACGCGGGAGCGGGCGCTTGGCTGACGCCCTATCACGGTCTCCCGCTTGCCGTGCGACCTCAGAGCGCGTCGTCGAGCGCGCCCAGGCGGTCGGTCAGGCGCATGTTCTCGCGGTAGTCGACGGGGCAGTTGATCACCGTCACGCCGTCGGACGCGAGCCCCTCGCGGAGCGCGGGCAGCAGCTCGTCGGCGGCGCCGATCTGGACGCCCTTCGCGCCGAAGCTCGCGGCGAACGGCACGATGTCGGGGTTGCCGAAGCGGACCGAGGACGAACGACCCAGGTCGATCTCCATCTTCCACTCGATCAGGCCGTAGCCGCCGTCGTCCCAGATCAGCACGCAGAGCGGGATCCGCTCGCGGATCGCGGTCTCGATCTCCTGCGCGTGCATGTGGAAGGCGCCGTCGCCGGCCACCGCCAGCACCTTGCGTTCGGGATGCTCGTCGCCGTTCGCCAGCCACGCGCCGAGCGCGCCCGGCAGCGCGAAGCCCATCGTCGACAGGCCGTTGGAGATCAGGCAGGTGTTGGCGGCATAGGTCGGGTAGAGCCGAGCCATCCACATCTTGACCGCGCCGGTGTCGGCGAGCACGATGTCCTCCCGACCGAGCGCTGCCCGGGTGTCGGCGATCACCCGCTGGGGGGACAGCGGGAAGCGGTCGTCGCCGGCGCCGCGCTCGAGCTCCTCGGCCAGCATCTTCGACGCGTGGCACTCGGCGGTGACCGGGACGTCGCGCGTGGCGTCGCCGTCCGCCGACGTCGCCGCGACCAGCAGGTCGAGCGAGCGCACGATCGATCCGTGCAGCCCGACGGCGACCGGGTAGTGCGCGTCGACCTCGGCCGGCCCCCGGTGGACGTGGATGATCCGGGCGTCGGCGTCGGGGTTGATCTTCCGGGGATCGAACTCCTGCAGCTCGTAGCCGACCGCGACGATCGCGTCGGCCGCGTCGAACCCGAAGTTGACGTAGTCGTGCTGCATGAACCCGACCGCGCCGAGCCCGAGCGGATGGTCGTCGGGGAACACGCCCTTGCCGTGGAAGGTGGTCGCGACCGGGATCCCGGTGTGCTCGGCGAACCGGATCAACGCGTCGGTCGCGCCCTCGCGGGCCGCGCCGTGTCCCGCCAGCAGGATCGGCCGCTCGGCGTTCGCGAGGACCTCGACCGCCCGGGCGACCTGGTCGTCGGCCGGCTCGTTCGGCCGGACCCGGTCGATCTCGAGCGGGGCCAGCTCGTCGGGCACGTCGGCCGCCTCGACGTCGGCCGGGATCGCCACGTAGACGGCGCCGGGACGCTCGGTCTGGGCGGTCTTGAACGCCTTGC
>JADKLW010000751.1_pt1 | contig 11142 bp, 9 predicted proteins | sample 8641881 | NCBI WGS metagenome assembly JADKLW01 (sample SAMN16272185, study PRJNA661076) | feces metagenome | isolation source: fecal sample from diarrhoea affected cattle B | host: Bos taurus | place: South Africa: Lokaleng Village, Mahikeng | collected 2019-09
TATGCAACAGACGCTGGCTTTTGATGTTTATGGCACACTGATCAACACTTCCGGTCCTGACTTGTCCCTTTTAGTGCGGTGGAAATAATTTTTGTATTATCTCTCTCATTTTAAATGTCGGTTCAGCTTTCACGATTGCCACCTTGTTTGTAATTTGATTCAAGAGTTGTCCGTCGACTATCTTCTTCGATTCATCTATAAACCTTTTGATCGAGACACCTGTTTGCAATTCGATATGCTTTGATACAACAAGGGCTACAAAGCAAATCAGCACGTGCAGCTTTATTGGTTGTTCTTTAAAATGAAAGATTGGCCTTGTCTGAAGATCGTTTTTTGAAATTCTAAAAGCCTGCTCGATTTTATAGAGCTCGTGGTAGCGTTCTATTATGGCTTTGTTGTCTGCCACGGTTTCTTCCAGGTTGGTGTAGTATCCTTTGATGCCAAGGATCTTATTGGTTTTGTCAATCAGCTTTTCATTTAGCATGACCTTTTGGTTTTTGGTTTGAATGAACTTTAGCCTCTTGGTTTTAGAGGGTTGGTCAACGACTTTTCTCGCTTTCTCTATTTGATTGTTCATCTCGTGGAGCTCCTTTCGGTATCGAGCAGATGAATAACTGCAAATTAGGTATCCAAACTCGGTTTTCAACCTGATGCTCTTGCCATCTTCCCGGCAGATGTTCTTGTCGATGGTTTCCAGTAACTCGGCTGAGATGTTCCCCAATCGTGCTCCAACAATATAATTGATGTTGTTCTTGGTTAGCTCCCTGATATTATCCGCGCTGATCATAGCTGCATCGGCTACCACGGTGAACTCTTTCACCTGGTTTCTTTCAATGAATCCCTTGACCACGGGGATTATGGTGTGGCCTTCAAAAGTATTGCCACTGAAGATCTCGTACGCGATGGGAAAACCTTCCCTGGTGACCATTAAAGCTACCAATATCTGTGGTTGCTGGGACTTGTTGTCCTTGGAGAATCCATTCTTTCGCAACTCGTCTTCTTCGAAAGTCTCGAAGTAAAGTGTCGTGACATCGTAAAAAAGCAATTCGTAATTGAATGAATAGCACTTTTTGGCAAAGCTCATGACCACCCTTTCTACCTCATCCTTGAACTCGATCCATCCGGGAGCCATCTTGTAGTACGTTTTGCGAGTATGATGTATCCCAAAATACCGCTCCATCAGTTCTAAAGAACGAAGCTTTGATGCCGGTTCAAATATCCTTATTGTAACGAGATCTTTCAATAAAGAGGGAAGGTCGCCCAGCCCAATTTTTTCCTGGAGGATAGTTATTTGGTTGTGGAAAAAGCTGTACTTTACACCCAAGAAAGTACAATGATTCAGATGTAATAACTTGTTCGGGTTCTCATCAGGGAAGATAGAAAGTTGCGCCGAATAGTCTTTTATCCATTCTTCAGCCAACAACACTAAATCATCAAGGTCTTCTCGAGTATGGGCTGAACCAACATGCCGCATGATGGTCCTTTTATTGTTGTAATACCGCACTACCTGAACAGCTTTCGCATTTGAAGCTGTTTTCACGACTCTAATTTTCATGCTAAAAACACCTTTAGTGCGGTAAATTTAGCAAAATAAAATAAATACGCGCTGATTTACTGCATTTTATGACCGCACTAAATTTGAAGGGGACAAGTCAGGAAAGAAGACTTTTCCAAAAAAATCCGGACGATGAAAGTCCGGGTTGTCTGTCTCAATGGAATTCCAGGAAAGATAATGCGGCTCTGTTGTGGCATCCCCGCATTTGTAAAAATTGGCAGATCCGCTCAGATTGCTTAAGTTTTTTACATCACTGAATGCAAAACACTCAATGGGAATGCGAATCATCATCTCCCACGTAAAATCTCCCGATCGGGTATCAAAAGGTTTATTACCCAGTGATGACTGTATTTCAATTTTCTCTATTAATTGGGTGTTCACAAACTTACGTTTACTTCTTCCAGAACCATACGCCACGTGGGCAATACCGATGCAATTAAACTCAAAATTATAATAATTCTCTTTGTCGAATGAGATGAAAAATTCTACGCAGCTATCTTTATGAACGCGTCCATTTATACGAGTTTCCATAGCACGTATATATTTCTCACATACATAATATTTCAGCCATATTCTGTCACCGGTATGAGCAATTCTGAACGCTACTTTTGGTGAATAGTGAAATTGCTCCCAGTTCAATTGCTGAATGGGATGAGTTATCGCATTTTTTTCCAGTAGATATTCAGCTTCAGGTAAAGTAATGGAAGTTTGCGGTTGAATTTTTACAAGATAAAGTTCATTCATTATAGCTACAATCAGTTATAATCGGTAGGCTTTCATTCGCATATCAACTGCATCCATGATTCCCTTGTTTTCAAAAGGATTGGTACGTGGCTCCATGCCTCCGGTGAGAGCTGTCTTTGGATTCTGCACGCAAAGCTCTGGCCTTGTCGGCATATACTTTAAACTGGGCTCGAATCTCGGGTGAGCGCAGATTATTCATGGTGAAAATGGCAATTCCCTCAGCTCCGTGATTGAGTGCGGCGTCCATGCACTCAAACATTTCCGGGCTGTCGGTAGCCATCATTCCGCAATAGAGGGTGGTCATTGAATTTTTTTGTTCCACGTTGTCTATTGTACAATCTTCGATAAAACTGACATCTCCGGTGTAAAAGTTGTGGTAAACCATTGGGAAGACAATATCGAGATTCCATTTACCCCAATCCTGCCGAACCATCTGACGCGACATTGCAGGTGTTGGGAAGGGCGATGCGGCCATCACCTTACCATAGGAGTGAACTACCTCTGCTATTTCATTGGCTACTTCTGTGATCTGGTCACAACGGAATTGGAGCCATTGTTCATCGGTGGATGGATCCTCCAGTTCTCTGGGATCATAGCCATACTTTTCCTTGAAGAGGCGAATCATCTCCGGATGATAGCCGTAGTCCCATTCAGCATACTCACGGTCTTGTATGATGCCATAACGGGGCCAGAGGGTGGTAGGCAGTATGACATCCACAAATCGATGATAGTCGATGGCGATACCATTCAACCCATCCACTTCACAATAGGCTCTTATTTTCTTTATGATATGCTCACGGACTTCAGGCAGGGCCGGTGACATGAATTTATAGTAATCGACGTATGCTTTCGTATCTGCCAGACTCTCACCATTTCGGTTTACGCTTAACCATTCCGGATGCTCTTTCACTATTTGCTCCCGGTCATGTTCCGGATTCATTGTCCACAACCAGGCATACACCTCTATGCCATATTTCTGAGCTATGGGGATCGCAATGCGGTAATCATCGGGAGTGGGTGCATTGAGGATAAGGCCATCCAACCCCGTTTCCTGCATTACCGCGCAAACTGAATCGAGATTCATCCCGGGGCGATAATCGAGCCAGGTCCAGAACATCGGATACTCTTTTTCCTGTTCCTGCTTTGTCTGGGTGCAACCGGTTATGCTTACCAATGTGAAAATCAGAATAGACAATAGAATATTTTTCATCATGATCAATCATTACTTTATTAATTCAGATTTTCAATTTGATATGGACACGTCCCAATAACCAGGTGAGTCCGATAATGAGGAGAGCGAAACAAAGACTATTGACAATCCCTATCAATCCATGTGTGAGCCAATCGGGCAATACAATTCCGGTAAGATCTGCCACTCCATAGGAAACATAGGGTATCAGATAACATGTGAGAGTGGCTGTCCCGGCAGGTTTGATGATATTTAACCATCCGGCTTTGCCAGTATTGGACAACCAGGTAAGGATGGCATAAGTAGCAATGGCAATGGCAATCACATAGAATATCCAGGGAGGGGTAGCACTCAGCTTGGAAACGATCCAGAATTGACGGGCAATGAAACCCATCAGAAGAAAGAGAGCCACAGTAACAGTGACATAGAGTACTTTCTTTTTATCATTCAGATGAATGTATTTTGCACTGAGTAGAGAAATAATCAGGCCTCCCATCGTGAAAGCGGGTAGCGCGCCATTACCAATGTGTAAGATATTCAGAAAATCATTGTAGAAATTTGGACGAGGCAACTGTAAGATGGCGGTGCCTCCCCACGTTTCATTCATGCGCGTGCCGAGTATACATATAATTACCAGGGCTACCCAGATAGGAATAAGATATCTAAGTCGATCACGCGTGAACAGGTATACCATTGCGCAGAACAGATAAGCCCAGCCAATCAAACCTAAAATTCCCCAACGGGCTGCAAACACACCCCCTTCGGGATCGCGGAAGGTGATAGCAAGGTAAAGCAAGATAACCACTCCCGTGATTTTGAGAATTGTATATAAATTTGTTCGGGTTCTATCTTTTGACCGTGGGTATTGATTCCAGATTAAAATAAAGGCGGTCACCATGAGTATCCAGTAAACACCGATCTGATAACTTACATCAGAAGACAATCGAGCTTCTGAATTGGCAATGAATGCCCCCATAACCAATAATGCAAGGGTACGGGAGAGAATATGTCCGACAGTGGATTCTACTGACAATCCCTTGCTGTATCTTCTTTCGATGGCAAAAGGGATTGACATTCCTACCACGAACAGGAAAACAGGGAAGACCACATCGGCCAATCCCATGAAATCCTCCCCACGCGTGGCGTGCTCTAACCAGTGTGGAACATCATCTATTTTCCATAAGTCGTTCACAAAGATCATTACGAACATGGTGAGGGCCCTTAGAAGATCAATGCCTACATTCCTTTGTGTGAAATCTATTTTTGACATGTTGCTCATTTAGCGTTAGATTAAAAAAATACTGACAACTGATTACTGATTACTGATCCCTGATTACTGATTACTGACAATTGTCAACTATACCACCGGAAGCGATGAGCCCCTGATAACCAGGTTCGAACTGAAGATTCTGACGGTTTCACGGTTATAGGTCTGCTCCCTACAGAGGGATAGCACGAATTTCCCGATTTCGGCACCCATCTCGGCGCAGGGATGTTCAATGGCCGTGATGGAGGGAGTCATATACTTACACTCGGGTCCATCCTGGAAGCTCACCACTGCAAGGTCACCGGGTACGGAGAGGTGTTTCAACTTTGCGATGGAGATGGCCTGCAGGGTGGCTGTGAAGTCCGGAAGGATCAACGCATCCGGTCTTGCCGGCAGGTTGATGAAGCGGGTGGTCACCTCATGGATATCCTCGATGGTCTGTTCACTGTATATCAGATAATCAGGGTTGAAAGCAATCTCATTCTCATTGAGCACATCCTTGTAGGCTTTAATCCTTTGCTTGTAGATGGGACAACTAATATGCTTGGCGGCAAAGCCGATACGCCGGTAACCCGAGGTCACCAGGTGGTTTGTCAACATATAGGCATCCATATAGTTATCCGTCACAAACTTCGGACAGGGTTGCTGATAGTGTACACGGTTGAAGCAGATCACCGGCACCCCTTTTCTCTCCAGTTCAGTGAGATGAGAGGAGTTGGAGGTATCCATGCTCTGCGAAATGAGGAGGCAACAGACCCGTGAGGGATCCAACCGTGCCACAATTTCCTTCTCAATCATCACCGAGTTGAAAGAATAATGGATTGCCAGCAGGTAGTGATCCTGCACGGTGTATTGCAGAGCGGTCAGCAACTGTTGATAGAAAGAATTGTCCGACTCCGGAATGACCACTGCGATGGTCATGGCCTTGTTCAGCATTTTGGGGCTGAGATACCCTGTCTCCACTGCAGCCGCGATCACTCTCTCCCGTGTCTTGCTGGTGATGAGTGAGTTGCCCGAGAGCGCCCGGGAGACGGTGGATGGAGAAAGTCCGAGCTTCTCCGCAATATCATAGATGGTTACTTTCTTAGCCATGGGTCTGTTACGCTTCAAAACATAAGGCAGCTGCACCGTAGAGTGAAATATCCGGTTCCTGCGACTGTAATATATGGATCTGGTTCAGTGTGTTCTTGTAGATGAAGGTGTTGATGGTCTTGTTCATCGAATCACTGAAGAACTCATAAGCCTCGGCCAGCTTCCCGCCAATCACGATGGCATCGGGATCGAGGGCAAACATGATGGTCTTCACCGCATTTCCAAGGTCCACACCAAAGATCTCATAGATGGCCAGTGCAATCTTATCCTTTTTTTTCGCTCTCTTAAAAAGCATGTCACTTCTAATCCCGTACTTCTCCTCGAAATATTTGATGCTGCAGTAATATTCATAGTCATACTCCTTGTAGGGGATGGAACAAAACTCACCGGCACCGGCGTTACGTCCCGAGTATAGCCTGCCGTCGATGATGATTCCCACACCCATTCCGGTACCGATGGTGATGCCTGCGATGTTGTCATAATCCTTGGCAACGCCGAAGTATTTCTCGCCAAGGGCAAAGCAGTTGGCATCGTTATTCACGTATACGGGGACATGGAATCGCTCTTCCAGGATATCTTTCAGGTGAACCTTGTTCCAGGAGGGGACATTGGTCGGCTTGAAGACGATGCCCGCCTTCACGTCCACCAGGCTGGGCATCCCCACACCGATACCCCGTACCGAATCGTTGTGTAGCTTCCTGATGGCATTGATGATCTCCCCGAGTATTACCTCTTCCGACTCCCGGTTGTTGATCTCCCTGTGCAGGCTTTCCGCAATGATCCCATTTTCCAGTCGTGCCACCTGGAGATACTTACCGCCGAAAATAACGCCAATCACATTCTTATATAACTTCTCCTGATTAAAAATCATTGCTTCTCTCCAATATGGTTGTTATACGTGGTTTGTCTGTAACAAATGTAGTGTTATTTACGCAAACAGACAACTCTCAATGTTACTCTGCCTCACACTCAAATCGCTGCCGGCATGCACTATCTGGAGTGCATCACCCCGTGGTAAACCGCCTTGCGCAGCGTCCCTTCCGCATCATCGCCATTGTAATCCCAGTACATGGCACCCAACATCCCTTTCTCTTTCAGGAAGAGACATTTGAGAGCGATGGACCGGGCTGTCTCGAAGGTGCAGACAAACTGCCCGTCACCGTCGGTCAGATAGGGCACCATGGCCTCCTCATCCCATTGCGTCTGGTAGTCTGTGAGCTCGATGATCTCCCTGTAATCGATGAAATTGGGCAACTCACCGCCCCCTCTGCCGTAGAAGGGGATGCCCAGTGTGAGCCTCTCTGCAGGGATCCCGGCAAGGATGTGAGCCTCTACCGCCTCATCTGCCGACAGATTCCTGACGAGCGGTGATTGATGCAATGCCGCATGGTGGTACGGCGGGTTACCCATGTCGTAGGTCATGATGTTGACAAAATCAACATAAGGATCAACCGCCTTGAAATCGACATAATGTGCATTGGCTGCCGAGGCGAATGTCAACAGCTTCTCGCTCCCGATCGCCTCCCGTATGTCGCGCATCAACAGGGTAAAGTTGTCCATGTCGTGGGGCGTGGAGGAGATGCCGGATTGGGAGCTGGTGGGATACTCCCAGTCCATGTCGATGCCATCCAGCCCGAACGTCTGCACCACCCTGTGACAGTCGGCAGCAAACGCCTTTCGAGTGGTCTCATCGGCAGCCATCTCGCTGAAGCCGCCACTGCCCCACCCTCCTATGGAAAGCATCACCCTGAGGGAGGGCTTCTGTTTCTTCAACTCCACGATGGAGCGTAGCCGCTCCTCATTGTCGATCCGCACCCCGTCGAAACGGTCGTTCACATGCCCGAAGGCATAGTTGATGTGGGTGACATACGCCGGATCAGGCATGATGCTGCTCCAGGCGGTGACATAAGCCAGCACTACAGGCTCGGCAGCAGGCTCCGACTTCACGTTCTCCCGCCATGTGCAGGCGTTGACTACCACCCACACCAATAGAGAGATGGTATAGATCTTAATGAGATTCTTTTTCATAGGATTTGAAATTATCGTGCGTAAAACATGAAACAGCCGTATATACCAGACTCCTCCGCGTGTACTATTGTTTTAAACGAAGCACCTTGACAAGCTTATTGAAGAAAGATGTGTTTTCATCGATTCCGGTGAAAAACTCTGCCCCCGGTCCATATGCGAAGACGGGCACCATGTTGCCGGTATGCCCTCCGGTAGAGAAACGGCCTCTCACCTCACCGGTTTCCACATCTCCGCCAACCAGGGTGAGTCCGCCGGTCTCATGGTCGGCAGTCACTATCACCAGTGTCCTGCCATCCTTTTCGGCGAATTCAAGCACCTTGCCTATGGTCTTGTCGAAGTCCAGCATCTCCTCCACGGTATATTGCATGTCATTGTCGTGTCCGCCGCCATCTATTTCTGATTGCTCCACCATCAGGAAGAACCCTTTTTTGTGATCATCCAGTATATCGAGCGCCACAGCGGTAGTCCGCTCCAGTTGATCACCCCGCTGACTGATTCTGCCCTCTTTCAGGAAACCGGCCAGCTTACCCTCTTTCACTTTCTCAACCTCGGTGATCGTGTCAAACACCTGGTATCCCTTCTCCCTCAATTCATCCAGAAGGTTGCGACCATCTTCCCTGTTCCTGAAATGTTCTATTCCTCCTCCAATAAAAAGGTCCGGACCGGCATCCACAAAATCAGCAGCTATCTCCGGCATCATTTTGCGGCTGGGCTGATGCGATACAAAATCGGCGGGAGTGGCATCGAGGAGACTGGTCGTCACGACGATGCCGGTAGCCAGCTTGTTTTTCTTTGCCACCGCCATGATGGATGGAACAGCATTCCCTTCAGCATCGACACCGACAGATGAGTTGTTGGCCTTATGACCGGTGGCAATAGCTGTTCCGCCTGCACCTGAGTCGGTCACATAACGGTTGGCCGACTGGGTACGTGAGAAGCCCACATGCTTGAAATTATTCAGGTAAAGCTCACCCCGGTTGGCTGTGGAGCCCGCGAAGACATGGGCCACACCCATCCCGTCACCAATCATCAGGATCACATTCTTTGGTCTTTTCGATTTGAACTTGTGGCCGAAAGTTTGCACCTCATAAAAATCCTTGTTCTGGTAGGAGGACTCCTCCCCTTCATATTTTTTGTTCTGCCCCTGTATGGTAACCGTAAAAAGAAGGGTGAGCGTGATGAATATGATGCTTATTTTTTTCATTGTTGTTTTATTTTATATATGGTGATTAATTTATGTTGATCGAGGCACCCTGTACCTAATTCATTCATTCATAGCTTCCATGATGAAACGGGGAATATCGGTATTGTCCATCTTCCCCTTAAACAGATCAGCCCCGGCACCGATGGCAAAAACGGGAACGTAGTTTGCACTATGACTGCCACTGATCCATCCCAATCGTGCAATGCTGTTGAGAAGAGCGATCGCTTCTGAAGCAAGCTTCTCGTCCGACTGGTACAATGATTCTTCCTTGGTTTGATCGCCTTCAATAAAGCTTTTTCTGTATCGCTCAACCAACTTCTTCTCCTGCGACTCGCTGACGGGAACATTTGTCCACAACCCCAAATTGGCAGCAAGCAGATCCTTCACCTCTTCCCAGGTGACCGGTCTGTCACTATTTGTTCTCATGTTGCTGATGTATGAAGACAATGTTCCTTTTGATACTTTCTGGTGCTGCAACACAGCCAGGTTTAATGTGGAGCTGCCGGTACCCAGTACAGCTCCCCCCGTTTCATGATCGGCAGTCACAAGGATCAGGGTTTCATCAGGATGTTCCAGGTAAAAATCATAGGCACGCTTCACGGCTTCATTCAAATCGATCACTTCATGAATCACCGTGGCACCGTCGTTGGCATGGCCGGCCCAGTCAAGCTGTCCACTCTCTACCATCAGAAAGAAACCATTCTCGTTATTTGTTTCCAACGTGCGTATGGCGCAATCAGTAATATGGGCAAGTGTCAAATCACCGTTTGTACGGTCAATGGCATAAGGGATGCTATTGTTGCTCTTGTCTCCCTTATTGATCAACATCACCTTCTCTTTTTTATCCTGATTCGCAAGAAATGACTCGTACCCGTACACAATTGCATAACCGACACTGTCAATCTTGGGAAAGATGTTATCGGCAGGCGTTTTGTCATACCATCGCTCCGGATCCGAGATACCTGACCCGGCAAAGAAATCAAAATCAGAGACCAACAGGTCAAGTAAAATCTCATACCCCATGTTCCTGCTGGCACGGTGTGCATAGAAGGATGCCGGTGTAGCATGATTGATTCGTACATTCGTAGCGATACCTACCTTCATCCCCTTTTGTTTCGCTCTCTCGGCAATTGAAATCAAGGGTGCATTTAAAGAATCAACCCCTATGGCTCCGTTCTTTGTCTTACTGCCGGTTGCGAGCGCTGTACCGGCAGCACCAGAATCGGTGACTCCATTGGAGGTTGAGTAGGTGGTGGCAAAAGAGGCCACAGGGAATTGGGTGAAAGTAAGTGGAGAAACCCCAATCCGACCTTCCAGTTCAGCCAGGTACATCTCTGTTGTGTTCACCTGGGTAAATCCCATTCCATCGCCAATAAACAGAAAAACATACTTCGCCTGTCCGTGAAGATATCCGGAGAGACATATTGTAAAAAGAAGAACCGCAAAATTTTTTTTCATCACAGTAATTAATAAAATGTTTTACATCATTGTGCCACTATTCCGAAAACATGGCACCTAACAAGCCTTTATCGTTGATGAAATGAGAATAGAATCAATCCATTGAAAACGAAGATAGAAATCTCAAGTAGTATATTTCAACTAAGAATTCTACTTCGTTTTCAATTGAATTAAAGGAGCAACTACCAACCTTGGGTTTGAGTAAGTGTATAACCTCTCATCGAATAATCATCAATCTGTTGTTGCCCGATAGGAGCAAGATAACTCCGTGAAGTGAACGCCAAACGGTTGACGGCATTTCGTACCATGTAGAATCCCACCATTTCATTGGCATTCGATCCGTTGTAGGTAACGATACTCCCATCCGCTTTCTTCACCCGCAGCGCATCCACCATGTGGGGAAGATATTCTGGATACTCCTCAGGGAAGTTGACCCAGGGACCCAGATACTTGTCGGGATTGGTGTCATAATCCATATAGGATAATTTTTCCCATCTCCTCAAGTCCTTGATTCTGTTTCCTTCATACATCATCTCCATTCTTCTCTCTCTTCTGATCTCCCAGAGAAGGGGTGTTACATCCTGATCACGTGCAGGATCATCGGG
>JADKLW010000294.1_pt1 | contig 11136 bp, 10 predicted proteins | sample 8641881 | NCBI WGS metagenome assembly JADKLW01 (sample SAMN16272185, study PRJNA661076) | feces metagenome | isolation source: fecal sample from diarrhoea affected cattle B | host: Bos taurus | place: South Africa: Lokaleng Village, Mahikeng | collected 2019-09
TAGCGCCGATGGTACTGCTAACGCGGGAGAGTAGGTCGCCGCCAGTTTTTTTAAAATCCTTCATTCGTAAGAGTGAAGGATTTTTTTGTTTGATGATATAGGAAAGCCATGAGCTCAAGACTTCAGATATCAAAGGTAAGATTAGAAGTTAGAATAGCTAGCTACAGCTAACAACCTTGTCAATCTCCTATCAGGCGAGCATACAGCGTTATAACACACAGCATATCGCATACCGCCTACAGCATTTTAAAAGTGGACAGCCTTTACATTTACTACATTTCCAAATTTGTCAATAATTACCTTTTCGAATTTCCTGTTTCGGACAGATGCTAATCCATCAAAAAATATAATTTCATCCACATAGTTGGCTGGAATTATAATTTTGCCTCTTGCATCTTTAAACCCATAATAACTTATATTTCCTTCCCTAATGCTGAATGAATATCCAGATTCTTGTTGCTGAGAGTAATAGACAAGCTCCCGAGCTTTTCCTGTTGGGACTTCCGTTATTGTATTCTTAAGGAAATCTATTATTTCGAATCTTCTCTTTTTCAGATTTTCACCTAAGTATAATTCATTAGTTTTAGCAGATAAAAACGAATAATCTGGAGGTAAAAGTTGCTTTCCATCTAGACTGTATAAGCCAATTCTACCATTACCATAACTTTCTTCAGAATCATATTGATCTCTCACTTGAATATTATGTTCTCTTTCATCAATCGCTGTTGACAAAAACTTAAATGGTATTACAGTTTCTCCATGAGTGTCAATAACACCAAATTTTTCAATTCCATCGACCATTTTTGAAGCTGGAGCAAGACCGAATTTTGAAAAACCATATAATTGAGTAAATTGAGGACCAATGATAACTTCTCCATTCGTATTTATAGCGCCATATTTTTCGTTCTTCTTATACGTTAAAATACCGTTTTGAAACAGATCAATTTGTTTGTTTGCGATAGGTATCAGCTTATATGTTTCATCGTAATACCAACGCTCATAATCCTCTTTTTCCTTGTTGTAGATCATTTTCACTATTCCATCGTTACTCTCCACTATGCTGAAAGTGCAGGCATTACAAGGCTCAATTGCATCCTCACCATTTTTATTTAAAATACCATGATATATTTCATTATTAGAAGCAACATAAAATGTACTGTTTTCTATTGGAGATATTTTATCATACTTCTTACTGATAATTCTTCCAAAATCATCTATAACTACTGATCTGCCTTCAAAGTACTTCACATATCCAATCTGTCTGTTTTCATTTCTTTCATCGAAAATTATATGAGTGTCCATTCCTTTTTCATAGGTAATAATGTAATGTCCCTTTCCTATAATCCTTCCAAAAGCAACTTTTCCATGACCGGTATATTCATCAAAGATGAAATCTGTTAACCGGGTTCCGTCATTGCGGGCAAAAGCATATTTTTTTCCATTATTTATTGCAAAGATCCGATGATTGGCTGAAGCAGGATAAACTCCACCGCGATAAACTGTCGAAAAAATTTCTCTGCCGCTTCGGTTTAGAAGTCCGTAATCTAAGGAATAACTGATTGCGGGGTCACCTGGAACTGCAACAATAAAAAGACTGTCGGTCGTTCTGATCATTTTGGAATATTTCTTTGAATTAACCGGTTTGCCATTAAGATCCAAATAATTTTCCCAAAACTTTATTTTCTGCGGACTAAGAGAATCTTTGATCTGAAATTTTGCCAAACCATGTTCAAAATCACTCAGGTGAGGGTATTTGGCTTCGATAACTTCATCTCCATGAACATTAATATAACCCCAACCTTTTTTGCCAAGGACTTTTGCATACCTCAGTTCAGGATTATTATGAACAGTGACGAAAGCACCTTTTAGGAGATAGTTTCTCTTACTGATTTTATTATCAATCTTCTGATAGATCTGAACATTTGGAAGTGAACTCGAATTTTGTGAAAATGATAAATAGTAGAAAAATAGAAATAAATAACTAAAAGTTTTGGTCATATCATGCTGTTTTATTGGGATTCGAAGATAAATTCAAAACCTCGTCAAAATTCCCCAATGAATCTTGGTATCACTGAAACGGATTTCGTTGCCGAATTCGCTTCCGTTTGAGATCTGGAAACTCATGAGTCCGATGGGCAGAAAGAAATTAAATCCAAGCCCGAAACTGTAGAGCTTAGGTCTCAAGCCGAGTGCTTTGCTGCTCAGTTCACCATACTGTAGAAAAGTGTCAAAAAACGCTTGATTACTCACTAAATAGCGGTATTCGGCTTTGCCGTAATAATAAAAATCCGCAAATAGAGATTCTTCGTTGAAACCCCGCATAGAATTCCATCCGCCAAATCTTAAAAGCTCGTTGGTGCTGAGTTCGTTTTCGGAATTTAACAAGGCGGATTCTCCTTTTATATTTAGATAATGACGACCGGCCAAATAAAAATTTCTTTCGGCAAGAAGAAAATAGCGGGTTTGTCCGGCAGTAAGTTCTTCTTTGGAATAATGTGTAGAAAGTAAATCTGCCTCCGCACGAATCCTTGTTTTATATAAAAAAAGCTCTATTTCCGTCGGTTCAGTATAATCATACCAGATTCCGATTCCTTTTTTGCTGTAATCTTTTCCCTGAATATAAAGAGAATCCATCACCGTAGAAGTTTCAAAAGTACCGCGAAGCCCTATTCTCTGGCGATTATTCAGGTGATAATAGACAGCCGGAAGTATTTTTACATTCGCATAAGTGGAATCCTGGCGATAAATATTCAGGTTCATATTAACGCCAACGTTGGATTTAAACAGGTAAGGAATATCAGTTTGCAAATCGAAAGTCTGGCCTCTGTCCGGATTTCTTTGCCAGAATAGCGAAATACTTTCAAAGCCGTTGAAAATGTTTTTAAAATTCAGGTTCAGGGTTCCGTTGAAAGTGAATTTTTCCGATTTATCATTCCCAAAACCGACAATTCCATCAAAAGAATTGACTTTTTTCTTTTGAAGAAAAAGATAAATGTTGGTAGAATCTCGGGTAAAAAGCGTTTGTGGAGGGCGTTCCAGCGAAACAAAAGTATGGTTTTGCAAACTTCGGTTGATGGCCAGAAGGTTTTTCTCATCATACTTTTTTCCTCGAAATTCTTTTTCTATATTTTTGACAAATCTGGAAGGTGCTTTTTCATATCCCTTGATGACAAATCCATCTATTACCCTTTTCTGATCTTTAACTACAGCAAGTTCTACCTTTTGTTTTCCGTTTTGTTTTCCGAGATATTTCGATTGAATTCGACTGAATGCAAAACCCTGATCAATATATTTTTTGTTGATTTCTTTTTTTAGAGAATCGAGGTTTCTGGTATAAAATTCTTTTTCTATCTTCAGTTCCGATGACAAACTGTCGGAAAGCTGAACAATAGCTTCATTGAAATTTTGCCCTTTATCATAATATATTTCAGTGCGTAAGCCTACTTTTTTTACATTTTTTAATTCGGTAAAAATGAAGTGATTTTTTGAAAGAGAATCCAGAAATTTCACTGCGGAAACAGAATCTTTAACGATTTTTTTCTGTTGCGTTTCAATATCAATCAACCAAAACTCCCTTTCCTGTGCCTGAAATAAAACACTTGTAAGGAAAATGAGGAAGACGACAGCAGATTTCAATTTAGCGATATTGATTATAAACGCAGCGATTACAGTAATATTCTGTTTCAGATTTCATGAAGAAAGTTGATTGTATTTTCTCATCAGTTTTTCAAATGTTTTTTGAGGTAAAATCCATTTCAGCGGAACGCCGATTCGCTGCCCGAATTTCCCGAAATAATAATGCGCTTTCCAATTTTCTTTTTCCAGTAGTTTCTCAATATATTCAGCTACATCAGCGGTTTCTGTTCCTTGGTCAACGTGAGAGTTCATCAAAGCGAATACTTTATTAAAAGTACTTCTGTACGGTTCCGAAACAGTACTCATCACACGATGATCGGCAATTTTTGTTTTAATATCGCCTAAATGAAGCGAACAAACATCAATATTCCAGGGCGAAACTTCATATCGAATCGCTTCTGTTACCTTGTCCAAAGCAGCTTTCGAAGCGGAATAAAATCCCCGGAAAGGCAATCCCATTTCGCTCCCGATACTGGATATATTAATGATTTTGCCGGCTTTTTGATCGCGCATTTTTGGCAGAACAGCATTCATTACCTGCACAGTTCCTATAAGATTCAGATCAAAAAGCTTGCGGATATCTTCTTTCGTGGCATCTTCTACCGCTCCTACCATCCCCATTCCGGCATTATTGATAAGAAAATCGATTCTTTTTTCTGACAGCAAAATTTCAGAAACTGCATTTTCTACAGCTTTTTCATCGGTAATATCTGTCGGAATCGTTTTAAAATAATCACTTTCCGTATTTTTCCGGCTCAGTCCATACACGCGGTGTCCTTTTTGGCCAAAATATTCAGCCAGATGTTTCCCAATTCCGGACGATGTTCCTGTGATAATGATTGTTTTTTTCAATTTGAATCAATTTATGGGATCAAGTATCTCCTTTAAATCTTGCCAAAATTTCGGATAAGATTTCCTAACAACATTTTCATCTTCAATGGTAATTTCTTTTTTGAGACAATAAGGCGCAAAGCTCATAGCCATGCGATGATCGTTATAGGTTTTAATAAAAATAGGTTCTTCAGGCTCAAAAAATCGGACTGAAGCAATGGAGTTTTCGGTAATTTCCGTTTCGCAACCTATCTTCTGAAGTTCCTGATGCAATGCCTGGAGTCTGTCAGTTTCCTTTATTTTTAACGTTTCGAGCCCAGTAATTTCAAAAGGAATTTGTAAAATTGCCGCAGTAACACATACCGTTTGAACAATATCCGGGCAGTCGTTCATATCAATTTTAATAATCTCTGGAAAAACAAATGGTTCCGGGCAAATAGAAATCCGATGTTCCTGGGTGTCAGAAATCGTATTGATGCCAAAAAAATCCCAGTAAATTTCTTTGACTCTCGAGTCGGCCTGATAAGAAAACGGTCGAAAATTTCTCAAATTAATAAATCCTCTGCCGATAGCGGCCATTGAGTAATAATATGAAGCGGATGACCAGTCGCTTTCCACTTCAAAATAAAAGATATTCGATAGTTTTTGATCGAAATCCAACGGGGATATTTTAATGCTTTTTCCCTCAAATTCACAAGAAACGCCGATGCGGGTCAAAGTTTTCAGTGTCATTTCGATGTAAGGCCGGGAAGTAATTTTCCCTTCCAAATGAATAGTTAAGCCATTTTCGAGTTTTGGAGCAATCAACATTAATGCGGTGATAAACTGGCTGGAAATCCCAGAAGAAATGACCACTTCATCCCGATTCAGCTTTTTTCCTGTTATTTTCAGAGGAGGATAGCCTTCCTCGGCCAGATACTGAATGTCAGCACCTAAGAATGACAATGCTTCCACAAGATCTTTAATGGGGCGTTGCAACATTCTTTCGGAGCCGGTAAGAACTACATTTCGCCCTTCTTTTTGTGCGAAATATGCGGTCAGGAAACGCATGGCAGTTCCGGCGTGATGAACATTTATAACATCTTTTTCACTTTCTAAAGCTTGTTGAAGCAGGAAAGTATCCTGCGCATCGGAAATATTTTCAATTTTAATATTTCTGAAAAGAGAATGCAATATCAGCAAACGGTTCGAAATACTTTTCGAACCGCAGATCTGAATTGTTTTATTATGAAGTAAATTGGATTTTTTTAAAAGCATTTACTTTTATTTCAGTTTAGTATTATTTTTATGACGTTCGGCGTCGCGCTGGGTTTTTATTTTCATTTTATGGTCAAAAGATTTTTGCAGATCGACTCCCGTTTGGTTGGCCAAACACAACGTAACAAAAAGTACATCCGCCAATTCTTCACCTAAATCCTTGGTTTTGTCGCTTTCTTTTGCGCTTTGTTCGCCATATCTTCTGGCAATAATGCGGGCGACTTCTCCTACTTCTTCTGTAAGCATCGCCATATTGGTAAGTTCATTAAAATACCGAACACCCACTTTTTCTATCCAGTCATCTACTTGTTTTTGCAGGTTGGTTATTTCCATGAGTCAAAAACTTATTGGTAGGCTCCTAATGTCGGATTCGCGGTTCGGGAAATTTTCTGAAGATCCAAAGGTACTGTGGCAGCAACAGAAGCATTTCCCTTTCCTCGCGCCGGAGACGTAGATTTTACTCTCATATTGAGCTTCTCAGTATGATAATTTTCAAATTCAGGGTCCAAATTCTGATGGGAAGCAACAATATTCGGGTTGCCGTCAAAATTAAATCCGGCCGAAGCGTCATATTTCAGCAGAGAATTTTGAATTAAATATTGAAAAGACTGTCCGGAGATAGGATTGAAATTCACCGCATTTGGATATCGGGAATAGAGAATAGAATTCCGGATGTTCAATGTAAGCGGCGCTGTTTCCGTTTGTCCATTAGGATTAGTCCACTCATTGGTGGCGTATAATGCTTCTCCATTTCCTAAGGTGCCGAGATTCCAGTAATTGGCTAAAGTAACATGGGTGAGATTGTAAGAGCCTCCTTTATAAATGCCAAAATCCGAAAATCGACAGTTGTTCATCACCAGATTTTCAGCATTCACAACAGAATTGATGGCCATAATTCCATGTTCATCAAAGGTATGGATAATAGAATTTTTTATGTTTGCCTGCGCTTCTTTCATTTCGATTCCTGTAGTTCCGCCATATACTTTGGCATAATTCATATTCAGCATGGAACCGGCTTCCATTCGGATGGAATTCCAGTTTTTAGGAATAGTATCATATCGCGGATCATTTCTGTCTCCGCGAAAAATAACTTCGCTGTTCAGATCTCCGTTAATATTCAACGCTGATCCGTTCTGTAATTTCATTCCGCTGTTTCGGAAAAAATAAACTTTCGTGCCTGCCTGTACATTCAGTGTTGCACCGGGAGCGAGGGAAAGATCACCGTAAATGAGCTTTACTTTATTGTTATTCCAGGTGTGATTTCCGGTCAAAATATTGGACCCGGGAGTGTTGGTTTGAACAAAAAATTCTGCATCCTGAACTACTGAAAATAAGGTAACTTGTTGTGAAGCCGCTGGTGTGGTGAAGGTAATTTTGTCTTCAGCTATCACTTCAGGGCCGGAAGCTGTAGGTGCAATTTCCACAAAAATATACAGACTGTCTTTCTTCCGTAGCGGGACATCGGTAAAAGAATATCCTGAAGTACCGTCGATATTAATTCGATATAAAGACGCTCCGCCTCGGCCCAATTCAATTTTTGGGATCATAATGTCTTTGTCTTCATCATTATATACCTTTACTGCATACGTTTCTGAACGCACTTGGTGGTAAACGGTATCACAAAAAACAGTATCGGTGGAAAATCTGAGCTCCTGCGAAGGCGTATCAAAATCAATGTCATCGCGATTGCAGGAAATAGTCAGGATTCCCGCCCAAAACAGCACTGCCAGAAGTATTTTGTATTTCATTGCGAGTAAAAATTTAAACAGAATTCAAATGTAACGAAAAAAGCTGTAATCTTCTGTTTTAAATTTAAAAATCATGTTGTTATATTAAAAATATTTATTAATTTTGCCATCTGAAATTTAGCAGAGGAATATCCATTACTATTTCTGAAGCAAAACTTTTATTTTTTAAAAATTTTTATTATGAAAAAAGGAATTCACCCAGAAAATTATAGACTTGTTGTCTTCAAAGACATGAGTAATGAGGAGATGTTTCTTTGCAAGTCCACTGCAGAAACAAAAGACACTATCGAATACGAAGGAGAAACTTATCCATTAGTCAAAATGGAGATTTCATCCACTTCTCACCCATTTTATACCGGAAAACTAAAACTGGTAGATACTGAAGGTAGAGTAGATAAATTCATGAACAAATACAAGAAATTCGCGAAATAAATTTCGTATTCAGGAATAATTAAAAGCCTTTTCCAAATCAGGAAAGGCTTTTTTGTTGTATTTTTGAATGTTATTTTCAGATACTTTATTTTTAAAATTCAGAAGGATGCAGCTTGTATTTTCAGACGCTCAGTATTGGGAAGATTTTCTTCCACTTACTTTTACCCGCCCAATCGCCGAAATGCGCTGCGGAATTTTAACTTTTTCCGAACGTTGGAAAAAATTGTTGACAATAGATGAAGTTTCTTATCTCACTGAAGATTTTCTTCAGGAAAAATTTCAGAAACCTGAAAAAAGAGAAAGCCTGTTTCTTGTTCCGAATTTTCTGCCAACACCGGATGTTCTTCAGCAAATAAAAAACCTTCGCAAAGGAGAAGCTTTGGTGTATCAGGATGAATTGCTGGCCGCAAAGGTACATATGGAAAATTTCACGCTGAGCCAGATTGAAAAAATGACGGATATTACCGACGAACTTCTGTTTTTCAAACAACCTACCGATTTGTTTTCATACAATCATACAGCGATTGATTTTGATTTTGAATTATTAACCGAAGGAAGAAACACGCAGCCATTATCTCCTACCAATGGATTTCTGGGAAATCCGGAAGATCTCTTTATTGAAGAAGGTGCTCAAATTGAGTTCTCAACTTTAAATACCAGAACGGGAAAAATCTACATCGGGAAAAATGCTGAAATTATGGAAGGTTGCCATCTCCGCGGCCCGATTGCACTTTGCGAAGATTCAAAATTTAATTTGGGTGCGAAAATTTATGGCGCAACAACGGTGGGCCCACATTCCAAAGTGGGTGGCGAAGTGAATAATGTTGTGATATTTGGGTACTCTAATAAAGGTCATGATGGGTTTATCGGGAATTCTGTCATCGGCGAATGGTGCAATTTGGGTGCTGATACCAATTCATCCAACCTGAAAAATAATTATGCTACAGTAAAACTCTGGAATTATAAATCGAAAAAATTTACAGATACCGGACTTCAGTTTGCCGGAGTAATCATGGGGGATCACGCGAAAACAGCCATCAATACACAACTGAATACCGGGACAGTTGTAGGCCTTGCTGCCAATATTTTTAAAAATGGATTTCCTCCGAATCTGGTGGAGAATTTCAGTTGGGGCGGCATGAAAGGCGATGAGAAATTTAAATTGGAAAAAGCCATTGAAGTAGCAGGAAAAGCGATGATCAGAAGAAAAATTATACTCTCGGAAGCGGACAAAAAAATATTGGGATATATATTTAAGCAATATTAAAATCTCTTCCAATAATCCTTTTTGAGGAACGCAAACAAATAAAAATTTTCAGAATCAAAATAAATCCCGTAATTTTGTCAAGAAAGTAAAGATGTCTATTCATACCAAAATAACGGAACAGGCCATCACTTTCGATGATGTACTCCTTATTCCCTCATATTCTGAAGTTTTACCCAATCAGGTTTCTTTAAAATCCCGACTTACCGATAAAATTACTTTGAACGTTCCCATCGTTTCGGCGGCTATGGATACCGTTACGGAAGCAGATATGGCTATTGCTCTCGCACGAGTTGGCGGTTTGGGTTTTATTCATAAAAATATGTCTATAGAAGAGCAGGCTTCTCACGTTAATAAAGTGAAACGCTCCGAAAATGGAATGATCGCAGATCCGGTGACGCTGTCCAAAGACCATACTTTGGCAGAAGCAAAAGAGCTGATGTCCCGTTTTAAAATTTCCGGACTTCCCGTGGTAAATCCCGACAATAAACTGATTGGAATTATTACCAACCGCGATGTGAAATATCAGGAAAACCTCGATATGAAGGTGGAAGAACTGATGACAAAAGATCATCTGATCACTTCCGGAAAAAGTACCACACTCGAAGATGCCAAGAAAATCCTTCTGGAAAACCGTGTAGAAAAATTGCCGATTGTAGATGCTGATTGCCGTTTGGTAGGGCTGATTACCATTAAAGATATTGATAATCAGTTGGAATATCCGAATGCGAATAAAGATTATAACGGCCGGCTTTTAGTTGGTGCAGGAGTTGGAGTTGGCGAAGATACCATGGAAAGGGTTGCTGCGCTTGTAAAAGCAGGCGTTGACATAATTGCTGTGGATTCTGCTCACGGGCATTCCAAAGGAGTTCTGGATAAAGTAAAAGAAATAAGAAATACATTTCCTAACCTCGATATTGTTGGTGGAAATATTGTTACTGCTGAAGGTGCCAAGGATCTGATTAATGCAGGTGCCAATGTACTCAAAGTGGGTGTTGGCCCGGGTTCCATCTGTACTACAAGAGTAGTTGCCGGTGTGGGCGTCCCTCAGCTTTCAGCAATTTATAATGTTTTTGAATATGCGAAAAGCCAGAATGTTGCAGTAATCGCAGATGGCGGCATCAAACTTTCAGGAGATATTGTAAAAGCCATTGCAAGCGGCGCAGGTGCAGTGATGTTGGGATCGCTTTTAGCCGGAACAGACGAAGCTCCGGGCGACGAAATTATTTTTCAGGGAAGAAAATTCAAATCTTATCAGGGAATGGGTAGCTTGGCTGCCATGAAACGAGGCGGAAAAGAAAGATATTTTCAAAGTGAAGCCAAGAAATTTGTTCCGGAAGGTATCGAAGGAAGAGTTCCTCACAAAGGCAAACTTGAAGATGTTATTTTCCAACTTACTGGAGGAATCCGTGCAGGAATGGGATATTGTGGAGCCAAAGATATTATCGCTTTACAAAGCGATTCCAAAATGGTAATGATCACCGGAAATGGGCTGAAAGAAAGCCATCCTCATGACGTTATTATCACACAGGAGGCTCCGAATTATTCATTTTAACATTTGACAGAATCAATTTTGAAATGAAAACGAGTTTTCTGTTTTCACAAAACATTTTTTAGCAGATCAATAGTTTTTATTTATATGGAATGGTTCTTTCAACCGAGTTGTACGGCTCGGGTCGCGGTCAACGTGAATGACATATCTCATACCCCAAATTTTCCCGAAATAAATTAATTAGGATAACTTTGTCCTGTTTTAAAAGATGTAATAGAAAATCAAATTATAATGAAAAAAATCTTAGGTGCACTGGCTGTTGTATTATTAACATTTCAGGCGTGCAAGCAAAACACAACAAATTCGGAAGCATCGTCTTCAAATACCAATACCATGGATATTCAGGTAAGTGGCGAACCTGAAACCCAGAAAGCTCTCGCTCCACCATTCGTTCAGGAACCTGTAGGAAATCGTGG
>JADKLW010000434.1_pt2 | contig 11124 bp, 13 predicted proteins | sample 8641881 | NCBI WGS metagenome assembly JADKLW01 (sample SAMN16272185, study PRJNA661076) | feces metagenome | isolation source: fecal sample from diarrhoea affected cattle B | host: Bos taurus | place: South Africa: Lokaleng Village, Mahikeng | collected 2019-09
TATGCGCGGCCAGCAGTTCATTGACCTCGGGAACATCGAAGCTGGCATGGCGCATATCGATGGCGTGGCGCATCGGTCCGACAGTGCCGGCATCGAGGAAGGGTGGTGATTTGAGCCGCTCGTCGGCCTTGCCGGCCAGGGCGACATAGTCGGCCGCCGTGTGGGGCAATAGCGCCAGGAAACCGGCCAGCACGTCGCGGTCATAGGCCAGGTTGGGCGGCAGCTGCCAGATGAATGGCCCCAGCTTGGCGCCGAGCGCCAGTGGGCCCGAGGCGAAGAAGTTGGCCAGCTCCTGCTCGCAGTGCCTGAGCCGCCTGATATGGGTGACGAGTTGCGGGCCCTTGATGGAAAAGACGAAGCCGTCCCGTGCCTCGCCGGCCCATCGGGCAAAGCTCTCCGGCTTCTGGTTGGCGCGAAAGGTGGCGTTGATCTCGATCGTGCCGAGCTGCGAGCTGGCATAAGCCAGCTCCTTCTTCTGCACCAGGCCCTCTGGATAGAAGCTGCCGCGCCAGGGTTCGAACACCCAGCCGGCGGTTCCGGTGCGCACTGTGCCCTGTTCGCTCATGCTTGTGCCTCCGCTGCGAGCTTTGCCCGGAGCGGAGGCGATTGGCAACCGCCTAGAACTTGTAGTTGAGGCCGGCGCGCACGACGCTGAAGCGCTGCGTGACGTCGATGCCACCCAGGCCGGCAAGCGGGCCGTTATAGGCCTGGGTGCCCAGGTCGACATAAAGATACTCGGCCTTGATCGAGATATTCTCGGTGGCCTGCGCTTCGAGGCCGGCGCCCACGGTCCAGCCCATATGGGTGGCCGACTGCGAGGTGGTGACGCCAGTGCCATCGGTTACGCTGGCCGTGCCGCGACCGGCGGCAAAGCCGGCGGTCACGTAGGGCATGACCTGGCCGAAGCTCATGCCGGCGCGGCCGCGAACCGAGCCGTAGAAGTCCACGCCAGCCTTGAATGTTCCGGCCGCGATGGCTTCGGAGTGGGACACATTGGCCCATTGCAGGTCGGCTTCAGCGCCCAGCACGAAGCCGCCCTGGTCCATGTTGTAGCCGGCCTGCGCGCCGATCTGGCCGCCGCTAGTATTGTTCTCGGTCTGGGCGCCGCCGATGGTGGGCCGGCGCGTCAGCGTACCCCAGCCATAGCCGGCGTTGACGCCCGCATAAAACCCGTTCCAGCTGGCGGCGGGTGTCGGCGAATAGATCGGGCTCGCGCCGCTGTTCCAGCCAAGGTCGGCCGCCTGGACAGCGCCGGAAAGCAGGAGGGTCGCGGAAAGCATGATGCCAAGGCGCTTCATGGATGTCCTCGTGTCAGATGGGCCAAAGGGATTGACCGCAAAATGCGACAGAAGAAATTAATACTGCGGTAAGGAACAAGGTTAACGTCATGCAGGAGCGCATGGCTCGGCACGCGGCCTGCGCGCGGCGCATGGAACCCTACGAAAACAGCTGCAGATTTCCCGAAGCGCCGGGGTTCGACCGGTTAACGGGCGAAGCTGGGACGCGGGCGCGGGAAGGGCGTGGCACTGGTCGCGGCAACCGCAGCCAGTCCGGGCCGCAGCTCTGCCGACAGCGAGGCTTCGGCCACGGGGGCGGTGAAGACCGGAACATGGGGCGGACGGGGCCGTGGCAGGCTGACGCCCACCGCGATCCGGCCCAGGTCGGTCGCCACATAGGAGGCGGTGACCACCGTATCGATCAGGTTGCTGGGCTGGCCCTTGAGCCCCATGGGAAAGGCTGCCTCCTGGGCCGCCACATAGGCCTTGGCCTCCTTGCCGCAAATCTGGGGGCGCATGTCCATGGGGGCAGCGGCGGGATTATTGGCCAGGTCCAGCACGGTCTGCCCGCTCGGCTGCGCAGCCCCGGCAAGGCCCTTGAGGATCAGTTCTGCGGCCCGTTCATTGCGTTCGCGGGCTGAGGAGGCGCCCAGCACCACGCCCAGCATGCGCTTTCCGTTGCGCTCCACCGTGGCGACCATATTCAGTCCCGAGGCGCAGACGAATCCGGTCTTCATGCCGGTGGTGCCTGCGAAGCTGGACAGCAGCTTGTTTTCCGACTCCAGCTTCTTGCCGTTGAGTACGACCGAGGCCGTGCCGAAGATGGGCAGGTATTGCGGGAAGTTCTGCCGGATATAGAGCGAGAGGATTGCCATGTCGCGCGCCGAGGTCACCTGCCCGGGATCGTGCAGTCCATTGGCATTGACATAGCGGGTGGCGGTCAGGCCCATGCGTGCGGCGGCATCGTTCATCAGGGCGACAAAGCCCGCCTCGTCGCCCCCCACGGTCTCGGCGATCGCCACCGACACGTCATTGGCCGATTTGACCAGCATGACATAGAGCGCGTCCTGCATGGTCAGCGCACTGCCCAGCGGCAGGCCAGACTTCGAGGGAGCCTGGTTGACGGCCCGTTTCGACAGGATCACCGGCGTATCGAGACTGACCTTGCCGGCCGCGATCTGTTCGAAAGCCACATAGGCGGTCATCATCTTGGTCAGCGAGGCCGGATGCCAGGGCTGGCCCGCTTCCTGGGCGTAGAGCACGCTGAAATTGTCCATGTCCACCAGCAGCATCGGATTGGCGCGCGCGGGCACAAGGCTCATGACGGCCAGCAGGAGGACGAGAACAAGACGACGGGCAAACAGCACGGCAAACAGCTCCGAGACGGAAGGGGAGGGCGGCTCTCCCTTAGCAGCGTGGCCAGGAGACCTCAATGCAGGCGGGTCGCGGTGACATCCATTTGAACGCTGCTGACACGATCTGTCGCCCCTCGGCGGCAGTCTGGCGGCAATCGAAGGGAGACAAAGATGACCACTATCGTAACCATCCTGACGCAGGGCTATGCCGATTGGGAGACCGCTCTGCTCAACGCTGTGGCACGCAGCTACTATGGCGTTACGACCAGCTTCGCCACGCCGGACGGCGCGCCGGTAACCTCGGCCGGTGGGCTCAAGGTAACCCCGGACCTTGCGGTGGCCGACATCGATGTGAGCGCGCTTGATGCGCTGGTCGTCAATGGCGGCCAGGCCTGGAGCCAGCCGGATGCCCCCGATATTGCCGCGGTGCTCGTGGCGGCGCGGGATGCAGGCAAGACGGTGGCCGGCATCTGCGATGCCACGCTGGCAATGGCGAGGGCCGGATTGCTGGATGCGGTCGCCCATACGTCCAACAGCCCCGCCAATCTTGCGCCCACGCTCTATGCCGGCGTCGGCCACTACCGGGACCAGCCATCGGCTGTGGTCGCGGGGCGGATCGTCACCGCGCCCGGCACTGCGCCGGTGAGCTTCATGGCCGGTGTGTTGCAGACGCTGGGCCTGCGCGATGGCGATCTCGATTTCTATGCCGGGCTGCATGGTGCCGAACACGGCCTGCATTCCGGTCATGCGACAATCGACCCCTAGGCACATAAGAGAACTACGTCTATATTAGTGCCTGAGTATACTGAACGAAGGCACCCTCATGTCCCTCCATGACACGTCGAAATCGGCCAATTGCCACGCCATGAGCGATGTCCTCAACCGCATCGGCGACAAGTGGAGCGTGATGGTGGTGGGCATGCTCGGGCGCAATGGCACCCTGCGCTTCAACGAGCTCAAGCGCATGATCAACGGCGTTTCCCAGCGCATGCTGACCCTGACGCTGCGCAATCTCGAGCGCGACGGCCTTGTCACCCGCACCATCTATCCCGAGGTGCCGCCGCGCGTCGAATACGGCCTGACCGAGATGGGCAAGACCCTCGAAGGCCCCATCAGCAAGCTGTGGGACTGGTCGGCCGAGCATCACACGGCGATCCTCGAAGCCCGCGAAATCTATGACGCGCGCGAAACGGCGATTGCCGCTGCTGCCGCGCCGCGCAAGGCTGCCTACGCGCAGGGCTGAGCCGCAGCACCGATGTGGACGCGGGGCGATCTGGCTGCACATCTGGTCGCGCTTGGCCTGGCGCCGGGCGATGCGGTGCTGGCCCATGCCGGGCTGCGGTCGGTCGGTCCCATGCTGGGCGGGCCCGACATATTGATCGATGCCTTGGCCGATACGGTTGGTCCTGCCGGGACCATCCTGGCCTATTGCGACTGGAACTACGACGACCGCGATCTGGCTGACGTGGCTCTTCGTCCTCACGTTCCGCCCTTCGATCCGGCCCGGTCGCGGGCAACGCGCGACAATGGTGCCTTTCCCGAATTGCTCAGGACCACGCCCGGCGCGCGGCGCAGCGGCAGTCCGGGCGCGTCCTGTGCGGCTTTGGGTGGCCGGGCAGACTGGTTCACTGCCGATCATGCGCTCGACTATGGCTATGGTCTGCAATCGCCCTTTGGCAAGCTCGTGGCCGCAGGCGGCAAGACGCTGCTGGTGGGTGCCCCGCTCGACACGATGACCCTGCTGCACCATGCCGAACACCTGGCCGATATCCACGGCAAGCGGGTGCGGCGCTACGAGGCACCGATCCTGATGGATGGGCGCACGGTCTGGCGGACATTCGAGGAATTCGATACCAGCGATCCGGTGGTCGAGGGCCTTGCCGACGACTACTTCGAGGACGTGGTTGAGGACTTTCTCGCCACCGGCCAGGGCCGGCGCGGCCTGATCGGCCATGCGCCATCCGTGCTGGTCGATGCCGCGGCGATTGTCCCCTTCGCGGTCACCTGGCTCGAAAGCCGCTTTTCCTCCTGACACGGTCTGTCGCAGTCACGCTGCAAGCTCTTCCCATCAACGAGGAGAGTTCAGATGGCCGATATTGTCAATGAAACTGCGCCCGTACCCGCTCTGGTGCGCGGCCTGACCACCGTGGTCTTTCCGGTTGCCGATTTCGACGGCGCCAAAGCGTGGTACAGCGATGTCCTGGGGGTCGCGCCGTATATGGATACGCCGGCCTATGCCGAGTTCCGCATCGGCGACTACCAGCACGAATTCGGCCTCCTCAACGCGCCGCTTTCCGGCGGCTTCGCCCAGGCGCCGGCTGCCCCTGGCGGGGCGATCGTCTATTGGCATGTCGATGACGTGGAGGGCACGCTGGCGCTGCTGCTCGCCAAGGGGGCCAGGCCGCACCAGGCGCCGCGCGATTTCGGTCGCGGCTTTGTCGGCGCCTCGGTGATCGACCCCTTCGGGCATATTCTGGCCGTGATGCACAACCCGCACTACCTCAAGGTGCACGCCGCCCGCGCGGCCTGACCATTCCGGCCGGCACCTCCCATGCAGTATCTGCCGGCACGGACAAGGCGGGTCGGGTGATGCCCGGCCCGCCTTGCTGCTAGATCAGCGCCACGATCTGCTTTTTCTTCCAGACGAACTGGTACCAGCTCGCCTGCAGCACCAGCATCATGGTGAAGCTGGCCGCATAGGCGATCCAGATGCCGGTGAGGCCAAGGCTGGTCTGGCTGAGCCAGATGGCACCGGGCAGCTCGATCAAGAGGATACAGGCCAGCGACAGCACCATCGGTGCATAGACGGTGCCACTGGCGCGCATGATGCCCGAGAACACCACGCTCCAGCCAAAGCAGAGAATGCTCCACAGCACGACATGGAGCAGCGTCTCGGTCAGCTCGATCACCTCGGGATCGGTGATGAACAGGGCCACGACATGCTGGCTGAAGAGATAGGCCAGCAGGATCAGCCCGCCGGTAATGAGCAGGTTGAGGACGAGTGCGGTGCGCGTTATCGCGCCAAGCTGCTGCATCTGGCCGGCGCCGATGGCCTGGGCGGCAAAGATCGAGGCGGCAATGCCGATCGACATGGCCGGGAACTGCACATAGCTCATCACCTGCCCCAGCGCGCCATAGGCGGCGGTGGCGTCCGAGCCGAAGCGGTTGACGAGGCCCACCACGACAATGCCGGCGATCGAGGAAATGACCATCTGCATCCCGGCCGGCACGCCCAGTTTGAGGATCAGGCCCAGCAGCTTGAGGTCGGGCCGGATCATGGCGCCGAACAGCACCCCGTCGGGCGCCAGCGGCATGTTGCGGGCGCGCATATAGACAAAGAGAAAGACCAGGACGGTCACAAAGCCCGCCACCAGTGCCCAGGCCGCGGCGTCGACGCCCAGCTGGGGCAGGCCGAACCAACCCAGGATCAGGGCGGGCGTGACCAGCAGGCTCACCACCATGGAGAGGATCAGCGAAAACAGCGGGGTTATGGTGTCGCCCACCCCGCGCAGCACCGAGGTCACGACCATGAAGAGGAAAAAGCTCGGCATGCTGATCAGCACGATGCGGGCATAGCCCACCGCCAGGTGCCGGATATTTTCCGGTGCGCCGAGCACCGTCATGATCTCTTCGGTCCAGATGCCCCCGATAATGGCGACCACGATGCCGAGCACGATGGCGGTGGCGAGGCTCGTGCCGGTCACCTGCTTGACCTTGTCCACATTGCGCGCGCCCCAGGCCTGGCCGATCAGCACGGTCGAGCCGGCCGAAAGCCCGATGATGAAGCTCATCAGGAAGAACAGGATGGGGAAGAAGGTAGCGGTGGCAGCCAGTGCCTCGACGCCGATCAGCTGGCCGATATAGATCGAATTGACCGTGCCGGACAGCGCCTGGAGGATATTGGAGGCCATCAGCGGCACCAGGAACACGGTGAACCGTTGCCAGAGCGGCCGCGATTGGGGGTTCATTTGAACACTCCGAACAAAGTCGACGAATTGCGCCATGTCGCTGCCGCTTGGGCAGCAGAACGCGAGGGAGACCTGGTCGTTGCAGGGACCGATTTACGTCCTGAGAACAGGCGCTGGCGGGACGGGCGCTAGAGGCGTGGCAACGACAAGGGCAGTTGTGTACGCCTGCGCCGCCGGAGCGTCAATCTGGCTCGGGTGGCGGCTCGAAACGGCTGCTGGCATCGCGGTCGCGTTCATAACTCCGCATCCCCGCAAAGGCCGGCAGCCAGGATTGCCGCCTGATGGTCCAGAGCTCGTAGGTGGGCAGCACCTGCTCGGGATCATCAAGGCAGCCCAGGCTGATCTCGATCTCGTCGCCGCTGCGGGCAAAGACCGGGGAGCCGCAATGCGGACAGAAATGGCGCCCGAGATAGGCGTGGGTTTCTCCCACCACCGTCACCGCCGCTTCGGGGAAGATGGCCGAGGCGTGAAACGGGGCGCCATGCTGGCGGCGGCAGTCCTCGCAGTGGCAGATGCCGACGCGGTAAGGTTCTTCGCTGGCGGTGAGCCGCACCGTCCCGCAGCGGCATCCGCCGGTCAAATCGTCCATGCGCAATCCTCTGCCTGCTGCCCGCGCCGAGGCTAGGCCCGCGCCGCCGGCGTGACAATCGCCGCGCCGATCATCGGGACGAATGGGCGCCATCATCACTTGTCATCGCCTCCATGCCGATTTGCCGGTGCGGCGCCCGGCAAGCCCCGCTACAAGCTCCCCATGAGCATTGCTGCGGCCCCCTATCGCTTCGCCGACCAGTTCTATGCCGGCGCCCGCGCCTGCATACCGGTCTGCATTTCCGTCGCCGCCTATGGTGTGGTCTGGGGCGTGCTGGCGCGTGGCACGGGGCTCAGCCTTGTCGAGGTCGTGCTGATGAGCGCCCTGGTCTTTGCCGGCTCGGCCCAGTTCGTGGCGCTCGACCTCTGGACTGCCACGCCCTCGGCCTTGCCGATCGGGCCACTGATCCTTGCGACCCTCATCGTCAACCTGCGCTACCTGCTGCTGACCGCGACGCTGCGCCCCCTGTTCCGGGCCGACCAGCAGTGGAAGGGCGCGCTGATGATGGGGATCGTCTCGGACGAGACCTGGGCCATGACCGTGGCGGAAATGGCCAGGGGCCGCGGCACCATCGCCTTCCTGCTCGGCGGCGGCGTGTTTGCCTATGTGGCCTGGCTGGCGACGACCATGATCGGGCATAGCCTGGGTTCAGCCATCGACGATCCCACCCGCTACGGGCTCGATTTCGCCTTCACCGCCACGTTCCTGGCTTTGCTGCTCGGCATGTGGAAGGGGCGCGGTGATCTGGTGCCCTGGATCGTGGCGGCGCTCGCGGCCATCATCTCGGCCCGGCTCGTCCCCGGCAGCTGGTATATCCTGGTCGGTGGCATTTTCGGCAGCCTGGCCGGCGCGCTGGCGGAAAGGCTGCGCCATGCTGACTAGCCCGGAAGCCCTGATCGCCATCCTGGGCATGGCGCTCGTGACCTTCGCCGTCAAGGCAGGCGGGCTGCTGCTGGCCAACCGGCTGCCGCGCGACGGCTTTGCCGCGGCCTGGCTGCGCCATATACCGGGGGCCGTCTTGGCTTCGCTGGTGGCGCCGGCTCTGGTCACCGGCAGTGCCGCCGAAGTCATCGCCGCAGTGGCCACCGGCCTGGTCTATATCGCCAGCCGCAATCTCCTCGCCGCCATGGCGGCAGGCGTCGCCACGGTCTATCTGGCCCGCCTGGTGCTGATCGGCTGAAGAGGCAGTTGCGGCGCGACCCGCGCTGGGCTAGACAGCTTCCCCGTGCCCCTCTGGCGGAATGGTAGACGCAGAGGACTCAAAATCCTCCGCCGCGAGGCGTGCCGGTTCGAGTCCGGCGGGGGGCACCATTCCATCCTGCATTTCCGCCGATTGCTGCCCGTCAGGGGCAGGTGGTTATCTGGCTTTCGCAGGTATCCTGCGTCCAGCCGCGCACCCTTTTGCCGGCCGCGATGCCACCCACTTCGACCCAACGGCCGCTGCAGGCGTAGAGCCGGTCGACAATGAGCGTATCGTCGGTGCCATAGTCGAGGTCCGCCGTGACCGCGGCATTGAATGCCGGAGCCGCGTGTAGCACCGTACTTTCCACAGAAAGCGCCAGCGCCTCGCCCGGCACCCAGCCTTCCCCCGCAAAGGCGGTGATGACGTCACCCTCGGGCGAATAGAGATTGGTGAGCACGCTGTCGACGCGGAACCAGCCATCGCGTGAGCCGGTAAGGCTCACCGTGGGGTAAGCCATCCCGTCATATCCCGGATAGAGCTCCGGCATGTCCGCCAGCGCTGCAGCGTCCTCCGATGGCCCGTCGCGGATGACGCCCGCGTCGCCACCATCCATAAGCCATGCTTCGAGCGCGCAGGTCTGGACCTCCGCCGCACCGGTCACGGCGGTTGCGCAGGTCTCGATCAGTGCAGCGGCGGCCTCCCGGGCCCCGTCCAGCGGATATTCCGCCGCCCCGTCCTCGACAAAGACCAGCAGCGTGCCGCGCGACGAGAGAAGGTCGATGAGGCGCGCGTCGAGCGCGGTTTCGCCCTCCAGCAGGAACAGCTCGTCCATTTCGAGGCGCACCCCAGTCGTATGGATCGGCACTTCGATATCGCCGGCCTGCAACAGCACCTGCACCGCGACACCATCGACCGCCTCGATCGGGGCGAAGGCATAGACAAAGCTTACAAGGTTGCTGCGGGCCTGGCAGGAAAAGCCCAGCTCGACCTGATCGGACTGGGCAATGCCATAAAACAGCGTGGCGCTGTCTTCATGGGCGAGGCCATGCCAGCCCAAGTCTTCCTGCGCCGCCGCGGCGGCGAGGGGAAGCAGCAGGAGCAGGGCAGTTCCAGCGCGGGCAATGCGTGCGAAAAGCGTCATCGGGACCTCCTCTGCCAGCAGCGGCGCGGCGCAACAGCGGGGCCGGCGGGCATTGCAGCGCCATCTCAGCGCATGAGGAGGGTGTTGTCACCCCTTGATGATGGCAAACCGCATGGTGTCGCCTTCGGTGGTGAGCGTCTGCTCATGCCCGTGCTGGCGGCAGTAGAGCGGAATATCGACCTTGGCCATCGGGTCGGTCGCCAAGACGACCAGTTCTGCACCCGGCGGCAGGGCCGCCAGGCGCTTTTCCATTTTCAGCACCGGCAGCGGGCACTTTAGCCCGCGTGCATCGATGAGAACAGGCTCAGTTGCCAAGAACCAGCACCCAGTAGACCCCGTAGCTGGAGCTCGGATTGAAGGCGACGGCGACGCCGGCCTTGCTGGCCGCGGCGCGCAGGCCGACCGCGTCGGCACCATTGTTGCGCCAGCCCGAAAAAGTTTCGGCAAAGGTGGCATAGCCCGCGGAAAGCTTCATTACCGCCAGGCCCTGCGGGGTCTTGGGCGGCGTGCCGGTCTGGGCATACTGGTTGGCCAGCGCCTGGGACGTGCCGTCGAGCGCCGCATCGGGCGTCAGCGCGCCGACACCGGTCGTGGCGCGATAGGCATTTATCATGGCGATGGCCTGGGCGCGGTCCAGCGTCGCGCCCGGCTGGTCCATGCGGGCCGACAGCCCCGGCGCCAGCGCAATGGCCGTGCTGCCGCCGCCACCACCACCCATGCTGCAGGCGGCCAGGGTAAGGCCGGCCACAAGGGCGGCGAGGGGCAAGATGGCCGGCTTGAAGAGGCGCAGAACGGTCATGGGAATTCCTCGAAAAAACAGCAGTCGCGCCAGTTAGGGCGCCAGCAAGGCCAAAAGATGGTTGCGCCCATGCTAGCGCCATTGCCCTGCCATGGGCTTAACGCCGGGCGCATGGAACAGCAGGTCATGATGGAGAGGCCGTGGTGATCTCGACGGGATTCGAACCCATGACCCCCGGATTAGGAATCCGGTGCTCTATCCAGCTGAGCTACGAGACCACACTGGCTGGATAGCAAATGCGTTGCGGCAGCGAAACCCCGTTTGCGCCCCACCCACCGTGTCACCCCGGCCTTGAGCCGGGGCCCATCACGAGATCGACCCACAGCCGCAGGCACGCGGATCGGCTATCCCACAGGATCACTGCAGGACAAATCCCCGCCCAGGCCCGGATGACACCGGGTTGCTGGGATCGCCCGGGGCCCAGTGGATAGTTATCCTCGTCTCTGATTGTGCGCGCATAATCCCCGCCATCACTTCGGAATGGCGGGCGGCGCTGCAGCGACCGGCGGCCGGGGTGACAGCCGGGGAAGGGCGGGTCGCGCCGCCTTTCGGGTTGAGCGGACGAGGCAAGCGGGCGGGAGCTACGGTGAACGCTGGGGTCTGCGATCGCGCCTACCGATAAAGTCCCGGCACCCCGAGACGGCTTCCGTCTCTCTATTTATTACTTACGAGGCGAAAGCCGTCTCGGGGCCCGTCTGCTTGATGACAACCGCAGCACAGGCGGCGCTTTTCGACGTCCTGATCACGCCTGCGCGATCATTCATGATTTTTTGCCGCATTTGCGTGCAAGGTGAACGAAATCTTTCCGGGGC
>JADKLW010000265.1_pt1 | contig 11115 bp, 9 predicted proteins | sample 8641881 | NCBI WGS metagenome assembly JADKLW01 (sample SAMN16272185, study PRJNA661076) | feces metagenome | isolation source: fecal sample from diarrhoea affected cattle B | host: Bos taurus | place: South Africa: Lokaleng Village, Mahikeng | collected 2019-09
ACGCGGCGCGAGTGGGTCCAGCGCATCATCGACCACGATGGCAGGCCCGGTGAGGAGGGCGGTATCGAGGCCTGGTTGCGTCTGGCCGAGGCAGTGGGGCTGGACCGCGAGCAGGTACTGTCGCAGGAACTGGTGCTGCCCGGCGTGCGGTTCGCCGTGGATGCCTACGTCAATTTCGCACGGCGGGCGGTATGGCAGGAGGCGGCCAGCAGCTCGCTGACCGAACTCTTCGCGCCCACCATCCATCAGTCACGGCTCGACGCCTGGCCGCAGCATTACGACTGGATCGACACGTCCGGTTATGACTATTTCCGCAAGCGCCTCACTGAGGCTCGCCGGGACGTCGAGCACGGCCTGCGTATCACCCTTGAGCACTACACGACCCTCGAGGCCCAGCAGCGCATGCTGAACATCCTCCAGTTCAAACTGGACGTGCTCTGGAGCATGCTCGACGCCATGAGCATGGCTTACGAGCTGGATCGCCCGCCCTATCACACGGTTACCCGCGAACGCATCTGGCACAGGGGCATCACACCATGACCCATGAAGACGTGCTGCCTCGGGTTCCCGTGCTTCGCCGCGGCTACCGTTTCCAGTTCGAGCCGGCGCAGGGCTGCCATGTGCTGCTCTACCCGGAAGGCATGATCAAGCTCAACGACAGTGCCAGCGAAATCCTCAAGCGGGTCGATGGCGCACGCACGGTGGGCGGCATCGTGGCTGACCTGCAGGCGAACTTCCCTGGTGCCGAAGGGATTGAAGAGGACATTCTGGCGTTTCTGGAGGTGGCCGTTGAACGGTTCTGGATCGAGCTTCGCTAAGCCGGACGTGGTTGTCGGCCCGCCGTTGTGGTTGCTGGCCGAGCTGACCTACCGTTGCCCGCTGCAATGCCCGTATTGCTCGAATCCGCTGGATTTCGCCCGTAGCCATGAAGAGCTGAGCACCGCCGAGTGGATCGAGGTGTTTCGTCAGGCGCGGGAGATGGGGGCGGCACAGTTGGGCTTTTCCGGCGGTGAACCGCTGGTGCGTGAGGACCTGGTCGAGCTGATCGCTGCTGCGCGCGAACTGGGTTACTACACCAACCTGATCACCTCCGGTATCGGCCTGACCGAAGCCAAGATCGCCGCCTTTGCCGAGGCCGGGCTCGACCATATCCAGATCAGCTTCCAGGCCGCCGACGAGGACGTGAACAACCTGCTGGCCGGCTCGAAGAAGGCTTTTGCGCAGAAGTTGGCCATGGCCCGTGCGGTCAAGGCGCACGGCTATCCGATGGTGCTCAACTTCGTCACCCATCGGCACAACATCGACAATATCGAGCGCATCATCCAGTTGTGCCTGGAACTGGAGGCGGACTTCGTCGAGTTGGCCACCTGCCAGTTCTACGGCTGGGCCGAACTCAATCGTGCCGGCCTGCTGCCCAGCAAGGAGCAGCTGGTGCGTGCGGAGCGCATCACCAATGAGTGGCGTGAAAAGCTGGCCGCCGAAAATCACCCCTGCAAACTGATCTTCGTGACGCCCGATTATTACGAAGAGCGCCCGAAAGGCTGCATGAATGGTTGGGGCAATCTGTTCCTCGATATCACCCCGGACGGCACCGCCTTGCCCTGCCACAGTGCGCGCCAGTTGCCGGTGCAATTTCCCAGCGTGCGCGAGCACAGCATTGAGCACATCTGGAAGCACTCCTTCGGCTTCAACAAGTACCGCGGCTATGACTGGATGCCCGAACCCTGCCGCAGTTGTGATGAAAAGGAGCAGGATTTCGGCGGCTGCCGCTGTCAGGCCTTCATGCTTACCGGCGATGCGGCCAATGCCGATCCGGTCTGCAGCAAGTCAGCACACCACGGCAAGATTCTCGCGGCGCGAGAGCAGGCCGAGCAGGGCGCGCCGCTCGATCAACTGCAATACCGCAACGAAAAGGCCTCGAAGCTGATACTCAAGGCATGATGGAGTCGGTGACGCTTTTTTCGCGGCTAACGCCGCTCCCACAATCTGGAGCATCACACCGACCCCGTGGGAGCGGCTTTAGCCGCGAAGCTTCTGGAGGTCCAAGACGATGATTCAGGCCGAATGGCCCCATGGCTTCTGGCCCAGCGACTGGAGCGCTGAGAAGGCGGCCTGCGCCAGCCGTGACTTCGCCGAACTGCGCGCCGGTCACGCGGGGCTGCTCTGGATCGAATACAACCCGGTGGACGCACGCTGCACGCTTTGGCACTGGGCAGGCAGCTCTGTCCGTTGTCTGACGCCCCCCGGCATATCCGTGCGCAGTCGTGTCTACGAATACGGCGGCGGCGCCTTCTGCCTGACCAGCGAAGGCGTGGCTTATGTCGATGAGCAGGATCAGCAGGTTTACCTGCAACGAATCGAAGGTGATAGCACGCCGAGCATCCTGACCCGGCACCCGGACTGCCGTTATGGCGACCTGCAGTTTGATGGGCGCCACGCAGCCATCCTGGCTGTGGAGGAAAGTAGAGCGGATGAGTGCGTAGAGCATCGTCTGGTCAGTATCTCGCTTACCGATGGCCAGCGCAGGGTGCTGGCAGAGGGGGCCGACTTCTATGCATCGCCTACGTTGGATGCCAGCAGCGGTCGCCTGGCCTGGGTGCAGTGGCAGCGCCCCGAACAGCCCTGGACGGCGACCAGTCTCTGGGTTGCCGAGCGCACAGCAGAGGGTGGCTGCCAAACGCCTCGGTGCCTGGCCGGTGCGCAAGGGGGCGAGTCGTTGCAGCAACCGCGCTTCGCCGACGATGGCCGTCTGTATTGCTTGAGTGACCTTGGAGGCTGGTGGCAACCCTGGTGCGAGCAGGGTGATGGGCTGGTGCCGGTGGGCGGTTCGGCAGAATGCGATCATGCACCAGCGCCCTGGCAGCTGGGCACGGTCAGCTATCTGCCTTTGCCTGAAGGCTCACTGTTGCTGACACGCATGCTGGAAGGTCACGGCCTGCTCTTCGAGCAGTACGGCGGAACCGGCGAGCGCCATCTGGCCAGGGCATTCAGCCGGTGCCGGCAACTGGCAGCCGACGAACAACATTTCTACTGCATCGCAGGCTCGCCAGACCGGATGCCGGGCGTGCTGTCGATCGATCGCATCAGCGGCCAGACCCGCTTGCTTGCCGGGGGTGAGCAACCGCTGCCGGCTGATCAGTTGTCCAGGCCGCAACCGTTCAGCTTTCCAAGCGGCGCTGGGGAGACGGCCCACGGCTTTTGCTATCCGCCAGGCAATGCCCGCTATCGTGCCCCTGAAGGAGACAAGCCCCCACTGGTGGTGTTCGTCCACGGCGGCCCGACGTCGGCCTGCTATCCGGTGTTTGATCCGCGCATCCAGTATTGGACCCAGCGCGGTTTTGCCGTGGCGGACATCAATTACCGTGGCAGCAGCGGTTTCGGGCGCGCCTATCGCCAGCGCTTGCGTGGCCAGTGGGGCGTGCTGGACGTGGAAGATGCCTGCGCCGCGGTGACCGAGCTTGCACAGCGCGGGCAGATCGACCCGGCGCGTAGCTTCATCCGGGGTGCCAGCGCTGGCGGCTATACCGCGCTCGGCGCCCTCGTGGCTGATGCCGGTTTCCGTGGTGGGGCGAGCCTGTATGGCGTCAGCGACCCCCTGGCGCTGCGGCGGGTCACGCACAAGTTCGAAGCCGATTATCTGGACTGGCTGATCGGCGATCCGCAGGCCGATGCCGAACGTTACCGGCAGCGCACGCCGCTGGCCCATGCCGGGCGGATTCGCGTGCCGGTGATTTTTTTCCAGGGTGGGCAGGATGCGGTGGTGCTACCGGAGCAGACCGAATCGATGGTGGCGGCACTGCGCGAACAGGGCGTCGCCGTTGAATACCGGCTTTATCCCGAGGAGCGCCACGGCTTTCGCCAGGCGCACAATCTGGCCGATGCGCTGGTTCGGGAATGTCTCTTCTATCAGCGGCTGCTGGGTTGAAGCTTCGGGGCGAGAGGATGAATGCATCCATACATACATTCGGCACATTGCTTTAACAGTGGAAAGCAGTAGTCTTGCCGGTCGAGACACATAATAACTATAGGCCGTGGTATGAGCCCGAATCTTAGCCTGCAGCGCAAATTCGTTTCACCCGAGATCGTCTTCGGTGCGGGATGCCGGCACAGTACCGGCAACTACGCAAAGAACTTCGGCGCCCGCAAGGTGCTGCTGGTTTCCGACCCCGGTGTGGTGGCAGCCGGCTGGGTTACGGATATCCAGGAAAGCCTGACGCGCCAGAACATTGAGCATCATCTGTTTACCGGGGTCTCGGCCAATCCGCGTACCGAAGAAGTGATGCTGGGCGCCGAGGTGTATCGCGCCCAAGCGTGCGATGCCATCGTTGCCGTGGGCGGCGGCAGCCCGATGGATTGCGCCAAGGGCATCGGCATCGCCGTCGCGCATGGACGCAACATCATCGAGTTCGAAGGCGTCGATACCCTGCGCGTGCCGAGCCCGCCGCTGATTCTGATCCCGACCACAGCAGGTACCTCGGCTGACGTCTCGCAGTTCGTGATCATTTCCAACCAGGACGAGCGGATGAAGTTTTCCATCGTCAGCAAGGGCGCAGTGCCCGACGTGTCGCTGATTGATCCGGAAACGACCTTGAGCATGGATCCGTTCCTTTCCGCCTGTACCGGCATCGATGCGCTGGTACACGCCATAGAGGCCTTCGTCTCCACCGGCAATGGCCCGCTGACCGATCCACATGCACTGGAAGCGATGCGCCTGATCAATGGCCATCTGGTGCAAATGATCGCCAACCCGGCGGATATCGAGCTGCGCGAGAAGATCATGCTGGGTAGCATGCAGGCCGGCTTGGCCTTCTCCAATGCGATCCTCGGGGCAGTACATGCGATGTCCCACAGCCTGGGGGGTTATCTCGACCTGCCGCATGGCCTGTGCAACGCGGTGCTGGTCGAGCATGTGGTGGCATTCAACTACAGTGCCGCGCCCGAGCGCTTCAAGACCGTCGCGCAGACCTTCGGTATCGATACGCGCGGCATGACCCACTCGCAGATACGTGATCGCCTGGTGGCCCATCTGATTCAGCTCAAACAGGCGATTGGTTTCAGCGAGACTCTGAGCTTGCACGGAGTGAATATCTCGGACATCCCGTTTCTGTCCAGGCATGCCATGCAGGACCCCTGCATCCTGACCAATCCGCGCTCTTCAACCCAGCGTGACGTCGAAGTGGTCTATGCCGAAGCGCTCTGAAAACAACGACGCGCTTGCCGGTCTGCTCGGTCTGGGCACGCACTCGGCACGCAAGAGTCACTACCCTGAACTGCGCACCCGCCTCGAAGAGCTGGAAGCCGAACGCAATCGCTACAAATGGCTGTTCGAGCATGCGGTGCATGGGATATTCCAGGCCAGCCTGCACGAAGGTATACGCGCCGCCAATCCGGCATTGGCGCGCATGCTTGGCTATGGCAGCGCCGAGGAAGCGCTCTGGGCGCTGACCGATCTTTCTCATCACCTGTTCATTGGTGGTGAAGAAGAGCTGCAGCAGATTCGCCACGTGCTGAGTACCCGGCTGGGCCTGTTCGGCTACGAAACCCGGCTGCGGCGCAAGGATGGCAGCGCCATCGACGTGATCATGAATCTGTTGCTCAAGCCGGACGAGGAGGGGCTGGTTGAAGGCTTTGTTGCTGATATCACCGAGCGCAAGCTGGCGCAGTTGCATCTGCAGCATCTCAACGAGCAGCTTGAGCAGCGTGTCGCCGAGCGTACTCTGGAGCTGCGTCAGGCGCGTGATGCCGCCGAGGCGGCCAATCGGAGCAAGGACAAGTATCTGGCGGCGGCCAGTCATGACCTGTTGCAACCGCTGAATGCGGCACGTCTGCTGATTTCCACCCTGCGCGAACGGAGCCTGCCGAATGCCGAGCAGAATCTGGTGGAACGCGCGCATCAGGCGCTGGAAGGGGCCGAAGACCTGCTTACCGACCTGCTGGATATTTCCAAACTCGACCAGCAGGCGATCAAGCCCGACATCTGCATTTACCGCCTCGATGAGGTGTTGTTGCCACTGGTCTCTGAATTCGAGTCGGTGGCGCAGGCGAAAGGGCTTGGCTTTGAGCACTACATCCCGGCCTACGCGCTGCACAGTGATTTCCGGCTTCTGACGCGCATTCTGCGCAACTTTCTCAGCAACGCCTGCCGTTACACAGACCAGGGTCGCGTGCTGCTGGGAGCGCGCAAGCGCGGTGACAATCTGCGTATCGAGGTATGGGATACCGGGCGCGGCATCGCGGCGGATCAGATGCACTCGATATTCCTCGAATTCAACCAGCTGGGTGTTCAGCGAGCCGCCGAGCGCACCGGGGTCGGTCTGGGTCTTGCCATCGTCGATCGCATTGCGACGATGCTGGGTTATCAGATACTGGTCCGCTCGCAGCCGGCCCGCGGCTCCGTGTTCAGCATCGATGTGCCGTTGGCCGATGCTCCCGCGCCGCAGACAGGCGAAGTGCCAGTGCTGCCGGTACTGGGTGATCCTTTGCCCGGGCGGCGCTTGCTGGTGCTGGACAATGAGCTGAGCATCCTGCACAGCATGGCTGCGCTGCTCGGTCAGTGGGGCTGTGAGGTGCTGACTGCGACCGATGAGGCCGAGGCAAGTCTGGTGTTGGCGGGCTCGCCGCCCGAGCTGATTCTGGCTGATTATCATCTGGATCAGGGGGTGACCGGCTGGCAGGCGGTACAGAGATTACGGGCACGTTTCGGTTACCCGATTCCGGCGGTCATGATCACTGCCGACCGCAGCGACCAGTGCCGGCGCGAATTGCAGGGCGCCGGTGTGCCGGTCTTGAACAAACCGGTAAAAGCCTGGAAACTGCGCTCGGTCCTGAGTCATCTGCTCCAGAACAAGGGGCGCGATGGTTCCGAACAGCCCAAAGCCGATTCGGATCAAGTATCCGGACACCACTGAGCGGCTAGAATCCCTGCCATGAAACCTCTTCTGCGGCTCTGTCTGATGTTCCTGATCAGCTTCTCGCTTCCCGTCAACGGGATAGCGGCTGTCGGGCTGGTGACGGAGGCCTGTCAGATGACGGATGGCGAAATGACGATCTCCGCGCCGGCAGACCATACGGCCCATATGGCGCCGGTCGATCCAGGTGCCGGGGAAGAGATGGATCATTCCCATGGGCAGAATCCGCTCTGCAAGAGCGGCCACCAATGCAAGACAGCTTGCATGTTGCAGGTGGCTGTCATCAAACCGGTGCTGACGACGGCTGCCCACCTGCTGATCGCCTATGAACCCGGGTACATACCCTCCGGTTCGGGCAACGACCTCTGGCGCCCGCCACGCTTCTGATTCCGCTGACCTGACGCACCCATTGCTGAAACGCTGATGGGAGCCGTGTGCGTGCCCGTGGGCGCGCAGGATCTTCAAGGAATCAGAGAGATGTTCCGAATCTTGTGCAATATCCGGCCGTTCGACGCCGTGATCTGCTGTGCACTGATGCTGCCGAGCCTGGCCACTGCACTGACCTTCAATGATGCGCTGAGGATTGCCGATCAGCAGGCGCCTTCTCTGCAGGCCGAAACCGCCAAGTTGCAGGCCGCCCGTAGCGACGCCATACCGGCTGGCGAGCTGCCCGACCCGAAACTGCTGCTTGGCGTGCAAAGCGTGCCGATCGAAGGTTCCGAGCGCTGGAGCCTGGACCGTGACGGCATGACCATGAGCATGGTCGGAGTGATGCAGGACATGCCCAACCGCGACAAGCGCCGTGCCCGCGTCGAAGTGGCGCGCGCCGGTATCGAGCGCGCCGCAGCCGAGCGCGATATCGAAGCGCTGAATGTTCGCCAGGCCACCGCCCAGGCGTGGATTGTCAGCCATGCCATCGAACGCAAGCTTGCAACATTCGACGCCCTGTACGCAGAGAACCGCCTGCTCGCCGAGATTGTGCAGGCGCGCATTGCCGGTGGGCGTGGACAGGTTGCCGAGAGTGTTCAGCCGCGTCAGCAGGCAGCACTGCTTGCCGAACGCGCTGATGAGCTGCAGCAGCAGCGCCGGCAGGCGCGAGCCACGTTGGAACGTTGGGTCGGTGATGCGGCACGCGAACCACTGGATGGCGGACTGCCACACTGGCAGCTCGATGCCCAGGCGCTGCAGCATCAGCTGCGCAATCATCCGCAACTGCAGGCCTATGCGCCGATGACGCAGCAGGCACAGGCGCGTATTCGCGAGGCGACGGCGGAACGGAAGCCGGACTGGAGCTGGGAAGTCGATTACCTGCGGCGCGGACGCGAGTTCGGCGACATGGTGAATCTGCAAGTCAGCTTCGACCTGCCGATTTTTCAGCGTTCGCGACAGAGTCCGCGTATCGCCGCCCGGCATGCCGAACTCAACCAGCTGGAAGCCGAACGTGAGGCGCTGGAACGTCAGTTTACAGAGCAACTGGGCAGCGAACTGGCTGAGCTTGAACGCCTGCAGCGTGCCCTGACGCGCACCCGCGAGGTGTTTCTACCGCTGGCGCGCGAACGCGCCGAACTGAGCCTGGCCGACTACCGCGCCGGGAGCGGCGAGCTGGGTACGGTGTTGGCGGCGCGCAGCGAGCTGATCGAAACCCAGCTCAAGCAGATTGACCTCGAAGGCCTGCAGGCAATTGCCGCCAGCCGTCTGTATTTCGCCTATGGAGATGCCCGATGAGCCGGATTGTTCTCAAAACTGGCGCGTTGCTTGTTACGACCGCCGCCCTGGGGCTGGTCGGCGGATACTGGTTCGCTCAGCAGCTGCCGCACAATGTTGTCCAGGATGCACCGACCGGCGTTCACGAAGAGCGCAGGGTGCTGTACTGGTACGACCCGATGGTCCCGCAGCACAGGTTTGATCAGCCGGGCCGATCGCCATTCATGGACATGGATCTGGTGCCGCGCTACGCCGATGATGATGCGGGCACCTCCGGCTCACCGACGATCAGCATCGATGCCGCCATCACCAGCAACCTCGGAGTGCGCCTGGCCAGCGTCAGCCGCGGGCAGTTGTCCCACTTCGTCGAGGCGGTGGGTGTGCTGGGCTTTAATGAGCGCGACGTGGCGTTGGTGCAGGTTCGGTCGGCGGGCTTCGTCGAGCGTGTCTACCGACTGGCGCCCGGCGATGTGCTGGAATCGGGTGCTCCCCTGGTAGACCTGTTGATGCCGGAGTGGGTGGCCGCGCAGGAGGAGTTTCTCGCATTGCGACGCGCTGGCGACCGTGCGCTGCTCGAGGGTGCGCGCCAGCGCCTGCGTCTGGTGGGCATGTCGACACAGACGATCCGGCAACTGGAGCGTTCCGGGCGGGTGCAAGCGCAGCAGACCGTGCGTGCGCCCATAGGCGGTGTGCTGCAGGAACTGAATGTACGCGAGGGCATGAGCGTTGCCGCCGGAGCGCCGCTGGCGCGGATCAACGGTCTGGACAGCGTCTGGCTGGAAGTGGCGGTGCCTGAGGCCCAGGCCAGACACATTGTTGTTGGCCAGGCGGTGACCGCCCACTTGCCGGCGCTGGCAGGCGAGCCGGTGCAGGGCGCCATTACTGCTGTGCTGTCCGAAGCCACTGCGGCCACCCGCACCCTGCGTGTGCGGGTGGAACTGCCCAATACCGACGGGCGCTTGCGTCCGGGTTTCAGTGCGCGGGTCGAACTGGCTGCACAGCCGGCGCAAAGCACGCTGCTGGTGCCCAGCGAGGCGGTCATACGCACCGGCAAACGCACCCTGGTGATGCTCGCCGAGGCTGGCGGTCGCTATCGTCCGGTGGAAGTGCAGGTCGGTGACGACAGCGGCAGCCAGACTGCGATTCTGCAGGGTCTGGAAGAGGGGCAGCAGGTGGTCGCATCGGGGCAATTCCTGATCGACTCCGAAGCCAGCCTGCGCGGCATTACCGCCGTGGCCGAGCCGGCGGCGCATGAACATGACCATGCCCAAGAGCACGTGCTGGCTCCCGCGCTGCATGAGGCCGAAGGGCGCATCGTCGAGATAACCGGGCAGGGTGTGAAAATCGCTCACGGACCATTCCGAACACTGGGCATGGCAGGCATGACCATGCGTTTTGCCGTTGCCGATCCGCACCTGCTGCATGGGGTAAAGACCGATGACCGGGTACGCTTCGCCGTGCGCGAAACCGACAGCGGTCTGGTCATCGAACAGCTACAGCTTCAGGAGCCGCAGCCATGATTGCCGCACTGATTCGCTGGTCTGTATTCAATCGTTCCCTGGTGTTGCTGGTGACGCTGCTGATGACTGCAGTGGGCATCTGGTCGCTGCGTACCACGCCGATCGATGCCTTGCCGGACCTGTCCGACGTGCAGGTGATCATCCGCACGCCGTATCCAGGGCAGGCGCCGCAAATTGTCGAGAATCAGGTGACCTATCCGCTGACCACCACCATGCTCTCGGTGCCTGGTGCGAAAACCGTTCGCGGTTACTCGTTCTTCGGCGACAGCTATGTCTACGTGCTGTTCGAGGACGGCACCGACCTGTACTGGGCGCGTTCTCGGGTGCTGGAGTATCTGAGTCAGGTGCAGGGTCGGCTGCCGAGTGGTGCCAAGCCGTCGCTCGGTCCGGATGCCACCGGCGTCGGCTGGATCTACCAATACGCACTGGTCGACCGCAGTGGTAACCACGACCTGGCGCAATTGCGCAGCCTGCAGGACTGGTTCCTCAAGTACGAGCTGATCACTCTGCCCAATGTGGCCGAGGTCGCCACCATCGGTGGCATGGTCAGGCAATACCAGGTGGTCCTCGACCCGCTGAAGATGGCCAGTCTCGGTGTGCCGCAGTCACAGGTGATCGAAGCCATTGGCAGGGCCAATCAGGAAACCGGTGGCGCGGTGCTGGAGCTGGCGGAAACCGAGTACATGGTGCGTGCTTCCGGCTACCTGGAAACACTGGACGACTTCCGGCAGATTCCGCTGCAACTCAGCGCTGCCGGAGTGCCGGTGACTCTGGGTGATGTCGCGCGCATCCAGCTCGGCCCGGAGATGCGGCGTGGAATCGCCGAGCTGGACGGTGAGGGCGAAACCGTTGGCGGCGTGGTGATCCTGCGCAGCGGCAAGAACGCACGGGAAACCCTCGCCGCCATACATGCCCGACTGGAGGAACTGAAAGGCAGCCTGCCAGCGGGGGTGGAGATCGTCACCACCTACGACCGCAGCCAG
>JADKLW010000753.1_pt1 | contig 11107 bp, 10 predicted proteins | sample 8641881 | NCBI WGS metagenome assembly JADKLW01 (sample SAMN16272185, study PRJNA661076) | feces metagenome | isolation source: fecal sample from diarrhoea affected cattle B | host: Bos taurus | place: South Africa: Lokaleng Village, Mahikeng | collected 2019-09
CGGGGCGCGTCGCCGCATCGACGAGCCGACCCGGCTCTTTCAAGACCGCACGACGTTTTCCGAGGTCGTCGAGCTGACCTCCCGCGTATCGACCGCAAAGGTCGCTGACGCGCGGCGCCGGCTCGGCCAGAGTTTTACCGAGAGGGACCGCGTGGACTGCGCGATCGCGACGAACATGATCTCCGTAGGCTTGGACATACCCCGCCTCGGACTAATGGGTGTGCTCGGCCAGCCCAAGACCGCCGCGGAGTACATTCAGGCGACCAGCCGTGTGGGACGTGACGAGAAGCGCGGGCCGGGACTCGTCGTGACGCTGCTGAACATCCACAAGCCGCGTGACCGCTCCCACTACGAGCGCTTTCGCCACTTCCACGCGACCTTCTATCGCTCCGTCGAGGTCGGCAGCGTCACGCCGTTCTCAGCGCGGGCACTCGACCGAGGCTTCGCCGGAGCCATCCTCGCCCTGGCCCGCCACGCCCGGCCGGAGCTGACCAAGCCGCGGGGCGTGGAGCAGATCGAAAAAGTGCGTGTGCCGCTAGAGCAGTTGCTCAAGGACGCGGTTCGTCGCCGGGTCGACCAGCAGCAGCTCGCGCCCGACGAGCACGCCGAAGTCGTGCAGAGCGTCGAGTCGCGGGTCTCCGAAATCCTCGACGGCTGGGAGGCGATCTACGAGGAGCACCACTCCAACGGAGTCGAGATGCAGTATCAGAAGTACGAGCAGGTCAAAGGACCCAAACCGCTTCTCCACGACATGCTCGAGACGGGCCTGTCCGCCGAGGAACAGCTCTTTCGCGTGAACCGCTCGCTCCGCGACGTCGAGCCCGGGGTAAACCTCTTCGTCCGGGATCTCGACGGGACGTTCGTGGAGGTCGACGAATGAGCAGTAAGTACCCGACCGTCCGCCGCAGTCAGGTCATCACGACGTGGGGGCCGGGTGCGCTCATCGACCTCCCGCGCCACGCCGGGATCGTTGGGAGCCTGGAAGCCTGGCCGAACCCCGGTGACCTCGAGGAGATCGTCGACCAGCGGATCGCGCAGAAGCTCGCGCTCTTCATGGGGATCGCAGCACCGAAGCTCTACGCGCCGCCGCCCGACACCGCCGCGCCAGGCGAGAAGGACCAGGGCATCGGCGTCAAGCGCTTCCCGCAGTGGTTCCTCGTCCAGGAGAACGCGGCCTCGAGCGGCAGCTTTCGTTCCCGCCGCCTCGTTCAGCACAAGGCTCTGGACGAGCGCTGGCGATTCGATGGCCTGGAAGTTGTCCCCACCCGATTCGTGCGAGCCTGCCCGCGCGGCCACGTCGCTGACCTACCCTGGCGGAGGTTCGTCCACCGCACGGACGACAACGGCTGCTTGCAGCAGCTCTGGCTCGACGAGCAAGGGACGGGCGGGGACCTCGGCGATCTAACCGTCCGCTGCGAGTGCGGCAAGAAGCGCGGACTCCACGAGGCTGCCGAGTTCGAGAGCTTCGCGCTCGGTCGTTGCCCGGGTACGCGACCGTGGATCGGGTGGGAGGCGCGGGAGGATTGTGAGCTGCCGGGCCGCCTGCTGATCCGCACGGCGGCGAACGCATACTTCCCGCAGGTCCTCAGCGCGCTGTCGCTGCCCGATAGGCAAACCGGGCTAACGAAGCTCGTCGCCGGCCTCTGGGACTTCCTCGAGATGGTCGACGACGAGAGCGACCTCGCGGTCTTCAAGAAGAAGCCGACGATCGCAGCGAAGCTCTCCGGACACGACGACGCCGACGTCGTCGCCGCGATCAAGGACCTCAAGGGCGGCGGCACAGCGGAGCGACCGGTCAAGCAGGTCGAGCTTGACGCCATCCTTCATGTTCCCGAGGGATTCGGTGACGACGTGCCGGTCGATCCGAACTTCCACGCGCGACGGCTACCCGAGCTGGTCTGGCGCAAGACACCGCTCAGCGACGGGATCGCCGCGGTCATCCAGGTCCACCGGCTGCGCGAAGTCCTCACGCTGACGGGGTTCACGCGGTTCGAGGCTGTAGTCCCGGACATCGACGGCGAGTACGACACGGATGTTGTGCGAGCCGAGCTTGCCGACGAGCCGACCTGGTTCCCGGCCGTGGAGAACCGCGGTGAGGGGATCTTTCTCCTGCTCGCCTCTGCTGCCGTACAGAGCTGGCTCGCGCGATCCGAGGTCAAGAAGCGAGTCGATCAGTTGCGCGACGGCTTTGACCGGTGGGCCGCCGATCGCAAGGTCCAACGCCCGTATCCGGGCGGGCCGTATGTCCTACTGCACACGCTGTCGCACCTGATGCTCCAGTCGTTGTCGATGCGCTGCGGCTATCCCGCCAGCTCGATCCGGGAGCGGATCTATGTCGATACGGACGGCGATCGTTATGGACTGATGCTCTACACGGCAAGCTCGGACGCGGAAGGGACGCTCGGCGGCCTTGTCCAGCAGGCACGTGACATCGAGGAGCACCTTGCGGCCGCGGTGCGTTCCGGCGGGCTGTGCTCCAACGATCCGATCTGCGCGCAACACAGTCCCGGCGAAGGCTTCGAGGCGCGTTGGCTCCACGGCGCTGCGTGCCACGGATGTGCTCTGATCGCCGAGACCTCGTGCGAGATGCGCAACGACCACCTTGACCGCGCACTCGTCGTTCCGACCCTCGCGGTGCCGGCCGCGGCGTTTTTCGTTCCCCTCGCATGACGACACCGCTGCTGCAGCTACCGGCCAATCAGCGTCAGAAGCTCATCTCTGCGCTGAGAACGAAGACGCTCGCTCCGCCGTATCCGGACATCGCGGTTCGCGCTGCGCTAGGTGCCGAGGCGAACACGACGCGGATCGCGACAGAACTCCGCGCGCTCAACGCGCAGGGGATCAACGGTGCGGCCACCGCGTACGCACTCACGCTCGCTGACGACGCTCGCGCAAGCATCCGCGCACCCGAGCTTGTCTGGTCTGGAGCAACGGTACCTGGCGTGCACGCCCGAAAGACCCGCCAGGTGTTCGACGAGCTGACCTGCAGTGCCAGACGCTCGCTGTGGATCAGCTCGTACACCTACTGGGACGGATCGCAGGCCTTTGCCAAGCTAGCCGAACACATGGATGTGACGCCGGATCTACACGTCAAGTTGTTGCTCAACGTCCAACGCCCAAAGGGCGATAACGCGGCCGCCAGTCAGCTTGCTTCCGCCTTCGCGAGCACGCTCTGGGGACACTGGCCCGGAGACCGGCACCCGGACGTGTTCTACGATCCGCGGGCGCTGAAAGACGGACCCGAGAAGGCGGTCTTGCACGCCAAAGCCGTCGTAGCCGACGACGAGATCGCGTTCGTGACGTCCGCAAATCTCACGGAGAAAGCGTTCGACGAGAACATCGAAGTCGGACTCCTTACCCGCGACCGAACCGTTGCTCTAACCCTCGCCCGGCACTTCTCAGTTCTCATCGAGCGAGGAATTTTGGAGCCTCTTCCTGATTGACGACGGTAATGGATCGTGACTTGCTAGAGCGGCCGGATCAGGTAGCCGTGCTGGTCGCGCAGGGGCTTGTCGTCCTCGATCGCCTCTCGCCCCAGTTTGACTGCTGAACCTTGAAGCGCCGGTACTCGTCGACCGCCTCGATATCGATGTCCGCCAGCGCCCAGCCGGTGAAGTACGGCTGCAGGTGCAGGTAGAGCGCCCACTCCTCAAACGCGTAGGTGCGGCTGGAGATCTCGCCACTCCGCGAGCGCAACCGCTCAACCGCGAACTCGTCGAAACCTTTCAGGCTCCGCGCTCGGGTCGAAGAGAGCCAGCCTCGCGCTCCCCCACCGTCGTTTCCGACTGATCGCCAATGCGTGCTCCAGGACGGCCAGGTCTGGCGTTGCGGCGGCCTTCAACGCAGGCTCGCCCGCAGGTCCTTCATCAGGAGCATCAAGTGCAGCGGATCGGTCGGGGACGTGACGAACCCGAATCGCAAATAGAACGCTCGAGCCGACTCGTCCTTCGCGTGCACCAGCAGCGCGCGAACGCCGATCGACTCCGCCGCCGCTAGCGAGCGTCGCATTGCATCCGCCAGCAAGAACGCCCCGAGACCGTGTCCCTGGACGCTCACGTCAATCGCCAACCGCGCGAGCAGGACGACGGGGATCGGGTGCCTGGGCATCCCAGCTCGAACCCGCGGTGGCGCTGACGCGGGCTCCACCCCACCCGCGTTCAGCGCGAAGTAGCCGACGACGCGATCTTCCTGCTCTCGGTCGCAGACGACATACGTCCGAGCCGATCCGGCCCCCGTTGCCGTCCGCGCGTGCTCGACCAGCCATTTGTCGAGCGCTGGTTGGCCGCAGCGAAACCCCTCCGTCCGCTGCCGCGCGAGCAGCTCAGGATCGGAGAACCGTGGGCCGCTCACGCCGGGCGGGGCCGCGCGAACAGGTCACGCACCGCCGGTATCACCTCGGCCGGGCGATCCAGCGCGGCGCAGAACGCGTCCCACTGCTCGTCGTTCAGCACGAACCGCGTCCGGTCGGCAAGCACCCGCTCGGACCGCTCACGCGCGCTCTCGATCACGAACGACGACAACGACTGCCCCGCCGTCTCGGCCGCCTGCCGGAACAGCGCGTCGTCCGCCGGCTCGACCCGGACGTTGAGGCGGTGACTCTTGACGGATGACATGACTCAACTGTACGCACAACGTGCGCCACGCGCAAGCGTAAGATCTTAGCCGCGTGAAAAGGTTCTGACAGCCCGTCAGGCACTTCTCGCTAAAAGTGCCTGGGCAATCGCACCTCGTTCCGCCGCCGCACCCGTCCCCCAACACGCAAAAAGCCCCGCTCAGCGGGGCTTTCTACTACTGCGCGAGGAGCGGATGATGGGACTCGAACCCACGACCTTCTGCATGGCAAGCAGACGCTCTAGCCAACTGAGCTACATCCGCGCGGTTCGAGGAATATAGCGATCGGGCGCGTGGCGTGTCGGCTCGCCGTTCCCTTCGCGCGCCGCGACGCGTAGGATCGACCGGGCATGCACTTCGAGGTCCCCGGCCGATGACCGATGCCGATGCCGTCCACGACGGAGAGGCGATGTCGGACCTCTGGGATCTCGACGATCCGCTGGCCGCCGCGGGCCTGAACGACGAGATTCGCGAGCGGTTGGGCCCCCTGCTGACGGGCGACCGCCAACCAGCTCGCGTCGCCCGGATCGAGTACGGCGGATGCCACCTGGTGACCGCCGACGGCCGGCGTCCCGGGGTCGCTCGCCTCGGCCGCACCAGCGTGTACGATGACGACCGTTCCTCCACCCCGCTCGCCGTCGGCGACTGGGTCGCCGCCGAGTACGACGACACCAAGGACCGGCTGCTCGCCGTCGAGGTCATGCCCCGCGAGCAGCGGATCGGACGCCGCGACCCCTCCCGCGAGCTGCTGGAGCAGGTGCTCGCCTCCAACTGCGCCGCCGTGCTCGTCGTCCACGCGCTCGACCGCCCGCTACGTCCCAGCCGGATCGAGCGCTCCCTCGTCCTCGCCCACGAGGGCGGCGTCGAGCCGATCGTCGTCGCCACCAAGGCCGACCTGGACCTGCCCGAGGAGTGGGCGGCCGTGCAGGCCGAGGTTCCGAAGGGCACGCCGGTGGTCGCGGTCAGCAAGCGCGACGGACGCGGCTTCGACGACCTCACATCGCTGCTGCCCGCCGGTCGCACGACCGCCCTGATCGGCGAGTCGGGCGCCGGAAAGTCGTCGATCGTCAACGCGCTGCTCGGGGCCGAGGTGCTCGCGACCGCGGCGGTGCGCGGCTCGGACGCCAAGGGCCGCCACACCACCACCGCTCGCGAGCTGGTGCCGCTCGGCGGCGGAACCTGCCTGCTCGACACCCCCGGAACCCGCGAGCTGGGCCTGGTTCGCGACACGGGCGGACTGGCCGCGGCGTTCGTCGACATCGACGAGCTGGCGATCGACTGCCGGTTCGCCAACTGCCGACACGACGGCGAGGCCGGCTGCGCGGTCCAGGCCGCGATCGAGGCCGGCGAGATCGCCGACGCGCGCCGTCGCTCGTTCGTCGAGCTGCGCGCCGAGATCGAGGAGCTCGACGAGAAGCGGGTCGCCCGCGAGCAGCGGATCGGCGAGGGTCGCCGACCGCGCGGCTAGTCCCGCGGCTCGCTCTCCTTGCCTCCCGGTCGATCGCCGCCGGGCGCGGGGCCTCGGCGTCCCGGCCGCGGCTACTTCGTCGGCGCCGCGGTGCTCAGGTACAGGTAGCCGTGCTCGTCGGCGACGGCGTTCGGCTCGACCTCGCCGGGCGCCAGATCCTGCAGCGACGAGCCGTGACCAGCCGCGCGGACGCCCTCCGACTCGCGCGCCAGATCGACCGCGAACCGGTACCAGCTCAGCTCCCAGGCGATCACGATCTGCATCTGCGAGCCCTCGACGGGGCGGACGGTGACCCACGGCGCGCCCAGCGAGCGAGCAATTCCCGACAGCTTCCGCGGGTGCGCGGAGTGGTTGTAGAGGTCGACCGCGCGGGCCGCCATCCGCGCGCCGGACGTCGTCACGTGGGCGGGCGCCCCGGTCGCGGTCGTCCGGTACGCGGCGAGCGGCGCGGCGGGCTCGTCGGCGGGCAGGCCGAGCGTGCCGATCTCGTCCTCCAGCCGGTGCGGGCGCCGCTCGCGCGACGCGCTGCCGCCCGCGGGCGCCTCGGACGCCTCGGCGGCCTGCTGAGCGGAACGCTGGCGCTCGGCGGCCCGGCGGGCCGGCGAGTCCTGCCGCTCCGGCCGCGACGGCTTGCGTCCGATCCGCGGCAGACGCTCGATCACGCTCTTCAGCCCACCGCCCCGCCGGTTGGGCTCGAGCGTCGGAGCGTCGCCCACCCCCACACGGATCCAGCCGGCGAACAGCGCCTGCGGAATGCACAGCTCGCAGACGTCGCGGCGCTCACCGTCGCTGAGGAAGACCTCGGGCGCCTCGCCGCGCAGCAGGTGACGGCCACACATGGCACAGACTTCGTAATTTCCCGCGGTCGCCACCGACCGAGCCTAGCAACGGCCCGATCGTTCAGATCGTCTCGGGCCCCTCGAGCGTCAGCCGCGACCGCAGCCGCAGCACCGCCTTGGAGTGCAGCTGCGACGCTCGAGACTCGGTCACGCCGAGCACCTCGCCGATCTCGCGCAGGGTCAGGTTCTCGTAGTAATAGAGCGCCACGACGACCTTCTCGCGCTCGGGCAGCCGCTGGATCGCGCTGCCGATCTCGTCCCGCAGCGACTGGGCGGCGACCGCGGCGACCGGATCGACCGCGTCCGTGTCCTCCAGGACCTCCAGCAGCGAGACCGACTCGCCGCTGCCGTCGCCCGCCGACCACATCTCGTCGAGCGCGTGCATCCGCGACTGCGCGACCAGCAGCAGCGACTCGCGGAACTCGTCCAGCGTGATCCCGATCTCGTCGGCGATCTCGTCGTCGGTCGGCACCCGGTGCAGGCGATGCTCCAGCGCCGCGTGGGCGCGCTCGATCTGGCGGGCCCGGTGGCGAACCGAGCGCGGGACCCAGTCCTCGGACCGCAGCTCGTCGATGATCGCCCCGTGGATCCGGGTCGCCGCGAAGGTCTCGAACTTGACCTGGCGGTCGATGTCGAAGCGGTCGACGGCGCTCGCCAGCCCGAGCAGCCCGTACGAGATCAGGTCGCCCTCCTCGATGTGCGGCGGCAGGGTCGACGCGACGCGACCGGCGATCCACTTGACCAGCGGCGAGTAGGCGACGATCAGCTTCTCGCGGGCGGTGTGATCCTCGCGCTCCAGCCACCGCTTCCAGAGCTCGCGCAGGTCCTCGGATGTTCGGGGTGGATCAGGCACGTGGATGGCTGTTGCGGTACGCGGCCTTCAGCCGACTCGACTCCACGTGCGTGTAGACCTGCGTGGTGGACAGGCGCGCGTGTCCCAGCAGCTCCTGGATCGCTCGCAGGTCCGCCCCGCCGTCCAGCAGGTGCGTCGCGAACGAATGCCGGAGCGCGTGCGGGTGCAGGTCGCCGGGCAGGTTGGCTTCCCGCACCCACCGATCCATCCGCCGGCGGACGTCGCTGGTCGACAGACGCCGGCCCCGCCGCGACAACAGCAGCGCGGCGTCCTCGGTGCCGGCGCCGTCCGTCGTGGCGAGCGTCGGGCGTCCCCGCCACAGGTAGCGGCGGATCGCGTCGGCGGCCGGATCGCCGAGCGGCACCGTGCGCGTCTTCTCCCCCTTGCCGACCACCCGGACCTGGCGCTCCTCCAGGTCGACCGCATCGTGGTCCAGCCGCACCAGCTCGGCCGCGCGCAGTCCGCAGCCGTACGCCAGTTCCAGCATCACCCGATCGCGCAGCGCGAGCGGATCGCTGTCGGCCGGGATCCCGTCCAGCAGACGGCCGGCGTCGACCGGCTTGACGACCCGCGGCAGCCGGCGCGGCTTGCGCGGTCCGGGGGTCAGCTCGGCGGGGTTGCCCGCGACGACCTCGTGGCGCTGGAGCGTGCGGAACAGCGAGCGCAGCGCCGCGAGCGCGCGGGTCACCGTCGACGCCGCCGCGCCCCGCTCGGTCAGCGACTGCGTGTAGCGACGGATCGTGCGGACCTCGACGGCGACCGGTCCGGTCGTCCCCCGCGCCGCGCACCAGCGGGCGAACCGCTCGACGTCGCCGCCGTAGGCCACCCGCGTCTTGTCGGCCACGTCCTGGCGGACGAGGTCCGCCCCGAACGTGGACAGCGCCGCGGCCCAGGCGGCCGGGAGGGCGTCCTCCGCCGGCTCCGGCTCCGTATCCTGTTCGCTTGTGGGCACGTTCTTCATCGACACGGACACCGGACGGGTCGCCACGTTCCGGCAGCTGAGCGCCGCCGGACTGGCGGATCCCACGACGTCCCCGCCCCGGCCGTGGCACCGGATCCAGGCCAGTGCCGACGCGTCGACGCTGTGGTACGCCGTCCTGCGGAAGCAGGAGCGCGGTATCTGGCTCGGTACCCTGACGTTTCGCCACGGCGACCACCATTCCTTGCTGCTGGAGCAGGGGTGGGGCGAGGTCCCGCTCGACGAGATCGTGGCCTTCGGGCCGGCCGCGCCGAACGAGGTCAGCGAGCGGGACGAGGAGCTCGGCGACGCCGTACGGATCCTCGGCGAGCTGGCGGCGCTCGACGACGAGCAGAACGCGTAGGGCCCGGCCGCGCCCGCCGACGCCGGTCGGCTCTCCACCCTGGTCCGCGTCCCGTCGTTGCCCACGTCCCGTGGGTCAGACGATCCAGATCGGGGTGCCGACGGGGACCCGCGAATACAGCTCGATCACGTCGGGGACGTGCATCCGCAGGCAGCCGTGCGACGCGTTGGTGCCGATCGAGGAGTCGTCGCTGGTGCCGTGGATCCCGACCCCGTCGTAGATCCCCATCCAGCGCGCCTTGAGCGGGTTCTCCGGCACGCCACCGGGGACCACGGTGCCGGCCAGGTCGCCGGCCCAGTCGGACTGGGGCACGTTCCACGCGGGGTTCACGGCCTTGTTCTGGATCGCGTACTTGCCCGCCGGCGTGTCGTTGCCCGCCTTGCCGACCGAGATCCCGTAGCTCTTGACCGGCTTGAGGTTCTTGTAGAGCGTCAGCTTGAACGTGCCGCGGTTGGCGACCAGCGCCGTCTTGTACTGCGCCCGGATCTTTGCCGTGCTGATCGTCGGCTGCCGCTTGATCGTGGCCGCCCGCACCCGGCTCGGGGCCGAGGGGTTGAGCAGCGCCTTGCGGACGCGGGACGCGACCCGGTCGCGGTCCAGTCGCAGGCCGTCGCGGCTCTTCGTCAGCTCGAGCTTCGCGCCAACGAGCTCGACCGACGCGTCCTTCGGATCGCGGGCGACGCCCTTCTGGACGCGATCGAGCAACCGGGTCAGCCCGGCCTTCGAGTACGTGCTGCGCGTGTCCAGGTCGCGCTCGGTCCGCTCGCCGGTCAGTCGCCGGTAGACGCGCGAGAAGGCGTTTCCGGTCTCGCCGAGCTGAATCGCCTGCTCGATCGCTCCGTCGAAGTGGACGCGGATCTTCGCGGAGGCGGGGGTCAGCGTCCAGCTACGCCCCTTGTGGGTCACGCGGATCGGGCGGCTCAGCTTGCCGAGCAACTGCCGATCGACGCGCTCCCGCGCCTGCTCGCCGGTCAGGCCACCGACGTCGACGCCGCCGATCGTGACGCCGTTCGGGATCTTCTCTGGGCCCGCAGCGTCCGCCACGAGTACGGTGCCGGCCATGATCAGGACGGCGAGGAGGACGCTGGAGAGCGCGATGACGATTCGCTTGCTCATGGGGGACGGCCCATGGTAACGGTGTTAACGGCGGCTGTGGGTCGCCGCCGCCGCATGTGCCGGAACGTGTGTCCAGGAGGAGCGTCCCGCGGGCCCGGGGAAGCGCTCAGCGCTCGGCGAGCACCAGGTCGATCTCGGCGATCAACCGCTCCCGTCGCGGACCCGCCTGCTCGTGCGCTCGCAACGCGCGCAGCGCGTCGGCGTCGAGCGACGGCAGCAGCACCAGCAGCGCGTCGGCATCGAGCGCCGCGATGCCGCGCCGCTGCTCGTCCGCGGCCGGCGGCTCGGGGCGCTGCGCCGACGGGCTGTACCGCAGGAACGCCTCGACGTCGGGGTCGTAGGCGGTGTCGGGAGCACTCGATCCCGTGCCGAGCGCCAGTCGCCGCCGCCGGCCGGGGACCACCGTCGCCAACGCCTCGCGGGTGGTCGTCCGGTACGTGAAGCCGGTGGCCTTGAGCTTGCGGTTGTCGATCCCCCGGCCGTGGCGCAGCAACCCCGCGACGTCCTGGGTGAACCGCAGCCCGGTCCGCTGGAGCAACCGCGAGAGCAGGCCGGTCCCCCACGGCGGCAGCACCGGGGCGTGGTTGACGCCGAGCGCCCGCAGCGCCTCGGTCAGGGCGAGCGTGCCGTCGGCCGCCACCAGGTAGTCACCGTCCAGCCCGCCGCCGACGACGTGCGCCGCCGCGCGGGCCAGGTCGTCCTCGTGCACGACCTGAACCGCCGGATCGAAGCCGAGCACGGTCGGGAACAGCGGCAGCAGGTCGAGCGCCTGCAGCAGGCCCGCGCCGGCGGGACCGACCGGATCGGCGGTGCGCAGCAGCGAGAGACGGAGCCCGTCGCGTCCGGCGGCGACCGCTCGAGCCCGGACTTCGAGCTCGGCGAGCGCGCGCAGCAGCGG
>JADKLW010000755.1_pt1 | contig 11082 bp, 4 predicted proteins | sample 8641881 | NCBI WGS metagenome assembly JADKLW01 (sample SAMN16272185, study PRJNA661076) | feces metagenome | isolation source: fecal sample from diarrhoea affected cattle B | host: Bos taurus | place: South Africa: Lokaleng Village, Mahikeng | collected 2019-09
TGCCGGCCAGATTCCTGGTCCGTATGGTGTCTTTAATCGGGCTTCGAACCGGCCGTAAGCCTGAGAGAATTTATTTTGGGTTTTAATCCTGGCCGAGGTATAAGAATTGCCGTTTTTTATGGCGGTGATCACTAAATTACCATCGCCGTCCAATGAGACGTTTTCGGGATTGTTGGTATAGTTTTCCAACTCCTGATTGCCCCAGCCGTTGTTGTTGCCCAGGTCATATCCCCATTTAGATGCGTCCGGCAATTGTCCGGCAGGGCCTTCAAAATCGTCGCTCCAAACCAGTTGCCAGTCCGGACTGGATATGCTTTGCTTTTCGTCGTCATTGCAGCTTGTCAGAGATATGGAAACTGCATAGAATACAACTAAAGTCAGCGCTCTTTTGCAGGTGTTATTTATTAAAAAGTATTTCATCGTTTATTTTTTAAATTAATTGAATTTCAGCACCATGCCAGAGAAATGATTAATCATTCCATTTGGTTAGGATGCTTATTAATCTCTGAACAAAATATTGTCTAGGTAGATGTCCCCGTTTCCGTCAAATTTTAGCTGGATAACATTGCTCAGGTCGACAGGTCCGAAAGCCGATAGCGGAATGTCGATGCTATTCCATCCGCCGGTGGTCGGAACTGTTAAAAAGAAAACTTGTTCGACCGGCCCCGGACTAATCAGGAACACGTTCAAAACTGTCGAATTTGCCGAGTAATAATCCAGATGAAGGAAGTTTTTAGAAGAAACATCAGTAGCCGAAGCGAGTTCGAGGCCCTGATAATTCAGTCCGCCATAGCGCAAAGTATTATTTCCGGCGATAGATTCCTGCGAAACCACGGTTAATTGTCCCCAATTCGGATTTAGGTTGGAACCTGGTATATTCGTGTAAGCATCGCTGAAAATAGACATCACGCCCGACGCCGGGTAGGTTGGGGTAGGAGCCGCTGTAGAAGGTACGGGAGGAATTACACTTCCGTCATTGTAGAAATATATATTATCGGCATAGAAATTTGAAATATTGACTCCTTCAAAAATTAGTTGCCCCAGATGTGCGCGACTTGCCAATCCGCTGAAATTAGCCAGCGGGATATTCAAACTGATCCAGTTTTGAGAAACTAATGTAGGAGCTGTGAAGGTGAGTGTAAAGCCAGTGTCGTTTCCGCCACCGAAAGCGCCATCGGCACCAAAGTCAACCAATCTGATTTGGAAATTTGCTCCCGCAGGGATGGCATTCGGCATATATAGATCGACGTGAAGATGCGACATGGCAGTTGCGTTTACGGTTGGCGTTGCAAATTCAATCCCGACGAAATTAAAATTGGTATAATTAAGGACGTTATCGCCTTCGACAGTAAAATCGGCCGATTGCGTAGTTTGATAAGGTTCCCAGTATCCATTATAATAATTTACGGGAGCATTGGGATATATATCGGTGAAAATTGAAATCACATCCGATGGGTCTGCTGTAGGCGTTGGCGCGTGTACAAAGGCACCCGACGAATTAATGGTCAATGAACCCAATGCTTCCACTCCGCCTACGGTCGCTGTAATTACTGCAGTGCCGGTTCCAATAACAGTTACAGTACCCATTTCATTAACTGTCGCCACTGTTTCATCGGAAGAAATAAACGTGAAATAAGCCGGTGTCACATTAACTCCCTGATTAATTCCGTTGGGCATATTGAACGTTGTGACTAATCCGTCAATTGAAGATGTTACACCGGTATAAGCCACCTGAGTGACGTCCTGACCATTTAAAATTTGAGGTTGCTGCGGGTTTATTGTCCCTAGTTTTTCAAATTTGACTTCATCAATCCAGAACGTATAGCCATTGCCGTTTTCAGGTCCTTCGGATATAAAGAACATACCTCTCTCGGCGGTAAGTTTGCCGGCATCGGGAATCGGTATAATATACTTTGTCCATACGGTGCTGATTTGTAGTCCATTTATCGACGCCTGATAATTATTGTCGCCGAAATCATTTCCGAATCCAACAACGTCAATTGTAGCCGCCATCGAGCTCTTGGCCCAAAAGGTCAAAGCGTCGTATTCTGTCAAATTCCGACCTACGCTGGTATAATACGCACCACCTGCATAAGCACCTGATGAATTATTGACATTTGGCACGTCGAAGCGCATCGAGGCGGCCGAATTGTTATAAGCCACATCGGTATCTACCTGGAAAGCGCTGGCGACGGCACCTCCGAAGGAGGAATACATCAGTCCGGGTGTAAAAGCATCGATAAATACTTCAGGATTTTTCGAATAGGTCGCTTCTTCAAAATCGGCTGGATCGTTTTCGCAGCCAATCAGGGCAAAAACTATCATCGCTAATGATAGTCGATATGTTAGCGGATGGTTGAAATTTATTTTCATTTTCTTAATTTTTTTAATTGCCGATGTTTATGTGAATATATGTTCTGATTTCCCACTCGCTTCCATTCGGAAAACCGATTGCTGTTGGATCCGGAACCCAGCTTCCGGAAGGATCTAAAACCTGAGTCGGGTTGTAGCGCGGCGAATATTGATCCAGCGATCTCCAGGTTCCCCGAACTCCGATGCGGGTGCCCGGCAGGAACCACCAGCTTGGTTTGCCCAATTCGGTCGATAGATCGGCCATTACCTGCATTGGGAATGTCAAGTTGAAATCACGATGGTAATCATACGGCCCCCAATCGTTTATTTTGACAAATGAGCTTAATTTCAACTGGCGGTAAATCACCCGCAGGTCGGCCCCATGGCGATTTATTTTTCTCGCATCACTTCCGTTTGCCTGGGCATCACCTGTATAAAGATTGGCAATTAAGCCAAAGTCATTACTCCATTTTGAAACGACCCGAGCGTACACTTCGTAAAGGTCGGCTGCCGGCGGCGCACCGTCGAATGCGAAAGTGGTTCTTCCATCGGGTAAGATTCCGATAGCGGCATCCTGAGTGGTCGGCAAATGTCGGAATACAAATCCGGCGCTAATTGCAAGTTTTGCATCTTCAGTCTGATCGCTGTCCCAATCGTACATCCAGGTACCCGGTGTCGGATCGAAAGTAATCGCGAGCTCGCCTGCAACCTGTTCTCTGTTTGCTCTTACGACAAATGGATCGTCGAGAATGTTTCGCGGTCGGCCTGGTGCCGCCACATTTGCGTTAATCGGGCCCTCGAGTGGTTTTTGCCACAAGAAATTAGGGCCAAACTGAAATTTCCCCACCGAATACGTCAATCCGCTTAAGAAATTATATTGGTTCCCGCTACCGCTGTCTTTTAATCGCCAGCCGGTGAAGGTCTGGGTATAATCGGCACCGCCATTGGCAACTAATCCCATTGCTGCTGCCTGTCCGTACCAATTGAATCTTCCGCCAGTATACGTAAGTTTCATTTTTGCTCCCCAGTTGTCTTTGTTTTCGATCTGATGCTGAAAAACCTCCTGATTGTCTTCAGGTCCGCGAACAAGCTGGTAGTCACGCCCGTTCAGTGGTGAGCCCGCCCAAATCCCGCCTAGATCGACGCCGAAATTGTTGAATTTCCTGTTGATGTGCAGAGTTAAGCGCCTGGTTTTAGGTTGTGGAACGGCAAATGAACTTTCGGTGGTTGTTTGTTGTGCCAAATCTTCGTGGAAAATTCCGGTAATACCAAATTTGCTAATTGTTTTTGAGTATTTCAGCAATATCGCCGGGTTGGCGCCCCACCATAGTTGAGGTCCGAATGCCAATTTAAATCCGCTGAATATTTTCTTACCTTCCATTTCAAATCCCAGAGGTGCAATACCGTTATAGAGATCAATGGCAGGTCCGTAGTTGGCTTCAGGATATAATCCGAAGAAGTCGCCTTCATATCCCCAGTGGTAGTGGCCGGTTCTGTAAAATCCGTTGAGATTAAACAGGCTATGGTTCCACGCATAACTTGCGCGATAAACCTGAATCCTATTGTTTGAATCCAGCCGTACGTCTTCATTGTTTCTTTCCAGTGTCACCGGCCGACCGCGATTTTCATAGAAAATTTCGTCGATAGGATTTAGGGCGACATTGCCCAAGATATTAAATTCGACATTGGCTGTCATATTGGCTGCCGGATTTCCTTCAACACCTACATAAAAAGACTGCATATGGTCGAAGCCCAATTGATTTGGGTATTGGATTAGGTTATCATCAGGATCATCGGGTGTTGTTATCAGTGATCCGCCGGTATTGAATGTGCTGAATTCGGCTCTCAATTTACTAATGCGAATCTTTCCGCCTTGCTGTCCATCGAGCGCAGCTTTGTCGGCTCGTGCCCGCAACGTTGCGTCCATGATCTGGATGCTGTTGAAGTGACTGTCGATGGTAGCCAGTGATGTGTTGGTCTGCAGCGGATTCAGCTGGTGAACTTCTTTTAGAACATAATACGCCGAACGAGGGTACAATTCGTAGAAACCATTTGCATTGGTTGGCCCTTTTGCACAGATTCCAAACCATTCTTCATTCATGTTATTTTCGCCGGTTTGATGATCGCGGGTATAAGCGGCATTTTCCCATGACGCATTGCTATCGTGGATGTTCAGGTTAGCCGTTTGCCCGTGTTTCCACCAACCATCGCTAAACTGGAATGTAAATCCGCCTAAGGCGTTTTGCGATTTCCCCAGTCCAGCGGCATTTTGGTAGATTTCTTTCCATTGGTTAAGGACATAATAGGACTGGGAAGATTGGTCTTCCTGATTCGTTATGACGTTGAACGCATCGGCACCGAATTCTGCAAACAAAACCGGTTTGCCATATTCGTTCTTTACGCGTTCAAATAAATCGCCGAAGGATGCGCCTCTGTAAACATTGGTCGCAAAAATGTCGAAGTCCTGGCATTCCTTGTTGATGATATCCAAAAACATCAAATCGCCATTGCAGAAGGCGATAGGGTGCGATCCGCTGATCTTTTTCATCGAAACTGCCGCCTCATTGAAGAGTTGGTACATTGAAATAGCTCTTTTGGTCGACTGCCTGGCTTCAACAGGGATATTTTGAGTTTCTGCACCGTCCCAGAACAGGCCGTAATTATTTTCGTTTCCAAGTAAAAACAATAGCAATCCCGGAGTGTCCTTATATTCGGTTACCATCTGATTCACTTCCGATAAAAGCAATTCCCGGACATTGGCGTCCGAATATTCGGTATTGGGTTTCCAGGTTCCGTTAAGTGTAAGTCCGTATCGGCCGAATGTATGGTTCAGCATTGTGTGAATGCCATGAGTAACATATACATATTCTATCCATTGCTTTGGCATTCCGGTATAGACCCTTATAGTATTTACACCCATGTTTTTGAGCAGCGACATTTCTTCGTCTAAAGCAGCTTTTATGAAATCATCGGACTGATTCCACAAACTATAGGAGTAGTTGGTTCCGATGGGGACGTAATCCCAATTCATGCCGTTTACGATAAATTCATTTCCATTTACTACCAATTTTGAACCTTGGCTGTCGTTGACCACAACAACACTATTTTGCGAATACGCCGAGGTTGAAAAAATAATAATGGTTAATAATAAACTTAGTTTTCTCATTTCAATGTTTGTTTGATTATAGGTGTGCTTAGTGAACTTGGTTTTTCAGCTTTGTTTGCCTGCAACTAATAAAATTTTGCGTCAAATGATAATATTTTCATAAAACTACACTATTATCGGAATCAACATTAAATACTTATGACTAAAGAAACTATACAACACAGCATTTTAAAATAAATGTGTGAGCGTCGCTAAATATTACGCATGGCGGGGTAGAGCGGAAATAAAAGTCAGGCTGAATAAGGAGATTTGGGTGATTTGTATAGTTAATGTATGGTATAAATTTTCACCATGAATGGTTTTAAATTGACAGAATATACTCTACTACACTCTTTTCATGCGGCAAATTCATTTTTTTACGCAAACGATATCGTTTAACTTCGACACTACGCACGGAAATGTTGAGCAGGGGTGCAATTTCTTTGGAGGACAAATTCAGCCTGAGGTAGGCACATAGTCGTAAATCGTTGGGTGTTAATGACGGATGAAATTGTTTTAATTTCTTAAGAAAATCATTGTCGACATTATTAAATGCATCCTGGAAAATATTCCACGAGTTGTCTTTGGAAATGCTCTGATCGATGGTGTTTATAACCGATTTTATATTTTTATCGGCATTGTCGGTACCCGATCTCTTTAAATCGTCTTTTATCAAGGCGAGCAACTCGTTCTTTTTAAGCAAGCTCATTGAGGAAGCGGCCAGTTCCCGATTTTTGCTATCCATGTCGTGGGATAGTTGCTCATTTTTAAGCTTCATTAGTTGCTGCTCGTTTTCCAGCTCTTTTATTTCCAATAACAGATTGTTCTCTTCGATGAGTTTTTGTTCTTTCTTTAAATAGTGTTTTTGACTTCTTCGGTGGATAAATAGTGCCAACAGCAATAAAGCGGTAAGGTAAAGAATGAGCGCCAAAGTAGTTTGGTACCAGGGTTTACTGATGGTAAAACTGTAGGTTGCCATGTTTTTGGGATTTGAATTGGCAATTTTGGCTTTTACCAAAAAAGTATAGTCGCCCGGGGGTAAATTCTTAAAATTAGCAGATGCTTTGGCCGACCAGTTGCTCCATTCTTCCTGAAAACCTTCCAGTTTGTACTGATATTCGGTGTAGATATATTTATTGTATTCGGGTACTGTATAATTAATTGTAATGTTGTTTTCGGCATGTTTAAATTGACCGCGGCCTTTAATCGGGCTGCTGACCAGCTTTTCGTCTAATTTATTTATCGCGATGTTGGTAATGTAAACGCTATTGCTTTTGAATCTCAGATCGTCGAGGTTGATCGTGTAATATCCGTCAGTGGTCCCTATCAAAAAGATCGACTGCGTCAGGCTGGTGACATTCTCATAACCCAACATCGAACTGGTTAGTGAAAGCGGAATGGGGATTGTGTTTTTCTTTAAGGAATTCCCAATTTTACTCAGCGTGAAATAGTGGATATAGTTCTTTGAAAACAGCCATAATTTGTTGGATTTGTCTGCAATCAGCTTCCCCGATGTATATTCGTCGTTTACAAAAACGGCGCTTAAGGCCTTGTCTCTTCGAAAGCTCTTTGTAGCTTCGTTCAGGACAAATATTCCCTCTTTGCTGGCGTAGTAGATCTGCTTGTCAAATTTTATCAAGCTGGCATTTTTTCCCTTTTTTGGAGTTTTAAGAACGACAAGATCTGTGCAGGTACTGAAATTATCATCCAATTTAAATCTGAAAACACCTTTGTATTCATGGCTGATATATACATCATGCGAATTGGATATTTCAAAATGTTTTGCCGAAAGATCAAATTTTGAAATTTTATTTCTGAACTTCCATTGGTTGTTTTCTTTTTGCAGGACCGAAATACCGTAATAGTTTCCTTGAAGCAGTAGATTTTCTTTTCCGGGGACTTTAACGAATCCCCAGGTTCCGGAAGCCGAAAATATGGAAGTAACACTGGCGCCGTCGACAATAAAAGTTCCCGAATCGTGTCCGCAGAAAATGGTACCTTGGTGTTCAAATAGCGACCAGACCTGACCTTTTGTGTTTTTTACAAATTCAAAGGGCTCTTTCGAATTATAGGTTTTGCAAAAAAGCCCCTGATTGGTACCGATATATAATTTGCCGTTGTTCAGCAGCGAAGCGTATACAGTTCCGAAGAACCCTGTATTATCAGAATAGCTTCTTATGGCCGATTTCAGGTTTATGCAATTGATGCCGTTGTCCAGCCCGATCCAAACATTCTCGTCGACATCTTCAAATATCGACAATATCGTATTGTTGCTGATGCCATTGTCCTGCGTAATATGGTAACGTAATTTGCCGGCAGCTGAGATGATGAAAATTCCGTCCGATACCGTTCCAATAGCAAAACCTTTATCAGATAATTGCTGGCAGCTATAAACATTTCCCTGGATAATTTGATTATCGGCTTCTGTGACAAACGGCGTAAATTCCCCATCGGCAAAATTGTAAAATCCGTTGTGTTGTGTTTGAATAAGCAAACCCTGGTCGGTGGTGAAGACGGCAACAACTTTATTGTCGACCGCGATTGGGCTGTTTGAAACCAGTTTGCCTTTTCCGTTTTCTATTTCGTATAAACCCTCGTCGGCTACTTGATAGAATATCGAATTGCGCGCCTGAAATGCTTTTAAGATGCCGTTTTTTGGAGTAATAACCGAAAATTTGCCGGTCTGCGTGTCGAAAATATGAATTTGATCCAAAGACTGGAATATCATCCATTGATCATAGGAGAAAATATTCCAAAATTGTTCGTCGTCCAGAATTTTAGCCTGTATCTGACTACTGAGCGAAGTGTATTTAAGATGGTTGTTCGACTCCCGTGTCCAGTAACCAAATTCCATATAACTACCGGTATAGATCTTATCGCCCACCACTTTGACAGAGCGGATGATGGTTTCGTTTGGCGATGGATAAAGCGTCCATTCTGAGCCGTTGAATTCAAGCAAGCCATCATTATTGGCAAAGAACATAAACCGTTGGGAATCTTGAGAGATCATCCAATTTTGATTGCCGGCATTATACTCGGAAGAATTGTATTTAACGATTGGTGCCAACTCCTGACCCATTGCAAATGTGGAAATCAATGAACAGATGAGCGCCCATTTTAGTTTCATTTGCGCTATTCGGTTAAGGAAACAATTGTCTGATAATTTACTTGCTGGATACGGCATTCAGAAAACTTTTGGTCGCAAGATAATTCAAAGGTTTGATTTCCCAATGGAATGTTAAAAGAACATTTTTGTGTTGTTCTTAGTTAGAATGAGAAATACCACTTGGCTGATCTTACTAACGTACCTGTTGAATCTCTAAAACCGTTTTACCACTGAAATTGTCCAGGGTTACACCATTTACAAAGTTCTCTGCGAATATTTCAATTTCATCGTTTAGAGCCAGTTGAATCAGGCAGGTGACCGAGCGTTCTACACTGCCTATTCCGTGATGGTCGCTTGAGGTCATTTGGTAATAATCGGTACCGTTCAAAATTATCCCGATCGAATACAGATTAGTATTAGCCTGAATGTTTGTGTGAAATGACGCATTTATTCTGTAGAAACCCGGTTTGGTTGCAGTAAAGCGACTGGTTGCCGAATTGAACTCATTGGCAGTATCAAAGACTTCATTATTAAAGAATATTTTTTGCCAACCTGTATTTGACAGATTCTGGCTGGCAGCTAGGTTCACCCTGACCATAGACAAGGTAGCAGCGGTGTTAGCGACCCAACTTGTTCCCCCGACGCCGTCGGTTTGAAGCAACTGACCGTTTGTTCCCCGAACGTTGGGAAACGCATATCCGTTGGCAGTAGCCGGATTACTGATTTGCAATGTTCCGTTTACCCGAACGATGTTGGTATCGAATTCGCCATAAATTAAGGCTCCATTGGCATTGGCATTTGAGTTTTCAATGTATAATTTGTTAGATCCTGTTTCGAGAGTGCCTGCGTTATATCCTAATGCCACATTTGCGCTGCCTGTGGTATTGGTTGCCAGGGCGCCAAATCCAATTGCTGTATTGTTGCTTGTCGTGGTAGCAGTCAACGCATTGTATCCAACCGCCACATTGTTCGAAGTTGCGAAATTTGCCTTTAAAGTATTAGAACCGATGGCAGTGTTGAACGAACCTGTGGAATAAAGTCCCGCCTGATATCCCAAAAATGCGTTATTATTGGCAGCGCCAGTGTTGTACCTGCCGGCTTCAAAACCTATGTATGTATTGTTGGCTCCGCCGCCATGTTCGTCCCCGGCCGACTTACCCACCGCGGTATTGTTCGCACCGGTACTTATCCTTAATGCATCCGATCCAACCGCAGTGTTACCTGTTGCAGTCGTATTGCTCAGCAATGCTTGCTGGCCAATCGCGGTATTGTTACTCGAATTTGTATTGTTATGCATCGCATGCCTGCCTATAGCAGTGTTATTCCCTCCCGATGAATTGAAAAATAGCGCCTGATAGCCCATTGCCGTGTTATTACCGCTGGTGGAACCGAAAGCGGCCTGATAACCTATCGCCGTATTTTGATTTCCGGTTGAATTATTATTGGCCGACTGAAATCCTAAAGCTGTATTTCCAGATCCGGTTGTGTTGTTTGTCAATGCCTGAAAACCAATTCCGGTGTTGTTACTCGCAGTTGTATTTCTAAATAATGCCTGAAAGCCCACGGCGGTACCGTTGTTCCCATTGGTATTTGCGTTTAACGCCTGAAATCCGACGGCAGTCGATGCACTTCCGGTATTCACAGCCAGGGATGCATTACCGATACCGGTATTCTGAACGCCGGTTGTATTTGATGACAGTGTTCCGTTTCCGATAGCAACATTATTGGCGCCTGTACTGGCCGCCAGGGCGTTGGTTCCAAATGCTGCATTGTTAGTGGCTGCGCCGGCAGTCAAGGCATTTAAGCCAAACGACGTGCTTGTCGCACCAATTTTCCCAGCCGCGGTGTTAAATCTTCTAAATGCCAAATCGACATTATCCGTCGTCCCCAGAAAATTTGTTGTACCAAATAACCCAGAATTTCCGGTAACCGACCATGAATTTGCAGCGCCGGAGGCTAATCTTTCCCAAACAGTTCCGTTAAAGAAATAAAACCCGACCGATGTTACATTAATTGTTGTTCCGGTCGCTGATCCGTTACTAACGTCATTCACATACAACACGGTCGAAACGGGTGTGCCAGCCATAGTTTGCGCGCGAAGTCTTGAAACCCGAGGAATCAGAAGGCCGTCCACAGTGGTTCCGGTCAGATTTGCTGCATTAATGTCGAGTGTTGCTGCGGGAGTGGCTGTTCCTATTCCCACTTGCGACGAGCATATTACCGAAAATAGAATGAACAGTACCGAAAATGTAATTTTTGACCTTTTCATCTTGTATTGTTTTAAAAGCAAAACACCTCCCTAAATCGAGAGGTGTTTTAAAAATTATCCAAAATTTATCGTTTTACAACGCGAATTGTTTTGTTAACTGCGCCTTGCGTTACGATTACAGTATACACTCCCGACGGGAAATTGGTTCCCAGTTTCTGTGATGCGATATCGCCCGGTTGTACAGAACGTACTTCAAGCAGTTTACCGATC
>JADKLW010000756.1_pt1 | contig 11070 bp, 12 predicted proteins | sample 8641881 | NCBI WGS metagenome assembly JADKLW01 (sample SAMN16272185, study PRJNA661076) | feces metagenome | isolation source: fecal sample from diarrhoea affected cattle B | host: Bos taurus | place: South Africa: Lokaleng Village, Mahikeng | collected 2019-09
AAAACTCTTGTAAACGAGCCATGTTCTTCGCCCCTTAAGCCTTGGCGCCAACGACTGCGCCGCTGGAACGGAATACACGGACCTTGCTGCCGTCAATGACCTGGATACCGACGCGATCAGCCTTGCCGGATTCTGGATTGAACAGCGCCACATTGGAAATGTGGATGGGCATGGTCTTGTCGATAATGCCGCCTTGCGTACCGGCCATCGGATTGGCTTTCACGTGCTTCTTGACGACATTGATGCCTTCAACGAGTACGTGGTCGGCGTCAACGCGCTTCAGTACGGTGCCACGGCGCTTTTTGTCGCGGCCTGTGAGAATGACGACTTCGTCGCCTTTACGGATTTTTTCCATGCTTCGCTCCTTACAGCACTTCTGGAGCCAGGGATACGATCTTCATGAACTTCTCTGTACGCAGTTCGCGCGTTACAGGTCCGAAGATACGGGTACCGATGGGTTCCAGTTTGGCATTGAGCAATACGGCGGCGTTGCCGCCGAACTTGATCAGCGAACCGTCTTTGCGACGTACACCCTTAGCGGTACGAACCACTACAGCGTTGTAAATTTCGCCTTTTTTGACGCGCCCGCGTGGGGCCGCTTCTTTGACACTGACTTTGATGATGTCACCGATAGCGGCATAACGGCGCTTCGAGCCGCCCAACACCTTGATGCACATAATAGAACGTGCGCCAGTGTTGTCGGCCACGTCTAGCGTGGTCTGCATTTGGATCATGATTTTTCCTGTTCCAACTTAGTTGCATTGCGCGGCCCTTCAATTGGCCCCGCCACACAACCAGTTTTGGTCCCGTCAGATTTAAGTAGGCTTGCACGCCCACCCAAAGCCTGGGTTGAAATCTTGCTAAAAATTAGCGCTGTTGCTTTCGTAATAAAGCAAGCCATGTACTATAAGCGATCCAGAGATCAAAAGCAAGTGGTAAGTATCGTGTATTTGCTTTGCAACCACAGCGCGATTGCGATACAACTGTGGGTTTGATGCAAACACACAGGGATCGAGGCATGTACGAGAAGTTGGCACTATATATAGATGGCGAGTTTCTGGGCGAAGAAGGGCGCAAGACCGAAGAGGTCAGCAACCCCGCCACGCTGGAAGTCCTGGGGCAACTGCCCCATGCCAGCACGGCAGACCTGGACCGCGCGCTGGCCGCCGCGGCCCGCGCATTCGAGACATGGCGCCACAGCTCGCCCATGACACGCTCCGAAATTTTACGCAAAGTCGGCCAACTGACCCGCGAACGGGCCCAGGAAATCGGCCGCAACATGACACTGGACCAGGGCAAGCCGCTGGCGGAGGCCGTGGGCGAGGTTATGTCTTGCGCCGAGCACTGCGATTGGCATGCGGAAGAATGCCGCCGCATTTACGGGCGCATCATTCCATCGCGCAAGCCAGAGGTACGTCAAATGGTGTTGCGCGAGCCCATAGGGGTGTGCGCAGCCTTCACCCCCTGGAACTTCCCGTACAACCAGGCCATACGCAAGATCTGCGCTGCCATAGGCGCCGGTTGCACCATCATACTGAAGGGGCCCGAAGACGCCCCCAGCGCGGTCGTGGCTATCGCGCGCATGTTCCACGACGCGGGCCTGCCTCCGGGTGTGCTCAATATCGTCTGGGGTGTTCCGGCCGAGATTTCCGACTACCTAATTCGCTCCCCCATCGTTCGCAAGGTCTCGTTTACCGGCTCTGTGCCGGTCGGCAAGCAATTGGCTTCGCTGGCCGGCGCACACATGAAGCGCGTAACGATGGAATTGGGCGGCCATTCGCCGGTGCTGGTGTTCGACGATGCCGATATCGGTAAAGCCGCAAAGCAACTGGCCCGCTTCAAACTGCGCAATGCCGGGCAGGTATGCATATCGCCCACCCGCTTCTATGTACAGGACAAGGTCTATGGTCAGTTCCTGGAAGCCTTCGTCGAGACGCTCAAAACCGTCAAAGTCGGCGATGGCCTCGACCCTGACACCCAGATGGGCCCCTTGGCGCATGCACGCCGCATACCGACCATGGATAAATTTGTTGAGAACGCACGCCAGCTGGGCGGAAAAGTCGTCCTGGGCGGTGAGCGTATCGATCGCACGGGTCATTTCTTCTCGCCCACCGTGGTTACCGATCTGCCCGAAGACGCCATGCTGATGACCGAAGAGCCTTTCGGCCCCATCGCGCCCGTCGTGCGATTCAGCGACATCGAAGAAGGAATACGCCGCGCCAACGCATTGCCCTTTGGCTTGTCCTCGTATGTGTTCACCAATTCTCTTCAAACGGCCACACGTACCTCCAATGGCCTGGAAGCGGGCATGATCAATATCAACCACTTTGGCAGTGCCTTGGCCGAAACGCCTTTTGGCGGTATCAAGGACAGCGGCATCGGCAGCGAAGGGGGCACCGAGACCTTCGACGGCTACCTCGTCACCAAGTTCGTAACGCACGTGTAGGTTCAGATGCCCAGGGCCTTTGTACCCGTATACATCATCGACGGTGCCCGCAGCCCGTTCTTGAAGGCGCGCAATACGCCAGGCCCGTTCTCGGCATCTGACCTGGCGGTGCAGCCTGCTCGCGAGCTGCTGTTGCGGCAGGCGTTCCGCCCCACCGATTTATCCGAGGTCATCATCGGCTGCGCGGCGCCGTCCCCCGAAGAAACCAATATCGGCAGGTTGATAGCCTTGCGCCTGGGCTGCGGCCACAAGGTGCCTGGCTGGACGGTCATGCGCAACTGCGCATCAGGCATGCAGGCGCTCGATTCCGCAGTCATGTCTATACAGACCGGCCGTGCCGACCTGGTGCTGGCCGGGGGAACCGACGCGCTGTCCCGCGCGCCTGTTCTACTGGGCGACGAGCTCGTGCGTTGGTTGGCCGCCTGGGGCAAGCAGCGCAGCCTGATCAAGAAGCTTGCCACACTGAAAACGCTGCGTCCCCGGCATCTGGCACCCGTCATCGGCCTGCTTAAGGGACTGACCGATCCTTATGTCGGGCTGTCCATGGGGCAGACTGCCGAGAACCTCGCACATCGTTTCGGCATCAGTCGGTCCGATATGGATTACTACGCAGCCCGTAGCCACGAGCTGGCAAGGCAAGCACAACAACGGCAAGCCTTCAACGAGATCGTGCCGCTTACCGATCATGGCGGCAGGCTGTATGCCCAGGACGATGGCATACGCGACGACTCGACCCCCGAGAAGCTCGGACGGCTCAAGCCGGTGTTCGACAAACCGTGGGGCAATATCACCGCCGGCAACAGCTCGCAAGTCACTGACGGCGCCGCCGTGCTGCTGCTCGCCTCACAGGCGGCTGTGCAGCGCTGGCAGTTGCGGCCCATCGGACGCATACTCGACGCTCAGTGGGCTGCACTTGATCCGGCCAACATGGGTCTGGGGCCCGTGCATGCCGCCACACCGATACTCCAACGTCACGGACTGGGACTCAACGATCTTGACCTGTGGGAAATCAACGAAGCCTTTGCCGCGCAGGTACTGGCCTGCATCGCGGCCTGGAACGACGCAGACTGGTGTCAACAGAACCTGGGCCTGGGCGCCCTGGGGACTTTGGACATGCAACGTCTGAATGTCGACGGCGGCGCCATCGCGATGGGCCATCCTGTAGGGGCGTCGGGCGCGCGCATCGTGCTGCATTTGCTTCGCGCGCTGCAGGCGCGGGGCCTGCAGCGCGGCATGGCGGCAATTTGCATCGGCGGCGGCCAGGGCGGCGCCATGCTGGTGGAAACCTGCGACGATGGAGCCACAGCATGATCGCCCTGCCGGAATCCATGGTTTTGCGCAATTTCAGTTGCCACATCGACCAGGACAATGTTGCTTGGCTCGCCATCAATTGCCCCGACAGTCCCATCAACCGCCTGTCCCGCGCAGTCATGCAAGAATTGGCCGAGGTGCTGGATCACTTCGAGCATGGGCCGCCAGCCGGTCTTGTCATCTACTCCACCAAAGACGCGGGCTTTATTGCCGGCGCCGACATTGACGAATTCGCAGGTCTGGATACGCCGGAAAAAGGGCTGGAACTCGTGACCCGGGGTTGGGAGCTCTTCAATCGGCTGGCCAGGGTCAGGTATCCGACGCTTGCGCTTATACATGGACACTGCCTGGGCGGCGGTCTTGAGCTGGCCCTCGCTTGCCGATACCGGCTTGTGGTCGACCAGCCCGGTACGTCTCTTGCGCTGCCGGAAGTCATGCTGGGCATCTTCCCCGGGTGGGGTGGGATGCGGCGGCTGCCGCCCCTGATCGGCGCGCCGGCAGCTTTGGACATGATGCTTAGCGGACGCCCACAAGATGCGCGCAAGGCCGTGAAGTCCGCCCTGGCCGACGGCATGGTCGCGCCCCGGCTCCAACGCCAGGCCGCCAAAACGCAAGTGCTAAGTGGCAAACCTCGGCGCAAGGCCGCTGGCGTGCCGGCCTTACTGAATCACAGGCTGCTGCGTGCGCTGGTGGCCCGCCAGACAGCCAGGACGGTCGACCAAAAAGACCCCTACCATCATTACCCTGCGCCACGCGCCATTATCGAGATCTGGTCCCGGCACGACGGCAACCCGTTGCAAGCACCTCACTTGGTCGACCGACTGATACGGTCCGACACAGCCCGCAACCTGTTGCGGGTGTTCAGACTGCAAGAGCGCCTGAAATCCTTAGTCAAGCGCGACAACGCGACAGCCAAGGCAGCACATGTGCATGTCGTGGGCGCAGGGGTGATGGGCGGCGATATCGCGGCATGGTGTGCGCTGAAAGGGCTCACCGTCACCCTGCAGGATCGCGATCGCGAACTGATCGCCAGTGCACAGGGGCGGGCCAACACATTGTTTGCCCGCAGGCAGAAAAACCCGCGCCTGGCCCGGGCCGCCGCCGACCGCCTGATTCCTGACCTGAACGGAGATGGCGTCGGGTTGGCCGATATCGTGATCGAGGCCATCACCGAGAACCCGGAAGCAAAACGCAGCCTCTACGCAGACATCGAACCGCGTATGAAGGCCGGAGCCCTCCTGGCCACCAACACCTCCAGCCTGTCCTTGGCCGCGCTGTGTACCGACTTGGCCGCGCCGCAGCGCTTCATCGGCATACATTTCTTCAATCCTGTGGCCCGCATGCCGCTGGTCGAGGTCGTGCACCATCCCCTAACCGACCCGGCCGCACTCCAGGCCGGCTGCGCCTTCGTCGGGCAACTGGACAAGCTGCCTCTTCCTGTCCTGGACAGCCCCGGCTTTCTCGTTAACGCCGTGCTGGCGCCTTACCTGCTTGAAGCCATGCGCTGCGTCGACGAAGGCATCAAGCCAGAGGCCGTGGACGAAGCCATGCGCGCCTTCGGGATGCCCATGGGCCCGATCGAACTGGCCGACACCGTGGGCCTGGATATCGTGCAAGACGCGGGACGGCAGCTTGCCGGACAACACACCGCACCCGCCTGCTTGCAAGAGCGCCTGGCCCGCGGCCACCTTGGGCGCAAGACCGACCGGGGCTTCTATCGCTGGAAAGACGGCAAGCCGATCAAGTCGAAAGCCACTGAGCCGGCGCCAGGCCTGGCCGAGCGCCTGATTGCCCCGCTAATACAGCAGACGCGCGTTCAGGTCGATCGCGGCGTCGTTGACGACGCAGATCTGGCCGATGCCGGCGTCATCTTTGGTACCGGTTTCGCGCCCTTCACCGGTGGGCCATTGCATTACAGCAAGGTGTAGTCCGGCACAGTATCTGCTGGCTGCCTCGGCGGGGAAGGAGGATCCCGGAGGTGGCAAATGAAATCAGCAAGTTCCTTACGCATTATTTCGGTCCTCGTGCTTGGACTGGGCGCCGGCGGCGCTTATGGGGCGGGCTTCCAGTTGCTGGAACAAAACGCCAGCGGCATTGGCAATGCCTACGCGGGCTCTGCGGCGATTGCCGAGAATGCCAGTACGATTTTCTTCAACCCGGCGGGCATGACGCGCTTGCCCGGCGTCAATGTTTCGGCGGGCGCCACAGCGGTGCGTCCATCGTTCAAGTTCAGCAATACCGGCAGCACCGGGCCAGGCGGACTGCCCTTGGGTTCGAACAATGGCGGTGATGCGGGCTCGTGGGGCCTGGTGCCCAACGCCTATCTGTCTTGGCAACTTAGCCCCGACTGGTACGCCGGGGTCGGCATAGGCGCGCCATTCGGGCTAATGACGGAGTACGACGGCGACTGGATAGGCCGCTATCATTCCAAGAAGTTCAGCATTGAAAGCATCAATATCAATCCGTCGCTTGCCTACAAGGTCAATGAGCGGCTCTCCGTAGGCGCCGGCTTGAACTGGATGCGCCTGGATGCCGATTATCGGCGCAATAGTCCGGCTGCAGGCCTCATAACGTTCCTGCCCGGTGGCATCGCCAACCCTGCCGCACCCATCGTTGCTGGGTCTCCCGATCTGGAAGCGAAAGTGAAGATGGACGGCGACGCCTGGGGATGGAACTTGGGGGTGCTGTTCGAAGCCACGCCCAGCACCCGGATCGGTTTCTCGTACCGTTCGAAGATGAAAATCAACGCGAGCGGGCACACGACCATCAGGAACGCAAGCCCTGTGCCGATTCCCACCCGTTTCAATGCCAGCACGTCGGTCGAGCTTCCGGACACCGCTGTGCTTAGCGTGGCGCATGATCTGAACAGCCGCTGGCAACTCTTGGCTGACGTCTCGTGGACCGGCTGGAGCAGCATCAAATCGCTCGAGATTGACAACGGCGACCCGCGCTTCAGCGACGATCTTGATCTGCGCTTCCGTGACACCTGGCGCCTCGCCCTAGGCGCCAACTACAAGGCGACCCCAAGATGGACCTTGAAAGGTGGCCTGGCATGGGATCAATCCCCCGTGGACAGCGCCCGGTATCGGCCGACCTCGTTGCCGGATAGCAATCGCTATTGGGTCTCGGTAGGCGCTCAGTACAATATCAACGAAAGGACGACACTCGATGTCGGATACGCACATCTCTTTGTAAAAAGCACCAGCATCGACAATGACACAGATCCTTCCAAGGGCGTCGTACGGGGCGACTATAAATCCAATGCCAACCTGATCGGCGTACAGGTGTCGCATCGGTTCTAATTTGTGTGTCCCCTCGGTATGTCGCGCCGGTTCAACGTAGAATCAATAACAAGATAACTCGAGGGGATGACACATGGAACCCATTTGGCTGGACCACTATCCACCCGGCATACCGGCAGACATCACTGAGCAAGCGGCTGCATACGATTCTTTGGTGGGCATCTTCGAGGACAGCTGCCGCAATTACGCCAAGGATGTCGCTTACATCAGCATGGGCGTCACCATGACCTTCGCCCAGCTTGATGAACGCTCGCGACACTTTGCGGCCTGGCTGCTATCCATCGGCGTAAAGAAAGGCGATCGGGTCGCCCTGATGATGCCAAATCTGCTGCAGTATCCGGTTTGCCTGTTTGGCGTATTGCGCGCGGGCGCTGTTGCCGTCAACACCAATCCGTTATACACCGCAACCGAACTCGAGCATCAGCTATCGGACTCGGGCGCTGAAGTCATCGTCATTGCCGAGAACTTTGCCCACACATTGCAAGAAGTCTTGCCGCGCGTCGCCATCAAGACCATCGTCGTCACGTCGTTGGGAGACATGCTGGGCAGCCTCAAGGGTGCCCTTACCAACCTGGTCGTGAGACACGTAAAGAAACTGGTTCCCGCCTATGCATTGCCAGGCAAGGTGCCTCTTCAGCAGGTGCTGGCGCGTGGCCGCAAATTGCCTTATACCCGCCCGTCGCTGACCCATGATGATCTCGCGCTGCTGCAGTACACCGGCGGCACCACCGGCGTGCCCAAAGGCGCCATGCTGACGCACGGCAATATGGTGTCCAACGTGTGCCAGGCGCATGCCTGGGTAAAGCCCCACCTGGGTAATAGCGAGTGCATTGTCACTGCCTTGCCGCTTTATCATATCTTCGCTCTCACAGCCAACTGCCTGACCTTTCTCAAGCTGGGAGCGAGCAACCTTCTTATCGTCAATGCCCGCGACATCCCGGCTGTCATTAAAAGCATGAAGGAGCACCGATTTACCGCGATCACCGGCGTCAACACCTTGTTCAATGCCATGCTTAATCATCCCGACTTCGCCAAGCTGGACTTCAGCGGTTTAAAGCTCGCCTTGGGGGGCGGAATGGCGGTTCAGGAAGTCATTGCACAGCGCTGGCTCAAGGTGACGGGCAAGCCTATTGCACAGGCCTACGGGCTGACCGAGACATCTCCGGCTGTCACGATCAATCCGTTGGACAAAACCGAGTTCAACGGTTCGATCGGCCTGCCGGTATCGTCCACGGAGATCGCCATTCGAGACCATGAGGGCCGCGATGTTCCACAAGGCAAAAGCGGCGAGATCTGCATCCGCGGTCCCCAGGTCACGCCGGGTTACTGGAACCGGCCGGACGAAACAGCCAAGGCTTTCAGCGCCGACGGCTTCCTTCTTAGCGGCGACATTGGCTACGTCAACGAGCAAGGCTATGTGTTTATCCTTGATCGCAAGAAAGACATGATCCTGGTGTCCGGCTTTAACGTCTACCCCAACGAGGTCGAGGCGGTGGCCATGGAACACGAAGACGTGCGCGATGCTGCGGCCATCGGGGTACCGGACGAACACTCGGGCGAGGTCGTCAAGCTATTTGTCATACGCAAGAACGAGCGCGTCACGGAAGAAGAGCTCATCGCGTTCTGCCGCCAGAAACTCACCGGCTACAAGGCCCCCAAGTACGTCGAGTTCCGTAAGGAATTGCCGCGCAGCAACGTCGGCAAGATACTGCGACGCGCGCTTAAGGACGAAGGCAAGCAACAGCCGTAAGCCAAAAAGGAAAAAGCCCCGGAAGAGAACTCCCGGGGCTTGCTGACTGGCCCGGTGCTGACACCGGGCTGGCCTACTGCTTAAATAACGCGCGCAGCTTCGAGCAAACGCACAACTGTCCACGACTTGTCGCGGGAGATCGGGCGACCTTCTGCGATTTCGACGGTGTCGCCTTCGTTGTACTGGTTGGTTTCATCATGTGCCTTGTACTTGTTGGAGCGCACGATGATCTTGCCAAAGATGGGGTGCTTGACGCGACGTTCGATGCGAACGACAACGGTCTTGTCCATCTTGTTGCTCACGACTTGGCCAATGAGGGTACGTTGGCGTTTTGCGGGCTGGGTGTTTTGAGTTTCGCTCATTTTACTTTCCTGCGGTCTCAGTCATGATGGTACGTACACGCGCGATATCGCGGCGGACCTTACCAATTTGACTGGTATTGGAAAGCTGCTGAGTGGCACGCTGCATACGCAAGTTAAATTGTGCCTTCAGCAGGCTCTCGAGCTCTTTGCTTAGCTCGGTGGCATCTTTGGAACGGAGTTCGCTGGCTTTCATGAGGTCTCCTTAAGCACCAATGTGACGCGACACGAATGTCGTCGAGATTGGCAACTTAGCGGCGGCCAGGCGGAAAGCTTCACGTGCCAGTTCTTCGCTGACACCTTCCATTTCGTAGAGCACCTTGCCGGGTTGAATTTCTGCGACCCAGTATTCAGGATTACCTTTACCGTTACCCATACGGACTTCGGCAGGCTTCTGCGAAATCGGCTTATCGGGGAAGATACGGATCCAGATACGGCCGCCACGTTTGATGTGACGGTTGATCGCACGACGAGCAGCTTCGATTTGGCGTGCGGTAAGGCGGCCACGACCTGTGGCCTTCAAACCGAACTCGCCAAACGAGACCTGCGCACCGCGAGTAGCCAGGCCGGTATTGCGACCCTTTTGCTCTTTGCGGTATTTTCTGCGTGACGGTTGCAGCATGTTTTATTCTCCTTCAGGCGCAGGCGCGGCAGCCGGAGCCGGCGCGGCGGGCGCATCGGCGGCGGCAACTTGCGCGGCTGGCGCAGCGTCTTTGCGAGGGGCACTACGACCACGGCCCGGGCCACCAGCAGGACGACGGCTGTCAGGACGGTCGCCACGAGGTGCACGGCGAGGACGACGCTCTTCATCGCGAGGAGCGGCGGTCTCGGGGGGCATTTCGCCGTTAGGCAGCATGTCGCCCTTGTAGACCCATACTTTGATACCGATGATGCCGTAGGTGGTCTGCGCTTCGGACGTACCGTAGTCGATATTGGCACGCAAGGTATGTAGCGGCACGCGACCTTCGCGATACCACTCGGTGCGAGCGATCTCAATACCGTTCAAGCGGCCGGCGCTCATGATCTTGATGCCTTGGGCACCCAGACGCATGGCGTTTTGCATGGCGCGCTTCATGGCACGGCGGAACATAATGCGCTTTTCCAGCTGCTGCGCGATCGAGTCGGCAATAAGCTGTGCATCGGTTTCGGGCTTGCGGATTTCTTCGATATTGACGTGCACGGGCACGCCCATCAAGCGCTGAAGATCAGCCTTGAGGTTCTCGATGTCTTCGCCGCGCTTGCCGATCACGACGCCCGGACGAGCCGAGTAAACCGTGATGCGGGCATTTTTAGCCGGACGTTCGATGATGACGCGGCCTACCGAAGCGCTTTTCAGCTTCTTCTTCAGGTATTCGCGTACACGAATGTCTTCGGCCAGCATGCCACCGAACGCTTTGTCGTCTGCGTACCAGCGCGAAGTCCAGTTGCGTGTGACCGCGAGGCGGAACCCAATCGGGTGTATTTTCTGTCCCATTGTGACTCCTTACGCGCCGACTTTGACCACAATGTGGCAAGTCTGCTTCTCGATACGGTTACCGCGGCCCTTCGCACGTGCGGAGAAACGCTTCATCGATTCGCCCTTGTCGACATAGATAGTCGTGACTTTGAGTTCGTCGATATCGGCGCCGTCGTTGTGCTCGGCGTTGGCGATCGCGGACTCAAGAGCTTTCTTGAGTATGCCCGCGGCCTTCTTGGGTGTGAATGTCAGGATATTCAGCGCCTGGGCAACCGACTTGCCGCGGATAAGGTCCGCAACAAGACGTGTTTTCTGGGCCGAAATATGGACTCCACGGATAATTGCTGTAGTTTCCATCACTTACCTCTTGGACTTTTTGTCCGCAGCATGCCCCTTGAACGTACGGGTCAGTGCGAACTCGCCGAGCTTGTGGCCGACCATGTTCT
>JADKLW010000757.1_pt1 | contig 11048 bp, 23 predicted proteins | sample 8641881 | NCBI WGS metagenome assembly JADKLW01 (sample SAMN16272185, study PRJNA661076) | feces metagenome | isolation source: fecal sample from diarrhoea affected cattle B | host: Bos taurus | place: South Africa: Lokaleng Village, Mahikeng | collected 2019-09
ATTCGCGAAGGTGGCCGTACCGTTGGTGCCGGCGTGGTTGCCAAGATCATCGCTTGATGATCTGAAGCCATACGCAGAAGCCCCCGAGAGATCGGGGGCTTTTGTATTATGGTTGACACTGGACTGGCGCATCAGTAGAATTGCGCCTCCCTTGATGGGCGTGCCCGCGTTCGGGTGTGCTCGGAAGAATAGAAGCTTGGAGTTTCTGGTCAAATGCAGAACCAACAGATTCGTATTCGGTTAAAGGCTTTTGACCATCGCCTGATAGATCAATCAACCCAGGAAATCGTGGATACCGCGAAACGTACTGGGGCTCAGGTGCGTGGTCCAATTCCTTTGCCGACACGCAAAGAGCGTTTTACCGTGCTGACTTCTCCGCACGTCAACAAAGATGCCCGGGATCAATATGAAATCCGTACCCATAAGCGGGTGCTGGATATCGTTCAGCCTACCGACAAGACTGTCGATGCGCTGATGAAACTGGACCTTGCAGCTGGCGTTGAGGTTCAGATCAGCCTCGGCTGATAGCCCCACACGACGGGGGCTATCCAGCCGTGTAACGCCCTGAAATGGGCGGCCATAGCGGGTAATAGCCCCGTGCACTCATGAGGTTTACAATATGACTATTGGTGTAGTCGGCCGGAAATGCGGTATGACCCGCGTTTTCACTGAAGATGGTGTTTCCATTCCTGTTACGGTGGTTGAAGTCGAACCTAACCGTATCACTCAAGTAAAGTCCCTTGATTCGGACGGCTATCAAGCTATCCAGATCACCGTAGGTGAGCGTCGCGCCAGTCGCGTTAGCAAGCCGATGGCCGGGCATTTTGCCAAAGCCAATACTGCTGCAGGCCGCAGCGTATGCGAATTCCGCCTGGAAGACGGTGCTGAATTCGAAGCTGGTGCAGAAATCACCGTAGGCATTTTCGAAGCGGGCCAGAAAGTAGACGTTACCGGTCAGTCCAAAGGTAAGGGCTTTGCCGGTACCATCAAGCGCTGGAATTTCCGTGGACAGGATGCCACTCACGGCAACTCCGTATCCCACCGTGTTCCAGGTTCCATTGGCCAGTGCCAGACCCCGGGTCGCGTATTCAAGGGCAAGAAGATGTCCGGTCACATGGGCGCTGAACAGGTGACTGTGCAGACCCTGGAGATCGTACGCGTTGACGCCGAACGTAATCTGCTGCTCATCAAGGGTGCAGTGCCCGGCGCGCCAGGCAGCGACGTAGTTGTCCGCCCGGCAGTCAAGGCCAAGGGTTAAGGGGGAGTTAGCATGAATCTGAATGTAGCTGGTGCAAACGCGATCGAAGTATCCGATCTGGCCTTTGCCACCGAGTTTAACGAAACCCTGGTTCACCAGGCTGTTGTGGCCTACATGGCCGGTGGCCGTCAGGGCACCAAGCAGCAGAAGACCCGTTCTGAAGTGTCCGGTGGCGGCAAGAAGCCCTGGCGTCAGAAGGGTACCGGCCGTGCACGTGCTGGTACCATCCGCAGCCCGATCTGGCGTGGGGGCGGTACCACTTTTGCAGCCCGTCCGCGTGATCATGAGCAGAAGCTGAACCGCAAGATGTACCGCGGCGCCATGCGTTCCATCCTGTCCGAGCTGGTCCGTCAGGATCGCCTGGTCGTGGTTGAGAGCTTCTCTGTAGATGCGCCCAAGACCAAGGCCCTGGTTGGCAAGCTCAACGAGCTCAACCTGGAGAAAGTGCTGATCGTTACCGACAGCCTGGATACCAACCTGTATCTGGCTGCGCGCAACCTGCCACACGTCGACGTACGCGACGTGCAGGGTTCAGACCCGGTCAGCCTGATCGCTTACGACAAGGTACTGATCACCGTACCTGCTGTTAAGAAGTTCGAGGAGATGCTGGGATGAACCAAGAGCGCATTTTCAAAGTACTGCTTGGCCCGCATGTATCCGAGAAGGCTACCGTGCTGGCTGAAAGCAATAGCCAGATTGTGTTCAAGGTGGATACCACCGCGACCAAGCTGGAAATCAAGAAAGCCGTTGAGCAACTGTTCAACGTCAAGGTTGACAGCGTGTCGACCCTGAATGTCAAAGGCAAGACCAAGCGAACCGTTCGCGGCCTGGGCAAGCGTAATGACTGGAAGAAGGCCTATGTCAGCCTGCAGCCCGGTCAGGACATCGACTTCGCCAGCGCTGAATAAGAAAGGGGTACATCATGGCAATTGTTAAATGTAAACCTACTTCCGCTGGCCGCCGCTTCGTCGTAAAGGTCGTTAGCTCGGACCTGCACAAGGGTGCTCCGTATGCGCCCCTGCTCGAGAAGCAAGGCAAGTCCGGTGGACGTAACAACAATGGTCGCATCACCACGCGTCATCGTGGGGGCGGTCATAAGCAGCACTACCGTCTGGTCGACTTTCGTCGCAACAAGGATGGCATTCCTGCCATCGTTGAGCGTATCGAATACGATCCGAACCGTACCGCTCATATTGCTCTGCTGAAGTATGCCGATGGCGAGCGTCGCTACATCATCGCGCCGAAGGGCGTGACTGCTGGCGATCAGCTGGTATCGGGTGCTGAAGCGCCGATCAAGGCAGGTAACTGTCTGCCGCTGCGCAATATTCCGGTGGGTAGCACCATTCACGCGATCGAACTGAAGCCCGGCAAGGGTGCTCAGGTTGCTCGCAGCGCCGGCGCCTCTGTGCAGCTGGTTGCCCGTGAAGGTTCCTACGTAACCGTTCGCCTGCGTTCCGGCGAAATGCGCAAGGTCCTCGGCGAGTGCCGTGCCACCCTGGGTGAAGTATCCAACGGTGAACACAGCCTGCGCTCCCTGGGCAAGGCCGGTGCCACTCGCTGGCGCGGCGTACGTCCGACCGTTCGTGGTGTTGCCATGAACCCGGTTGATCACCCCCATGGTGGTGGTGAAGGGCGTACTTCTGGTGGTCGTCATCCGGTGTCGCCGTGGGGCTTCCCCACCAAGGGTGCCAAGACTCGGTCCAACAAGCGCACTGACAATATGATTGTCCGTCGTCGCAGCAAGTAATTAGAGGGGAAACGACGTGCCGCGTTCTCTGAAGAAAGGTCCTTTTATCGATCTTCACCTGTTGAAGAAGGTCGAAGTTGCAGCAGAAAAGAACGATCGCAAGCCGGTTAAAACCTGGTCGCGCCGCTCAATGGTTCTGCCGCAGATGGTTGGTCTGACCATCGCAGTACACAACGGTCGTCAACATGTTCCGGTTATCGTTACCGAAGACATGGTCGGTCACAAATTGGGCGAATTCTCTGCTACGCGTACCTATCGCGGTCATGCGGCAGACAAGAAAGCCAAGCGCTAAGGGGTTAGGAAGATGGAAGTAGCCGCTACCGTTAAGGGCGCCCGACTCTCTGCCCAGAAAGCTCGCTTGGTCGCCGATCAGATCCGCGGGAAGAAGGTGGACGAGGCCCTGAATCTGCTGACTTTCAGCAACAAGAAGGCCGCTGATGTCATCAAGAAAGTGCTGGAGTCGGCAATTGCCAACGCTGAGCACAATGATGGCGCAGACGTGGATGACCTGAAGGTCTCCACCGTGTTTGTCAACGAAGGTCGCTCTCTGAAGCGCATCATGCCGCGTGCCAAAGGCCGCGCTGATCGCATCGTCAAGCGGTCTTGCCATATCACGGTCAAGGTTGCTGACAAGTAGGAGTCGATCACATGGGTCAGAAAGTACATCCGACAGGCATTCGCCTCGGTATCGTTAAACAGCACACTTCGGTGTGGTATGCAGATGGCCGCACCTATGCGGACTATCTGAACACTGACCTGAAAGTACGTGCGTACATTCAGGACAAATTGAAAAGCGCTTCTGTCAGCCGCGTTGATATCCAGCGTCCGGCCCAGACTGCCCGCATTACCATTCACACCGCCCGTCCGGGCATCGTGATTGGCAAGAAGGGTGAAGACGTCGAGAAGCTGCGTCAGGAACTGACCAGCCAGATGGGCGTTCCGGTGCACATCAACATCGAAGAGATCCGCAAGCCGGAGCTCGACGGTGCCCTGGTTGCCCAGAGCGTTGCCCAGCAGCTCGAGCGTCGCGTCATGTTCCGCCGCGCGATGAAGCGTGCTGTACAGAACGCCATGCGTATTGGTGCCAAGGGTATCAAGATCCAGGTTAGCGGCCGTCTTGGCGGCGCCGAGATCGCCCGTACCGAATGGTACCGTGAAGGCCGTGTGCCGCTGCACACTCTGCGTGCCGACATCGACTACGCAACGGCTGAAGCCCACACCACATACGGTGTGATCGGTGTGAAGGTTTGGATTTTCAAAGGCGAGATCATTGGTGGTCAGCCTGAAGAAGTCAAAACCGTCGCGACCAAGAAAAAAGCTGCTAAGTAAGGGGTACGCACATGTTACAACCCAAGCGTACGAAGTTCCGCAAGCAGATGACCGGCCACAACCGTGGTCTGGCTCATCGCGGCAGTAAAGTGAGCTTTGGCGAATACGCACTCAAATCCGTCAGCCGTGGTCGTTTGACCGCCCGTCAGATTGAAGCGGCTCGTCGTGCTCTGACTCGTCACGTGAAGCGTGGCGGTAAAATCTGGATCCGTGTCTTCCCTGACAAGCCGATCTCCAAGAAGCCTCTCGAGGTGCGGATGGGTAAAGGTAAGGGTAACGTCGAATACTGGGTAGCCCAGATTCAGCCGGGCAAGGTCCTGTATGAGATTGAAGGTGTTTCCGAAGAGCTGGCGCGTGAGGCTTTTGCCCTGGCCGCTGCCAAGCTGCCCCTCGCAACCACCTTTGTTAAGCGGACGGTGATGTGATGAAAGCGACAGAACTTCGTGAAAAATCTGCCGAGCAGCTGAACGAGCAGCTGCTCACCCTGCTGCGGGACCAGTTCAATCTGCGCATGCAGAAGGCAACCGGTCAACTCGGTCAGAGTCATCTGCTCAAGCAGACCAAACGTGACATCGCTCGAGTCAAGACCGTGCTCAATCAGAAAGGTGGTAACTGATCATGGCCGAGAACATTACAGTTCGTACCGTTACTGGCCGTGTGGTCAGCGACAAGATGGACAAAACCGTTACTGTGCTCGTCGAGCGCCAGGTAAAGCACCCGCTGTACGGTAAGTACATGCGTCGTTCTACCAAGCTGCACGCCCACGACGAGAACAACGAATGCCGCATCGGCGATCTGGTTACCATCCGGGAAACCCGTCCCTTGGCCAAGACCAAGAGCTGGACCCTGGTGCAGATCGACGAGCGCGCGGCGCAAGTATAAGCCCCGCGCTGTTATAGCGGAATTTTCAAGGGTCGGAGAAAGTTATGATTCAGACTCAATCCATGCTGGATGTGGCTGACAACAGTGGTGCACGCCGCGTTATGTGCATCAAGGTTCTGGGCGGTTCTCACCGTCGCTACGCCGGCATTGGCGATATCATCAAAGTGACCGTGAAGGAAGCGATTCCGCGCGGCAAAGTAAAGAAAGGCCAGGTGCTGACTGCGGTCATCGTGCGTACCCGTCACGGCGTTCGCCGTACCGACGGTTCGCTGATCCGTTTCGATGGCAACGCTGCTGTTCTGCTCAACAACAAGAATGAGCCGATCGGTACCCGCATCTTTGGGCCAGTGACGCGTGAACTGCGTAACGAGAAGTTCATGAAGATCGTTTCCCTCGCGCCCGAAGTGCTGTAAGGAGCCCGGTCATGCAAAAGATCAAACGTGACGACGACGTAATCGTCATCGCCGGTAAAGACAAAGGCAAGCGTGGCAAGGTCCGTAAGGTCCTGGCCGACAACCGCCTGGTCATCACCGGTATCAACATTATCAAGCGCGCCACCAAGCCTAATCCCATGGCTGGTGTGCAGGGCGGTATTGTTGAAAAGGAGGCGCCAATCCACGTCTCCAACGTGGCTATCTTCAACCCTGAGACCAGCAAGGCCGATCGTATCGGCTTCAAGGTCGAAGAAGGTAAGAAGGTTCGTATTTTCAAGTCGACCCAAAAAGCGGTCGACGCTTGAGAATCTAGGTGCTTACCATGGCAAGATTGAAAGAACATTACCGGACTACCCTGGTTCCGCAGCTCAAGGAAAGCCTTGGCCTGCAGAACGTGATGGAAGTCCCGAAGATCACCAAGATCACCCTGAACATGGGCCTTGGCGAAGCAGTAGGTGACAAGAAAGTCATTGAGAACGCACTGGCTGACCTGGAAAAGATCACTGGCCGTAAAGGCATCGTGACCTACTCCCGCAAGTCGATTGCCGGCTTCAAGATTCGTGACGGCTGGCCGATCGGTGTCAAGGTGACACTGCGTCGTGAGCAGATGTACGAATTCCTGGATCGTCTGCTGTCGATCTCGCTGCCGCGTGTACGTGACTTCCGTGGTCTGAATGCCAAGTCCTTTGATGGTCGCGGCAACTACAGCATGGGCGTGAAAGAGCAGATCATCTTCCCGGAAATCGATTACGACAAGATTGATGCTCTGCGCGGTCTGGATATCACCCTGACCACTACCGCTCGGACTGACGACGAAGGCCGTGCGCTGCTGCGTGCGTTCAACTTCCCGTTCCGCAACTAGGAATCAGGCAATGGCTAAAATCAGCATGAAAAACCGCGAGGCCAAACGGTCTCGTCTGGTTGCCAAGTACGCCGCCAAGCGTGCTGAGCTCAAGGCTACCGTTGGCAACGTCAATGCATCTGTTGAAGATCGTTGGAACGCCCAGGTCGCTCTGCAGAAACTGCCGCGTGACGCGAGCCCGGTCCGTCAGCGTAACCGCTGCCGTATCACTGGCCGTCCGCACGGCGTATACCGCAAGTTCGGTCTTTCGCGCATCATGCTGCGTGAAGCAGCTATGCGCGGTGATGTACCCGGTCTGGTCAAGGCCAGCTGGTAAACAAGACCTCAATTACTCAGTTTCAGGAGCACAAAGCCCATGAGTATGCAGGACCCGTTAGCCGATATGCTAACCCGTATCCGTAATGCCCAGATGGCTGAAAAGTCCAGTGTCAGCATGCCTTCGGCAAAGCTGAAGGTGGCTGTCGCCAAAGTACTTAAAGAAGAAGGCTATGTAGCTGGTTATGAAGTGCAGGGCGATGCCAAGCCTGTACTGTCTATCGAGCTCAAGTACTTCGAAGGCAAGCCGGTTATCGAAGAAATGAAACGCATCAGCCGTCCCGGCCTGCGTCAGTACAAGTCCGTTGACCAGCTTCCCAAGGTCAAGGGTGGATTGGGTGTCTCGATCGTCTCCACCAACAAAGGTGTTATGACTGATCGCGCTGCTCGCGCTGCCGGTATCGGCGGTGAAGTACTCTGCACCGTATTCTGATAGGGGGTTACGATGTCTCGCGTCGCTAAGAACCCTGTCACTTTGCCACAGGGTGTAGAAGTCAAGATCGATGGTTTGGATGTCTCCGTCAAGGGCCCCAAGGGCGCCCTGGCACTGAGCCTGCATCCGGCCGTTGAAGTTACTCAGGAAGAGGGCGTTCTGCGTTTCGCTCCTCGTCCTGGCAGTGTCAATGCAGCCATGGCCGGCACTACCCGTGCACTGGTCAACAACATGGTTGTCGGCGTCAGCCAAGGTTTCGAGCGCAAGCTGCAGCTGGTTGGTGTAGGATACCGGGCTCAGGCCAAAGGACAGGTTCTGTCCCTGGCCCTGGGTTTCTCCCACCCGATCGACTATCAGCTGCCCGAGGGCGTTTCCGTGGAAACCCCGAGCCAGACTGACATCGTCATCAAAGGCATCGACAAGCAACTGGTCGGTCAGGTAGCCGCGGAAATTCGTGATTTCCGTCGTCCCGAGCCCTATAAGGGCAAGGGTGTTCGCTACGCCGATGAGGTCGTGCGTCGTAAAGAAGCCAAGAAGAAGTAGGGCATAGAAAATGAGCGATAAAAAAGTTATTCGTCTCCGTCGCGCTCGTCGTTCGCGTCTGAAACTGCGCGAGCTCGAAGCCGTACGTCTGTGCGTGTACCGTTCTTCGCAGCACATGTACGCACAAGTGATCTCGGCCGACGGTTCCAAGGTACTGGCTAGCGCCTCCACCCTTGACACCAGTCTGCGCGGTGGCAACACCGGCAACGCTGAAGCCGCCAAGCAGGTTGGTCTTCTGGTCGCTGAGCGCGCCAAGGCCGCCGGTGTAACTCGGGTCTCCTTCGACCGTTCCGGCTTCAAGTATCATGGCCGCGTGAAAGCGCTGGCCGACGCCGCTCGTGAAGGCGGGCTGGAATTCTAAGGGTAGAGCTATGGCTAATTTCGATCAAAAGCGTGACGAAGGTTACATCGAGAAACTGGTTCAGGTTAACCGCGTCGCCAAAGTAGTTAAGGGCGGTCGGATCTTTGCCTTCACAGCGCTGACAGTAGTTGGCGACGGCAATGGTCGCGTGGGCTTCGGTCGTGGCAAGGCGCGTGAAGTGCCTGCCGCTATCCAGAAGGCCATGGAAGCCGCACGTCGTAACATGATCCAGGTGGATCTGAATGGCACCACTATTCAGTACCCCCTGCGGGCTGCACATGGCGCCTCCAAGGTGTTCATGATGCCGGCCTCCGAAGGTACCGGTGTAATCGCCGGTGGCGCAATGCGCGCCGTTCTGGAAGCCGCTGGCATCCATAACGTACTGGCCAAATGTTACGGTTCCACCAACCCGGTCAACGTCGTTCAGGCTACCTACAAGGGTCTGAAGTCCATGCAGTCTCCCGATTCCGTGGCGGCCAAGCGTGGCAAGACCGTTGAAGACATCGTGGGGTAAGCTGACATGGCTAATGCAAAAATCAAAGTCACCCAGTACAAGAGCGTGATCGGTCGTCTGCCGAGCCACAAGGCCTGCATCCAGGGTCTGGGCCTGCGTCGTATCGGTCATACCGTTGAAGTCGAAGATACTCCGGCTGTTCGTGGGATGATCAACAAGGTCGCCTACATGGTGCGGGTTGAGGGTTAAGACATGAAACTGAATGATCTGCGTTCCGCGCCCGGTTCACGCCCAGCCAAGCTGCGCGTCGGTCGTGGTATCGGTAGCGGCCTGGGCAAGACTGCCGGCCGCGGCCACAAAGGTTTGACCTCGCGCTCTGGTGGTACAGTCGCTCCGGGTTTCGAGGGTGGTCAACAGCCGTTGCACCGCCGTCTGCCCAAGTTCGGCTTCACCTCCAAGATTGCAATGGTGACCGCTGAGATCCGCACCAGCGAGCTGAACAAGCTGGATGTTGATGTTATCGACCTGCAAGCGCTGAAAGACGCCAATATCATTGGCGACAAGTTTGTACGGGCCAAGGTTGTTCTGTCCGGCGATATGACCAAAGCGGTCACTATCAAAGGCCTGAAAGCAACCAAAGGTGCTCGTGCAGCGATCGAAGCAGCTGGCGGCAAGATCGAGGAATAAGGACTACATGGCTAAGCAAGGCGCTCTCTCTGGAATGAATCAAGGCGGCCTGACGGAACTATGGGGGCGCTTGCGCTTCCTGTTCCTGGCGATCATCGTTTACCGAATCGGCGCTCATATACCGGTGCCCGGTATCAACCCTGATCGCCTGGCGGATATGTTCAGACAGAATGAGGGGACCATTCTTAGCCTGTTCAACATGTTTTCCGGTGGCGCCCTGGAGCGGATGAGTATCTTCGCCCTGGGGATCATGCCGTACATCTCTGCATCGATCATCATGCAGCTGATGACGGCGGTCAGCCCGTCACTGGAGCAGTTGAAGAAGGAAGGCGAGTCCGGACGCCGCAAGATCAGCCAGTACACGCGTTATCTGACGCTGGTGCTGGCCCTGATCCAGGCGGTGGGGATGTCGGTTGGCCTGGCCAGCCAGGGCGTGGCCTTCGCTACCGGTTTTGGCTTCTATTTCATAGCGGTCACCACCTTCGTGGCGGGTGCGATGTTCATGATGTGGCTGGGTGAACAGATCACCGAGCGGGGTATCGGCAACGGTATCTCCATGCTGATCTTCGCCGGTATCGTTGCCGGATTGCCGGGCGCTGTCGGGCAGTCCTTCGAGGCGGCACGTCAGGGTGATATCAATATCTTCGCCCTGATCGCCATTGCCTTGCTGGCGGTTGCCATGATCGCGTTCGTGATCTTCGTCGAGCGTGGCCAGCGGCGCATTACCGTGAACTACGCCAAGCGGCAGCAGGGCCGCAAGGTGTTCGCTGCCCAGACCAGCCATTTGCCGTTGAAGGTGAATATGGCTGGGGTGATTCCAGCGATCTTCGCCAGCAGCATCCTGCTGTTCCCGGCTTCGCTGGGGACCTGGTTCGGCCAGGGCGACGGCATGGGTTGGCTGCAGAGCCTGTCCCAGGCTATCGCTCCGGGTCAGCCGTTGAACATCATTCTGTTCAGTGCAGGGATCATTTTCTTCTGCTTCTTCTATACAGCGCTGATGTTCAATCCCAAGGATGTGGCTGACAATCTGAAGAAGTCTGGTGCTTTCATTCCGGGTATCCGCCCGGGTGAACAGTCCGCCCGCTATATCGACGGCGTACTGACCCGCCTGACCATGTTCGGAGCCCTGTACATGACTGCGGTCTGCCTGCTGCCGCAGTTCCTGGTGGTGTCGGCCAACGTGCCGTTCTACCTGGGTGGGACTTCGCTGTTGATCGTTGTTGTGGTTGTGATGGACTTCATGTCCCAAGTACAATCGCACCTCGTTTCTCAGCAGTATGAGTCTCTTTTGAAGAAATCGAACCTGAAAGGCTACGGCAGCGGCATGCTGCGCTGATATTTCAGGATTCTGGAGAACGTTATGAAAGTTGCAGCATCAGTCAAGAAGCTTTGCCGTAACTGCAAGATCATCCGTCGCAACGGCAGCGTACGGGTCATCTGCAGTGCTGAGCCCCGTCACAAACAGCGTCAAGGTTGATCTTTCAACCTGCTCTGATTGAAGACTACGTCTCAGGATAACCGCCGCCCGGCCAGTTAATTGGTCGGGTGGTTGATTTTTTTATATGTTAGCGCTACCCTACTGCACCCTTTTTCACGCAACCTTGTTACGTTTGGGTTGAGTCAGGTAGCTGTCAGACGGAGTAATTTGGATGGCCCGTATTGCAGGCGTCAACATCCCGGATAACAAGCATGCTGTTATCTCTTTGACCTATATCTTTGGTGTCGGTCAAACCAAGGCACAGC